>Ga0307472_100000232_pt1 | contig 17969 bp, 22 predicted proteins | sample atmos_gasesAM5C__2_FD_204582 | JGI IMG/M metagenome (GOLD analysis project Ga0307472, IMG submission 204582) | Hardwood forest soil microbial communities from Morgan-Monroe State Forest, Indiana, United States - atmos_gasesAM5C_05 | ecosystem: Environmental > Terrestrial > Soil > Temperate...
AACAGTATACGTATAAACCGAAGAATTACTTCTGCGCGAATTGTAAACACCACTGACGTCACCGGTGATTCCCAAAACGTGTTTGAAATTTCCAGTCAATGAGGCGTTCCACCCCACAGCGTTATATCTGGGCTGTAGATGCTCGAACTGCGCTCCTCCAAAGATTTCCCCTCGTTGTGCAAATACTGGCGTGTACAGCAGTCCGGCAAGTAGGACCGTGGGCATGAGTCGTTTCCTCATCGAATCCCTTCCTTCAGAAAGAACTGCAAGTCTTTCGAATAACGGAGTTGCCTATTACGATCCGGTGTCCGAGCCTAAGCTGTCGGTAGCAGCACTCGATACCGATGCCTCGTCGCCGCTGATGAGTGTCGCCCGTGGATCGTCATCTAGGACGATCAACTCCTGATGGTTTTTACGTGGAGTTCAGTGGGGGCTGTTCGATCGGCTTTTCAAGGTCAAGCAACTCCTGCAACCGTCTCCGAATCTCGACGTCTTCTTCATCGCCGCATTTTCGAAACGGGCGACTGCAATGATGTCTTATCGCTGAAAGCCACTTTTCCAGTACCATGGAATAGCCTCGCTCACTCCCGTAGAAGGGCCTACGAGCTCTGAGCGGCCTCAAGCTCGTCTAATCTTAGTTCGCTATTAGACCCGACTTCTTCCTGTTTGCGCTCTCTCCGCAGGACTTGTAACAGGTCACGATCGCGCCGGGGCCGCGCAGATTCGACGCACGTACCCGGCGCCATAGCGAATTGAGTTTGGCGGAAAGATGCCGCTATGCAACTGACCTTGCAGTGATTTTCTCGGCTATTTTTATTGCAGCAATATTTCGGATAAGACGCCTCGTGCGCTCCACGAAGGCGAGCTTGTCGGCTAAACAACTTTCAAGCAGTACGCCGACGCCATAGTGGCCCGATAGGTCAGCGGCCGCGATCAGCGCCTTGTACTCAGAAATACGAAGGTGAATCAGGTGGCTTGCCTTGGCCAGGATGAAGAGGTGCCGAGCGGTTGGGTTCTGTATCTCAGCAAGTTCCCGGCGGAAATCCTCGGCAAAGACCTCGTATAGGCGTCCGTTGAGCTTTAGCGGCTGCTCGCCCATAAGTTTGAAGCACTGGTCGAGGGTATCGAGAACTTTTTGGGAGACGAAGACCCGCGCTTCTAAAGCCTCTTTAACGTCTGGGTCTTGCGCCACTTCGCTGAGTTCATGAAAAACCTTTGTTGTCCTCTCGCTGCCCTGCCGCAGGTCGCTGAGCATGAGCACGAAGAGTTCCTTCGGATTCTTGACTGGCATTATTATTCTCCTCTTATGGTTTCTTAAACGTCGGTTTCCTGAATTGCTGCCGATTGAACTAAAGTTGTTTTGGACTAAAGTGGTGCGTTTGAACTGAAGTGGTGCTAAGCGTCAAACTAAAGAAGTCTTGGGTCTGAAACAACTAGCAAAAATACGCGTAGTGGCGCAAGATCTTGCTGCTATCCGACAAACCAGCGAAACACTTCAACAAACCTAGCGGCAGTCCCCGCAAACACTTGATACGAAGAGGCGACACTCGATTCCAGTCGCTGTCCAGTCTCGGCTCGTCTTCAACGGAAGTTAAACTATGGAGGTCTGTTAACGGCTTGCGCCTAACGGTTCAAAAGAAAGTGATTAGGATTCGCTAGCTAGTATAGCCAGCTAGTGTTGTGTCCATAAATAACCAGCTTAAGTAAAAAGCTTGGGATAAGCTGCAGGCATGATTACAGGACGCCCCAAGCCCACTCTGACCGTGACTACGGACGAGCCTACCCAGCTTCGTAGCTTGGCCGGTTCTCGCACTCTGCCGCATGCTGTGGTAGCACACGCCAGATTGGTACTCAGGTCGGCGGGTGGTCAAAGCAACTCCCAGAAGGCCCGTCGCTTGGGTTGGGCCAAGGCCACCGTCGGCGATCGACGACGCGATATAGAAACACGCTGTGTTCAGCAAGAACGCGCCCGGTTGTTAAACCAAGATCCAGCGCAGAAGTTCTTTGCGCAGATGAAGCGACAGGCGGCGGAGCTGATGTGCGCTCAAATCTTCGCTGGATGTCCTACTCGGTACTCGACGCCCAACTCTTCTAGCAATACCAGGAACCACTGCATCGCTCCTGTGGCTTCAATGCTGACGACCACTCGCCTTCCAGGGCAGCGTAAAAACTCGCGTACTGCATTCCCTTCGTAGAAAAGCGCCTTCTCGGCGAACTCGCCGGTTTCCATGTCCATCATTTTACGGTTTGTTGTCTTGCGTGCAGATCGCAGCCTTGTTGGTTGGATATCGCAAAGTCTACTCGGTCCGTTGCGAGGCCGACTGTTGTTATGACATCAGGAACACGGGAACGGCACAAACGGGCGGAACACTGTTGCAATTAACAGTCGACAGGGCCACTCACGGTAATCAAACTGCTGCTGAGAAGTGCCCCACATTGACGTATGTCGAACCTCAGGATTCTATTCGCGGCCATTTCTGCAATCGTACTGTTCTTGTACGGCCTAGAGGGGTTCAGTCGGGAGATCCAAGCGGTTGGTGGTGAGACGCTCCGGAAATGGCTAGGCCGCCTCACCGAAAGTCGCTGGCGGGGTGTGGTGCTGGGTGCTGTTGCGACCGCGATCATTCAATCCAGCAGTGCTGTTACCTCATTGACTGTTGCACTGGTGGATACTGGCAGTATGACGCTCCGCTCCAGCTTGGGCGTCCTCCTTGGAGCAAACATTGGAACGACTTCCACGGCATGGCTGGTTTCGCTGAAGTTGACCGGGATCGGACCGTTCTTCATCGTTCTCGGCACTGCGCTGAGCGCAATGCCGACGCGATTCAAGGTGCTGGGCAAAGCTGCCTTCTATTTCGGGTTCATCTTCTTCAGTCTTGATTTGGTAAGTTTCACCCTGAAGCCCCTGGCCCAAAGTCCGCTATTCACGGAGGTACTGAGTCGATCGAGCACACCAATGATGGGCGTGCTGGCAGGGGTAGTCGTTACCGCGATCGTTCAGTCGAGCAGTATCACGACCGGACTTTGCATACTTCTCGTGCAGCAATCAATTCTGCCGGCAACGGCGGCGATTCCCATCGTCATCGGTGCGAACATCGGAACAACAGCTACCGCGCTGGTAGCCAGCATCAAGATGCAGAAAACGGCGCGACAGGTAGCATTGGCCAACCTCTGCTTCAACACGTTCGGAGTCTTGCTGTTCCTTCCATTTCTTGGCTGGTTCGCGGCAAAGGTGGTGGGCTTTGCGGGCGAACCCGGCACGGCAGTAGCATGGGCGCAACTGATCTTCAACCTGGTGATGACCTTGGCAGTGCTGATCTTGCTGCGCATTTTTCAGCGTCGTGTGGAACTCTTCGATTCTACTCAGGCGCGTGCTGCAGCATCAGCGGTCTTGAGTTGAGGTTGGCCCGACGACAGACCTTAATGTTTTCCCAGCCGTTCATGACATAACCACACGGTGTTCCGAGGGTGCAAGTAAGGAGGATTGCCGCACATGGGCGCGAAAGACGATTGTTGATCTGATCAGATGGGTTGAGTTCTACATTCTCATTGAGGGGTTTTGAAGTTATGCATGGGCCTGGGGCCCACTCACCCATTGACCTGAAAATGGGGTTGAGTTGGTGCGTGTACGCTGACGGAGCCGGGACGGCGAAGGTCTGTCTGCACTCTGGATGAAGTGAGACCGTTTTTGAGTTTGATCAGGAACGCGCGTTTTGAACCAATCTGTGTCGCCACTCCAGCACGTAAGAGGAGTGGTAGCACGTGACGGTGTGTAACCTTTTAGCGTGCGTTCTGCTACTTCCTGGGGATTGACGTGCACAAGAAAGTTTTGATTAGCAGTCGTGGTGGATCACTTTCTCTCAACTTCCAAATGGCTACGTTTTTGGGTTTTGGGTCACCTCGGCAAGCAAAGGTTCAATGATTTCGCCGTTCGAGCCTATCGGCATTCGACAGCGCTCAGAACTAGCAATTCAGACAGGGCTATCCCCTTAGTGAGGGTCCAGTGTGGCGGGTGGAATCTGGCTCCAAAATCCGAGCAAACCACGTCCACTCGCTTTGTTGGGGCCGTCGCGTGATAGGCTTCTCAGCAGGAGCGCATGTTACCGTGCAGAGTATGAGTATCCGACCAACAGTAAGGTCGGCCGCTGTGCGGTCTTGAGCTGAATCGCGATTCTACGGGAGCAAGGTAGGGTTTGCGCCGGGTTGCGTTAGGCTCGAACTGGCGAAGCGCTCGCCGCGCAGAACCGCATCCACCGCCGGCAGAAGCTCTCGAGTCACATCTAGCTTGAGGACGTATCCCTTTGCCCCGTTGCTTAACGCCATCGCCACCAGATCCGCATCATTGTTCTGACTTAGGAAGAGGATGGTCGCGGTTGGAACCAGTCTGGATATCTGATGGGCAGCTTCTATTCCATTTAGTGTGGGGAGTCCGACATCGAGGACAATCAAGTCCGGTTGCAGTTCTTCAGCTCTTCGGACTGCTTGTAATCCGTCGGATGCCTCGCCAATGACCTGCAGCTCCGCTCTCTGGTGCAGAGTCGCAAGCACAAAGCGCCTAAAGGGCTCATGATCATCGACCACGAGGACGCGAACGACATGGCTCGAATTCTGCAATTTCACCTCCCCGCTAAGGCTCAATCTGGAGGATTCGCGGCTTATAGTGTGGGCTGGTTGAGAAGCGCGTGGGTGCGCCAAGATGCGCCAAAGCAGCGCGACGGACGTGCCGCGTCTATGTGGCGATTTGACATCACCTTTAGGGAAACGTAAGCCCGCGAAAGAATCATTATCAACGCGGCCCCAAATCCCTTGCTTTAGCCATCGCTCCTTCGACTGTCAATCTCGACAGTTAAGAAGGTCATGCTTCTGAACGAGGATAGTTTCCGAGACCAGGAGTCGCTCGTCAGCCTGAGATTAAGCCGTGCGTTTCAGGGAGGACCCTCATGGAACATCCATGCCGAACTCTATTGTATGAGTTGCTTCTAGAGCCTGTCGTCCTTTTATTCCGCCTAGCATGGGATTTCGTTTACTCGATAAATTCTTGACCGCGTGGGGGAATAAATGGGTTCTGCTCCCAACACCGAGATGCGGCCCGTTGCAGTTAAGAATGCCCTTCTGGTGGGCGCCGACCCCAACATCCAGTCTCTAGTGTTGCGAGTTCTCGAGCGTGGCTCTTGGATCGTGCAGAGTGTGCCCGATAATCTTGCGGCACTTGCCACGGCTAGGGGAAGAGCCTTCGACCTGATTGTGACCAGCGACAAGACATCAGGCAGGGAGGACATTGAACTGTTGCGCCAGATTCGCCGTGTGCGTCCCCATACTCGTCTCATCATCCTCGCTTGCGAGGGCACATCGTCGGATGTGATCACATCGATGCGCGAACGCGCCTTCAGTTACTTCTCTAAGCCAATCTCATTGGACACTCTCGCCGACATGATTCGATTGGCCACGGAGGGGCCTTGCTGGGACGATGGTATCGAAGTCGTCGCAGGAACGCCGGAATTGATTCGGCTCCTTGCACGTTGCGATGTAAAAACGGCTGACCGATTAGTGCAATTTCTCAACGAGATTGCCGAACTGCCCGACCCAGAAAGGAATCAAGTGGCCACAGCTTTTCGCGAAATGCTTCTCAATGCGATCGAGCATGGCGGACGACTCGACCCGAATCAGTACGTCGAGATCGAATACGTGCGTGCACGCCATATGGTAGCTTGCCACATCACTGATCCCGGCCCAGGCTTTACGCTTGATGAGGTCCCCCACGCTGCAATCGCTAACCCGACCGACGACCCAATCCGCCACATTGCTATACGCGAAGAGCAAGGAATGCGTCCGGGCGGGTTCGGAGTTCTGCTAGCGCAGCGGCTCGTTGACGAACTCATCTATGGACAAAACGGCAACGAGGTCCTTCTCATTAAATATCTTGTTTCTGCCCGACCGAAGTCTGCCTAGTCCAGCCCTTGGTTTTCGTAGTCCCGTCTGTCGATCGTGAGTGGAGGACGCAGCTCGGCACCTCGTGGATTTCGAGCACATGATTGAAGGCAGAAGTCACCAAAATGTCAGTCGCCCTGCGGTTAGTTCTGCTAGTAGCGACATTGCCAGCACACGGCTAGCATCACCAGGTAAGTGACGTGCTCAAATTCGGCCGCTCAGGGCAAAGTGTGATCTCGAACCTGACAAAATCTGCCCAATCGGATGTCGTAACAACCGATGACGTGCCTAAACCCCGCGTGCTGCTTGGTGATGACAACCCCGCGATGCTCGATTTTGTGTCAAAAATGCTGGCTGACGAGTACGAGATTGTTGGAGCCGTGCGGGACGGGCGAACCGTTCTGCGCGAGTATCCCCTTCTGCGCCCTGATGTTCTTCTCCTCAGTATGTCCGTAGGCGACTTGAGTGGCATTGAGATCGGTCGGCAGTTGCGGCGCTCCGGCTATGACCCCCACATCGTTATCATGACAGTCGAGGAGGAACCCGACTTCGTGAAGTCTGCCCTGGGTGCGGGCGCATCTGCATACGTACTGAAGTTCCGGCTCGGCACCGACCTGCTTCCCGCTACTCGTGCCGCGCTGGTCGGCAAGCTCTTCGTTTCCCCGACTCTACTCTACGCGGCGGAGTAGCCCGTAAAAGAGTCAGATCACTCTCATCTCCCCACGATTGCGCCTCAAGGACGAGCACAACATTGCTCTTGCGCAACGACTGTAAGCCTCCGTTATACGATCTTTTTTCATTTTGGATTCAGGAACCTTTCTTTGGCTTGGGGTTCCACTAGATCGGACGGAGGTTGCTTGGCCAAATCCTCAATTCGCGTACTGGTAGTAGATGACTTCGAACCCTTTCGACGGTCGATCTGTTCCGCACTTCAGGACAAACTGGAATTGAGAACTATTGTCGAAGCATCAGATGGACAGGACGCTATCGAACTAGCGCAAGCACTGCAAGCTGACTTGATTCTGATGGATATTGGACTTCCGAAGCTCGACGGAATCGAAGCCGCGAGGAGAATCAGTGAACTGGCCCCCAAATCGAAAACCCTGTTTGTTAGCCAAGAGTCTTCCGCAGATGTTGTGCAAGCCGCTTTCAGTGCAGGCGCATCGGGCTACGTCGTCAAGATGGATGCAGGAAGCGAACTACCGAGCCGTGAAAGCTGTTCTTTGGAGCGAGCGGTTTGTCAGGGACAGATTTGTGGACCACGGTTTTGCCCAGGACTCGGATGCACGACCCTCTGGTGGCGCAGAAGGCATAAGGTCTTCCAGTTTCCGCAACCGCAAAACATAGACATCGCCCTGATTGGCCTTCGCTCAGAGACAAATGCTAGTGTGTATTTTGTCCTACAGCTGTTCAAATATCCCTGCTTCATCTCATCCAGCCAAGCGGGTACGACGTTCTTCGGCCTCGAACGGGACGCGAGCATAAACCGTGGTCCCGCCTGCGGGCTGCGACGTGATGGAGAGATCACCTTTCACCAAATGGATTCGTTCACGCATGCTGATGAGCCCTAAGCCCCGTCCATTCAGGGCACTTTGCTGGTCAAAACCAGCGCCGTTGTCACTGATGGTGAGCTTAACCTCCGCCGAAGTGCCCTCGAGTTTTACACTGAAGTGCCGTACACCACTGTACTTCACCGCATTTTGCAGAGCTTCCTGCAAGATGCGGAATAAGCAAAGCGAGATTTCCTTGGGCACAGTTCTCGGCATACCTTCGTGGGTGAAATCAATCTCTACCTTCTGTTGTTCGGAGAATTCTCTGCAGAAGCTATTGGTAGCCACGGTGATACCTAAGTAGTCAAGCTTGGAGGAGTGCAGGCGGTGCGACAGGGCCTGAACATCCTTCCCTAAATCGGAGAGACGCTGCTTGATGTGACCGATGTGTTCATGAATGTCAACTTCGGACTTGGAGTGTTTCTGGCCCCATTGTTCCAACTCGATCACTACCAAGGCGAGTCGCTGACTGACATCGTCATGGAGCTCTCTTCCGATCCAGGTACGCTCCTCTTCATGAGCCTCAATCAATTTACGCCCGATGCTGGCCATCGCTTCCTCGGCCAGCTTCCGCTCGGTGATGTCGACGCAAGATCCTATGTAGCCGGCAAAAGAACCGTCCGGATTTAATCTGGGCACGCCTATATCGAGGAGCCAGCGGTACTCTCCATCGTGACGTCGGAGGCGATACTGCATCTGGAAGGGCTCGTGACGGTCGAAGGCTTCCTGGTAGGTATCCAGGCACAGCTGGTCTTCTGGGTGCACCATCTCTGCCCAGCCGTTGCCAAGCTCCGCCTCTATGGAGCGACCGGTGAACTCCAGCCATGGCCGATTGAAGTAGTTGCACAGCTTGTCCGTTCCAGACATCCAGATCATTACAGGCGCGGTGTTTGCGACCAGGCGAAACCGTTCCTCGCTCTCACGTAGCGCTTGCTCGGCCAGACGGCGGTCCGTGATATCTCGAATAATGACAGTAAATAACTTCCTCCGGTCGGCTTCGACGTGGGAGATCGATGCTTCAATAGGAAATTCCCGGCCATTTGCGTGGACTGCCCACAGTGCGCCCAGCGGTCCCATGCTACGAGTGATGACACCGGACTCGCCGAAGCGGCGTAGGTCTGCTCCGTGCTCCAGACGAAAGCGCTGTGGAATGAAACGATTGATAGAAGTTCCGACAGCGTCGGTCTGAGTGCAGCCGAACATTTTCTCTGCCGCAGCGTTGAACAAAACGATCCGTTGCTCCTCGTCGACGGCGATGATGGCATCCATGGCGGACCCCACAATGCCCGCCAGCCGTTCCTGACTCTCACGCAATTTGTGTTCCGCCCGCCTTCGTCTCACCTTATGCCATACTAGCCCGAAAAGCAGCAGCGTCTCCACCACGATCAAAGCAAGGCCGACAATGATGTACCACTTATAAGATTCCCAGGCAGTGGGCTGCCGGTACAGCACGACACTGTCAGGTGGAAGTTTGCTTTCCTTAAATCCCCAGCGACGCAGGGCTCGCCCATCGAACATGTAGACATTGGGGCTCTTAACGATAGGGATATCCTGCGGCTTCTCTCCGTTGAGAACCCTGACGGCCATCTCGGCACCAAGCTGACCGGTGGCCGCCCAGCTCAGCAAGTCGCCACCCACCGATCCCAGGCCGAGATCAACATCGTCCAGGACAAAGACTGGCGCATTCGCGGCACTGGCAACCATCGGAACTGACTGAGTTGCGTCAATGAAGCGAGTTCCCTTAGCATCCTGCATAATTGAGGTGTGGAAAACAATTGTGTTACTCGGCAGGTGCCTAAGCCGCTCGAGCAGCGTGGCCACGTCTAGATCGGTAAGATAAGTGAAATCAAGTGTGGATTCGTAGTTGCGCAGGCCTTTCCTGACGATGCCCTCAGTGTCCCGGTCAAAGGTTCCCACACCGCCCACTACTACCACATGCTTGGTTGCAGGTTGCAAATGCAGCGCCGCTTTTAGGGTTTTCTCCGGCTGCGCCACTGCCCAGACACCGGTAAAGTCAGAGTCGAGCTTCAGCTTGTGTAGCATCTCCTCTGTACTTCCGCAAAAGATGATTGGGGTGTTCGGGAAAGCCTTTTCGTGCGATTCGACCATGAATTTAAGAGATGCCTGTCCCGCAGCGATGATCACGTCTGGCTTGCGATCGCGATACTTGATAGCGAACCACTCTCGAAACTGGCGTTGGGAAGCCTCTTCTGGAAACAAAGTTGCCTCCAGATTCTCGTTATAGAACTCGATCTGGTACGGCGATTTTTCCAAACCAGCTGCGATCGCCTGATCCACGGCAGCAAAGCCGGGTGACGACATCGACCCAAAGTCGTTGAAGACGAGAACGCGCCGGACTTCCTTAACCTGCGCAGGGGCAGGATTTTGGAAGAGCAGTAAGCACCCCACTAGCAAAAGCACGAGCTTGCGCGGTTCCCAGTGTTCACGTCGGCCTTGGGCAAGGAGGTATGTCCAGTAGTACCAGCCAGCCTGCAAATTCGTTGGAATAGGTGGTCCGGCGCGCCAACGGAAGAGACACACTAAGGCCCTGCCAAGTTGAGGGGGGTGGTGCCGGACAGTCGGGTTTCTTTTGTCACCTTGACGCAATCGCATTGTGAAGAGTCTGCCTCACTCGTGAGGCGATCCCAATCTGTCAGTACTTACAGGCCGTGGCCGTGGCCAGTGGCCGACACTAGTGGCCGAGCCAGTTGTCACAAATGGCGTTGAGGATTAACATCCAGGGTTTACGCTGAGCAGTTACCCCATAGGATTCGCTCCGCACGAGTGGCTTGCGCTAGAGCACTAGAGCCTCGCTATCAGTATGGGGGTTACCGGTGTCGATCGGCTCGAACTTGTGGTCTCTCCCGCTCCGGTCAGAAACTGGCGTCACGCTGGACCCCTCTGGGACGTCCTACGGGTGTGGGTGTGGACCTCAGTAAAAAGGGTGGCGGTGAGAGGAAGTCGGACACTCGGACGAGAACGGGAGGTTCGGGCTTCCCACTCCTACCGCCCGGCAAGTATGAACTGCGAGCGAGCAAACAAGATTTCGTCTTCCGGAAATAATCATCCATAATCACGGAAACTTTTCGTCTCGAGCTGCATCTTCGGCTCGCGATGCGCTTCGAGCGGGCGCAAGTGTCATCAAACCTGCGTTGTAGAATTCCACACGAAATTAAAGGTTACCCATAAGCAGTTTGGGAATCCCGACTCCAACTTCACCTCACCGACATTCGGAGTGATCAATAGCACTTCTGTCAATTCTCGCGTGGGGCGGTTGGCTCTGAGGTTTGCGTTTTAGCAGTCTCTGTGGACAAACCATCTACCGCCTGCCATTCTACGACATGACTGAGCAAGGCGCTCACCCACTGCGTTCATTCGAACCTAGGCAGACTTCTTTATCACGCCGCTTCGGAAGACGATGATCTTGCCACGTTGTTCCAAGGAAACCCATTGGCGCTTCGGGGCTTTGAAACTCTGCGGGACATAAAATTGAATCAGTCGCGCCATAATGAATCCTCCCGGGATGAACACCTTCTTTCTCCTGATACATTACCTAATCAGCTTATGAGCACAATACCAGCATGGGTACTGCTATAAATAACAGGACAAGTGGAAACGATTGGCCTACTGAATTAATTTGAAGCTGTTACTTCTACCAGCGCGAGACTTATTTTTTTATTTAATGGCCAGCGCGTAACAATTTATCGGCTGGAGGATAAGTCGACGAAATCCTCAATTAGGGTTTTCCCCAGTTCCATGCGCTCGACGGTGACCGGAATACGCTGACACGGACTGAGATCGGCAATGCAGCAAGACACAGCAACGCTCGAGGTCATTGCGCCGTTTGTCCTAGTTGGCTCTCTCGGCAACTCCTGAATTAAAATAGGCGCACGGGGACGGTTCGGTCCTTCTCACCAAGGGTAAATCAATAGAGGTGACTCTGTAGCAGGAAGACATTCCGACGAAGGGCGTCGATTTCAAGCTGTCTAATTCCTTGATGAGTTCACGCCAAGCTTTCGAATTCCGCTTGGTGGCAAAAGGCTTGTCGAGATCAGCGTAATAGGAGAGAAGGTTCTGGCGCAGAGCTTCCGACACAGGCTTGCCACTCGTTTTGTCGAGCAACTTCGCATACGTTTCGTCAGCGAGTCTGTAGGTCGCCGCCCCGGTTGCGGCTCCGGTGTCAAGATTGTCGTTGGGCAATTGGAGACGATCTTCCCGGTGCGCAAGAAGGAGCGCTCGATAGTGGTCCAAGGTTTCGTTAAAGCTGTTCATGTACAACTGTTCAACAGCCGGTGTGGGTGGATGAAACGCGAGGCCGCTGAACGGGCCAACTTTTGGCACCAAGCGCAAGAAAAATGCCTTAAGGCGGGCGGCGAAACCTGGCTTTTCGTAGATGTGGCCCCACTCCTTGCGGTACCCCGAAGTTGAGATGTTGTAGATGAATTCCTTCTTAGTCTCGCTGGGGTGGCTATTCTGAATCTCATCTCTTTTGAGGTGCCATGCCACTTTCGTCATGCGTGGAATCACAGTTGAAACAGCGTGGCGATAGCTGCCAATGGATAGATCCAGGCTGAAAAAGACACTCGACATGTCGAGGGAATAGGTTCTGGCAAATGCTCTTTCGAGCACAGACTTTGAAACCTCAAAGCCAACAAAGTCATGATAGGCTTTAGGTGCGTAGTTCCCTTCGGCGACCTGGTCCACATCGAAGCCGTATTCCACCTTCATGTGTGCAGATGGTTTTTCCTGATAGGTAACAATGGGCCCATATTTCCTTGCCAGACCAGGATACATGATTGCAACCGCTAGGTTTGTGGCAAGTTGGTGACCCGAGGTGTCGGCAGCGTAATGCGACAGAGCGCCCAGCGCAAATGCGTATTCATTTAAATCCTTTGACTCGTCGATCAAGGCAAGCACAAAATCACCGCTTCGGACATAGTGCGTAAGGTCACTAAAGAATTGACTGCCGAACGGGTAGTAACCCAAATCCTGAATAATCGCGCCGCCGTACGCATAGGCGTGCGCCCGTAGTAGTTCCTCGGGAGTGGCGTGGGGGAATCGGCTCAAGAGCAGGGGGGCAATGTCGTCCTTCCACGCCGCATCGATAATGGCCTCGTGCGTAAGAACGGAATATCCCGCGCAGCTAGGGGGGCAGGATATTGCCAAGAGAAGTAGGAAGATGAGAGGCACGGACTGTGAGAACAAAGTGGATCCACCCTGCCGGCATCGCGTCTTGCGCAACCTCCGTTCCGTCGGCAGTTGGTTGCGTGCCATTGATTCCTTTTTGACCGTTTGAGGGTTAGCTACCGGGCGATGCCCTTGTTGACCAGGACTTTCACTTCAACCCGACAGTTCTCGGCCCGCCCGGCCTTCGTCTCGTTCGGTGCCTTTGCTCCATATTCGCCCATAGCGCCAGGTGCCACGATATGCCGAATTGGCACGTTACCCTGCTGCATCAAGAAAGTAATCACCGCTTTGGCGCGGTCCTCACTCAGTTTCGTATTCATCGCAGCGCTTCCGGTTGAATCGGCAAAGCCCGTCACCTCGACAATGTATCCAGTCAGGCCAGTGGCGGTTTGCGCCAACCGCTTGAGTGTTTCCTGGTCCCGCGGCGAAGCCAGGTCTATATCAGGAACAATGCGTGTGCTAAAAAAAAGATCAACAACTACTCGGCGCATTGATAAGTAAGATAGTTGACCGAGACGCCACACAATGCCACTGTGAAAACTACCAGCAGCTGGCGCGCACAGTTCTGGCAATACCGCGGACTCGCTAGTCACATTGAGCCATGTGGCGTATTACTGACAGATTCCAATCATCACCATAACGTTGTGACACGATCCCCTCTCTCAGGACGAAGCTGAGTATGATTTCAGCAAAAGAAAGGGAAAGAGCGTATGTCAAAGAACCGGCACACGGAAGCCCAGATGATCGGGGCACTGAAGCAGTTGGCGGCAGGGCGTAAGGCCGAAGACGTGGCGTAGGAAGTTGGAGTACGAGTTTGCTACAGCGATGAGGGCGGCCGAGGCCGGTTCCGCTTTGCTGGCTCTGCCGTCCTCAACCGCAAACCCGGAGTCGGAAAGTGTCGTATGATCCCATGCGCGAAGAGTGGCGGGAAGTCAATGGTGTAGACATTTTGGCCTCTCTTGACCAGGGGAAATACGTCTCCTCAGATGTTGCCGAAACGCTCTCGGCATTTATGGTCAACAGCATGCCTGATCACATCGGGATGGATGCCTCCGAGCACGATGAGGACAAGTGGTCTTGGGAAGAACTTAATTTTCTTATCGTGTTGCGGGCAGTTTTCCAGTTCGGACGCGGGCCCATTCAGGGGCCGTTGCTGCTTACCTGACAACTGAAAGCCTCGACTTCATTTGGGTTGGAGTGACTGTAACTTCTGTCAGTGTCGCCACTGCCCAAGGTCCCTTAGCATCTTTAAGGGTTTGGCGGCGTTTTATAGGCTAGAGACGCTGCGCGACAGGAGAGGACGGCATGCGCACTAGCGTAAGAAATCTACATTTCCCGACTGGAATTTCGCTTCTGATTGGTCTGCTTATGATCGCTACTGCGCCTGGGTTCGGGCAAAGGGGAAGTACCGAAACCATCGACGCCACTGCCTTTGGCACAAGCACTCAGCTCGGGAGAAATTTCGGCGTAAAAATCATGATTTACGAATTCTCAGACCCTGAAGACAGAGAAATCCTGGTACAGGCATTCGCGAAGGGGCAGAACGACGGACTGAGAAATGCTCTTGAAAAGATGAAGAGCGTGGGCCGAATACAGATCCCCGGCACGCTTGGATTTGACCTTAGCTTCATTCGAGAGATTATAACCCCGAACGGCCGGACTATTCGTTTCGTTACGAACCGGGAGATTGCTTTCGGCGAAAGTTATTGGAGTACCCAGACGAAGAGTTTCAATCTGACCGCCGGTGAAATCAACCTGGATGATAAAGATAGAAGCAAGAGTGGGGGTGTTCTTTTCCCTGCCGCACAGCTCATCGTCAACAAGGAAGGGGAGTTGCAATGGGAGCTTAACCAGAATGCCTGGAAGCTCACGAACATCATCGAATGGAAGTGACGTCGGTGCAATCGCAGGCTACCTATTGGCTATGACATGAAGATTCACCAGCAGTCCAAGACTTGGTGTATGTCGCTTTTTCTGTCTTGCGTCATTCTGCTGTGCTGCGCAGTCGCGCAGGCACAAAAGAAGAGCAAATATGCCTGTGAGGAGGAGCGCCCCGAGAGCATGTGCAATGCAGCCAACACATGCGGTTCAGCTTCTTCTCCGTGCACGGTCGACATTACCAGGTCAGGGGACTCCGCCAACGCGAGGCCTGACATTCCCAACGCGAAGAATAACCAATTGTTCTGCATCAAGGCTGGTACTACCGTGGTGTGGAAGAGCTCGAACAAGAACAATGGATTCACGGTCTCGTTCGGCACCGACTCTCCGTTTGATCCCGACAGCCCGATTATGGGAGGCGGCAAGAAGCAGGTGACGACGAAAGCAAGCGCACCTGGCTGCTACAAGTACGACGTCGGTGCGTTCCGTTCCGGAACAGTTTATGGAATGAGTGGCGGCACCAAGTCGGAACTAGTCATTTTGCCCTGATATAAGGATGGCGGGCAATCACCGGTGTCTTTCAGATCCCCTGGCTTTACGTTTGCTGACTGCTTCTCGACCGGCGATCGCACGGAACATTGTCGCGTGTTCATCAATCTCCTGAGTTTTGGAGCGGACAGTCATTTTGCCTACAAGGAAAAGCCAAGCTAAGGACTCACGAACACGAGGTTTTCGCCGAAACTGACCGGGTCGGACTCCAAGTCAAATATCTCTCCGTGGAGCCTCACCTGATTATTTTGGCCATAGTCTAGTCTACTGAGTCATTGATTTCTGACATATTGTTTGGGCCATGTGCAGCCATAGTGCGGGAAGCGAACCGGCCAATGCTGTTGAGAATGGCATCGGCACTCTTGGTCCACACAAAGGGCTTGGGTTGCTCGTTGTGAACTTCGATGAACTCCAAGATCGCGGATTCTAGTTCCCGCACGCTGTAGTGCGAACCTCGTTTGATCTGGCGCTGGGACAACAGAGCGAACCAGCGCTCCACCTGATTCAGCCAGGAGCTGTGGGTGGGAGTGAAGTGCAGGTGGTAGCGAGGATGCCGTAGAAACCACGTCCGAATTTCCTTGGTCTTGTGGGTGGCATAGTTGTCCAACACCAGATGGACGGTAAGCTCCGGCGGAACGGCACGATCGATCCGGTTCAAGAATTTGCGGAACTCGATGGCGCGATGGCGTGGCCAGCACTTACCGATCACCGATCCCGTGGCGATGTCCAACGCAGCGAAGAGGCTGGTGGTGCCATGGCGCTGGTAATCGTGAGTGCGACGCTCAACCTGGCCGGGCAGCATGGGAAGGATCGGCTGGCTACGGCTCAGCGCCTGAATCTGACTCTTCTCATCCACGCACAGCACCAACCCATGATGCGGAGGGTTCAGATACAAGCCGACGATGTCTCGCACCTTGTCGACCAACAGCGGATCGTTGGATAGTTGAAAGGTCTCGCTGCGATGAGGACGCAGCCCGAACGCTCGCCAGATGCGACTCACCGTGGATTGACTCAAGCCGGTCCTTGCTGCCAACGCGCGACTGCTCCAATGGGTTGCTCCTTTGGGAGCCTCTTCCAGGGTGAGGCGTACGGCCCGCTCCACCCGGTCGTCGCCGATCTGTCGCGGCGCTCCTGGTCGCATCTCGTCCCCCAACCCAGCCAGGCCCTCGGTGATAAAACGATTCCGCCACATGCCCACCGTAAAGCCCGTGGTGTGCAGCTTGTCGGCCACGGCAGCGTTGTTCTGCCCACTGACACACTCCAGAATGATGCGGGCGCGAAAGGCCAGGGATCGCGAACTCCGCGGTTGCTGCAGCAGTCGCCGCAAAGCGATCTTCTGTTCTGGACTGACAACGAGTTCTCTCTGCTTAGGACGTCCTCGTGGATTGGACATGATCCACGATAACCCCTCTTCTTTATTTATACAATCTATTTATGACTCAGTAGACTAGGTGCTTTATCGTTTTCACAGAGGCGGTCCGGTGGGTTTCACCCGCGGTGCTCGTCGGGCTCTTCCTCGGAAGGGAAATAGTCATCGAACCGGGTACTCCTCATGGGACGTACTTGCCGGATGCAGCCCGCCGTTTCGCGCCAAGCAAGGGCGCACCGTCAGAATATGCTTGCGGGGCTGTGCTGGCTGTCTTTTCAGGTGGCATGCGCTCACCCGAGGCACGAGTTTGCTGGATCACTTCGATCCAATCTCGTAGCCACTTAGCAAAATCTTTGTTTCCGCCGACCTTGGATGTCATGGGCCTCTCTGGTTGCCTCAATCCTGTTGCTTAATAATGAGGTAGCAATAGGACGCCTGGGAACTGGCAGAATCGCTAGTTTCTTGGGGGAGCCCCACCGAGATATTTCTCTTTAGCAGAATTTTGTGAGCGTCGTCGGAAATTAGACTTTAAAAGGTGAGGCGGTGCCCGCGAATCTCATAGCTTATGACATGGAAACGGAGGGCAAATGCTCAGAAGGCCACGTTGGGGAGATCCACTTTCCCAGCGTTTCAGAACTGGCACGCACCGATAATGGCGAAACACTCCCAGCTGTAACGAAGCCTGTTGATGCAACCCAGCCCTACGCGTAGGGTGCCACGCCTGGTCCGTTTTTGCGGCTCGTGGGTAACCCGTCGGCGGATGCCACTCTCACCGCCGACAGGCAAACCTACAGTGGGCCGCGGGTGGATGCGGTCAAACACTTCCAGCGCCCCCGCGGACTGGATGCCAATGGCCGCTTGGGATCTTCCACCATCAAACGATTCAATGTGCCAATACATGACCGCGTGCCGCGATCAGGCACCCGCCCGTCCTTAACCTAGGTAGCCCTTAACCTAGGTAGCCTGTCAGTTCTGGCAGTTAGTGCGTGCCCAATCGTGAACAATACTTCTGCGGCACGGGCTCTGGCACGCACGCCGAGGCTGCGCCTTCCAGGAGGAGTCGCGTGAAAAAACTACTAGCCGTATTGATTGTGGGATCGTGGCTGCTAAGTGGGACTGCGGCGCGAGCCCAGGCACCTACGCAAAAAGAAAGCACTACGCACGTTATTAGCAATCAGGACATAGATCTGCTGCGGAAAGATCTTCGCTCGAAGAGAAAGCAGTTAATTGCGGCGAACTTAAAACTCACGGACACCGAAGCGGCAAAGTTCTGGCCGGTCTACGATCAGTACATCGTGGAGTTGATTACGATCAACGACAGGAAATTCGGCCTGATCCAAGAGTATGCTGACAACTGGGGCAAATTGACGAATGAGCAGTCTTTATTGTTTACCCGAAATTGGTTGGACATGGACATCGCGATAGCACAGTTGCGGCAGAAGTATGTGCCGATGGTGGCCAAGGTTCTGGAAGGAAGGAAGACCGCAACTTTTTTCCAATTAGACCGA
>Ga0307472_100000233_pt1 | contig 17954 bp, 19 predicted proteins | sample atmos_gasesAM5C__2_FD_204582 | JGI IMG/M metagenome (GOLD analysis project Ga0307472, IMG submission 204582) | Hardwood forest soil microbial communities from Morgan-Monroe State Forest, Indiana, United States - atmos_gasesAM5C_05 | ecosystem: Environmental > Terrestrial > Soil > Temperate...
AGGGCGATTTCGCGGTTAGATTGCACAATTGTTACCTTGGTCAAAATTTGACCAAGCATTTACACCCTGATTTTTCAAAAGCTTACATGCATCATGTCGAGCGGCTTGGGCGCTTTGCGGTGTAATTCACTCATTCTCCGATCGGGGGATCCGCGCCTGTGAATAAGGGCCGCAGGCTGTCCCGTGCGCCCCCGGCGGGGGCAATTGACAAAGCGAAACCACCGGACATTTCCGCGCTTTCAGGTAAGAAATCGGCGAGCAGATCGTTCAGGAATCGCAGGCCGAGCTCGCTCGCGCGGAAGCCCTCGGGCGTCGGCTCGATGAGCCCGCGGGTGAGAAATCGCGCGAGCCGGGCGGCGATCCGCGAGGGCGCGAGTCCGGAGCGCGCGGTGAACTCCTCCATCGAGAAACCGGCCGTGAGACGCAGCGCGTTCAGCATGAATTCGAACGGCAGCTGCTCCGCCGGCACCGTGGTGCGCGTGAGCTCGCCGGGAGCCGCGGCGAGATAGCGCCGCGGTTCGCGCGGCTGCACGGTGCGCACGATCTCCCCGCGCTCCGGCAGGGTGAGCTTGCCGTGCGCGCCGGCGCCGACCCCCAGGTAATCGCCGAAGCTCCAGTAATTCAGGTTGTGCCGGCACTGCCGCCCGGGGCGCGCCCAGGCCGACACCTCGTAGCGCTCAAAGCCCGCCACCGCGAGGCGCGCCGCACACTCGTCCAGCATCTCGGCCGCCTCGTCCTCGTCCGGCAGCGGCGGCGGATGCGCGGCGAACAGCGTCCCGGGCTCGAGCGTCAGCTGGTAGTGAGAAAGATGCGCGGGCCCGAGCGCCAGCGCCTCCTCGACGTCGCGCAGCGCCGCGGCGCGGTCCTGTCCCGGCAGCGCGTACATGAGATCGAGGTTGAAGTTGGCGAGTCCGGCCGCGTGCAGCTCCTCGGCGGCGCGTCGCGTCTCGTCCGGGGAGTGGATGCGGCCGAGAGCGGCGAGCGCCTCGGGCGCAAAGCTCTGCGCGCCGAGCGACACGCGCGTGACACCCGCGGCGCGGTACTCGGTAAACGCGCCGCGCTCGATCGCGCCGGGGTTCGCTTCGAGCGTCACCTCCGCGTCGGGCGCGAGCGTGAGGCACCGGCGCGCGGCGTCGAGCACCCGCGCGATCGCCGCGGGCGAAAAGAGGCTCGGCGTGCCCCCGCCGAAGAACACGCTCACTACGGGCCGTCCGGAAACCTCCGGCGCCTGCGCCTCGAGATCGCGCGCGAGCCGCGCGACATAGGGCTCGGCCTGAAGCTCTCCCTGCAGCGTGTAGGAATTGAAGTCGCAGTACGGGCACTTTCGAACGCACCACGGGAAGTGCACGTAGAGGGAGAGCGGCGGAGCGAGGAGCGCGGGCATGGATCGCGCAGTATGCTAGGCCCTGGCGTGGGCGTGCTCGAGGTCCAGGTGCCCGGCAGGTGGATATGATCGATTATTCGATCATTAATTCTGTAACGCTCGATTTAAGAGGCTGGTCTCTGCTTGCAAGTGAAGGCCTCTGGATCTATCATTCTGATCGATTAATCGAGCTTTATCGTATTAAAGCTTTCTTAAACGAGCATGAAGGTCACCCAATCCGCATTGCTGGACTCGAATCGCACCGGCGAGGCCAAAAAGCTGGGCGCGGCGCTCGCCCGGCTGCGTATCGCGCGCGGCGTCCGGCAGGACCAGGCGGCGCTGCGCGCCGGCGTCTCACGCAACACCGCGTACCGCCTGGAGAAGGGTGATCCCGGAATCGCGATGGGACAGATCCTGCGCTATCTCGATGCGATCGTCCCGGGCAAGACGCTGCTCGATCTGCTGTCCGAGACCGATCCGGCGCTCGCCGCGCTCAGCGCCAAGGAGCAGCGGCGGCGGGTCCGTGACCTCTCGAAGCGCGAGCTCGACGAGCTCGACTTTTGAGCCATGGCCGCGACCGACCAGAGGCTCTTCGTCTTCGTCTATATAGACACGGAGTGGCTGCCCTGCGGCCAGCTCACGCTCAGCGAGGACGGAGCGCAGCTGCTCGCCTCGACGTTCGCGTACGGGCTGCGCTACCTGCTGCGTCCCGGCGCCCTCGAGGTCGATCCGGTCGCGCTCAGCATCCGCGACAAGCTCGCGGTGCGCGGCAAAGCCCTGTTCCCGCCCAACAACCTCCCGTCGTTCGGCGGCATCCGCGACGCGGCTCCCGATTCCTGGGGGCGGCGGGTCATCGAGTCGCGCCTCAAGGTCCCGGCCAACAGCCTGCCCGAGTCCCAATACCTCGTGCACGCCGGCAGCCAGCGCGTCGGAGCGCTCGACATCCGTTCCTCGCGGGAGTCCTCCGCCACGCCGGGCTTCGGCAGCTGGAACAATCTCGAGTACCTGATGGAGGCGGCCCAGCGGATCGACGAGGGCCTGCCGGTTCCTGCGCCGCTCGAGGAGATCTTCGCCGAGGGCAGTGCGCTCGGCGGCGCCCGCCCGAAAGCCACGGTGCGCGACGACGAGCGGGTGCTGTGGCTCGCGAAATTCCCGAGCCGCAAGGATCCGCTGGCGGTTCCGGTCGTCGAGACCGGGACGCTGCGCCTCGCCGCCGCCGCGGGCCTCACCGTGCCTCCGGTCCGGCTGATCGAGCTCGGCTCGCGCACGGTCATGCTGATCCGCCGCTTCGACCGGTACTGGGCCAAGGCGGGGCTGGACGCGCCACTCCCGGAGGATCTCCTCAGCACCGCGCCCGCTTACGGGCTGGCGGAGAAGCGTCTCGCGTTCGTGAGCGGACTGACGCTCCTCGCGTGCGATGAGATGGAGTCACCCGACAAGTCCTACGGGGACCTGGCGCAGGCGGTGCGCCGCTACTGCCATCCGCGCGTGATCCGCGAGAACAACCGGGAGCTCTTCGAGCGGCTCATCTTCAACATCTTCGTCAGCAACGACGACGATCATCTGCGCAACCATGGCTTCGTCTGGGATCCGCGCCTTCCGGGATGGCGCCTGAGCCCGCTCTACGATGTCATGCCGCGCCCGAGCCTCTCGCCCGAGCGGCGGCTGCACCTCGGCGTCGGGCCGGAGGGGCGCGCCGCGACCCTCGACAATGCCTTCGCCGGCCGCGAGCTGTTCACGCTGTCGGCGGAGGCCGCCGCCGAGAGCATCGCGAGGGTCTGGAAGGTCCTGCGCGAATGGAAGGTTTATTTCGAGGAGTACCAGGTGCCGGCGGATCAGATCGAGAAGATCGCGCCCGCGTTCCGGCACATCGACGATCTCGCCACGCCGGAGCTGCGCAAGCTCATTCCGTGAGCCAGTGCCGCATCGCCAGCTGCGTCAGCACCGCGACAGCCAGACCCCAGCCGAAGCTCATGAAGGTGCCGATGATGATGTACTCGGTGAGCTTGCGCTGGCTCGAGTCGCGCACGTCCCCGAAGCGCAGGATCGACTTCGCGGTGATGAGGAAGCCCACGCCCGCCGGCTGCCCGACCAGGATCAGCAGCATCACCAGCGCGCGCTCCAGAGCGCCGATGTAAGTGCCTCCGTTCTCGAGCCCCGAGATGTCGCCGCTCAGCTGATGCGTGAAGGGCTCGGTCGCCCTGCGGATGACGATCGCGCCGACCATGAGGCTCGCGATCACGCCGCCGAGCAGACATAGGCCGACGAGGTAGGCGGCCGCGGCGCTCGCGGGCAGCGCCGCCCATGCGCCGTGCGCGAAGGTCGCCGGAAAGGCGCGTGCCAGGGCGACGATCACCGCCAGGTGCACGAGCTGGTCCACGGTAAAGCTCGTGAGCGAGTTCTTCAGCACGTAGACCTTGATGGCGTCCATGACGAGGTGCGTGCCGACGAGGATCAGCAGCACCTCGGCCGGCCAGCCGCCGAGCGCCAGGGCGGCCGTGCCGGTCACGATGAGGCCATGGAGGATGAGCACCGCGGGATTGCGCTTGCGGCGGATCATCCAGTCCGGCTGCAGGGGAAAGTCCGCGACCAGGTGCGCCACCGAGAGCGCCAGCAGGGTTTCGTACATGAGTTGCGCTTGACTCCCGTTCGGTAGCGACAGGTTAATCAGCCTGTCGCAGGTCAGACAATGGGCCGAGCCTGTCCCAGTCGGTTTCCTCGAACACCCGGATCCCTTCCAGCAGCGGCCGCCAGCGGGCCGCCGCCAGCGACTCGCTCACGCTCTGCTTCGAGACCCTGGGGCGCAGGGTGCCGGCGATCGATTCGTGCGTGGGATTATCGGCAAGCAGCGCCAGGCTCACGATCTCGGCCTGCCGCCGGGTCCAGGGCCGTACCAGGCCACTGCACAGGTGCAGCATGGCCGGGAACCAGCCGGCGAGCGGGGCGGCCCGCTCGGGCAGCGCGCCGGTGATATCGAAGTAGCCGGAAAGGGTATCGAGCGCGTGGCCCGAGAGCGTGAAGGCCTCGCCGGTCGAGAGCGAGACGCGCCTGCGGTCGATGACGTCGACGCCGCCGATGCCGATCGAGACGCGGGTCCTGACGTCGTTGCCGGCGAGCAGCCGGGCGCGCAGGAGCAGGGCCACCCGCAACGCCCAGCGCGGCTCGCGCAGCAGCAACTGCCAGGCGTCGCCCCGGAAGACCTCCGGCGCCCCGCTGACGGCGTGCGGCTGCCAGCTCCGGAAGCGCGCGGCGCCTTCGGCGATCAGGCGGCGCGTGCGCTCGAGCCGCTCGGCCGACAGCCGCCGTGACGAGACGATGTCGCCGGTGAGCACGGCGAATACGCGCCCGGCGCTTCGGGAGGCGGCGCCGCTCATGGGCCGGGATCGGTGATAAGACAGGTCATATAACCTGTCCTGTATAAGACAGGGTATTACACCTGTCAAGCGGCCGACGCCTGGCTTTCGCAGCCGCGTGAGCGCGATCACTTTCCCGGAGCGTCGAGCTCGACGAGCACTGCCTCCGGATACTGGCCGCGCTTCTCGTTGTGCTCGTGATCGAACCAGACGCAGTGAATGAGCCGCGTCCCGTCGGCGAGCGACTTCACCCCCTCGACCGTCATCACGGGCCCGCCACTCCTGAGCTCGACCTTATCTCCAACTTTCATACCTGGCACTCCTGGGCGGTGGCTAGCGGCGTCGGCCGCGGACGCGCGTCTTGCGGGCGCGGGGCGAGTTGCGCGCCGCTGGTCGGCGCCTCTTGCCAGCCGGTGTGACCTGCGTGGCAGGCACCGACTTCTTGCGCTTCGCCGCCCTTTTTCGCTTCGGCGGCAGCGTGCTCACGTAGGGAATCGCGAGCGCGAGGCACGCGCTCACGCTCGAGGCGGTCAGGGCCGGCGGATCGACATAGACATAGCCGGGCATCGTGCGGCCACGCATCACCATGGGGCGCGCGCCGGGCTGGCGCAGGGCCTCGGCTTCACGATCACTGCCCACGCGCAGCAGCAGTCCCCGGCGTGAAGCGCCCGCGAGGAGATTGCCGTTCAGCATGAAGCCGATGCCACCGAACATCTTCACTTCGCTGACCGCGCCGGCGCTGCTCACCACCGCGCGCACCCAGGCCTGCAGCTCGAGCTCGTTCATGGCGCTACTCCGCGTTCTGCACCTGTTCGCGCATCTGCTCGATGACCACCTTCATGTCGACCGCGGAACGCGTGGTCTCGAGATCCTGCGACTTCGAGGAGAGCGTATTCGCCTCGCGGTTGAGCTCCTGCATGAGGAAGTCGAGCCGCCGCCCGGCGGGCTCGCCGCCGCCGATCACGCGGCGCACCTCGGCGACGTGGCCGGTGAGGCGCTCGAGCTCCTCGTCGACGTCGAGACGCTGCAGCAGCAGCGCCAGCTCCTGCTCGATCCGCTCGTGATCGACGGCGGCGGTGAGCTCGGCGAGGCGCTCGTTGAGGCGCGTGCGGGCGCGCGCCGCCACCTCGGGCAGGCGCGTGCGCACCGCGGCGACGAGTCCCTCGAGGGCGCCGCAGCGCTGCTCGAGGAGCTCGCGCAGCCGCTGCCCTTCGCGGGCACGCGCCGCGGTGAGATCCTCGAGCGTCGCGGTGAACAGGGCGCCCGCGGCCGCCAGCAGCGGCTCACCTTCGACGGCGTCTTCGCGCAGCACGCCGGGCCAGCGCAGCACGTCGAGCACGTTGACGGTCGCCGGGCCGTGGAGCGAGCGGCTCACGGTTTGCGCCGCGTGCAGCAACCGCTCGAGCGCGAGCGCGTCCACCTCGAAGGTTCCGCTGACACCCGAGGGGCGGCGGTAGCTCACGCTGCAGTCGACCTTGCCGCGCCGCACTTTCTGCGCGAGCCGCGCGCGCAGCTCGCCCTCGGCCGAGCGCAGCTCGTCCGGCAGGCGGAAGCCTGCTTCGAGAAACCGGTGATTCACGCTGCGCAGCTCGCACACCAGCGTGCCCCACTCTCCGCTGGCTTCACGGCGTGCGAAGCCGGTCATGCTCGCGATCATGCTCGCGATCCGCCCTGAAAAACCCGTGGCCTGAGCGCGCGACGCTCCAGAGCGCTGCGGTCTTCGCCGCAACTACGCTCAGCCGCCGCACAGGTGATATAAAGCCCGGACAAGTCTAACAGATGCGATGGAAGCTTCTTTTGCGGGTCGAATACGCCGACATCAGCCTGCTGGGCGGGCGCGAGGAGAATCAGGATCGGGTCAGCGCCGCCGTGGCCGAGCACGCGGCGCTCCTGGTGGCGGTCGATGGCATGGGCGGACACGCCCATGGCGCGCGTGCCGCGCAAGTCACGCAGCAGGTGATCACCGAGGCCTTCTGGCACTCGCCCCAGCCGCTGTTCGATCCGCTCGGGTTCCTGCACCTGACGCTCGGGCGTGCGCACGAGGAGGTCGTCAAGCTCGGCACGCAGCTGCCGCTCGAGCAGCGGCCGCGTGCGACCTGCGCGGTGTGCCTGATCCAGCAGCACGGCAGCTGGTGGGCGCACGTCGGCGACAGCCGCGTGTACCACCTGCGGCGCGGCGCCCTCGTCGCGCGCAGCCGCGACCACAGCCACGTCGAGCTGCTGCTGCGCGAGGGACTGATCAACGCCGAGCAGGCGCAGAATCACCCGATGCGCAACTTCGTCGAGTGCTGCCTGGGAGGCGACCCGATCCTCCCCGACATGACCGTGAGCCGCCGCCGGCCGATCGAGCCCGACGACCTGCTGCTGGTGTGCACCGACGGTTTCTGGGGACCGCTCAAGGACCCGGAGGTCGCCGGGAGCCTCAACGGCGGCAGCGGGCAGCTGCGCGAGCAGCTCGCCGAGCTCGGCTCGCGCGCCGTCAAGCGCGCCGGGCCCGGGAGCGACAACACCTCGGCGGTGGCGCTGCGCTGGCTCGGGGACTGAAGACGATGGCGAGACCCTCGGGACGCGCGCCCGACGAGCTGCGGCCGGTGCGCTTCACCCGCACCCACGGCAAGCACGCCGAAGGCGCGGTGCTGGTCGAGTTCGGCGACACGCAGGTGCTGTGTACGGCGAGCGTCGAGGAGTCGGTGCCGCAGTTCCTGCGCGGCAAGAACCAGGGCTGGATCACCGCCGAGTACGGCATGCTGCCCCGCGCCACCCACACCCGCACCGCGCGCGAGGCGGCGCGCGGCAAGCAGAGCGGGCGGACACTCGAGATCCAGCGCCTGATCGGCCGCTCGCTGCGCGCGGTGGCGGACCTGCACGCGCTCGGCGAGCACACCGTCACGCTCGATTGCGACGTGCTGCAGGCCGACGGCGGCACGCGCACCGCCTCCATCACCGGCGCCTACGTGGCGCTCGCCGAGGCCTGCGAGTCTCTGGTGGCGCGGCGCGTGATCGCAGCCCACCCGCTGCACGGCCAGGTGGCGGCGGTCTCGGTCGGGATCGTGGACGGCGTGCCGGTGCTCGACCTCGACTACGCCGAGGACTCGCAGGCCGAGACCGACATGAACGTCGTGATGAACAACGGCGGCGCCTTCATCGAGATCCAGGGCACGGCGGAAGGCCATGCCTTTCGCCGCCACGAGCTCGACGCGCTGCTGAATCTCGCCGCGGCGGGGATCGGGGAGCTGCTCTCGCTCCAGGCCCAGGCGCTCTCCGCGCCGTGACGGGCGCGGTCCTCGCGAGCGCCAACCCCGGGAAGCTGCGCGAGCTCGCCGCGCTCCTCGAGCCTTACGGGCTCGAGCTCCTCTCCCAGGCCGCCCTCGGCATCGGCTCCGTGCCCGAGACCGGCGCCACCTTCCTCGACAACGCGCTCCTCAAGGCACGTCACGCATCCGCCGCGGCGCAGCTGCCGGCGCTCGCCGACGACTCCGGGATCGAGGTCGACGCGCTCGGCGGGCGGCCCGGCGTCTGGTCGGCGCGCTACGCCGGTGAGGGCGCGAGCGATGCGGCGAACCTCGCGCGCCTTCTCAGGGAGCTCGACGGCGTTCCCGAGCGGCGCCGCACCGCGCGCTACCAGTGCGTGGTGGTGTGGGTGCGCACGGCGGACGATCCGGCGCCGCTCACGGGCACCGGAACCTGGGAGGGGCGCATCGCGCTCACGCCCCGCGGGAGCGGCGGCTTCGGCTACGACCCGGCGTTCGTCCCAACCGGCGGGCGGCGCACCGCCGCCGAGCTCTCCGCCGAGGAGAAAAACCGGGTGAGCCATCGCGCTCAGGCGCTGCGCGCGCTCGTCGCGGCGCTCGAGGCGTGCGGCGTATATTCGCGCCCATGAAGCGCGGCCGGCTGTACGTCATCTCGGCGCCCTCGGGCGCCGGCAAGACCTCGCTCGTGAAGGCGCTGCTCGCGGGCGAGACGCGCCTGCGCCTCTCGATCTCGCACACCACCCGCAAGCGCCGTCCGACCGAGCTGGAGGGGCGCGAGTACCACTTCGTACAGAAGCCTGAGTTTGACGAGTTGGCCAGGCGCGGCGAGTTCCTCGAGCACGCCCAGGTGTTCGACAACCACTACGGCACCTCGCGCGCCTTCGTCGAATCGCAGCTGACCCAGGGCCACGACGTGCTGCTCGAGATCGACTGGCAGGGCGCGCGGCAGGTGCGCCGCGCCATGCCCGACTGCGTCAGCATCTTCGTGCTGCCGCCGGCGCGGCAGACGCTCGCCGAGCGGCTCGCCCGCCGCGCGACCGACACCCCCGAGGTGATCCGGCGGCGCCTGAAGGATGCCGCCTGCGACATGTCCCACTACGACGAGTTCGACTACGTGGTGGTCAACGACGACTTCGACCGGGCAGTCGCGGACCTCAAGCGCATCATCGAGGGCAAGGGCGCTGATCTGAAGAGCAGCCGCCCCGGGCTCAAGCCGCTGCTCACGGAGCTGCTGGGGGAGTCTTAGAGAGCTCCTGCCCCGGGACCGCCAGCGGCGGCCCTGCGACTGGCCCGGATGGGCACTTTTCGCTTATAGTTAAAGGCCCTGCGCACCCCGCGCCGGGTGTATTTCATCTGAGCGTTCAATGGCCCGAATCACCGTAGAAGACTGTCTGCACAACGTCGATAACCTCTTCCAGCTGGTGCTGCTGGCGGCGCAGCGCGCCCGGCGGCTCGCCAACGGCGCGGAGGCAACCCTCCCGCTCGAGAACGACAAGCCGACGGTGCTCGCGCTGCGCGAGATCGCCGCCGGCAACATCACCGCGGAGATGCTGCGCGAGCCCGAGCCGGCGCCCGAGCCCGCCGTGCCGGACGCGGACAACCAGTCCTCCTTCCGGGCACCGCAGTTCGGCCTCGGAGACTGACGACAGCGCGCGACCCATGGACTATGCGTCTTCGCTCCGCGGACTGCTGCCCGGCGGAAGACGCACCCCGGGACTGAAGGAGCTGTTGGCGACCGCCGGCGGCTACCTCGCGCCCGAGCAGGTCGGAAGGATCCGCGAGGCGGCCGAATTCGGCGCCTCGGCCCACCAGGGACAGAAGCGACTCTCCGGCGAGCCCTACATCGCCCACCCGGTAGCGGCGGCGGCGATCCTGGCAGACCTGCACCTCGACACCGACACCATCGTCGCGGCGATCCTCCACGACGTCATCGAGGACACGCCGACCCCGAAGGACCAGCTGGCGGCGCGCTTCGGCGCGGATGTCGCCGAGCTGGTCGACGGCGTCACCAAGCTCGACCAGATCAAGTTCAAGAGCCGCGAGGAGGCGCAGGCGGAGTCGTTCCGCAAGATGCTGCTCGCGATGGTGCGCGACCTGCGCGTCATCCTGGTGAAGCTCGCCGACCGCACCCACAACATGCGCACGATCGAGGCGATGGCGCCGGCGCGCCGCCGCGCCATCGCGCGCGAGACGCTCGAGATCTACGCGCCGATCGCCGAGCGGCTCGGGCTCTACAACATGAAGCTCGAGCTCGAGGACCTGGGGTTCAAGGCGCTCTACCCGCGCCGCTACGCGGTGCTCGAGCGGACGCTCAAGCGCGCGCGCGGCAACCAGAAGGAGTTCCTGAAGAAGATCGAGCAGCAGCTGAAGGCGGCGCTGCTGAAGAGCAACATCCAGGCGGAGGTCGAGACGCGCGAGAAGCATCTCTACAGCATCTACAAGAAGATGCACCGCAAGCGCTCGCTCCTGAACGAGATCGTCGACGTCTACGGCATCCGCGTCATCGTCGAGAAGCCCGACACCTGCTACCGTGCCCTCGGCGTCGTGCACTCGGTGTTCAAGCCCATGCCCGGGCGCTTCAAGGACTACGTCGCCATCCCGCGGGTGAACGGCTACCAGTCGCTGCACACGACGCTGTTCGGCCCCAACGGCGTGCCGATCGAGGTGCAGCTGCGCACCGCCGACATGCACCGCGTGGCCGAGTCCGGCATCGCCGCCCACTGGAAATACAAGGCCGGCGGCCCCTCGGATGCCTCCCAGCAGGACCGCACGCGCGAGTGGCTCTCGAGCCTGGTGTCGCTCCAGGAGGCCGGCTCCTCCGAGGAGTTTCTCGAGAGCGTCAAGGTCGACCTGTTTCCCGACAAGGTGTACGTGTTCACTCCCAAGGGCCAGATCCTGCGGCTGCCCTCGGGCGCCACCGTGGTGGATTTCGCCTACAGCGTGCACACCGACATCGGCAACCGCTGCGTCGCCGCCAAGGTCGACCGGCGCCTGACGCCGCTGCGCACCGTGCTGCGCAACGGCCAGACCGTCGAGATCATCACGGCCAAGGGCGCGACCCCCAACCCCTCGTGGGTCAATTTCGTGGTGACCGCCAAGGCGCGCAGCGCCATCCGCCATTACCTGAAGGGCCTGCGGCGCACCGAGGCGATCGCCTTGGGCTCGCGCCTCCTCAGCCAGGCGCTGCGCGAGTTCGGCCTCGCGCTGGAAGACGTCAAGCCCGAGGTGCAGCGCGCGGCGCTCGGCGAGCTCGGCATGAAGGATCTCGACGAGCTCTACGAGAAGATCGGGCTCGGCGAGCGGCTCGCGCCGCTCGTGGCGCGCCGGCTCCTGCCCGGTGCGCCGGCGGCCGACGGCAAGGCGGCGCCGGCGCCGCTCGCGATCGCCGGCACCGAGGGGCTGCTCGTCAACTACGCGCGCTGCTGCTTCCCCGTTCCCTACGACCCGATCTTCGCCTTCCTCTCCACCGGGCGCGGCTTGGTGATCCACCGCGAGAACTGCGTCAACGTCGAGGACTACCGCAAGCACCCCGAGAACTGGCTGCCGGTGAGCTGGCAGAGCGCGCCCGATCGGCGGTTCTCCTCCGAGATCCGCGTGCACGTCGTCAATCGCACCGGCGTGCTGGCGGCGGTCGCCGCGGCGATCGCCAGCACCGAGACCAACATCGACCACGTGTCGATCGACGAGCAGGATGCGGATGCCGCGGTGATCACCTTCGAGCTGCGGGTGCGCGACCGCCGCCAGCTCGCGCGCCTCGTGCGGGTGATCCGCCGCATGCCGGACGTCACCCGCGTCACGCGCACCATCGCCGCGCGCGCCCGCGACGAGCAGGGCCCGGAGGGCGAGGGCGACAGCGAGGCCGGCGGGTGAGGCGCGCGCGCTTCGGGCCGCTGCGATGAGTCCAACGAACACTACCTGAGGAGCTTCAGCCGATGAGCCGCCAGAGCATTCACACCGACAGCGCCCCGCAGGCGATCGGCACCTACTCCCAGGCCGTGCGCGCCGGGGATACGGTGTACCTCTCGGGCCAGGTGCCGTTCGATCCCGCCACCATGCAGCTCGTGACCGGCGACATGGAGGTCCAGGCACGGCGGGTGTTCGAGAACCTGAAGGCCGTGGCCGAGGCCGCCGGCGGCTCGCTCGCCCAGGCGGTGAAGCTCACCATCTTCCTCACCGATCTCGCGAACTTCGCCAAGGTCAACGAGGTCATGGCGACTTACTTCGCCCAGCCCTACCCCGCGCGCTCGACCGTCGGGGTCGCCGCCCTGCCGCGCGGCGCGCAGATCGAGATCGAGTGCGTGTTGCACCTCGCTTAAGCGCGCCGGGGGTGCCCGCCGGGGATGCCGGCAGCCGCCCGGTCACGACTCTGCGCGGAGTCGGCGCGGCGCTCGCCGCGCGCCTCGCGCGTCTCGGCGTCACGACGGTCGCGGACCTGCTGTTCCTGCTGCCGCTGCGCTACGAGGATCGCACCCGCATCACCGCGATTGGCGCCCTCGCGCCTGGAGAGCGCGCCACGGTGGAAGGCGAGGTCCAGCTGACCGAGGTCGCGTACCGCAGGCGCCGCCAGCTCCTCACGCGGATCTCCGACGGCTCGGGGTTCCTCACGCTGCGCTTCTTCTATTTCTCCGGCAGCCAGCAGCAGAACCTCGCGCGCGGCACGCGCCTGCGCGCCTTCGGCGAAGCGCGCCGCGGGCCGCTCGGCCTCGAGATGGTCCACCCGGAGTACCGCCGCCTGACGTCGGAGGCTGCGCCGCTCGAGGAGACCCTCACGCCGATCTATCCCTCGACCGAGGGAGTACCGCAGGGGCGCCTGCGCGCGCTCATCGGCCAGGCGCTCGAGGAGCTCGCGCGCTCAGGCCTCATAGACCTCCTCCCGCCGGACGCGGGGCTGCCGCCGGGACTGCCGACGCTCTGGGAGGCGCTCGCGTACCTGCATCGCCCGCCGCGCGACGCGGAGCTCGCCGTGCTCGCCGCCGGCCGCCACCCGGCACAGCGGCGCCTCGCCTTCGAGGAGCTCCTCGCGCATCACCTGTCGCTGCGGGCGCGCAAGCGCGCCCTGAAGGGCGACCCGGCCTTCCGGCTCGACGACGAGGGCGCTCTCGCACGGCGCCTCATCGCCGCGCTCCCCTTCGCCCTCACGCGCGCCCAGGCGCGCGCGCTGCGCGAGGTCGAGGCGGACCTCGGCACCGGCGTGCCGATGGTGCGGCTGCTCCAGGGCGACGTGGGCTGCGGCAAGACCGTGATCGCGGCGGCCGCCGCCGCGCGCGCCGCGGGCACGGCGAAGCAGGCGGCGCTCATGGCGCCGACCGAGCTCCTCGCCGAGCAGCACTGGCGCAACTTCCAGGAGTGGTTCCGCCCGCTCGGGATCCCGGTCGCGCTGCTCTCGGGCGGACAGGCCGCGCGCACGCGCAAGAGCGCGCTGGAGGGCCTCGCCTCGGGCGAGATCCGCGTCGTCATCGGCACGCACGCGCTCTTTCAGGAGGGGATCGCGTTCGCAGCGCTGGCGCTCGTCATCGTCGACGAGCAGCATCGCTTCGGCGTGCAGCAGCGGCTGCGGCTCTCGCAGAAGGGCGAGGGCGCGGGCCGCGTGCCCCACCAGCTCATCATGACGGCGACGCCGATCCCGCGAACGCTCGCCATGACCGCCTACGCCGACCTCGACATCTCGGTGATCGACGAGCTGCCGCCCGGCCGCACGCCGGTGCAGACCGTCGTGCTGCCCGAGGACCGGCGCGCCGAGGTAGTGGCGCGCATCGTCGGCGCCTGCGGCGCCGGGCGGCAGGTTTACTGGGTGTGCCCGCTGATCGATGAGTCGGACGAGCTGCGCGCCCAGGCCGCCGAGGAGACCGCGGCGGCGCTCGCCGAGGCGCTGCCCGGAGTGCGCGTCGGCCTCGTGCACGGGCGCATGCCGCCCGCGGCCAAGGACCAGGCGATGCTCGCGTTCAAGTCGGGGAAGATCCAGTTGCTGGTCGCGACGACCGTGATCGAAGTAGGCGTCGATGTCCCGAACGCCACGCTCATGATCATCGAGAATGCCGAGCGCATGGGACTCGCGCAGCTGCACCAGCTGCGCGGGCGCGTCGGCCGCGGCCTCGAGGCCAGCACCTGCGTGCTTCTCTACCGCGCGCCGCTCTCGGAGCCCGCGCGCGCGCGGCTCAAGGCGATCCGCGCCACCAGCGACGGCTTCGAGATCGCGCGGCGCGACCTCGAGCTGCGCGGACCGGGCGAGCTCCTCGGCACGCGCCAGACCGGGCTCGCGCAGCTGCGCGTCGCGGACCTGATGCGCGATGCGGATCTGCTGCCTAAGGTGCAGGCGGCGGCGGAGCTGCTCGAATCCGCGCCCGAGAGCGTCGCCGCGCTCACGGCGCGCTGGATCGGCACGGGCGAGCGCTACGGGCGCGTGGGCTAACATACCGCACATGTCAGCCGCCGCACCCGAGCTTCCGGCTACGCCTCCGGCGCCTGAAACGCCTGGGCCTGCCGAGGTTGCCGCTCCACCGCCGCCGCTTCCGGAGCTTCCGGCGCCGCCCCGCTTTCCCGAGGCGCCGTTCTCGTGGCGGCTCGGCCGGCGCCTAACCGAGTACGCGCGCCTCATGCGGCTCGATCGCCCGGTCGGCACGTGGCTGCTCCTGTGGCCGTCGCTGTGGGCGCTGTGGGTCGCGGGCGCGGGGAAACCCAACCCTGAGGTGCTCGTCGTGTTCGTGCTCGGCGTCGTGGTGATGCGCGCCGCCGGCTGCGTGATCAACGACTTCGCCGACCGCGACATCGACCCGTACGTGCGGCGCACGCGCGACCGGCCGCTCGCCGCACGGCTCGTGACCCCGGCCGAGGCGCTCACGCTCTTCGTGCTGCTGATCGCCGCCGCGCTCTTCCTCGTCACGAGGCTCGATGAGTACACCGTGAAGCTCGCCGCGATCGGCGCGCTGCTCACGGTCTCCTACCCGTTCGTCAAGCGCGTCTTCCCCATGCCGCAGCTCTACCTCGGTATCTCCTTCGGCGGCTGGGGCGTGCCGATGGCCTTCGCCGCGCAGCTCGGCGCGCTGCCGCGCGTGTGCTGGGTGCTGTACATCGCCGCGGTGATCTGGGCCTCGATGTACGACACCCTCTACGCGATGGTCGACCGCGAGGACGACATCCGGATCGGCGTCAAGTCGAGCGCGATCCTGTTCGCCGACATGGACAAGCTCCTGATCGGCGTCATGCAGCTGATGATGCTGTACGCGCTCTACCTCGCAGGCGTCGACATGCACTTCGGCCGCTGGTTCCAGGGAGGAGTGGTCGCAGCGGGGCTGCTGTTCCTCTGGCAGCAGTGGCTCATCCGCAGGCGCGATCCGGCCGCGTGCCTGCGCGCCTTCCTCAACAACCAGTACGTCGGGCTCGTGATCTTCGTCGGCATCCTGCTGCAGTACGTGTACAAGAGCTGAAAAGCGGCGGTGGCCTTCAAGAATCACCCATTCCCCCGGCGCCTGCGCTACGCGCTCAACGGCGTCGCCCATGGGCTGCGGAGCGAACACAGCGTGCAGTTCCAGGCCGGGGCGTTCGTCGCGGTGCTGGTGGCGCTCGCCGTGCTGCGCCCGCGCCCCGTGTGGTGGGCGCTGGTGTTGCTCGCGAGCGCGCTGGTGGTCGCCGCCGAGCTCCTCAACACCGCGCTCGAGGAGCTCGCCGATCACCTGAGCCCGGCCGAACATCCGCGCATCCGCCTCGTCAAGGACTGCGCCGCCGGAGCCGTGCTGGTCGCGGTGCTCGGTGCGCTCGGCGTCGCGGTCGCGTTCGCCGTGCACATTGTTCATTAGGCAAGAGTCGCCTGCGGCGCTGCGTTCGCGGATACGATTGTCGACTTTGCGTCCCTCATTCCGTTGACATGAAAGCGCGCCCTCGGGCATGGTCGCCCCCATGAGCCACGCGCCCGCCGAGCCGATCCGCCACGACTGGACGCTCGAGGAGGTCGGGGCGCTGTTCGCGCTGCCGTTCATGGACCTCATGTTCCGCGCCCAGCAGGTCCACCGCGCCCACCACGAGCCGAACTCGGTCCAGCTCGCGACGCTCCTCTCCATCAAGACCGGCGCCTGCCCCGAGGACTGCGCCTACTGCCCGCAGAGCGTCCATTACCAGACCGGCCTCACGCGCTCAGCGCTCCTCGAGGTGGCCGCGGTGCGCGAGGCCGCCGGCCGCGCCCGCGATGCCGGCGCGACCCGCTTCTGCATGGGTGCCGCCTGGCGCTCGCCCAAAGACCGCGACCTCAAGGTGGTCGCCGCGATGGTCCGCGAAGTGCGCGCGCTCGGGCTCGAGACCTGCGCGACGCTCGGCATGCTCACGCCTGAGCAGGCCGCCGAGCTCAAGGACGCCGGCCTCGACTACTACAACCACAATCTCGATACCTCGGCGGAGTTCTACGGCGAGATCATCACCACCCGCACCTACCAGGAGCGGCTGGACACCCTGGACGCGGTGCGCGCGGCCGGGATCCACGTCTGCTGCGGCGGCATCGTCGGCATGGGCGAGACGGTCACCGACCGCGCGCGCCTCCTGCGCACGCTCGCGAACCTGCCGCAGCATCCGGAGAGCGTCCCCGTCAATCGCCTGGTGAAGGTGCCGGGCACGCCGCTCGCCGACGTGCCGGAGGTCGATCCGTTCGACTTCGTGCGCGCCATTGCGGTGGCGCGGGTGCTGATGCCGCGCGCCCACGTGCGGCTCTCCGCCGGGCGGGAAGCGATGTCGGATGAGCTGCAGGCGCTGTGTCTGCTGGCCGGGGCGAACTCGATCTTCTACGGCGAGCGGCTGCTCACCACCGGCAATCCCGACGTCGAGCGCGACCGGCAGCTGTTCGCGCGCCTCAAGGTGACCGCGGAGAAAGCGCACCCAACCGAAGCCGCCGACGCCGGGCCGGCCGGAGCGGGCGGCGCCGCGGCGGGCCAGGCGTCTTGCGGCCATGAAGCGAGCCACGCACGCGCTTCCTGAGGCGCTGGCGCGGCTCGAGGCCGCGGAGCTGCGGCGCCGCCGCACCACCGTCGAGGGCTTCGCGGAGGAGGAGACGCGCGCGCGCGTCGTGCTCGGCGGCCGCACGCTCGTCGACTTCAGCAGCAACGATTACTTAGGTCTCGCCCGCCACCCCGCGCTCGCCGCCGCGATGGCGGATGCCGCCCGCGCCGCGGGAGCCGGCAGCGCCGCCTCGCATCTCGTCACCGGCCACGGCACGGAGCACGAGCGGCTCGAGGAGGAGCTCGCGGCCTTCACGCGCCGCGAGCGGGCGTTGCTGTTCTCCACCGGCTACATGGCGAATCTCGCCGTCATGAGCGCCTTCGCCGGGCGCGGCGAGCGCATCCTCCTCGACCGCCTGAGCCACGCCTCGCTCATCGATGGGGCGCTGCTCTCGGGCGCCGAGCTCGTGCGCTACCGTCACGCCGACGCGGAAGCGGCCGGCCGGGCGCTCGATGAGGACGCAGCGCGCACCACGATCGTCGGCACCGACGGAGTCTTCAGCATGGACGGCGATCTCGCCCCGCTCGCATCGCTCGCGCGCACGGCGCGGCGCGCGGACGCCTGGCTGGTGGTCGACGACGCCCACGGCCTCGGCGTAGCCGGCGCGAGCGGACGCGGCACGCTCGAGGAGTGCGGCCTCGGGAGCGGCGATGTCCCGGTGCTGGTGGGCACGCTCGGCAAGGCCTTCGGCTCCTTCGGCGCCTTCGTCGCGGGCGATGCCGACCTGATCGAGTACCTGATCCAGAAGGCGCGCACCTATATCTATACGACGGCGCTGCCGCAGCCGGTCGCGGCGGCCAGCCGCCGTGCGCTCGCGCTCGCGCAGAGCGAGGACTGGCGGCGCACGCGCCTCGGCTCGCTGATCGAGCGCTTCCGGCGAATCGCCGCAGAGGCGGGGGTGCCGCTCGCTCTTTCGCGCACCCCCATTCAGCCCGTGGTGCTCGGGAGCGAGAGCGCGGTACTCGCCGCGCAGCGTGAGCTCGAGGCGGACGGCCTCGCGGTGGTCGC
>Ga0307472_100000234_pt1 | contig 17936 bp, 14 predicted proteins | sample atmos_gasesAM5C__2_FD_204582 | JGI IMG/M metagenome (GOLD analysis project Ga0307472, IMG submission 204582) | Hardwood forest soil microbial communities from Morgan-Monroe State Forest, Indiana, United States - atmos_gasesAM5C_05 | ecosystem: Environmental > Terrestrial > Soil > Temperate...
GGCCTCACCAAGGGCACGGCGTTCGAGTGGAAGATCCAGCTGACGCTGCGGAAGCTCTTCTTCGACAGCGGCAAGGTGAAGATCGCCGGTACCTTCGATCCGGGCTTCCTGCTCGTCTCGAACAACGGCACGACGACCGGCATCACCTTCCCGATCGGCGTGCAGTTCGGCATCCCGATCGACAACAAGGTCACCGTCAACGCGTCATTCGACATTCCGTTCTACGTGACCTTCGGCGACTTCGGGAACTTCAACATGCCCCTGCTCTTCGGCGGTGGCGTGGAGTACCTCATCGAGCACAACCTGGACCTGACCTTCAAGCTGAAGCTCGGTCCGAACATCGGCTTCGGCACCTTCGGGTCGACGAACCTCGCCCTGTACGCGCTGTTCGGCGTGGCCTACCGCTTCTAGCGAGCGCCGGCGGTGAGATGATGCCCGGATGACGCCCTACGAGCTCATCCGGGCCAAGCGTGACGGCGGAGAGCTGGCGCCGGACGAGATCCGCAAGCTCCTCGGCGCCTATGCCCGGGGCGAGGTGCCCGACGCTCAGATGGCCGCGCTGTGCATGGCGGTCTGGTTCCGGGGGCTGGGCCCGGCCGAGCTCCGGGCCTGGACCCTGGCCATGCTCCATTCCGGAGCGACGCTCGGGCTCCGCGATCTCCCCGGGCGCAAGGTGGACAAGCACTCCACCGGCGGGGTGGGGGACAAGATCTCCCTCTGCCTGGCGCCGCTGGTCGCCGCCTGCGGCCCGGTGGTCCCGATGGTCAGCGGGCGCGGGCTGGGACACACCGGGGGTACCCTGGACAAGCTGGCCTCGATTCCCGGATTCCGCACCGACCTCTCCCTGGCCGAGGCCCGGGCGCAGCTGGCCGAGCTGGGGGTGTGCATGCTCGGGCAGACCGCGGAGCTCGCCCCCGCCGACCGGCGGCTGTACGCGCTCCGCGACGTCACCGCGACCGTCGACTCGATTCCCCTCATCGCGGCGAGCATCGTCAGCAAGAAGCTGGCGGAGGACCTCGACGGCCTGGTGCTCGACGTGAAGGTGGGCACCGGGGCCTTCATGCGCCGGCGCGAGGATGCCCAGGCGCTCGCCCGGACCCTGGTGGCGCTCGCCTCCGAGCTGGGGTGCAGGACGGTGGCCTGGCTGACCTCGATGGACGCCCCGCTGGGCCGGGCGGTGGGCAACGCGCTCGAGCTGCTCGAGGCGGTGGAGGTGCTGCGCGGAGCGGGGCCGGCCGACGTCCGGGCCCTCACCCTGCGGCTGGGAGGAGAGATGCTGCTGCTGGCAGGCACTGCGTCGAGCGTCGCCGCCGGCGAGCAGCGGCTGGAGCGGGCCCTTGCCGACGGCTCGGGGCTCGACCGCTTCCGGGCGCTGGTCGCGCGCCAGGGTGGGGATCCGCGGGCAATCGACGATCCCGGTCGGCTCCTGGGGCGGCTGGAGAGCCGCGATGTCGCGTCCCCGTCCGGAGGGTGGGTCGTCGGGCTGGACACCGAGGCCCTGGGGCTGGCTGCGGTGGTGCTCGGGGCCGGGCGGATCCGCGCCGATGCCGCGGTCGACCCCGGGGTGGGCTTCACCGTGCTCCGGACGCTGGGGGATGCGGTCGAGGCCGGGGAGCCGGTGCTGCGGATCCACCACCGTCCCGGCGCCGACGTGTCCGAGGTGGTGGCGCGCGTCCAGGGGGCCTACCGAATCGGGACCGCCGCGGTGCCGAGGCCGCCCCTGTTCCTCGAGCGCATGGAGGCAGCGGCATGAGCGAGCTGGTGGTCCGGCTGGACGAGGCGGCCGCGGCGGTACGGGCCGAGGTGCCGGGCTTCACCGCCGACGTGGGGCTGGTCCTCGGCAGCGGGCTCTCGGGCGCGGTGCGCCTGCTGGAGGCGCCGCGGGAGCTGCCCCTCGGCGCGGTGCCCCACGTATGCGCGCCGACCGTCTCCGGTCATCCAGGGCGCCTGGTGCTGGGCACCGTGGGCCGGCTCCGGGTGGCCGCGCTGGCAGGGCGGCTCCACCCCTACGAGGGGTTCACCGCGGAGGAGACCGTCTTCCCGGTGCGACTGCTGCTGCACCTCGGCGCTCCGGTGCTGGTGCTCACCAACGCCGCCGGGGCGGTGCGGGCCGACCTCCGCCGCGGAGACTGGATGGCGGTGCGGGACCACCTCAACCTCAGCGGGCTCAATCCCCTCCGCGGGCCCAACGACGTTCGGCTCGGGCCACGGTTCCCTGACCTCTCCGCGGCCTATGACCCGGGACTGCGGGCGCTCCTCGCCGGGGCCGCGGTCGAGGCGGGGGTGGGCCTGAGCGAGGGCGTCTACGCCATGATGGCCGGGCCGTCCTACGAGACACCGGCGGAGATCCGCATGCTCCGCACGCTCGGTGCGGACGCGGTGGGAATGAGCACGGTGCTGGAGGTGATCGCCGCGGTGCACATGGGGGCCCGCGTCGTCTGCCTGAGCTGCATCACCAACAGTGCGGCCGGGGTCGCCCCCGGCATCCTCTCGCACGCCGAGGTGGAATCCGCGGCGCGTGAAGCGGAGGAGGACGGCGTGCGTCTTCTCCGCGCCTTCCTCGCACGCCTCGGGGGTCCGCCGTGACATCACTCGTTGTGGCCATCTTCCCTACCTTCAGTGCGGTACGCGCTGACTCACCTTCCTTGCCAGTCCGGCTGCCGTGTAAGCTTTCACTCGTATGAATGCTTCGACCGAGCATTCGACGGCCGGGAAGCATCCCCACGACAGGCGGGAGTGCCCGCGGGTGCCCTTTTCCTTCCTCTGCCGCTGCGCCATGGACTCCGAGCCCTACGAGGAGACCCGGGGCGACCTGAGCACCGGAGGCGTCTTCTGGGGCACCGCCCACTCCGCGCACTGCAAGGAGGTGGAGGTGCGGATCGCCATCCCCGGCGAGCGCGACGAGATCCGCGCCCGGGGGGAGATCGTCGGCCATCGCCCAGCGGGTTTCCACGTCCGCTTCACCGCGCTGGGCACCGACGACGAGCTGCGCATCGCCCGCTACATCGACGAGGTGGGCATCGGCTGGGAGTAGTCGATGGACTGGTCCGAGCTGGAGAGCGCCGCACGGGCGGTGCTCGGTAACGCCCACGCGCCGTACTCCGGGTTTCCGGTGGCCGCCGCGATTCGCTTCGCCGACGGGGCGATCGAGGCGGGGGTGAACGTGGAGAACGCCTCGTACCCACTCTCGGTCTGTGCGGAGCGAAACGCGGTGGCCGCCGGGGTGCGGTCGGGGCGGGGGCGGATCGACGCGGTGCTGATCCTCACCGGAGCGGAGATGCCCACCCCACCCTGCGGCGGCTGCCGGCAGGTGCTGGCCGAGTTCGGCGACCCTGGGGTTCCGGTGCGTTCGGTGACCCTCCAGGGCCAGAGCACCGAGCACACCCTCGGCGCGTTGCTTCCCCATGCCTTCGGCCCCGGGGCGCTCGGGTGACGCAATGTCCCAGGCCGCGGGACGTATGGTAAGCCTGCAGCGTCCGTTCCCTCTCTCAGGGTGAGCTTCCGATGTGGAAACGCTTCAAGCGCGCGATGCGCAGCTTCTTCGGCTTCTTCGTCACCAGCATCGAGGATCCAGAGCTGATCCTCGAGCAGAACATCCGTGACCTGAACGACCAGGTCCCGCGGATGAACGAGTCGATCGCCATGGTGCGGGCGAACCAGACCCTGCTGGAGAAGGAGAACCAGAAGTACACCGCCGAGGTCAACGACCTCACCGCCAAGGTGAAGGCGGCGATCCAGGCCAACCGCGACGATCTGGCTGCCTCCTACGCCACCCGGCTCCAGATGGAGAAGGGGGCGCTGGAGCGCAACCAGCAGCAGCTGGACACCGCCCGCTCCGCCTACGACAAGGCGATCAACGTCAAGAAGATGTTCATGCGCGAGAAGGAGAAGAAGACGCAGGAGGCGATGAACGCCATCCGCGACGCGCGCCGGGCCAAGTGGCAGGCCAAGGTGGCCGATGCCATGGAGTCGTTCGAGGTGGCGGGGATCGACGCCACCCACGACGAGATGCTCCGCAAGGTGAACGAGAAGACGGCGATCAACGAGGCGCGGATGCAGATGGCCCTGGAGTCGGTGGACCACCAGGCCCTGCAGATCGAGGAGGACGCCGAGAAGCTTCAGGCCCAGGAGCTGGTGAAGCAGTTCAAGATGGAGATGGGGCTCACCAGCCCCGCCCCGGTCTCCGAGTCCGGCGAGGCGCCGGAGAAGACCATTGGCAAGAAGGTGGAGGTGAAGTAGCGCCACGCCACGGACGATGGCGTGGCGGCGCAAGACCGGGTTGTTCCTCTTCGTCACGCTCCTCCTCGGGGCGGCGGGGTGGCTCCTGGCCAGCCGGCTGGGGTGGCTCGATCGGGCCACCGCCCGCCTCTTCCCGGTGCTGCAGCGCCGGGGCGCCCTCTCTCCCGGAGACTTCCCGGCCGGCGTCACCGCCCCGGGCGGCGACATCGCCTCGGTGCCGCTGCGCCCCACCCTCATCGGCTTCACCCCCCGCGGCGGCGCCGCCGCCCTGCTCCTGGCCACCGGCGGCGTGGGTGCCGAGCCACGGGGAGGGCTGCTCCGCACCGGCTACGCCCTGGACGCCCGGGCGGTGGTCTTTCCCCGCGAGGCCGACCTGCGCAAGGCGCTCGCCGACGGGGCGGAGCAGGGCGGAGTGGACATGGCGGAGCTCAGCGTCGACCGGGTGGCGGCGTGGATCCGTCCGCTGCGCGACGCCGCACCGCGGGTGACGCTGCTCCTCGCCCGCAGCCAGGGGGAGGATGCGCTGGGAGCGGTGGGCGTGAGCGGGCTCGCCCAGCTGCGGGGCAAGCGCCTGGCGGTGGCGCCGGGGGGCCCGGGGCAGTACTTCGCCTCCTGGCTCCTGATGCGTGCCGGGCTGATGATGGAGGACGTGCGCTGGGTCGACCTGCCCTCGGCGCTGGACGCCGGCCTGACCCTCCGTGAGGGACGGGCCGATGCGGTGGTCGGCCTGCGCGGCGACGTGGACGCGGCGGTACACGACCGGGGCGGCAAGACGCTGGCCACCACGGCCGATGCGCCCCACTTGATTGCCACGGTGCTGGTGGTGCGGGGGGAATTCTCCGCCCGCTATCCCGACGGGGTGCGGCGCACGGTGCGCGGCCTGCTCGACGCCGCGGCCTCGACGCTGAAGGACCCGGCGCCGGCGGCGCGGCTCCTCGGCGAGGTCGCCCCCTCGCTGGGAGATCCGGTGGAGGCGGTGGGAGCGGAACCCGCGGCCACGGTGCGGGAGAATCTGGCCTTCTTCGGCCTCGCCGGGCAGGCGCCGGTGACCTACGACGAGCTCTACCAGAGCGCGGCCAGCCTCTTCGCCCGGCTGGGGAACGCCCCACCGCCCCCCGCGGCGGAGGACACCCGTGACCTCACCGTGCTCCGCGGCCTCTCGGAGAGCCGGCAGTGAGCCGCGCCTCCGCCCTCGGTGCGGCGCTGGTCGCCCCGGCCAACCTCATCGGCCTGGCGACCGCGGGCGGTGCGGCGTGGCTCCTCCACCAGCCCCTGCCGGCCCTGATCGCCCTCGGCGCCGAGGCGGTCTATCTCCTCCTGGTCCTGGGAAGCGCGCGGATGCGCCGGGCGCTGGGGGCGCGCGGCGGGACCTCCGACGAGGTGGAGACGCGGCTGGGCGAGCTGGCGGAGAGCCAGCGGGGCCACTACTTCGTCCTCCGCGACCTCCGGGACTCCATCCTCGCCAACTACCGCAAGCTTCCCGGAGGGGGGGTGCTGGCCGCCTCGAGCGAGCCCCGCCTCGATGCGCTCCTCACCGCCTTCCTCCGGCTGCTGGGCACGCTCAACGACCACCGCCGCTACCTGGGCATCGCCGACCGGGATGCGCTGCAGCGCGAGCTGTCGCGCCTCGAGGGCGACTTGGGCAAGGAGCAGAACCTCCGCCTCCGCGAGGTGGAGGAGAAGCGGGCCGACATCCTCCGCCAGCGCCTGAAGCGGTTCGCCCAGGCCGAGGAGAGCCGGGTGGTGGTCAGCCACCAGCTGGCCAGCATCGAGGATCTGGTGAAGCTGGCGCACGAGCAGTCCATCGCCATCCGCGATCCTGCCTCGGTCAACGCGATGCTCGAGGTGCTGGCCGCCGAGGTGGTTTCCACCGAGGAGACGGTGCGGGAGATGGAGCGCTTCCTCGAGGTGACCGAGGAGCTCGCCCCTCAGCTCTCGCACCGGGCCCGGGTCTCCGGATGAGCGGGCCGCCCCGGTTCCTCTTCCACGGTCTGGTGTGGGTCCACCAGAGGCTGCGCCGCGCGGTGGACCGGCTGGCGCCCAGCGAGCTGCTGCTCTCCGAGCGGATCAGCGGCGTGCAGCAGACCGCGCTGGCCGGGCTGCTGGTGACCAGCGGGCTCGCCGATCGCCTCGACGACCGCCCGCGGACCGCCGAGACACTGGTCGGTCCTGCCGTGCCCGATGGGCGGACGGTGGAGCGCATCCTCCGCGGGGCCGCCGCGCTCGGGCTGGTCCGTCGCTCGCCGCGTGGCTACCGGGCCAATCGCCTGACGCGTGGGCTCCAGCGCCACCGCCCCCGCTCGCTGTCGGCCCTGGCCACCTTCTTCGCCTCTGCGGCGAACCTGGCGGCCTGGAGCCGGCTGCCCGAGGCGGTGGGGCAGGGGACGGTGCCCTTTCGCCAGGCCCACGGGGTGAGCGTGTGGGAGCACCTCGCCCGCTCCGACGACCAGGGAACGCTCTTCGCCCGGGCGATGGAGGAGATCACCCGGCTCGACGCGGAGCTGGTGGTGAACACGCCTGCCTTCGCCGGCCTGGCGGTGCTCTGCGACGTCGGCGGGGGAACCGGAGCTCTATTGGAGATGGCGCTTCGTCGCCATCCCGGGCTCCGGGGGGTGCTGGTGGACAGTCCTCAAGTCATTGCCCTGGCCCGGAGCCGCCTGGAGGCCACGGGGGTCCTTCCTCGGATCGAGCTGCACGCCGCCGACGTCTTCCACTCCGTGCCCTCGGGGCTGCCGGCCTACGTGCTGAAGGACGTGCTCCACGACTGGAGCGATGCCAGCGCCGAGCAGCTCCTCCGGGTCATCCGCGCGGCGATCGCCCCCGGTGGGCGGCTGCTCCTGGTCGAGATGGTGACCGGACCCTCGCCGGTGGAGGAGCTGGCAGCCACGGTGGATCTCCAGATGCTGGCGATGACCGGCGGACGCCAGCGCTCGGTCGGAGAGCTGGAGTCCCTCCTTCGGGCGACCGGCTTCTCCGCTCCGGTGGTCCACGCCACCGCGCTGGCGAGCAGCGTGCTGGAGGCCCGCGCCGTGTAGAGTCGCTGGCCAGCCATGCCCGACGTCCTGATCACCGACGAAGCCAAGGTCCGCTGGATCACCCTCAACCGACCGGAGACGCGCAACGCGCTCACCACCGCGCTGAACCAGGCGGTCATCACCGCCGTGCAGGGCGCCGAGGCGGCCGGGGCGCGGGTGGTGGTGCTCTCCGGCGCCGGGGGGGCGTTCAGCTCCGGGCTCGATCTCCGGGTGGCCGCGGAGGAGGGCATGGATCCCGGCACCATCGAGGGCCGGATGCGGCGGTACTTCCACGGGCTCATCCGCGCGGTGCGTGGCTGCCCCCTGCCCACCCTGGCGGTGGTCGACGGGGCGGCGGCGGGCTTCGGGTGCGACCTGGCCCTGGCCTGTGACCTGCGCCTGTGCTCCGACCGGGCCCGCTTCGGGGAGGTCTTCGTCAAGCGAGGCCTGATGCCCGACGGAGGCGGCACCTGGACCTTGCCCCGGCTGGTGGGGCTGGGGCGGGCGCTGGAGCTGATGCTCACCGGGGAGCTGGTGGACGCCGCCGAGGCCCACCGGATCGGCCTGGTCAACCGGGTCTTCCCCGCCGCGGAGCTGGAGCCCGCGGCCTGGGCCTTCGCCCGCGGGCTCGCCCTCGGCCCGCCGCTGGTGCACCGGGCGGTGAAGGCCGCGGTCCTGGCCGCGCTCGACTCGACGCTGGAGGAGGCCCTGGAAGGCGAGGTCCGGGGGCAGCTGCAGCTCCTCCAGTCCTCGGACTTCCAGGAGGGGCTCACCGCCTTCCTGGAAAAGCGCCCACCGGCGTTCCAGGGCGAGTGAGACGTACATCGCCCGCGTCCCGACGACGTCCGCGCCGTCGGCGACTCTCGCGCTGCGGCAGCCCGCCGCCAGCGGGTGCGCGTTGACCGTCCAAGCGGCCGATCGCTAGGCTTTCCGGCGCGGTTTGCCTCGCCTTCATCGGCGCTCCCTTGACCATCTCCACGCCTCGAAAACAGCCGATCGTCTTCGGGCGATATCTCCTGTTGGACCGGGTCAACATCGGCGGGATGGCCGAGGTGTGGCGGGGGAAGGTCTTCGGCGCGGGGGGGTTCGAGCGGCTGGTGGCGGTGAAGCGGATCCTCCCCAACATCGCCGAGGACGAAGAGTTCATCTCCATGTTCCAGGACGAGGCGAAGATCAGCGTCCAGCTGACCCACGCCAACATCTGTCAGATCTACGAGCTGAACCGGATCGGCCCCAGCCTCTACATCGCGATGGAGTACGTGCCGGGGAAGGACCTGCGCTCGATCTTCGAGCGGGCACGGAAGAAGGGCGAGCCACCTCCGGTCCCTCTGGTCTGCTACGTGATCGGCAAGCTCTGCGAGGGCCTGGACTACGCCCACCGCAAGAAGGACAGCTACGGGCGGGAGCTGAACGTCGTCCACCGCGACGTGTCGCCCCAGAACGTCCTCATCTCCTTCGAGGGCGAGGTGAAGGTCATCGACTTCGGGATCGCCAAGGCGGCGGGGAAGGTGACCAAGACCCAGGCCGGCATCCTCAAGGGCAAGTTCGGGTACATGAGCCCGGAGCAGATCCGGGGCCTGCCGCTCGACCGCCGGAGCGACGTCTTCGCGATCGGGGTCTGTCTCTACGAGCTGCTCACCGGCGAGCGGCTGTTCGTCGGGGAGAGCGACTTCCAGGTGCTGGAGAAGGTCCGGAAGGCGGAGGTGCTCCCGCCCTCCACCTACAACCGGAAGATCCCCGAGGCGCTGGAGCGCATCGTGCTCAAGGCGCTGTCCAGGGACCCCGAGGCCCGCTTCCAGTACGCCAGCGAGCTGGGCGACGAGCTGCAGCGCTTCCTCATCACCTCGGACAGCATCTTCAGCCGCAAGGATCTCATGCAGTACATGAAATCCACCTTCGCCGAGGAGGTGGAGCGGGAGCGGGCGCGGGTGGCGGAGTACGCCGAGATCAAGGCGCCGGAGGGGATGAGCACCGGGGAGTCGGGCGGCATGGTCCCGGTGGTGGGCCGGACCGCCGGGCCCATCCTCTCCGCGGTGCCCACCCCGCCGGGCAGCCCGGCGGTGGTGGTGCGGGGCACGTCGCTTCCCCGGCTCACCGCCGCCCCGGCGCAGGCCCAGCCCCGCGAGGACGAGAGCAGCACGCTCCTGGTGGACGGCAACGAGCTGCTCGCCTCGGCCCCGGGGACCGCCCGCATTCCGGTGCTGGTGCAGACCATCGCCGGCGACGAGCCGCAGACCGACCCGGAGCGACTGGCGACGGGCACCCCGCAGTCGGTCATCCCCCCCGACCCCGACGACGTGCCGATCTCCCCGACCGACGAGACCATCGTCCGTCCCCGGCCGGAACAGGAGCCCACCCCGCCGCCTCCGTTGCGGGCCGAGGCGCCCGCCGCCGCAGCCCCGCCTCCGCCGGCGGCTTCTCCGGTGCTCGAGTCGAGCCCGCCCTTGCCTGCGCCCGAGCGCGCCGCTCCACCTCCGCTCCCCCGATACACCGAACCCGTCCCCACCCCCGCGGTGGGGCACCTCGCCCCGCCCGTCCAGACGCCGGGGCTCCTCGCTCCGGTGCCTCTCCCCGAACCCTGGGCCGAACCCACGCCGCCGCGGCCGGCGCGGGTGGCCGGCTCGGGTGGCCGCTGGGGCTGGGTGCTGCTCGGGTTGCTGGTTCTCGGAGGTGGTGGCGCGGCGGCGGCCTACCTCCTCCGCGCCCCGGTGACCGGCCGGCTGGTCATCGATCTCACCCCGCCGGAGGCCAAGGCGCTGGCGCACCTCTCGGTCGGGGGAACCGATCTCGGCGTGCCAGCCCGCTGGCCGGTGGTGCGATCGCTGCCGTCGGGCCGGGTCGAGGTGCTGGTCTCCGCCGATGGCTACAAGCCGGCGCTGGTCGATGCCGCCGTGCCCCGCGGGGGCGATGCGCTTCCGCTCGTCGTCTCGCTGCAGAAGCTGGCCACCACCGGCCGCCTGGTGATCGCCTCCGAGCCGGACGATGCCGAGGTGCGCCTCAACGGAGCGGTGGTGAAGCGGGCCGGCACCCGCGGCTTCTACGCCGTCGACGTGCCCCTGGGCGTGGCACAGGACGTCCAGCTCCGGCGCCCTGGCTACCGCCCCTTCAGCACCCAGGTGAGCGCCCGAGCCGCAGAGACCCCCACCGAGGTCCGGACCACGCTCGAGCCCCTCGATGTCCCGGTGCTGGTCACCTCTGCACCGGCCGGGGCGGTGGTCTTCAGCGGGGAGCGGATGCTGGGGGTGACGCCGTTCAGCAGCCGCGTACCGGCCACTGCCACCGCCCTGACCTTCCGCAAGCGCTGCTTCGAGACCACCCAGATGCCGCTCCGGCTGCCGGAGCAGCCCGGTCCCCGGGTGCCGGTGCGAGCGACGCTGCGCAAGGTCCCGGGCTGCCGCTAGAGTCCGGGGCCCCATGCCACCGCGCGCGCGCAAGGCCACCGATCCGCTGGCCGACCTGCCCTTCTGGGCGCAGAAGCTGGCCCAGGCCTACTACACCAAGACGGTCAGCACCTTTCTCCTCCACGGGGCGGTGCGCGACCTCCAGCCGCTCGGCCCCGAGGATGCGCGGACCTACGGCCCGCTGAAGCAGTTCCTCACCGACGAGCTCTTCGGGGGACGGAACCACGTCCTCTACTACGACCGTTCCAGCGGCATCCGTGCCGCCACCCCCGAGTCGCAGAAGGACTTCACCCGCACCTTGTCGGCCTACGACACCATGTACGGGACCGACTACGCCAAGGTGATGCCCCGCGATCCCGGCCGGGCGCTGCAGATCCTCGAGAACTTCCTCCGGATGCGGCTGTCGGAAGGCCAGTCGCTGGCGCTGATCATCGACTTCGCCGAGACCCTCGTTCCTGGCGGAGAGATGGGAGGGCTCTCCGCCGAGGATCGGTTCTCGCTGGCCACCCTGGTGAAGTGGGCCAGCGATCCCCAGTTCCTCGCCGGCGACCTCTCCATCGTCCTCCTGGTGGAGAACCTGGCGGAGATCTCCGGACGGATCTCCCGCAACCCCTACGTGGCGGCGATCGAGCTCCCCCTCCCCACCGAGGAGGAGCGGCAGGACTACGTGAAGGTGAAGCTGGAGGGAAAGAAGCTGGCCTCGGTCTCGGAGCTGCCCGCCACGGCGCTGGCGAAGATGAGCGCCGGGCTCTCCCGCATCAACCTCGACCGGATCCTCACCGAGGCGGTGGAGCGGGGAGTGAAGATCACCCCCGAGCTGCTCAAGGAGAAGAAGAAGGACATCATCCAGGCCGAGTGCCACGGCCTGCTGGAATTCATCGAGCCGGCCCACACCCTGGACTCGGTGGCAGGCCACGGCCGGGCCAAGGAGATGCTCCGCCAGGCGGCCTCGGCGCTGAAGAAGGGGAGGATCGAGGTCCTCCCGATGGGCTACCTGATCTCCGGCCCGGTGGGGACGGGGAAGACCTTCCTCGCAACGTGCTTCGCAGGAGAAATCGGGATCCCCTGCGTGAAGTTCCTCAACTTCCGCAGTCAGTGGCAGGGAGTGACCGAGGCAAATCTGGAGAAGATCTTCAACCTCCTCAAGGCGCTCTGGCCGGTGGCGGTGATGGTCGACGAGGCCGATGCCTTCCTCGGCAACCGGGAGGCCTCCGGAGATTCGGGAACCTCCAGCCGGGTCTTCGCCTCCATCGCCTCGTTCATGGGGAACACCGAGTACCGGGGGAAGATCGTCTGGTTCCTCCTCACCGCCCGGCCGGACCTGCTCCCGGTGGACCTCAAGCGCCAGGGGCGCGCCGAGGAGCACCTGGCCCTCTTCTATCCGCAGAGCGACGCCGAGCGGGACGACCTGGCCAAGGTGGTGGCCCGGAAGGTGAAGGTGAAGCTGGAGCTGCCGTCCTTCGCCGCCCTGCTGCCCAAGAACTCCTCGCTCTCCGGTGCGGACATCGAGGCGGTGCTGGTGCGCTCCAAGTTCCGGGCCCTCGCCGAGGGGCGGGAGGAGCCCACCGAGGCCGACGTGCGGGCGGTGGTGGCCGACTTCGTCCCGCCCTCGTACCCGATGGAGATCGAGCTGCAGAACCTGGCCGCGGTGCAGGAGTGCACCAGCCGGGAGCTGCTCCCCGAGGCCTACCGGACGATGGAGCGGGACGACATCACCCGCCGGCTCCGCGAGCTGAAGCTGCTGCTCGAGGAGCGCTAGAGGGGCGGCGCACCGGGCCTCACTTGCCGGCCGGCGCCACCGCCGAGGCGCACCGCTTGAGCGGCACGTTCTCCAGCGGGAAGCGCTTCTTCAGCCCCGCGTCGTTGAAGCTGATCTTCGCCCGGCCCTTCTTCTCCTCGGCATTGAGGAGCACCACGTAGGGCTGGGTCTTGTCCCAGTCGGGCATCGCCGCGAAGGTGATGCCCTGGTAGGAGTTGCCGAAGTAGCTGTAGCTCAACCCCACGTTCCCGTGGCTCACCTTGTCCTTGCCGTTGGTGAGCGTCATCTGCTTCGGCGCCAGCTCCAGCTTCAGCTGGGATTTGCAGTCCGACTTGGCCGGGACCCACAGCCCGAGCTGGTCGGCGGGGACGGCATCGGTCTGGGCGGCGACGGCCAGGGGAACGAGGACGGTGGCGAGCACGGCCAGCCGTGCCACGACGGATCTCTGCATGGTCGGACCTCCTGCTCGGGGAGCCACCTTCCCTTACGCAAGAGCGTGGCAGGAGCCGTCAGCGCCCCCCGGCTCAGCGCCGTGGCGCGGGCTGGAAGGGGGCGAAGAACTGCTGGAGGCTCGGCACGTCCCGCTGCTTCTGGGCGATGCAGATGTCGAGGGATTCCTCGGCCTGGGCGAGCTGCCGGGGTCCTCCCAGCACCGTCTCCACGTGGGGGCGAAACACCTCCTCGGCGCGGGCGCGCTCCTCGGAGCTGCACGAGGCCCGGACGAGCTTGTAGAGGGCGGCCACGCCTCCCCTGGGCATCAGCTCCGTCAGCACCTCCCACCGCGCGCCCACCCCGGCCATGAGCTGCATGCGGGCTGGCCCCCAGTCCGCTGGCGGGTCCTCCCGGCGGTAGCGCTGCCCGGTGAGCAGACGCGTCAGCTCCGCGGGATTCAGCTTGCCGGAAGCGGCCAGGACCAGATTTGCCTCCAGCAAAGCGGAGTCCCGGGTGGCAGAGAGGCCGTCGAGAAGCCAGCCCCGCTCCTTGAGGTCGGTGGTGTTGTCCAGCCGTCCGGCGAGGCGATCGCGGAAGCCGGCATTGCCCGACTTTCCGGCCACCTCCATCACCCCCCACAATGTCTCCGAGTCGATGCCGCCCAGGCCGGCCCGACCTTCGCAACGGGAAGTGCCCTCGCACCGGGCAAGCCAGCGATCGGCGATGCTCCGCGCCTCGGCGATGAGCTTCGGTTCCTCGCCACGGCGGGCGACGAATGTCACCAGCTCGGGACGGATGAGCTTCGCCTCGTCGTCCTCGCCCGGCCTCTCCGAGAAGCCCAGCTCCAGCGCGCGGAAGCCGAAGGTGCGGCGAACCCAGGCCTTGTAGTCGCCGGCGAGGCGCCCGGGGAGGTACTCCTGCTCCACGGTGGCCAGCCGGATCGCAGTGTCGCTGACATGGTGCTCCCGCGCCCGGGCGTAGCGAGCGGCCAGCGCCAGCCCCACTGCGCGTGGCAACGCTCCGCCCTTTCCCAGCGCCTCGGTGTCGCCGAGCAGCCCCACCACCTCCGCATCGTCCAGCGCGCGGGAACGGATCAGCCGGTCGCGCAGGGCGCCCTCCAGCTGGAGCCGGAAGTAGCCGCCGTAGCCGGCGTTGGGCAGCACCCAGTCGGGACAGGCGCGGGAATCGAGCTCCAGATCCGCCTCGGCTCGGTCGAGCAACATGCATTGGGTGCGCTTCCGGCCCCGGGTGGCCCACCGAACGCAGACCGGGAGCTGCCAGGTTCCGGCCCGGGCGCCGGAGGCGAGCCAGCGGTCCTGCTCCAGGTGCAGCACCGGCCGGGGTCCGCTCCCGCACCGGAGGGAGGCGCGAACGCGAGGGACGCCCGGCTGGTCGAGAAAGGTGCTGAACGCCGGCGTCACGTCCCGGCCTGCCGCCTCGGAGATGGAGCGGAGGAAGTCGGCCGCGGTGGCGTTGCCGTCGGCGTGGGCCTCCAGATACTGGTGGATGCCTCGCTGGAATGCGGCCTCGCCCACGTAGAGCTCGAACATCCGGATGACCGACGCGCCCTTCTGGTAGGTGATGGCGTCGAAGGCATTGCGGATGTCGTTGTAGCTCTCGATCGGCTGGCGGATGCGCCGGGCGGTGAGCAGGCCGTCGGCGGTCGCGGCGCGGTTGCGTTCATCCACCCGCTCGGCGGCCGTCCCCCACGACGGCGCCCAGCGCTCGATGGCCTTGTGCTCCATCCAGGTGGCGAAGGCCTCGTTGAGCCAGGTGTCGTTCCACCAGGCGAGGGTGACCAGGTCCCCGAACCACTGGTGGGCGAACTCGTGGGCCGCCACCACCGCGAAGCGCCGCCGCCGGCGCACCCCGTCCTCCTCCGGGCGGGCGAGCACCGAGGACTCGCGGAAGGTGACCAGGCCGGCGTTCTCCATCGCCCCGAACTGGACGGTGAAGGGGATGGTGAGGATGTCGAGCTTCTCGTACGGGTAGGCGATGCCGAAGTAGTCCTCCAGCACCTCGAGGATCTCCGGCGCGACGCGCGCGGCGTACGCCCCCTCCGCGGCGCGACCCCGGGGAGCGACGATGCGGACCGGCACCTTCCGTTTCCCGGCCGGGCGCCCGTCGAGGAAGTCGAACGGTCCGACTCCGAAGGCCACCAGGTACGACGGCAGCGGCCGGGTGGGCCGGAAGCGGACCAGGGTCATCGCCTCACCGGACGGGGTGGAGCTCTCCTCCGGAGCGTTGGCCACCGCCTTGAGCCCCGAAGGGATGCGAAGGCTGAGGGTCCAGGGGATCTTCACCGAGGGATCGTCGGCGCAGGGGAAGGCCCGCCGCGCGTCGGTCTCCTCGAACTGGGTGAAGGCGTACCACTCTCCGCCGCTCTGCTGGCGGAAGATGCCCGAGTCCTCGTGGGTGAAGAGGGTTCCCCGGAAGCCGAGGAGCAGGGTGACCGGGCCGGCGGGCAGCGACCGGTGGAAGCGGAGGGCGACCCGCTGGTCGTTTCCAACCACCGGATCGGCCTTCACCTCCTCGGTGCCCGCCCGCGCCGAGGCGCCGTCGATCTCCATCGCGTCGGCATTGAGCCAGACGAGATCCGTGGCGGTGCTCAGCGTCCCTTCGATCTCGGTGCGGCCGCTGAAGTGCTCCGCGGAGGGGGTGATCTCCAGGGTCACCCGCTGCGCGGCGGGGCGGAAGGTGTCGGGGAGCCGCATCCCCGGCGGGGACACCAGCGGCGCCGCGGCGGAGTGGGGCGGCGCGACCGGCACCCGGGTGGTCGCCACCTTCGGCCCGGGTCCGGGCGCGCGCTGGGCGCTGCAGGCGGCGAGGAGGAGCAGGACGACGGCGGGCCGGGAGAGCGGGCGGCGCGGCTCGATCATGAAGCGCGCGACTCTCGCATGGCGGGGCCCGGGGACAAGCGACTTCGACCGGGAATGTCGCTCAGCGGCCGCGTCCGGGGGGACGCCGAGGGCGCTGCGGCTTCCCTCTCAGGGTCCGTCCAGCCGGAGGCTCTGGCCAGGACGCAACGATCTGGCGTGACGGATCCGGTTCCAGCGCTTCAGGTCGTCGATGCTCACCCCGTACTGCTGGGAGACGCTCCACAGCGTCTCCCCCTCGGCCAGCTGGTGGGTGCTCGGACGCGGGCCAGCGAGCGTGGCGGGAGCGGCGGGAGCGGCCGGCTTGCTCGCCGGAAACGGAACCGGAGCCGCGACCGCGGCGGAGCCCGGAGGGCCTGCCTGCGCCACCACCGGTGCCTTCACCTCGATGGGGGCGGCGCCCGCTCCCGGCCACACGGTGAGCACCGTGCCGACCTGGAGCCCGCGGCGCGACCTCGCCCCGAGGTTGTTCCAGCCCTTGAGCTCGTCCACCGAGACCGCGAAGCGCTGGGCGATGGTCCACAGCGAATCGCCGCCCTGCACTCCGTACTGGACGCGGGTCTTTCCGTCGATGACCTCGCTCTTGATTGGCCCCTGGGCCAGCGCGGTGCTGCGCGGAGTCCGGATTCCGGCGGGGACCTCCTCTTCCGGCGCCGGGGCGAGGTAGCCCTGGGCGCGGGCCCGGGCCACCTGGCGGTCGAGCCCGTGGCCAGCATCGGCCGTCGCCGTCCGGCCCGAGGCGACCGGCACCACCAGCTCGCTGTTGAGCCGCAGGGTGCGGGCGCTGCGCAGGCGGTTGAACTGGAGGATCGCCTCGGGAGCGGAGTGGTATTGCAGTGCAATGCGGGAGAGGGTGTCGCCCTTGCGCACCCGGTGGATCTGGTAGGTGAGCCGCTCGCGCGGCGCCACCTTCGCCAGGTTGGCCAGGAACGTCTCCCGGCTCCCCTTCGGGACCCGGACCAGGTAGGGGCGGGCGGCGGAGGCCGGCGGCGTGCACCACCGGCGCAGCTCGGGATTCAGCTCCCGGATCTCCTCGGTGCTGGTCCCCGCGGCGCGGGCAATCACCTCGAGGTCGGTGGGCTCCACCACCGGTGCTTCCTCCCAGGCCAGCGGCTCCTGGTAGTCGAACTCGTCCTCGCTGAAGCCGAAGGCCCGGGGATGCTTGGCCACCAGCGCGCAGGCGATGAGCTTGGGGACGTAGTGCTTGGTCTCCTTGGCCAGCCCCTTTCCGTCGGTGAGCGCCCAGAAATCGTCGGTGCCCCGCTTGAGCACCATCCGCCGCAGCTTCTCGCCGCCAGCGTTGTATCCGGCCCAGGCCAGATACCAGTGCCCGAGCTGGTCGTGCAGCTCACCGAGGTAGCGGGCCGCGGCGGCGGTGGCCTTGAGCGGATCGCGCCGCTCGTCGATCCAGAAATCCTGCTTCAGCCCGAACCGCCGCCCGGTGGCGGAGATGAACTGCCAGGGCCCGGCGGCGCGAGCCCAGGAGGTGGCCCCGGGAGAGAAGCCGCTCTCGATCATCGCCAGATAGACCGTGTCCCGCGGCAGCCCCGCCTGCTCCAGCACCGGGGTCATCATCGGGATGTAGCGCGTGGAGCGGGACATCCACTTCCGGAACCACTTCCGCCCCGGCCCCTGGAAGAACTGGATGTACTGGGCGACGGTGGGCTGCATCTCCACCGGGATGTCGTACTGGGCGGCGACCGAGCCGATGTCGAAGCTGGAGAGGTTGGTGACCCGCCCGAGCTCCACGCCCTCCTCGTCGCCGCCGACCAGCTCCGCTGCGTCCTCCAGGCGCGCCCGCAGTGGACTGGCGGTGCCCAGCGAACGTACCGAACGGAGCGCCTCCGGCGTGGGACGGGCTGCCGGGTCGAGCACGGCATTCTCCAGGGCCCGCATCTCCTCCAGCTCCTGCGAGGCGGGCTCGTCGTCTCCATCGTCCGCGGCGGTGGTGGGCTCCGCCGCCGTCGCCGGCGCCGTCGCCCGCGGTGGAGCGGTGGGAGCGGGGGGAGCGGCAGCGGTGGAGAGGGCGAGGAGGGCGGAAAGGGCGATCAGCGACATCGTGCTCGTGCGTTCAGGGTCCGGCCGCGGCTCACGCCGAGTCACCGATGCTATGCGGGCAGGCGGGGTGGGTCAAACGACACGGACACCCATCCGGCGCCCCCCGGCGAGGAGGCGCCCCGCGAGGTCGAGCGGCTCATTTGCCGCGGGCGGCATG
>Ga0307472_100000235_pt1 | contig 17895 bp, 17 predicted proteins | sample atmos_gasesAM5C__2_FD_204582 | JGI IMG/M metagenome (GOLD analysis project Ga0307472, IMG submission 204582) | Hardwood forest soil microbial communities from Morgan-Monroe State Forest, Indiana, United States - atmos_gasesAM5C_05 | ecosystem: Environmental > Terrestrial > Soil > Temperate...
GCCGTGGCTAGCACGCCGAAGCCTGAGCCACGCGCAGCAGCGGGCAGCAGTTCGGCCGCGAGCGATTTTTCAAGTGATTGCTGCGTGGCCTGATGAATTCCTGCGAGCCCAAAAAGAATGACGAGCACAGGAATAGTCGGCGGCTCGAGTATGAAACCTGCGTAGGTGACAGTCCCGACCAGGTAACCGGCGGCGAGCAGGCCGCGCTTGCCCACACGATCGCCGAATGCTCCCGCCGGATACGATGTCGCCGCGCTGATGAAATTGTGAAACGTGTACAGCCCCACGGAGATTGCGGCTGCGCGTCCCATGCCGAGCCGCGGCGAAAGAATCTGAGTCGCGCGAAGAATTAAGAGTGTGGGCGCGAAATCCCCAACGCCGTGAGCGAAGACGCCAGCGAGAAAACGCCAGTATGTTTTCGGGAGCGCGCGGAAGCTGGTTGCAAAGCTCGGCGCATGGTGCACGCCGACCGTCCGGCCTCTCGGTGCGAGGAACGCGAAGACCACTGCTGCGGCCAGCCCGGGAACCAGCGTCCACCGCAGAACACCGCGCGCGCCCAGCACACCAATCAGCGCCGTGGCGCTGAGCGGACCGAGCACTGCCCCGAGCGTGTCCATAGCGCGTTCGAAACCAAATGCGTGGCCCACCTGATCCGGCGCGACGCAATCCGTAAGGAGCGTATCTCGCGACGGCCCGCGGCTCCCGCGCCCCACCCAACCGAGCGCGCGCACCACCAGCACGGCCGGCCACGTCCGCGTGAATGCGTAGCCAAATGTAGAAAGCGCCGTCGCAAGGTAACCGACGATGCCGGTGGGCTTGCGCCACGCCGGACGATCGGCAATCCAGCCGCCCGCAAGTTTTGCAAAACTCGAAAGTCCATCGGACACGCCTTCAATCACGCCCAGCGCGTAGGCAGGCGCGCCCAGGCTGGCGATAAATGCAGGCAAGATGGCAGTTGCCGCTTCATGTCCCCAATCGGAGAAGAGGCTCGCGAGCCCGATCCCCAGCACGCCGCGGGTGAGCCAGCGATTTGAATACGGAGGCGCGCTGATTTGCTCGCTCATATTTTCGCGTGGAATTTAACGCGCTGCCGCATCGCGGACGGGCCTGACTGTCTCAAGAAGAGGCGCAGCAGCGGCGAAGATACGCTCGGCCCAGACGCGGCGGTCGCGCGCGTCGAGCCACAGCACCGGAGCGCGCAAATGGTCGAACGGCGCCGAGCCGAGCAACTCGTTCAAAAGTTCGTGAATGCGCACCTGAAAAGCGCGATCTTCAGAGCGGAAACCATCGGAGGTGATCGCTGTTTCGATCGGCGGAACGCCCACAAGAAATGAATACGTATCCATCCACCAGGCGAGCCACGCTTCCAGTTGCGGCTGGCGGCCGAACTTGTTGACGAGGTAGCAATAATTGTCGAGCACGGCGCGATCGCAAGTCACGTGCGGCGCTCGCCGCCCGGCGTCCAACTCCGCTGCAATCTGCGCGTGCAAGATCCAGAGCTGGCCTTCGAGCGTGGTTGCTGCGTTGACGGGAAACGGAGACTGCCGCGCGACTTCAGTGACCAACTCGACATTTTGATTCGCTTTTTTGAGCAGCGAACAGATTTCGTAAGCCAGTGTGGTCTTGCCGACTCCGTGGGTTCCGATCAGAGCGAGTTTCAATTTTCCGCCTTCGCCCGAGTGTCGCCCTCCTTCTAGCACATTTTCGCGCTGCTGAGAACAGAAGCAGAGAAACGGAATTCGCGCGCCGCGCGTCTAGTGAATTCAGGAAAGCTGAGCAGGTTTGTCTTTCCGACAAGCGGCGCATAGAATCGAGCGTCTTTTTTCAACATCCAAATTCCAATTCTGATTGGGGGCGAGTTTCATGAAATTTCAACGCGCGTCTGGTTTGATTCTTGTTCTGATTCTTGGCACTGCTGGAACACTGGCCGCGCTGCACTCACAGCAGGCCGCTCCCACAGTGAAGGACGCACAGGCGCAGGCCGATGAAAAGATTTTCGCCGAGATCCATGACCACAATGAAATCATGGCCAATCTCGCATACCTTTTGGACATGATCGGCGCGCGGCTTACCGGCTCGGAAAATTTGAAGAAGGCGAACGACTGGACGCGCCGGCGCTTCGCGGACTACGGTCTTGGAAGCGCGCACCTGGAGGCATGGACCATCGCACACGGATGGACGCGCGGGGCAGCGCGCGGCCGCATCCTGAGCCCAGCCGAACACCCGCTGACAATCGCGTCTTACGGCTGGGCGCCAGGGACAGGCGGGCCGGTGAGCGGACCTCTCGTGTACGTGAAAGGTGAATCCCTCGCTGACCTCGAGGCATACAAAGGAAAACTGAAAGGCGCGATTGTGATTACCAACACTCCGACGCCTTTGCCTCCCCAGGATACGCCCGCGCTGAATCCGACGCTGGTTCCCTACGATGATCCGTTCCTGCTCATGCGGCCATTGCGCCCCGGCGAGCAGCCTGAACAAGACAGGGAACGCAGGCGGAGATTCGTGCGCGCGCGGCTGGATTTTCTAAAAAACGAAGGTGCGATTGCAATGCTCACCGATTCGGGCAAATTCGATGGCTTGCTCAATATGACCGGCCTCGGCGGAAGGAATTACGGCATCGCGCCGATTCCCGCCGCGTTCGTTACTTCAGAAAATTACAGCTTGATCTGGCGATTGTTGCAGCGAGGGCCGGTGCGGGTGGAGTTGGATATTACGAATTCGATCAGCGACAAGCCCATGGAAGTCTATAACACGGTCGCGGAAATCCGAGGCAGCGAGAAGCCGGACGAATTCGTCGTCCTCGGCGCGCACCTCGATTCCTGGGACCTCGGCACCGGCGCGACAGACAATGGCACGGGCTCGATGGTGGTGTTGGAGGCGGCACGTGCGATCGAAAAACTTGGTCTGCAGCCGAAGCGCACTATCCACTTCGCGCTTTTTTCCGGTGAGGAGCAGGGATTGAATGGATCGCGCGCGTACGTAGCCGCGCACAAGGACGAGGTGCCGAAAATTTCCGCCGCGCTGATTCACGACACCGGCACAGGCCGCGTGATCAGCATCAGCCTCATGCGGAATTATCAGACGCGCCAGGTGATGGACAAAGTCGTCGCGCCGCTGCATTCGCTTGGGCTGCTCGAACTGAGCGAGCGATGGATGACTGGGAGCGACCACGTGCCGTTCGAGGAAGCGGGAGTCCCGGGCTTCTACTGCATTCAAGACTCGGCGCAATATTTCCAGACGCACCATTCGCAGGTGGACACGTTTGATCAGGCGCACGAAGCCGAACTGGTAGAAGGCGCGCAGGTGATGGCGGCGTGGGCCTACAATGTCGCCCAGTTGCCGGAGCTGCTGCCGCGCAAGCCGGCGAAAGATCCCTCGCTCGAGCAGTGACGCGCCGGTGCGCGGCGAAAGGAATCCATGCGGGCAGTGTTGCAACGTGTGAGCCACGCGCGCGTAATAGTGGACGGGCGCATGACCGGCGAAATCGGCGCCGGGCTGGTGGTGCTGCTAGCTGTTGGACGCGAAGATAGGTCTTCTACCGCCGGAGCGATGGCGGAGAAAGTCGTGAACCTGCGCATCTTCAATGATGACGAAGGTAAAATGAACCGGTCGCTGATGGATACCGGCGGCGCCGTGCTTGCCGTATCTCAATTCACGCTCTATGGCGACGCGCGCGGACAGCGGCGGCCGAGTTTCATCCAAGCTGCTCCCCCCGAGCTGGGCAAAGCGCTCTACGAGGAATTCGTGCGCGCGCTCGAAGCGCTCGGCGTGCGCGTTCAGACCGGCGTGTTTCAGGCGCACATGTCGGTGGAACTCGTGAACGACGGGCCGGTGACCATCCTGCTCGACTCCGATAAGAGTTTCTAGTCACACCGAGGCGCCCGCGAACTCGGTGGGCTAGACGGTGCATTCCTCCGCCGCCTTGCGTCGCGAGCGCGCTTACTTTACGCTTTTCCCGGAGCCGACCATGAGCGAAATCAGTCGAATCCTTGATCAGATGCACCGTGCGTTTTCGGGCGATGCGTGGCACGGGCCATCGCTGTGGTGCTTGTTGCAGGGTATTCCCGCGGAAGATGCGTCTCGACACTCCCTCCATGGTGCACACTCGATCTGGGAACTCGTGAACCACGTTGCGGCGTGGAATGTAATTGTGGCGCGCCGCCTGGCGGGCGAATCGCCGGAGGTAACCTCGGAGATGGATTGGCCGCCCGTGTGGGAGGCAAGCGAAGTCGCCTGGAAACGGTCGCTCGAACATCTGACCGAAAGCCGCAGACGTGTGCGGCAGGTCGCCGAAAAATTGCGCGACGACCAGCTCGACCAAAAACTGGGAACGAAAGGCGACTCCCTCTACGTGACGCTGCATGGGCTGATTCAGCACGATCTTTACCACGCCGGCCAGATTGCCATTTTGAAGAAAGCGCTCGAGCGCAGCAAGGTGGCACCGGCATAAGCTGCCCGGCACATCAGTTTGCGTGAAAAATTCGCGATGCCCGACCACACGGCTGCCGGATAAAAATTTCACCAGGCGCCGCCGCCACCGCCGCCGAAACCGCCGCCGGAGCCGCCACCACCGCCGAAACCTGGGCCGCCCGAGCTGCTGCGCGGCGACGAAGCCATCACGCTGCCTGCCTGCGCGGACATGTAGTTGAGATCGTTCACAAAAATATAGGATTGGAAGCCACTTCCGTATGGGCCTTGATACCACTGCGGCGGCTGCATGGCGATTCCCGCGAAAGCCTGCACCCATTTTTTCTCGACGTGCAGCGCCATGGCGTAGGGCAAGAATTTTTCGAATAGCTCGGGCGTTTTTTCCAGGCGTTCGATGCGGTCGCTTTCCACGCGGCCGAGGAAATTCTCAAAGCCCAGGACCCGCGCATAAGTGCGCGCGCCCGAGAGCGTCCGCGCGGGCATGAACCAGCCAAAAATACAAATCACCGCGCCAGTGACGATGCCGGCGATGACCCAGGTGAGCCGAGCAACACCTGTGGCAGTCGCGAGCATGTTGCCAAAAACAAAGGTCATGATGCCGATGACAAATCCTGCGCCGACGTATGCCTGGCGCACAGTGTCCGGGCGGTGCATGTAGTAGCCGTCGGTCATTAGGGCGTCGAAGATGCGATCACGGATCACCGGCAGGTGCGTGTAGAAATGATTTTGCAGGTCGGACATTTTCACATCGGTGTTCGCGCCATCGTCGAAAAGCGCGGAGAGCATTTCGCGTTCATGCGCGCGGGCGTCGGCCCACTGCGCGGCGGGCTTCTTCAAATGGAAAATGTACTCTTTGCTATGTGAGAGGCCGAGGAGATGTTCTTCGTCTTTCTGCTCGATGGTCAAGTAGCCTTTGACGGCGAGGTCCACAAGCGTTGCGGTGATGTCGCGCATGGCGGCTTCATTGTCCACCAGCGTGCCGCACTCGCCGGGAGTGAGTTTGTCCGGCGGCTCATATTGCACGGTGATGGCGTCCTGCTCCGGATCGCGCCCGCGCGTCCACCAAAGCCAGAGCATGATGAAGAAAGCGCCGATGGGAAGGAAGAGCGGCCAATTGCTGCGCAGAAAAAATAAAACGCGCGCGCTGGCGCCCGGCTCGTGCACGAAACCTTTATCGCAGCCAACCACGGCTGTGAGCCCTTCATGAAAACCGAGCTTATATTTCGTCTGAATATCAATTCTGTTGCCATTGATTTGAACCCGAGCGTCTTGCGCCCGCGAGCCGAACACGCCGGTGTAGGCGACGGCGCGGACGCCCGTGGCGCCGTCGTGCAATTCGATATGCGCGCTTGCGGATTCGATGGGGACATCCCATTCGTCTCCGGTGACGTTCCAGTAAAGCTCGTCGTGATCTTCGAAGAACCGCAGCGCGTTCAAGATGCGGTAGCGCAGGATCACAGTACGCGTGGCATTTTCCGCATCGGGCACGGTGATCTTGAATCGAAGATAGCGGCCCTGGCGCGTCTGCTCGTACTTGAGCGCGTTGCCATTGTAGTCGGTGATGGAGAGAGGCTCTAGGAGTAGGGAGTAGTTGAGGTGTTGCGGCGTTTCGTATTCGACGGGAATGGTGCGATAGATGCCGTGGTAGGCGCCAACAAAACGCACTTCAATGATTTCAGTGACTTCGACGGTGCCGTCGGCGTTGACGGTGACCTGCTCGTTGAAATCTTTTACGCTGTACTCGCGCGCGGCTGCGGGCGTAGCGATGGTGAGCACGGCGGCAAGAAAAAAAATCAGCGCGAGCAGCCCTCCGATTCGGGCGCGGCCGGGCCGGACCATGCCGGGAATCACGTTTGTGCCGCGCCGCCGAAACTAACCTTGGGAACTTCGCGCTCCACAGGCGCGCTGATCTCGAAAAATTCGCGCGGCTTGAAATTGAACATGCCGGCGATGATATTCGACGGGAACACGGCGATTTTGGTGTTGAGGTCGCGGACGACGGCGTTGTAATAGCGGCGGGCGTTCTGCACGCTGTCTTCGATTTGATTCAGCGTCTGCTGAAGTTGCGTGAAACTCTCGACGGCGCGAAGCTGTGGATACGCTTCGGCAAGCGCGAAAACCTGGCGGAGCGCTGCAGTGAGCACCCCTTCCGCTTCAGCCTTCGCGGCGGGGCCTTCGGTAGTCATAGCGCGGTTGCGCGCGGTGACCACGCCTTCGAGCGTACCTTTTTCGTGGGCGGCGTAGCCTTTTACGGTCTCAACGAGATTGGGAATCAGGTCGTAACGGCGTTTCAGCTGGACATCAATGTCGGACCAGGCGTTGTTGCACTGCACGCGCAAGCTGATGAGCCCGTTGTACAGGCTGATAACGAAGACCACGACCAGCGCGACGACGATCAGAAAAATCCACATAGGCTGCCTCCGCAACTCGCTTGGATAATGTCTCTGCCAGGGATTGTTGACGATGACCCGCGGGCCAGCATACGGCGACTGCCACGCGGTGTAAAGGCGTGGTGCCGGGTGCGTTGCTCCGGGCGCAATGCATCGGTGAAGATTCTAGATGGCCGCGTCTTGCAAACACATTGCTGCAACGGGCGAAAAACTCCAGGGGCTAAAGCCCATTTGAAGCCACGCCCTTCCCGCCGAGGCGGGCTCAGGGTATAGAGCGGCAGAGAAATGCATGGGATTGAAAAGAGGATTTTTGTTGCGATTAGAAATTGTCTTGTCCTGTGTTTTGAATGGGTTAGGGAGAATTCTAATTTCGGGTGTGTTGCGGTTAGCCTTTTCTTCGCCTGCGAGTGATACAGGCCGACTCCAGGTTTGCTATCCATCGCCATCTTAAAAATCTCCCACGGTAACATCGCATAAAGAAATGCGGCGTGCAATGGTACCGCGCGGTGGATATGAGTCGCCATTCCTTGCGGGACGGTCACAAATCATCTTGGTGAGCGTTATTGATCTGCGTCGAACCTGGCGGCACCTTCGCGTTGGGTGTGCAAATTTTGCGGGACAGCGAGCAGTGTATTAGACTCGCGGGCGTAATTCGGCGGGGCACGATGAGCACTCAAATTGTGCGTGAACCTCGGTGGCCTGCATTCGTGGCGATGCTGGCTGCCGGGGGAGTGTATCTGGGATTGCCGGAGCCGTTCACGTTGGGGCCAAGCTGGCTCTTGCTGGTGGTGGTTGCGGCACTGTTGATCCCGATCACCGTGTCGTACCACCGCGGCCATTACAATGTGACCCGGTTCCTAACATTTACAGTCAACGGAGTGATCACCATCGCGATGATTGCTTCGCTAGGGGTGCTGATTCAAGGAATCCCGCACCATCGCGAACCGGCGCAGACGTTGCTGCGGTCGGCAGGGGCGCTGTGGATCACGAACGTGCTGGTGTTCGCGCTGTGGTACTGGAAACTGGATGCGGGAGGTCCACAGCGGCGCGATACTACGCGGGGGAACTTGGAAAGTTCGTTTTTGTTTCCGCAGATGCTGATGCGCAAGGGCGCGGATCCATGTTGGTCGCCCAATTTCGTCGACTACCTGTTTCTGGCGTTCAACACAAGCACGGCATTTTCGCCGACGGATACGGCGGTGCTGTCGCGGTGGGCGAAGGCGGTGATGATGCTGCAGTCAATTATCTCGCTGACGATTGTTGCCCTAGTTGCCGCGCGAGCTGTGAATGTCCTCTGAGCTCGCGAGTGCGATCTATGCCGGGTTGATAGGCACGTTGAAATCCGGCATTGATTGGCACAGCGCGGCGCGTTCGCGGTGAATGAGTTTATGGACTTCTGTAACCGCGACTATAAGGCACAACCTTCCGTTCGACGCTGGAACTTTGCTCTGCTTGAGCATAGAATCTTGTTGCGCAGGACCCCGGACCAAGCCCGTCAACTGGTATAACGACGAACATGGAATTCGCAGGCAAGGCCACGGCAGCGGACTTGAGCGACGTGCAAAGAAACATTCGCTCAAAGTCGTATTGGCCTGCGATGAGCCTGGGAGCCATCCCCAAAATAGCAATACGGTGTTGGGCAGTACTCATGGCTTTGGCAAGCGTGGCTGCCATCTCTCTCGCGGCCGCGCTTTCCTTCGGGTGCTATGGTGCGGCCAAGCTTCTCGGGAAGGTTCGTCTCTTACGCGACGCGTATCAATTCCTCTCCCGGGCTTACGACCGGTTCATCGATCGGCTCGGCCAAGAAGTGCTACCAGACCCCCGAGACACTCCCGCGTTACGACTTATAGTCTCCCTCAGCCTTACCACCGTGCCCATTTTCCTGATCCAACTCGTTTTAGGGAAACCTCGACTCCTGCTCGCGATCGCTTTCTACCTTTCCCTGTACGGTCTCAAGTTTGAGCGGTTTGTGAGGATGTTCAGCGCCAAACATTTGGAGGCGCACCGGCGCCAGGGCTACTTCTCTGACAAATACGATAAGGTCTTCGGCCGCTACGTCGAATTCTTCCTCGGATATTTGTATGGCAACGTTCCAGAACTGGATCGGACGGTTCACGTCCGTCTCCACCATAAAGAGAACAGCGGACCCGACGACCCTCTCTCCTCCAGTGACTACGATCGAACCAGCCGGCTGGATTTCCTTTGGTATCTTTCGGACAACATTTGGACGGTCCTGGGGCTTACCCCATACGCCTACTTTAAAGCTAGAGGCGATGAAGAGAATCGAAGACGAATGTTATGGGGAATGGCGCGGTACTACTTCTTCTTCGGAGCTGTCTTTATTTATGATTGGAGAATCGGGATCGTGTATGTGTTGGGTCCTCTTCTCTGCATGAACTTCATCACGGCGATCACCGCATGGGTCCAGCACGCCTTCTATGACCCGGAACATCCCGAAGATTATTTCGCAAATACGGTGACGCACTTTGATGAGCTGAATTTCATGAACGAGGGATACCACCTCTGTCATCACCACCGTGCCAGCCTTCACTGGACCGAGATGCCGGCCCATATGGAGCGGATTCGCGACAAGATGAGAGAGTCCGGCTCCCTGGTCTTCCGGGACTTGGATGTTATGGAGCTTTTCCTCGAGTTGACTCTCCTTCGCAGAATGGATGTGCTTGCCGAAAAACTAATCCCGTGGGAGCCCATGAATCACGAACAGAGGCTGGCTTTACTGGCGAAGAGAACTAAGTATGCGAGAGGCGTCCCGGCTTGAGGCGTGCCCAAACTCCGAATCTCTGGCGCTGTAAACTTCTCCCACCTTGCCCGCACCGATTCACGAAATCGAGCCACAGATGGAAACAGACCCGGAGCGGCCGCGGCACAGTATTGCTAGCGTAACGTTCTGATTTGAGTTACGCTGCCGGCAACAGTCACCCCTTCCAGCAAAGGCCGTTCAGGCCACTTGGGATGCTCTACAAAGCGTTCAGTGCCGCGGTGTTTGGAATCGACGCCTACCTGGTCGAGGTTGAGGTGGACGTGGGTCCAAGCTACCAGGAAAATTTCACGGTGGTCGGCTTGCCGGACATCGCCGTGAAGGAGAGCCGCGAGCGGATTAAATCGGCGCTGCAGAACTGCGGGTTCGATTTTCCGTCGAGCCAGGCGGTGACGGTAAATCTGGCGCCCGCGGATATTCGCAAGGAAGGGTCTGCGTTTGATTTGCCGATGGCGCTGGGACTGCTCGGGTGCCAGGGAACGTTCTTCGGCAAAATTCTCGATTCGCATGTGTTTCTGGGTGAGTTGCCCCTCGACGGAAGCGTGCGCTCGGTGCGCGGGGCGCTATCGGCAGCGATTGCAGCGCGCGAGCGGGGGATACATAACGTGGTGGTTCCGGAAGCGAACGCGCGCGAGGCCGCGGTGGTGGAAGGCATGCGTGTCTTTGCCGTGAAATCGCTGCCGCATGCGGTGGACCTGATGAATTCGCCGGAATCGTTTCACCCCGTAAGCGTGGACACGGAGCAGATGCTGGCGGAAGCGGGGCAGTATCCAGTGGATTTGCGCGACGTGCGCGGGCAGATGGCGGCGAAAAGGGCGCTCGAAGTTTCGTGCGCGGGGAGCCACAACATTCTGCTGATCGGGCCGCCGGGAGCGGGGAAGACCATGCTAGCGAAGCGTATTCCTACGATTCTGCCGCCTATGTCGCTCGATGAGGCGATTGAGACGACGCGCATCCACAGCGTTGCGGGGCTGCTGGACGACGCGCGTGGGTTGGTGGGCACGCGGCCGTTCCGGTCGCCGCACCACACGATTTCGGATGCGGGTTTGATCGGTGGGGGTGCGATTCCGCGCCCTGGAGAAGTATCGCTCGGGCACAACGGCGTGCTGTTTCTCGACGAGCTGCCGGAATTTCAACGCAACGTGCTGGAAGTGATGCGCCAGCCGCTCGAAGACGGATGCGTGACGATTGCGCGCGCGGCGCTTTCCGTCAACTTTCCTTCGCGGTTCATCCTGGCCGCGGCCATGAATCCGTGTCCCTGCGGATTTTTCGGAGACTCGACGCGCGAGTGCCACTGCTCGCCGATGCAGATTCAGCGGTACGTGTCGAAAATTTCCGGGCCGCTGCTGGACCGGATTGATATTCATATCGAAGTGCCGGCGGTGAAGTACAAGGAGCTGCGCGGCAATGAAGATATCGAGCCATCGGGCGCAGTGCGCGAGCGAGTGCTGCGCGCGCGCTCGATCCAGCTCGAGCGCTACCGCACGGAGAAAAAACTTTATGCCAACGCGCAAATGCCGTCGAAGCTGATCCGCAAACATTGCGCGATTTCCGTGGAAGGCGAGAAGCTGCTGGAGACAGCCATTCAGCGGCTGGGGCTTTCGGCGCGTGCCCACGACCGTATCTTGAAAGTGGCGCGTACGATTGCGGACCTGGAGGCGGCGCCCGGGATCGAGCCGAAACATTTGAGCGAGGCGATTCAGTACCGCACGCTTGACCGCACGTATTGGGCGTGAGTGGCGAAGCGGAAAATGGAAAAGTGAAAATAGAAATTTGGCTGCGTGGGCCAGCTCAGTCTAATCGGTCCGTGGCGGTGAATTGTACTTCAGGATCACGGCGGTCTTCTGGGGAGGACCGAATCAGCGAGGATTCTGAGTCGCGCTGGAAGAGGAAACGGAGAGGTGCACTACACTGGAGTTTGAGGTGGGCGGCCCGGCAGTGCTGGCGGCGACGATCACAAGATCATCTCCAGCGCCTGGGGCGGTTGCGGCGGGAACAGTTAGATCCACCCGGACAGTTCCTGACTCCCCAGCGGCGAGCGCCATCTCTTTCGGTTCCACGCTGCTCACGAATTTATGCGCGTCCGTTACTGTCATCTTGAATGTGCGCGGAGCGCCGATGTTTCGCACCGTGAATGCAACCTGCCTGGTGCTTCCCGGGGGCAACTCGTCAAAATCGAGCTTCGGAGAGAGCTCGACGCTCTCCTCGTGAAATAGACTCAAGTAAAATCTCTGGAATTGTTTGCCGTTCGTGTCGCGCCCCATTACCGCAACACGGAATGGCACGGCCGGAAGGTCCACGCTTCCGACTAATTCGAAGAATTCCCGGTCGGAATTCACCGCGTGCATTTGCAGCTTCTGGATGGTCTCGCCTCGTTCGGTAACCAGATGGAACTCGGTGGTCTTTGTTGCGGCAGCGGAGAGAGATGCCTGAAGCGTCGCAGGAGTTCCGGCCAGCGGCTGTCCCTGTATCCGGAACAGTCCTTCGTGGCCGGGACGGCCGCCTTCCTTCACAAACTCGACCGCGACAAAAAAGATATCGCTCTGCGCTTCGGCCTCGAGCCAGTATCTGCCTGTGCCGGAAATTTCCGCGAGCCACTCACCCGACTCAGGCGAAGCCACGGTCAAGATTCGACCACAATTCAATTCCGTGATCTCTGTGCTGGCGGAACTCTCTGTGATTGCTCCGCCGGAAGGTTGCGTGAGCCTAAGCGCGCTGCCTTTGGTGTCCACCGAGAAAGTGAACGTTATTCTCTTGGTCACCGAGTCCACGGGAATTTTGATGGTTTGTGGCTTTCCGTCAAGTATTGCTGTGGCCCAGAACACCGTGGCCACGTTGTTCCTGGTGGATTCGCGAACCAGGTGAAAGGCTTTGGCCGCTTCGGACCGTTGCAAAAACAACGGTATCCCGCCTGTCTCATTGGCGGAGCGGATGTATGCAGGATCGGCCGGACCACACGCGTCCGGACCGAAGCCCCTCGACCGATTCGTTGGGGGCTGCGCCTGCGCGAACAACAGCGAGGGAGCGGCGAAAAGCAGTGCCATACTTACTAGGCCTCGTGCTCCAGCGCATACTGTAGCGCGTCTTGAAATTGTGGAATTCATTGCTCAAAGTGTAGCGCCAGACTGTCAGAGACGCGCCCTTTCTTTTCCCCATTTTGTGGCCGATCGTGCCAAAGATGCACCCGCAGAGTGCAACTGATTTGACCGGTGCGCTTGACCGGGTTCGTTGGCGAGGTGTACAGTCCGGCTGCCCCAAGCGGGGAATTCCATCAAACTGAGGAGGATTACATGTGGCGAAGAGCCTTTTGGGCCCTGGTGGTGGTCGTGTCGATGGCGATGCCAGTGGCGGTGCAAGCGCAAGAGAGCTACATCGACGCGTACACCGTGAAAGTGAAAGCTGATAAAACTGCGGATTTCAACGCACAAATGAAGAAATGGGTGGCTGCGAACCGCGAGAACAGCGGCGACCGCTGGGTGGCGCTCGAGACGGTGTATGGAGAGAACGACGTGTATGCGTTCATCAGCACGCGCCAGAGTTACGCGGAGATCGACAAGGCCGGCGAGTCCATGATGGCGGCCGTCGCCAAGGCATACGGGATGGAGGGAATGGGGAAATTGTTGCAGGATTATTCAAGCTGCCTGGTGTGGTCGCGCAGTGAACTGCGGCGGCGGCGCTGGGACCTGAGCCGGAAAGCTCCCGCCGATGCGGCGGCTTCCGCAAAACTGGTCGGCCTGTCGCGGGTGCTGCGCACCGTAGCCGTGCACGTTCGTTCCGGACACCAGATGGAGTTCGAGGCGTACCTGAAGGATGCAAAGGTGGCGGGCGAAAAGTTGGCCAACACGCAACCGGTCCTCGTGTCGCAGGCGGTGGAGGGGAACAATGGCATCGTGTACTACATCACGACGTTCCGCAGCTCGCTCGGAGGATTTGACAATAACCCGACCATGAAGGATGTCTTGGGCGAGGAAGGCTTCAAGAAGTTTCTGCAGGTGAATGCCGAAGCGGTCGAGGAAGCCGACTTCACGCTCTATCGCTTCAACGCTGAGTTGAGCAACCCGCCGGACGATATTGCCGCCGCGGCGCCCGATTTCTGGCACCCGAAGGCTGCTAGTAAATAAATCAACCGCATCGCAAGGCCACCCAACCGATCCATCACGCGCCGCCCCGGCTCTGCAACGAGCCGGGCGGCGAACTTCCACCGCCTCTTGTCGCTCAAGCACTTCAAATTTGCCAGGGGGATACGATGTGAGTAGGCCCTCCCAGTAGCGGGAGCACATTGACTTGCGCTTGGGGGCTGTGTTACCCATACTGACTCTTTGGGGAGCTCTCCTCGACTGCGGATGGCGGCCAACTCACAACGTGTCGAGGTCACGCTGGAAACACTGCTCGAAAGCGTGGACCTTGCTGAAAGCATCGTGATGCGCATCGCTGAAGCCGCGGGCTTCAGCGAGGAGGACATCCACAAGATCGGGATGGCTGTGCGGGAGGGTGTGATCAACGCGTACAACTACGGCAATCAGCAGAACCGCGCCAAGAAAATCGGCCTGACCATTGAGATGAGCCCTCAATCCATGACTGTCCGCGTGCTCGACCAGGGCAAAGGGTTCGAGCTGCATGAAGTGCCCGACCCGCTGGCGGAGGAGAATTTGCTGCGCACGTCGGGCCGCGGGCTGTTTCTGATGCGCGCGTTTATGGACGATTTCAGCGTGCGGCCCGGCCCGGAGGGGGGAGCGGAGCTGGTGATGGTCAAGAGGCTCCCGGATGCAGTTTCAGGCAACGGGGCGGCCCAACCGGAGTAGAATTAGCGGCAGAGGTTATCCGTGCTTCAGGGAACGTGCAGGGAAATCGGCGAAATCGTAATCGTGGACTTCAGCGGGAAAATCACGCTGGGTGAAGGCAGCTCGACGCTGCGCCACACCATCCGCGATTTGATTGACCGTGGCCACCGCAAGATCGTCCTCAATCTTTTCGACGTGGACTACATTGACAGCTCCGGGATCGGTGAGCTGGTGAGCGGCTTCACGACGGTGCGAAACGCCGAAGGCGACATGAAGCTGCTGCACCTGACCAAGCGCGTCCACGACCTGCTGCAAATCACGCGGCTGTTTACGGTGTTCGACGTGCGCTCCAACGAGGAAGAAGCCATCCGCAGTTTCCAGTGAGCCTCCAAGCAGAAGTTCGCTTTCAAATTTTCTGCCAAAAATGCTTACAGAACTCTCGCCTTTCATTCCCTTCGCGGCACACTCTGGACAGCCATTTCGATTTGTGGAAGAATCCCGCCGCTGATGCGGTCTTGTAATCCTGTGGGGAAGTGCGGGACCGTCGTGGGACTGGTTCTGCAGTGCTACCGACCGGCGTTACAAGCATCCGAATCGGGACATCACTTGAACAGGAGTACCTACGTTGGCTCGAGAACAGGGTGTGGTCAAGTGGTTCAATGCCTCGAAGGGCTATGGGTTCATTCAACGCCAGTCGGGAGAGGACGTCTTCGTTCACTTCTCCGCCATCCAAATGGATGGATACAAGTCGCTGAACGAAGGCCAGCTTGTGGAATTTGAGGTGAAACAGGGGCCCAAAGGCTTTCAAGCTGAAAACGTCACCAAGGCTTAACACTCAGGAAGTTTGGGCCCCGTCGCGCAGCAATTGGCGGGGCCTTTTGTTTGCCGGCGCTGGTTCTGATAGGCGCTCTAGGGACCACGGCTGCATTTCGGTGGTGGATGCGGGTTTGTGGTACGATTGTGATTCTGAATTTTTCCTCGGGGTGCAAGGTTGACGCAGCATATTTCCCGTAAGGAATTGAAGACGGATGAAGTGCGGGACACGCTGGCGCACGGCGCTGAAGCGGTGCTCTCGCATCAGCGGCTGACACTTTACCTGCTGATCGCGGCGGCTGTGATCGCGCTGGGCGTCTTCGGATGGAAGACCTACACCGAGCGGCAAACGGTGAAGGCCTCGGCGGCGTTCAACGACGCCATGAAGATGTTTCAGTCGCGCGTGCGCACACCGGGCGAACCAACGGAACCGGGCGAAGTGAGTTACGTGGACGAGAGGAACAAGTACGCCGACGCGGCGCAGAAATTTGGCGCTGTAGCGATGAAATATCGGCGCACTAGGCCTGGCCAGCTCTCGAGCTACTACGCCGCGCTAAGTTTGGAGCGCGTAGGGAAGAACGACGACGCACGGAAATGGCTCGAGGGACTGGCCGACAGCAATTCCGAAGATTTTTCGGCCATGGCGCGATTTGAGCTTGCCCAGCTCAACGACCGCATGGGACAGCCCGACGAAGCGGTGAAGATCTACCAGCAGTTGATGGCCAAGCCTGCGGTCCTGGTGCCCAGGCCCGTGGTGATGCTGGCGCTCGCCCAGCATTACAGTCAGAAAAATCCCGTCGAAGCGGCCAAGCTCTATTCGCAGATCAAGACTGAGTATCCCGACACCCCAATCGCCGAGCAGGCCGACCAGGAACTTGCTCTCCTCCCGGGCAAGAGCTAATCGATCTCATTCTCATTTACAATGCAGAGTATGGAGTCCGCCACATACGCGATGGACGTGCGGCGCTCGCGGGGGCGACGCTATCCCGAGCCGCCGCATCCCTACCGCAACGATTACGCACGCGATCGCGATCGCGTAGTGCACTCGCGCGCTTTCCGTCGGCTCGAAGCCAAAACCCAGGTATTCACCACGCGCTTCTCCGACCATTTTCGCAATCGCCTGACGCACACACTCGAGGTGGCGCAAATTGCGCGCGCCGTAGTCGGCGCGCTGGGCTTGAATACGGATTTGGCCGAAGCGCTGGCGCTGGTGCACGACATCGGCCATCCGCCGTTCGGCCATGCAGGCGAAAGGCAGCTCGACGCGCGCATGCGCGAGTATGGCGGCCGCTTCAATCACAATCTTCACGCGCTGCGGATTGTCGAGCAGTTCGAGCAGCGCTATCTCGATTTTCCCGGCTTGAATCTGACTTTCGAGGTGCGCGAGGGAATCATCAAGCATTCGCGCGATTATTCGGCGGCGGAGTTTCCTGAGCTTGCGGAATACCAGCTCGATCAGCGGCCGCCGCTTGAGGCCCAGTTCATTGATTTAGTGGATGAGATCGCCTACAACACCGCCGACCTCGACGACGGATTCGAGGCGCACCTGCTCGACCTGGAACAGCTGCGCGCGGAAGTCCCAATGTTTGACGCGGCGTACTCCGAAGTGGACCGACGCTATCCGCAGGGCGCGCAAAAATTGAAATTCAACGAAGCACTGAAGCATGTGCTCGACCGGCTGGCCACTGACCTTATCGAGAATACGCGCCACCAGGCCGAAGCAGCCGGCGTCGAGACTGTTGAAGACGTGCGACAGCTTCCACACCGGCTTGCAGGATTTTCAACTGAACTCGCGCAGGGGAACGGCAGCCTGAAGCGCTTCCTACACACGCGACTGTACTCGCAACCGACGATCGCAGAGGACCGCGACTGCTCTGTCGCTGCGTTGGACGCGCTGTTCCGATTCTTCTTGGAGCATCCCGACCGTATGCCGGAAAACCACGCGGCGCTGGCAAGGCGGGAGCCGCCCCACCGCGTTGTCTGCGACTATATTGCCGGGATGACGGACCATTTTTTGCTGCGGCAGTGCCAGGAGCTTCTGGGTGCGCCCGCCGGCAGAGCTAGTCTGACGTAGGGCTAATCTTCGGCGCGGGGCTGGCAGCAAGAAAGTCATTGTCCGATTCGTGTCACTTGGAATATCTTCCACTGGCGGGTTCCTTGACATTGGGGGCACCAGTTCTATAATTGAATTTCGTTGTAAAAGTATGGGGAAAGCTGATGTTTCTGGATGTGAATGAACTTGCTCTCCGTAAGACGCGCATCCGGAAAAGCTATGCACCGGGGACGCTGGATTTCCATTCCGGAGAATTCCGCCAGGTAGAGCCTCTCGAAGTGCGTGCCACCGCCGAGCTGGTCGAGGGGCAAATCCGCATCTATGGCAACTTGCGCACGCGTGTGGAGCTGGTTTGCGCGCGCTGCCTGGATACCGTGGTGGAAGAAATCAGCCGCGACTTCGACCTCTACTATCGCCCTATGACTTCGGTGCCGGCCGACGAGGAAGTCCACTTGAATCTGGACGATACCGAGATCGCTTTCTTCGAAGGCGACGGCCTGTTTCTGGCCGACGTGCTGGCCGAGCAGGTGAATCTGGCGCTTCCCATGAAGGTGATCTGCCGCAGCGATTGCCGCGGGCTGTGCGCCCACTGCGGCGCCAACTTGAACAACGAAGAGTGCCGCTGCGAGAAGCACGCATCCGACCCCAGGC
>Ga0307472_100000236_pt1 | contig 17890 bp, 15 predicted proteins | sample atmos_gasesAM5C__2_FD_204582 | JGI IMG/M metagenome (GOLD analysis project Ga0307472, IMG submission 204582) | Hardwood forest soil microbial communities from Morgan-Monroe State Forest, Indiana, United States - atmos_gasesAM5C_05 | ecosystem: Environmental > Terrestrial > Soil > Temperate...
AAGCCTGGACGCCATGTTGGCCGGGCCGCCTCTGACATTGGAAGAGCGGATTCATTGCATCTGGCAAGTCTGCAACGGACTGCACTATGCCCACTCGCGGCAACCCAGCATCATTCATCGCGACATCAAGCCGGCGAACATCGTGATTGCCGAAGATGGAACGGCCAAGATTATCGACTTCGGCATTGCAAGGCTGGGGCAATCGCGCAATACCCGAACCGGTTACGTCATGGGAAGCTATCAGTACATGTCGCCGGAGCAGATCAGCGGTGCGGAGTTGGATGGGCGGAGCGATATTTTCTCCACCGGTGTTGTCCTGTATCAAGCGCTGACGGCGACGCTGCCGTTTGAAGGCAGCACGATATCCAGGACGCTGCAGAACATCATCGGGTCTCCGCCACCGGCACTCAGTCGGCACCTGAAAGAGTATCCGGAAAGACTCGATGAAGTTGTGACGCGCGCGCTGGCCAAGAATCGGGAGGAGCGATATCAGTCGGCAAGTGAGTTTGCGTTTGACCTGATCGAGATTGAAGAGGAATTAAGGCGTGGTCTGTTTGGAGATTACTTGGGACGGGCAGAGACACTGGTGCGCAGCGGCGAATACGAGCGCGCCAGGCAGGAATTGGCGCACGTATTGGAGGTAGATCGCCAACACGCGCGCGCCAATGAGTTGATGCGGAAAGTAGAACAGGCAGCCACCAAGCAGCAACGAAGATCTCGAGTGCTGCACTTGCGATCGCAGGCAGAAGAAGCGCTGAAGTTGAATCGCTGGACGGAGGCGGTAAGTTACCTGGACCAGGCGGTCCGGCTGGAACCGGCGAATGCGGAACTACAAAATTTTCGGGAACGCATCTCGGGGATGCGGGCGCGCGTAGAAAGAGTGAGCGAGATTCTGAGCCGCGCAGAGCGGGCGCTTGAGGCGGAAGATCTGTTAGAGGCAGAGCGCGCGGTCGCGGAGGCATTGCGTTTCGACCCGGCATCGGTTCGAGCAAAGTCATTCAGGAGGATTGTCGAGTCGAGGCGCGCGGGTGGGCCAGCCTCAGACAGGATGATTACACGGGCGAAGCAAAGTGAGAAGGAAGGGAGTGCGGAAGACCGTGCGAATGCTCCTACACTCGGTCTGGGAGAGACCCGAGAGGGAGAGTGGCCCTTTGCGCACACAGGGAGTCCAGCAGCCACCCCAACGACCGAAGCGCAGGCCGCGGCAAACTGGCCGGAAGAGACTCTTCGGGCCGTCGAAAAACAATTGGCGGTTTTCATCGGACCATTGGCGAAGGTAATCGTCAAGAAAGCGGCCGCTCGCACCAGGAACGCGGACGAATTCTATAACCTCCTCGCGGCAGGAATTGAGCGGGAGAGCGATCGCGACGCGTTTCTTGCTGGCATGCGGAATCAGGCGACTGGCGGTAAAGGGGATGCCGGGTACCAGAAAGTGCGAGATCAGGTCAGGGAGATTTTGCAGAATTCAGGAGAAGAAGAGAAGCTGACTCCAGCTGTAGTGCAAAGGGCTGCGCGCCTGTTGGGACAGTATGTGGGTCCGCTCGCGGCATTATTCACAAAGAAGGCGGCGCAAATCGCCGACTGTGAGCGCACACTTTATCTTCTATTGGCGGAACACGTGGGGGACTCGGAACGCGAGCGGTTCCTGCAAGAGGCGGGTATCAGCAAGCCGTAATCCCGAGTTTCTGGTGTCGCAGAGTCGTGAGTCGTTAGCGATCTCAATCTCCAAAGCAGATGCCCATGGCGCGCGCGGTGGCGACAAGTTCGCCGTTCGGATCGACGAGTTTGAGGTGGCCGACCGCTTTCGCGATATCGACTCCCATGACGCTTTCGCCCCGCAGGCAGACCATCTTCCCGAAATCGTGATTGGCGATGAGTTCGGTCGCCTTGGCTCCGAAACGAGTGCCCAGCACGCGATCGCAGGGTGAGGGCGAGCCGCCCCGTTGGATGTGGCCAAGCACGCTCACGCGGACCTCTTTATGAGCACATAGGCTGATAGCGTCGCCCACCAACATGGCCACAGAGCCTCCACGTGACAGTTGCCGCAGTTCAGGAGGCAAGGGCACGCCCTCGGCAATCACGATGATGGTGAAGTGCTTTCCGTACCCTTCACGCGCCGCCACGTAGTTGCAGATTTTCTGGACAGAAAAAGATATTTCGGGAATGAGGATGACGTGCGCTCCGCCGGCGATACCGGCCTCGATGGCGATCCATCCCGCATCCCGGCCCATGACCTCGATTGCCATGACGCGGTGATGGGACTCGGCGGTGGTGTGAATCTTATCAATCGCATCAGTGGCGGTTTGCAGGGCGGAGTCGAAACCGAAAGTTACGTCGGTGGCACAGAGGTCATTGTCAATGGTCTTGGGAACGCCCACCAGGTTCATGCCTTTGCGGAAAAGATCCAGGCCGATCTTCTGCGAGCCGTCTCCGCCAATGGTGATGATCGCATCAATGCCCAAGGCGCGGGCATTGGCGATGACCTGGTCGGAGATGTCGCGGACAACTTCTTCGCCGTTCTCGATGGTCTTGTAGTGAAAAGGATTGCCTCGGTTCGTGGTGCCCAGAATGGTGCCGCCGCGGGGCAGGATTCCGCTGACATCGGCGAGCGTGAGCTGGCGAGAACGTTCCGGCCAGATGAGACCATCGAAGCCATCGGGAATGCCGATGACTTTCCATTTGTATTTGAGGATGGCGGATTTCACGGCCGCGCGAATGACCGCATTCAGGCCGGGAGCGTCGCCGCCCCCGGTGCAGATGCCGATGCAGCGGATATCAGTCATGGCCGGTGGTCGACTTCGCGACCGGAACACCCGGGCTGGTGAGGTCGGAGTACTTTGAAGCGAGTTCGGTCTCGAGCCAGTCGGTGTGTTCCTGTTCGAAGCTTGCGAATTCCTGGTAAAGCGATTTCATTTGCGGATCGAGCGCGACGGCGGCGAGCCGCTCGTAATAGTGCAGGGCACTGCGCTCCGCCGCGGCGGCGATTTCGAGGGCGATGCGGCGCGCGGAACCCGGACTTCCGGTTTCGATCGCAGCGACGATGTCGGCAACCTCGAAGCGTGGCACTTCGATGAAGTCCCGAATGTCTTCCTCGGCAATGCCGGCGTTCACTGTGCCGTAACGCTCGAGGTAGCGCGTGCTCAAAGCGATGCTGTGCTGGCGTTCGGTGCTGGACAACTCAGAGAAGGTGGACGCCAGCGTGGGTGACTCTGGGCAGAAATGCGAGAACAAATCGGCGAGCTGGCGATAGGTGTCGGCATTTCGGTCCTCGATGGCGATGGCGATGCGGAGCGCTTCCGGGCCGGTCAGGGAAGAAAAGTGTCGTTTCACGATGACCTCGGGGTGCAATGGAGGTTTGGCATACGCGGACAGACGATTAGCATCCCTCGAAGGCGGCGGCGCTGGCAGTGACGATCGTCACAAGCAAAGGACACGCGGCCAAGATCCAGTTTCACCAGGAACCTCACTCCCTTTTCATCGACCACTCGAGCCCTCACTTTAGGGCCAAAAAGGGCGGCGGTCGGCGGGGCGTGAGAAATTGTTCCAATTGAGGACAGCTACATACCTTTGCGCCATCGTTTGCCGCACTCGTCACATCCGCGGGCTGGGCTTCTTTCTAGGCTTGATGTTTGAGCGCACATCGTGTTCAGGGAATCCATCCTGCCGAGGTCTAAATGAAGCCGATCCGCACATTCAAAGTCCACCCTTCGCTGCCGGAGCCGCTCGCTCCGCTGCTGCATATTGCCTACAACCTGCGCTGGAGCTGGGATCACGCCGCTATCGAGCTTTTTCGCAGGCTCGATCGCGATCTTTGGGAGACGTGCGGTCACAATCCGGTGCTCCTGCTGGGGAACCTGGAGCAAGGAATTCTGGAGGCAGCGGCCGCCGATGACTCCTTCCTGGCGCACATGAGAGGGGTGGCTGAAACGCTGGATTCGTATCTTTCAGGACAGGGAGCCTGGTACACGCGGGAACACCATCAGGCTGACCGGTTGCTAGTCGCATACTTTTCGGCGGAGTTTGGCTTGACGGAGTGCCTGTCGATATTTGAGGAGGGCTCGGTGTGCTGGCGGGAGATCACCTGAAAGCCGCCAGTGATCTGGCGCTGCCGATGGTGGGGGTGGGCTTGCTGTATCAGCAGGGCTACTTCCGTCAGTACCTGAATGGAGCGGGTTGGCAACAGGAAGCTTATGAAGACAATGATTTTCATACTCTGCCAATCAAGCTTCTCCCCAATATTCAGGTGGAGGTGGAGTTGCCGCACCGGACGGTGGGCGCGCAAGTATGGTCGGTGAACGTGGGAAGGCTGCGGTTGCTGCTGCTGGACACCAACATTCCAAGCAATGCGCCAGAAGACCAGAAGATTACCTACCAGTTGTATGGCGGCGATCTCGAAATGCGGCTGCGCCAGGAAATCGTTCTCGGGATCGGAGGCTATCGGGCGCTGGAGGCAGTTGGACTGGACCCGACGGTCTATCACATGAACGAAGGGCATTCGGCGTTCCTGGGGTTGGAGCGAGTGGTTCGGCTGATGGAAACGCAGAATCTCTCGTTTCAGGAAGCGCGCACACTGGCGTCGGCCAGCCTGATTTTTACTACCCACACGCCGGTAGCTGCCGGCCACGACTACTTTCCGTCCGGCATGATGGATCATTACTTTGAACGATACCTGCAGCGCCTGAAGATCACGCGTGCGGAGTTTCTGGGACTTGGGCGCTCTCATCCGCAAAACGAGTCGGAAGATTTCTGCATGACCGTTTTGGCGTTGCGGCTGGCCTCGTTCAGCAATGGGGTCAGCCGGCTGCACGGAGCGGTGTCGCGGCAAATGTGGAACCACATCTGGGAAGGAGTACCGGAGTCGGAGGTGCCGATCGGACATGTCACCAATGGCGTGCATTTTCGGAGCTGGGTTTCGTTCGAGATGAATCAGCTCTATGACCGTTATCTGGGGCCCAAGTGGCGGGAAGAACCGGCGGATCCGAAGTTGTGGGAGCGGACCGAATCGATCCCGGCGGGAGAATTGTGGCGGACGCACGAGCGGCGGCGGGAGCGGCTGGTCGCTTATGCGCGTCAAAAGCTGCGGGCGCAGTTGGCGAGCCGGGGTGCGTCGCAGGCGGCGATCGATGATGCCGACGAGGTGCTGAGTCCGGACGCGCTGACGATCGGGTTCGGACGCCGGTTCGCAGCTTACAAGCGCGCCAATTTGCTCCTGCGCGATCCGGCGCGGCTGGCGCGGATTCTGAACGATCCGGACCGGCCGGTACAGATCATCTATGCGGGTAAGGCGCATCCGCACGACGATTTGGGAAAGCACCTGATTCGGACGATTATCGAGTTTGGCGGCCGTCCGGAACTGCGCAGAAAGATCGTGTTTCTGGAAAACTACGACATGGCCACGGCGCGCTGCATGCTGCAGGGATGCGACGTATGGCTGAACACGCCACGGCGGCCCCTGGAGGCGAGCGGTACCAGCGGCATGAAGGCCCAGGCGAACGGCGTGCTCAGCGTGAGCACGCTGGATGGCTGGTGGGACGAAGCCTGGGAACTGGGCCGGCGAACAGAAACGGAAATTGGCTGGGCCATCGGAAGCGGGGAAACGTACGCGGACCTGGCACAACAGGATCAGGTCGAATCGGAAGCACTGTACGAGTTGCTGGAACGCGAAATCGTGCCAACTTTCTACGAACGGCGGGCTGACGGGTTGCCGAGAAAGTGGATTGCGCACATGAAGGCTTCCATTGCGAAGCTGTGCCCGGTTTTCAACATGCATCGCATGGTGCGGGAATACACCAGCGAATACTATCGAGTGGCGTATGAGCGCTACACGCGGTTGAGCGCCGAAGGCGGGGTCCGGGCGAAAGTGTTAGCCGGGTGGCTTGCCAGGCTGGAGCAAGCTTGGCCTCACTTGCACGTGGAATCGATCGAAGGCGGCACTTCAGAAGTTGCACTGGGACGGCCGGTGGAGGTCTGTGCGCAGGTTTTTCTGGATGCGCTATCGCCGGATGACGTAAGCGTGGAGATCGTCACGGGCCGGGTGAATGCGGACGGGGACATCACCAATTTTTTCACCACCCCCATGCATGCCGCGGAACAGAAGGATCCGGGGAGCTACCGCTTCGAATCCATGATTGAGCCCGGATCGAGGAGCGGTCTTTACGGGTATGCCATTCGAGTACTCCCGAAACATCCCGACCTGGTCAGCGCATTCCTGCCCGGGCGGATCCTGTGGGCATGCGGAGATGCAAGCCAGATTTCATCGGGGCGGAGGGAAGCGGCGCGCGCGGGTGTGAGTAGTCACTAAAGTCGGAAGAGCGTTCTGCCGATGATGTAGGCATCGACCAGCCCGCGGGTGCGCCGGAGGTGAGTCCCAGGGCACGACATCGCGGATTGATGCTGGAATTTCATGGCGGCAGAGGTGATCTTCGAAGGGGGAACGCAGCGGCACTGCCGGCCAGCGGGCTTGGCAGCAACGCCCCCGACAGCGGGTCTTGGGGCGCGCGAACTCGTCTTACAAAACATCTGGGTAATGGGAGCTTACTGGCTGCTGGCGGTGCTGGCGAAGGAGTACTTCTCGCGCTACCAGATGTGGCCGGCGCCTCTGTGGGTTCCTGCGGGATTCGCCATGTTTGCCGCCCTCTCGATCGGGCGCGAGATCTGGCCTGGGCTCTTCCTGGGGTCTTTCCTTACGAATGCGATTATTTTTCATGACCCGGCGATTTGGGCGACGATGGTCGCATGCGGGAATACGCTGGGTGCGATCGCGGCCGCGGAACGAGCGCGGGGCCGGATGCGGGTCGATGAGATGTTTGCGAGCGTGGCGAACGTTTCCTATTTCAGCGCCTACACGATCCTGCATGGGACGATCACGGCATGCGTCGGGGTCACGACGATGTGGGCGAAAGGGATAGTCGCCATTTCGCAGGCACCGAGCCGGTGGGTGGAGTGGATGCTCTCGGATGCGTCGGCCTCACTTCTGCTGGTTCCGTTGTTGCTGCTATGGCGGCGACATGATTGGACTGGCCAAAACGTGCGGCAGCTGAGATCGGAGTTTGCCATCAGCCTGGCCAGCGCGGTGCTGGCATTGGGTTACGTGTTGGTGGGTACGATCGGAAACCGGGCCGCAGATGCGGGGGCGATCTTCCTGATCCTGCTGCCGTTGTTGTGGATGTCGGTGCGACTGTCACTGGCGCTGGCGTATCCGGTGTTTGTGGCGGTGTTAGGCGCGATGATGGCAGGCACGATGGCCGGGTACGGACCTTTTTCGGGAATTGAACAGGGGGGCACGTTTACGTTCTTTGCCGAGATGACGATCGGATTCAGTGCGTCGCTTCTGCTGCTGGGAGGAGCCTCGAACGAACAACGCGTGGCGGAACAGGCGATGCGGAGCTTAAACCTGGAACTGGAAACGCGCGTTGACCAGCGCACCGCAGAGTTGCGCGAGATCCACCGACAACTGGAGAAGGCGGCATTCTACGATTCTCTGACCGGGCTGCCGAACCGGCGGCTGCTGGAAGAGCGCTTCGCTTTTTGCGGGGCGGCGGCACGACGGCGCGGTGACCGCTTTGCGCTGCTGTTGATTGATCTGGATCGATTTAAAGAGATCAATGACAACCTCGGGCATGATGCCGGAGACGCGCTGCTGGTGGAGGCGGGATGCCGCCTGACGACAACGGTGCGGGAATGCGACGTGGTCGCCCGCATGGGTGGGGATGAGTTCGTCATCTTGCTGCCGGAGACCGGCGACCGGACGAGCATCGAGTCGGTCTGCACCCGGATCCTGGCTGTGCTGACTGAGCCCGTGCGCTTTAACGGCCGGGTGATTCGAACAGCGGCGAGTATCGGCGTCGCCCTGTTTCCGGATCACGGCGCGACCTGGCAGACGATGTATAAGTCGGCGGATCTTGCGCTATATGAGGCAAAGCGCGGAGGGCGCGCGACGTGGCGATGGTATGCAGCGGAGGAAGTCGGCCGGGAGTGATCGCACCACGAGGATGGTCGGAGACGATAGAATGCGAGTCGCCCGGATCACAAATGCCGTTGCGCAATCCGAAACGTATTCTATGCGACGGTGGAAACGCGCGGCCCTGGATCTGGCCGCGCTTCGTCATGAAGCGGTTATGAAGCTGTCCGGCCGATTTTTCTTAGGCGGCTGACTCTCGTTCGAGCAACTCGTCATAAAGCTCGCAGATTCGATCGTGCCTGTCCTCGTATTCACATAGTTCGGCCTCAGTGACACCGCCGAACGTCTCCTTTTCCAGAACATCCAACTGGGCTTCAAGAAGCACTACGAGTTCGCTACGGACATGTTGCGTATCATGGGATGGCATGACGAGTCCCTTTCATTGGGGCAGTGTACCAAAGCGCACACTGGTGTCTATCCGCTTCATGCCCTAGGGACTGCGTGAAGAAACACCCTACGAATTAGTGCTTAGTGCGGCTATTGAAATGCTAGGGGCGGGCAGTTGGTTGAAGAAACTGTCAGCTTCGACGGCGATCTCCGCAGACGTGGGGGCCCATTCGGCTTCGCTCAGGGCAGGCTTTCGACTTCGTTCGGCTGGCGCCTCACTTTCTTGACCGCATAACGACGTTGGCTCGATCGCGGCGAGTACGGCGGTAGCTGCGAGAAACAAACCAAGGCTCTCAGAGAAGGAGCGAACGTCATGCTGATTATAGGCTGCGATTTTCATCCTGGGTTTCGGCAGATCGCGATCTTTGACAATCAGACGGCGAGCTTATGAAGAAAGACGGGTGAGCCACCGCGCCGAGGCAGGATGACAGAGTTGAGAAAGGTATAGATGTGTGTCGTGGTGGAAATTTCCGTTGGGCCGGGCTGCCGGCAGGCATGGGGTCCTTCGACTTCGTTCGGCTGGCGCCTCACTTCGCTCAGGAAGACAGGCATCTCTTGGTTAACAAGATTTCTGCTGGCCCACTGGCGAGACGTCTACGGTGAGGTATTGGCTACTCTACGGGTGGATGCTCGAAGCGCATTCGGTGCGGATCCCGGCAGTTTGGCTGCCAGCTTACGCAAGTCGTCGGCGATGTAGTGGAGTTCGAGACATGACTGTGGGTTGTCATAAGCATGAAGCTGATTTTTTTCGGACTTCGAAGCTACGACTCGGCGCGTTAATTCAGCGCGAAACTTGAGAGCGTCACGCTTCTCGTTGCTTGTATAGGCTTTGAGCTGCAGACGTTCCCAAAGTTGAGCGGAATAGTTGGCCTGCCGCAAACGATCTGGCCCAGGTTTCGCTCCCTTTTGGGTGTGTGCAGTGGCGGCGCGCAGCAGTTGATTCATGCGCTTGTCGTAGGCGATAAACCGAGAGTCAATCGCGTCGGCAAGACTCATACTTTTTCGATACAACTCATCCGTCCGACAATTCGAAATATGGTCGGTTGTGCATCCAACCGGGGTTCCGGCGGCGGGTTTACTCAGCCTTGGAGATGAATCGTGAACTGGGTGCGGCGAAGGCAGTGGATGGATTCGAGTTTGAACAACGGGGGCCGGGGTACTGGGAGCCTGTTTCACGACCGGGATCACGCGCACCGCGGACAGAGGCGCTGGAGCGAAGCGAATGCGCCAGAGCCCCCACGCTCCAATCGCTGTCGCGATGAGCAGGACCACCAGGATGTGTGAGCGTGAACGACGCTTTCGCCTAGGGGTGTCGACAGCGAGCGATTCAGGCTCGATTTGGAGATCGTCCTCGCGTGCAGTTTCCTCGACTGGTGGGGCTTGAGGGTCGGAAGCGAGCAAAGGGCCTTTGGGACTCGGCTGTCGGGGCGCATTCTTTTTCAAGGGAGAGCCACAGTGGCCACAAAAACGTTGTTCCGGCACAGCGCTGATTGGGCCCAGCGGATTGTCGAGCGGGGCTGGTGTGAACGTTTGAGCGATTTCGGCTTCAACCGAAGTTGATGGCTCTGTCTCTGGTATCGGCACGGCTCCGCCCTCGAGTTCCCGAACGAGTTCTAGCACAGCCTGGTCCCGTTTTTCAGGAGGGGTTGTGTAGTAGACCTTGGCCCAGCGGCCGAGATTCTTCCCCAGCCGAGGATTGATCATCGGGTTCAAACGCGGGTCCGGAAGGATATCGTTCAGGTTCGGGTCGTCTTTGCGGGCTGGTTGCACAAGTCGGCTCCATCTCCAGCAGGCACTGAATCAAGCAACTTGCATGTCGTTCTCTCGGTCTGGCTCTCGGTCTGGATTCTTTCGTGGCGCGGTGAGGCGATGCGCTTTCCTTATGAATGAAAAACTGCTGCGATGATCTCTACATTCTGGGCCAGCCAGCAAACCAAGCTGACCGGAGATCGCCAGTTTGGCGAAGACGGAATCAAGACAGGCTCGAAGACTGCTTTCGCTGAGAGCCAATCGCTCGGCGATGATGCGGGGACTGACGCCATGAGCCAGCATCCGAATCACCTTTTTCTCGATGGGGGCAAGAGCGACTCTGGTCAGTGCTCCACGGATGCCAAGAGGGGATCTACAGGTTTTTCTTACGGGTACGTCCACGCTGATTCTCCACCCAAAGATGATGGGGTTGAAGGCGATAACCCAACCAGCGTGCGTTTGTTTCGGTAGGTTCTATGATTTGCTGAAGCGGGGTGGGGGAGGCGGCGAATGTACGGGCAATCCTTTAGGGAGACTTAAAATAGCGGTATGGGGTGAATCAGGGCTGCTTATCCGGGGCCTGATTTGGCGTCGCTGGCTGGCTGGGGCGTCCCGGCTTGCGCAGATCAGCATCGGTTCGCAATGTGGCCTCGAGCCTGCTTAGAGTGCCCAAGGAGTGAGCGACGGATCGGCGTTCTTGCAGAGCAGTATCCTTCTGCAGTAATTCGCCCAGGCGGCCGATGGCAACTTGCTTGACTTCTCGAATGCGGTCGGGGAATTCGTCGAGTTCAATCTCTACCAGGCGGGCGTCGGCCAGCGACTTCCGAACCCGGTGCGTCCGATCTTCTTCACTCACAGATCTGCGCCTCTTCTCGACCCGACGAATGTGAGGGCCGAACCGTGTCAGATCTTCTGCTCGGTTCGGTTGAACCTTAGATAGATGTATGCCAGGTACTGGTTTAGTTCAGCCCAAAATGACTGTTCGCGATCACGGGGATCGACTCCGCTCTCGGACATGAAAACCAGGCGCTCTTCGCAGGCTTCGCGCTCTTCCTGCGAAACCTCATCGGCGCTGCGCCAGGCGGGCGACTCGGGACATCCGACGACCCTGTGCTCGGGAATGACGCGGCCATCCTCGAGAATGAAGTCGCGCCAGACTAATCCCCAGCGGACCTCCTTCAGAACACCAGATTTCTGCCCGGTCGAGGACTTGAACGTGACGACCTCGCCCTCCTCAGGAGGCCAATTTTCTCCGGTGCTCACTCTCTGTACTGAGGTTTTCATGCTGGGCACTCGGACGGGAATGGGCGCTAATTATTCTCCCCAGGGCCGGGCTCTCGACCGACGATGTGAGGACCGCTGGTGCTGGGTCTCGGCCAAGGATTGCGGGAAATAACCTCCTCGACAGCTCGCTCCACCATGGAGATGAAAGCTTCGGTGCTGCCCGCGGGATCAGCCAAGGCGACATCGAGGCGCGGCACAACTTCGACGGCAGGTATCGAGTGCGCCTGCTGTCCGAGGTAGCCAATCCAGAGGATGGTGACCGCGTTGTAGGCTACGCTCTTCACCAGGCTGATGGTGGGACCGGCGCTGCCGCCGTAGCGCACGGCGACACTGACCAGGATCAGCTCAATGCTTGCGAAGACTCCGAATCCCAGAGCGATACCGAAGACCTGCTGGCGCCAGCAATTTTTGAGAAGGCGACAAAGAATCATCAACAGACAGAAAAGTCCGCATTGCATGACGCGGACGCTTTGGTCGAAGGTAAGCACCACGGCTACGACCCGATCAGCACTGCCTTGCTGACTGGTGAACGCCGTCACGATGGCGAGGACAAGAAGGAGTCCGCAGGCCCAGCGAAAAATGACAGAGCCCAGATTCTGGGCGCCTCCATACTCTTTAAATACGTGCTGCAAGATTTCATCCATCACGGTAACGGCGAGGATGACGCTAATGGCGTTGCCGGTCCAGTATGCGTCGAAGTAGCCCTCCAGATAATAGTGATAGGTGAGGAAGAGGATGGCTGATTTGAGAATCTGGAAGATGATGTAGGAAAAGAAGCGAGGGAAAACACGATGCAGCTTGCGATGGACCATGCAGGCGAGCAGGGCGATTTCTAAGGCAGGCCCCGCCACCCAACTCAAATACATTAGCCAGTTCATCGCTTGGTAGGCACCCGAAGGCGAGAAGCATACCTCTCCCTCCACCGCCGTGCAACTTTTTTCTCGGCGGCCCCTACTCCGGTGAATGGATTCAGCCTAGAAGCAGCGTTTTCCTCGGCAAATCGGCATGGGATCGCTGCCGTCAGCGACGACCACGGCGTGTTGTGTTCGAATTGCGGTATTGGCTGGCGCGCTCTTCGGAAGGGCACAGAACAAACCGACCAGGGCCAAAACGGTCAAGAGAAATTCAACTAGCCTGTTCATTGGGGGAGCCTCAGAGGCTGGATTTTGATGCGGCGGAAGTATATGCCCGTGATTGGGGATTGCAACTGTGACGGTCTGTGGAAAAGGGCCTATTTTTCGTGGGCTTACATGCGATCAGGACAGATCAGCGCGGCCGAACTGCTATGCAGCTTAGCCGGCCGAGTCTGGCTTGGATTGCGTGATCAAGTTGAGGTCATGGGCGGGCGTGAGACTAACTACAAAGAACGGAAGCCGGCTTCGCAAGCTGATTCAGAATTGGTGGCAATGCAGCCTGGGCCGCAAGCGAAGCCGGGCGGGACGGAACTTCCAAGGGACAGAATCGAGACTACTTCATGTCGTGATGTTCGTGGGCGAACTTTTCTGCTTCCCCCAACTCCTTAAGGGCTTGGTCAATGTGATTCATGGCGGCAGTTCGGTGCCCACCCCAATTGCCGCCAGCATGTTCCAGATCGTTCCGGGCACCCTGGAGTGCTCGCCTTGCGGACTCAACTTCGGCGGGCACATCCCGTTGCGGGGCTCTTGGGAAAAGGTTCGCGGTGGGCGTTACGATCATCAGCGCAAGGACTACGAGGGTAGCAATTTTCATGGTTCCTCCTCATGGGACAAACGTCGGATCGACGGCCAGAGAGTCTGCGACATTGCCTGACGGCATGGCAATCCAGGTTTTTGCTGAGTCTCAGATGCGACAGCCAGGGGCATTGGCATTGGAAATTCTGCAATGTGAACCGGGATAGGCCTGGACAGGGCGGTGGGGCTGGAGGTGGGCACCAATGCTTTGGGGGACAGGTCATCAAAAGCTCTTGCGGTTCGATGGCTACTGCGTGACGGAGGGACCCCGGTTGCTACTTTCCAGTTCGCAAGGGCAAACGGGCACGTTTACTTGCCAGGTAGTCGGTGCCGGAAAGGGAGAAGCTGGCGTTCATATACTGCATTTCCTGCCCACACCACAAGCACCGCCGGGGTTGCGGAGGGCACAACGACATTTTTTCGAAAAACGTTTTAACGGCGCTGCGAAGCGACCGGTCGATTTCGAATTGGTGACGGATAGACATCTGCGGAACTCCGCCCGTGAGCGTGACCAAGCATGGTCAGGTGCTCTCTCTTGAGGCTAGCAGGTAGGCGGAGCGCACTGCGCCAAAGTGCGCCAGCAAGGGATTTCGTGGTGGGGATCAGTAAAGTGAGCGAACGTATGAGGAAAGAACGAAAGCACTACAGCGCAGAAGAAAAGGCGGCCATTTTGAGGCGGCACCTTTTGGACGAAGTGCCAGTCTCGGATCTGTGTGAGGAAACGGGCCTGCGGCCGACTTTGTTCTACCGCTGGCAGAAGGAGTTCTGCGAGAACGGAGCGGCTGCCGACAACTTAGGACTCCGCATTAGTCCCCGCTAATTTTTGTGCACAGCCTGGGCCTATTTCCTTTCTCGCAACAAGGGTGTGAAAGTGATACCGACCAGCAATCCTTCCGGTGAGATGAAACGACTGACAGTTTGGCCCCACGGTTCTTTCTTGTTCTTGATAAGCATTCGATATCCTCGCGATTCAAGCTCCGCCGTCGCCTTTTCGACGCTGTCAACATCAAACTCAAGCCACGCTTGTGGTACAGGAATGTTATCGGGCCAGGAATCCTTGCCAAAACAAGACTGCGCAGCTTGAGAAAGCGGCCACAGAGCAAACGTTTTTGCGCCTTTAAGAGCTTCCGTATGAAGATACTCGCCGCTCTCTTCTTTGAAGGAAATTCCCAGGACCTCGCTGTAGAGCTTGCGACTTTCGGCCGTCTCGCCCACGATCGGACCAAAACCCGCGATGAACAGAATCTTTAAGTTTCCGCTACCTTGCATGGCATCTCCACTCCTGGCAGTAGGGCCCGTTGCCGTCATCCCTGCCAAATCGTGATGATCTGCATCAAGATTCGTCGAAGGCCCAAAATCGCATCGCATTGGGGCGATGCTGAGCATTTTATCTTTGGTTGCCCGGCGAGTGACAGGCAAACCCGGAGGTTGAGAAACGACAGCTCGTCGCGGAGCTACAATGATCCTGCCGGCGAAACGGAAGCGGGCACCGAGGTAACAGTCGGTGCTGAGGACGTCGTCCTTGCGGTTCGAGATTACGGCCGAGGCATTCCAGAAGACATCGAGACGTACCTTGCCGGGAACGGTGCTAGAATACGGCTAAGATCTTCCATTCCGGAATCCTTTCTCGCTGGGCATCTTTATGAGTGCCGAACGAAGCCGAAGTGAACCCGAGCCACCCCAATTTTTCAGCGGTTGGAAAGATATTGCCGCTTATCTGGGCAAGGGTGTGCGCACGGTGCAGCGCTATGAGATCGAACTGGGTCTCCCGGTGCGACGCCCGGCAGGCAAATCGAGGGGCTCGGTGGTCGCCACCCGGGCCGAACTCGATGCATGGGTGAGTGCAAGCCCGATTCGCAAAGCATTTCATCTCACGCGGATGACAGCAGGTCTGGTGACTTCTACGGCCGGCGAGATCAAGAATGGTGTGCTGGAGATGCGCAACTTGCGCAACCAGATGGTGGGTTTACGGATGGAACTCCGGCATTCTGTTCAGCTGCTGAAAGAAGGCATTCTGAGCCTCCATGGGGAGTTGAACGCGGGTCAGTTGGAAGAAGACGCCGCGACGAAAGTGAAAGTATTGGAATCGAGGTTTCGAACCAAAAGTATCCTCGATATGTTAGCTGTGGATATGAAGCAAAGGAAGGTCAGTTAAGCGCGAAAGCATCCGAGCTTGATGGGAGCACAGCGCGACCTCTTACCCCCCGTTTCCCGGATCATTTTCGTCTCCCGGATCAGTTTCATCGGCTTCCCGTTCAGCATCGTGCCGTGGCTGGCGCCCCGGCTGCCCAGACGAGGGCGTCTGGGCCTACGTGGTATCGCGAAATTTGGACGTTGCGTAGTTGAAACTGTCTGAAAGCCTACTGTTTGGCCTCGGAACGGCCGTCGGTTTTAGCGGCTCTTTCGGTCACCAGATCCGTGATGTCAAGAAGGGCGACGACGACACCGTCGATTTTGTTTTCGAGTGTGCGGTAGGGTGTGATGCGAAGTTTATAAGATCGGCCGTCGCGAGCTTTGACCTGCTCGTTGTGCATGGTCATGTCGCGCATCACATCGAGCATCCAGCGCTCCAGTTCCGGAACATCAAGATTCAGGTGCAAATGCGTGAGCGCCTTGCCCATGTCGTGACTGGAGAAGCCAAAGACGCGCTCGGCTTCCGGAGTATAACGGCGAATGTGCAAGTCTTCGCCCAGCATGACCATGGGGATGGTCGCGCTGTTGAGGAGATTGATGAGATCGTTGCTTAGCTGTGCGAGTTGCTGGTTGCGGTGTTGGATTTCTTCGTTGACTGTGGTTAGTTCTTCATTGGCGGATTCGAGTTCTTCTTTCGATGTCTGCAACTCTTCATTGGTGCTCTGCAATTCCTCGTTTCCAGATTGAATCTCTTCATTCGCGGACTGGAGTTCCTCATTGGTGGCTTCCTGGGACTCGATGATGGATTGCAGGTATTCTTTTGTGCTGTCGAGTTCCTGTTTTAGTTGTGCGATCTGCATCTCCTTGGCATCGGAAATCACTTTTGCCGATTGCCGCTGGGCAGGTGGCTGCGCCGGGACGGGGTCGGCATGGTCTTTTTCTTCGAACAGCACCAGGAAATGGCGCTGATCGCGCGCCGGAGTGCGGAAGGGAACGATTTCCAGTCGCAATGAGATTGTTTGACTGCCGTCCTCGAGGGCAACCTTGTCTTTCGAAACAGGGGCAGAGTTTTTGCGAGCCTTCTCCATCAGCGACCGCAGTTCATACAGCAAGCCTGGACGCGCCATTTTCAGAAGATTGAGGCTGGCTTTGCCCGTAGGAAGCTCCAGATAGCGATTGGTGCGGCCGCGACTTTGCACAATTTCCAAATCTTCGTTGACGACCACGGCCGAGGGAACGTACCTGCTTAACAGGAGGCGATCCGCTTCGCGCTGAACATCCACAGGAGTCTTTGCGGCGGCTTCTTCTTTGGGACCACGAGGCGGTCTCTCAGGACCGGGCTCGGCGATGGTTGGTGCACTTACGGTCAGGCCGAATGTGACAGGAGAGGGCACGGATTTCTTTTGATAGATTTTCGCTTTACGATCCACAAGATCAAAAATTTCGGCACCTGATCGGAGCAGACCCTCGGTATTGCCCACGAGCAGGAACCCGCCTTCTTTCAAGGCATAGTGGAAGATGGGAATGACCTTCTTCTGCAGAACGGGACTGAGATAAATCAGCACATTCCGGCAACTGATCAGATCCATGCGGGAGAAGGGCGGATCGCTGAAGACATTCTGGCGCGCGAAGACGCACATGTCGCGAATCGACTTGGAAATCTGATAGCCCTCGGGAACTTTGTGAAAAAAGCGGCGCAGACGGATCTCGGACACCTCGGAGGCGATGCTCTCCTTGTAGAAACCGATGCGCGCCCGTTGGATGGCACTTTCGCTCAAGTCGGTGCCAAAGATCTGAAGGGGCACTTCGACGCGCAACTCAGAGAGTATTTCGACCAGGGAGATGGCATGCGAATAGGTCTCTTCTCCGGTGGAACAGCCGGGCACCCAGACCCGCACGGGCTCTGAAAGGTTGCGCTCGAGGAGAAGCTTGGGATAAACGACTTCGCGCAAACTCTCAAAAACCTCGGGATTGCGAAAGAAACCGGTGACGTTAATCAGAACGTCACGATACAGAGCTTCGACCTCCGGAGGATTGCGGTGCAGCAGTTTTACGTAGTCCGCAAGTTCGTCGACGCGATTGATGTTCATGCGCCGGAGAATGCGACGCTGGATAGTGGCTACTTTGTAATCGACAAAATCGACCTTGCTCACGCCCTTGAGTAGGCGGAACACCTCCTTCATGAGACGGTCTTTGCCGTCAAACATACTGGCGGGCGGTTGCCCGCGCGCTGGCTGCCGTTGAATGCGAATGAGTTCCTCAGCGATGCGATCGGGCGGAAGGACATAGTCGACGACGCCCGCTCCCACAGCACTGTTGGGCATGCCGTCGTATTTCGCTGTGGTCAGGTCCTGCGCGAAGGTAATGCCACCGTGATTCTTGATGGCAGAGAGGCCAAGAGTGCCGTCGGTAGCGGTACCGGACAGGACTATGCCAATCGCATTCGAGGTTTGATCCTCGGCGAGGGAAGTGAAAAAACTGTCGATGGGCATGTGATGTCCGCGTCCGGCCTCGCGCCTTACAAGGTGCAGCACACCATCGGCGATGGTCATGTCGGAATTAGGAGGCAGCACGTAGACAGCGTTGGAGGTTACGCGCACGCCATCGGCCGCCTGATGAACCGGCAGACGAGAGGTGCGGGAGAGGAGTTCGACCATTGCGCTTTCGT
>Ga0307472_100000237_pt1 | contig 17887 bp, 14 predicted proteins | sample atmos_gasesAM5C__2_FD_204582 | JGI IMG/M metagenome (GOLD analysis project Ga0307472, IMG submission 204582) | Hardwood forest soil microbial communities from Morgan-Monroe State Forest, Indiana, United States - atmos_gasesAM5C_05 | ecosystem: Environmental > Terrestrial > Soil > Temperate...
GTGCGACGCGAATGACCCATAAGAGACGTGCGCTAAAGGCGGCTTCCATCCGGTTAACTACGGAATTATATTTTCTTGCGCTAGCTGGCGAGAGCGGACAACGGGTTATCGATGTCGCCTCTTACAACCCATTTGCCGTCGATCCAGGCGAAAATGCAATCGGACAACGCGGCACCGGGCTCCTCTGTCCTGACTTGTTTCGCAAACGAACACATTAAATCTATGGATTTGTCTGGACCACATTCTTCTGAAAAAAAGAATTGACTGCCAGTGAATACGACGCTCTCTTGCGCCGGAACGGCCATCAGCAGATCCCCAGCCGTTTGCTTGGAGAGCTGATCCCAAAGTTTCGGAAGCAGCAAGCTGCACGCTTCAAGATGCTGATTGGTCAATATGGCCTTGAAGAGCGCCAAGTCTTGTACATCGACGTTCGGCAATAACCGAGCCAGATTGTCCAAAGCAAGTTGGTGAATCGACTCTGCATTCAGCCCTAGTTCCAACATATTTTGACGGCTCACGAACTGGTATACATCAGGAAGTGAAAAAACATAGCTGACCAGAAGATCGCCGGCTAACGGACGGGTGACAGGGCGCTGAAGCTCGGCGTCTAAATTGTGCTGCTCGACGCAAGCGAGCACCGGCTCCGGGGTCTCGCGTAATTTCACGTGTTTGATACGAGGGATGATCGTCGCTGGGTCGAGATGTATGGGCCGCGGTTTCTTACTGCTAAAGAGACCGAACATGTACGCTTCCTGTCTCCGACTGCGAAACGCACGCCAAATTTGAGGGTCGGAGAAACTCTATTTCAAGGCGCCAATTTGTTCAATCGCAACAGACCACTCTCCCAAGTAGACGGAAGGGGCGTGATGTCGCCTCCTGGCACTTCGCTGCGCAATCCGAGCCCTCAAGCCTACGCCAGGTTTTGGGGAACTGCGGAAGTCAACTGACGACCACATCGGCCGGTGCGACGCGAATGACCCGACCCAGACCTTTCCAGTGAGCGGACGTGCCGTGTCTCAGCGTTTGAAGAGCCCAAAGACAAACAGTAAAAATGACGGCGCCGATGATGGCGTGCAGACTTGGGTTCCACCAGGAGAGACAGCGATGGTCCAAAAACCGTCCGGTACGCTGGCAGAACGTTACGAGCACGGCAAAGGCCTGCGTAAGAAGGCTTTGCGCGAAATCCACGCCGATCTGCGCGGACCCGTCGATCGCGACGCAGTCGCCATCCTCGCCGCAACCGATCGAGGCCGGGTGCCCGGACTGGTGCCGGTCCGTTACGAGCGTATGCTGGCAAGTCCATTTGCTTTCCTGCGCGGTGCTGCTGCGGTAATGGCAGAGGATCTCCTCCATCAACCGGCCGCGGGGATTGTGGTGCAGGCCTGTGGCGATTGCCATCTGATGAATTTCGGTGCATTCGCTACTCCGGAACAGAACATCCTGTTCGACATCAATGATTTTGACGAGACCCTGCCCGGTGTGGATTTCGCCGCGGATCTCAAACGACTGGCGTCGAGCGTCGCGGTCGCGGCGTTCGCGGCGAACCTTTCGAAAAAGCGGGCGCGGGCGATTGCGGCGACCACAGTCGAAGCCTACCGGAGCCGGATGCGCAGCCTGGCGAAGCTTTCGCCGATGGAAATCTGGTACAGCAAGGTCGAGCTTGAACGCGAGGTCGAGCAAATCGAGCATCGTGCTCTCCGACGCGAACTGAACGGCATTCTAGCCAGGGCGCGTGACCATCTCGCGCAGGACGACAATTTCCCCCGACTGGTGAAGGGCAAGCTCCCGCAGATCGAAGACCGGCCGCCACTCATCTATCACTTCACAGCGAAGGGCGATGCCAAGCACCATGTCCACGCCAACCGCGCGCTCGGCACATACGTGCGCCGGCTTGCGCCCGACCGCCTGTGTCTCGTCGAACGCTACACGCTCAAGGACGTCGCCTTCAAAGTGGTCGGCGTTGGCAGCGTGGGCACGTTTTGCGCCATCGCGCTGTATACGTGCGGCGACGGCACACCGCTGTTCCTGCAAATCAAGGAAGCATCCAACTCGGTGCTCGAGCGGCTTGGGCCGAAATTCACGGGCCATCAAGGCCAGCGCGTGGTTGAGGGTCAGCGCGTCATGCAGGCTGCGAGCGACATTTTCCTGGGCTGGACCGAGGACGCTGCGTCGCACCGGCAGTTCTATGTGCGCCAGTTGAAGAACCGACGGCTCGGCTCGATCGCCGAATTGGTCGAGGAGGAAGCGCTTGCGAGCTATGGGCGCCTGTGCGGGCGAACGCTTGCACGCGCTCATGCGCGCTCGGGCGATGCAGCCGTGCTTGCGGGGTATATGGGCAAGAGCGGCATCTTCGATGACGCCCTGGCATCATTTGCAATGGCTTACGCGGCGCGGACGGAACATGACTACGAGCACCTCGTGAAGGCAAAGCGTGGTGCCGTGCGCAAGGCGGCTTGAATGGGCGCGAACAGCAAACCTGGGCAGGGCGCAACCTAACTAATCTCGGTCTGCGGTAGCAATGAGATAGCAGCTGGCGAGATACGTGCCGCTATGTCCGAAGCTGGCCCTTCGCTGCGCAGTCCGAGCCTTCGGGCCTACGTCAGGTTTTGGGGAACTGCGGAAGTCAACTGACGACCAGCGCCGGCCGGCGCGACGCGAATGACCATTGCGGAAGTGGTCGGCTATAAAGGCGAGCGCCATAAACCTTCATATCGTTCCGTGACCCCTTTAGATGCCCGACGATTACCTGCGTTCAATTGATCGCCGATCGCGATCGTCTTAGGCTGCATGCGTCGAGAAAACGAAGGCTCATCAAGTGCGACAGTTAAAAAGGATGATCGACGAACAGCTACGATAAAACCAAGAGAAGACAACAATGCCCAACTGCTCCGAAAGTCTTAGACATGGCAGAGCTGCGCGATGCGCGGTCTGTGATGGCAAGTTCGGTCTCATCCGGCACTACTCGTGGCGAACTCCCCTTTGTTCCAAGAAGTGCGTCGACCGCTTCAGGGCTCGCCGGGCAAGTGACCGCAATTGGCTGCCCTGGCTCCAAATCGCCTTAGACCAGGCGCCAGAGAACCGCGCGAGGATGTCATGACGTTCGAGATCTCACAACGAGGCAGGGAATATCTAAAAACAGCACAGACTTTGCTCCGGGCTGCCCAAACCATGACGGACCGAGCGATTGCGGGTCAGCTTGAGGCCCTTGCCGACGACTACGAGCGGCGAGCTGAGAAAGCTTCGCATGTTGATGCCGCCAAAGCATTGGCCCGCTCGGCTAGTGATAGCACCTCCGTAAATGACTAAGCGGCGACCCGAAGGCATTGAACAATACAACCATCCGGCAGCTGGTTGGGACGCTTGAAGGCCGTCGTCGGAGCACTCAGGGGCCAACAGGCGACCGTGATTGGGGGTGGAGGCTCTCGCCCGCCAGAACCAGCCCGATGGATTCGACTGTCCGGGTTGCGCGTGGCCCGACCCCAACGCAGGTCCAACTCGCCTAATTTTGCGCCGGGAAGCAGCTAGTTCTCGCGCGGATCGAGCGCGTCACGCAGTCCGTCACCGAGCAGGTTGAACGACATCACGGTGAGGAAGATCGCGAGCCCCGGCCACACCGCCATCCACGGTGCGGAGGTGAGGAACCGTTGGGCGGAATTGAGCATGCTGCCCCACGACGGCGCCGGCGGCTGCTGGCCGAGGCCGAGAAACGACAGGCTCGCCTCGGCGATGATCGCCGCGGCGATCGACAGGCTCGCCTGCACCAGCAGCGCCGGAAGGATGTTCGGTAGGATATGCACGACGGCGATGCGCCAGCGCGGATTGCCGAGAACGCGCGCGGCCTCGACGTAGTCCTCGACCTTGACGGTCATGACCTGGCCGCGCGTCAGGCGAACGAAGATCGGCGTCACCGTAATGCCGATCGCGATCATGGCGTTGCGCAGGCTAGGGCCGAGGAACGACGCTAGTGCGATGGCGAGGATGAGGAATGGACACGCGAGCATGGCGTCGGTGATGCGCGACAGCAGCGCGTCGATGAAGCCGCCGAAATAACCGGCCACCATGCCGAGCGGCACGCCGATCGTCAGCGCGATGGAGACCGAGACCAGACCCGCGAGCAGCGAAGCCCGCGCGCCGTAGATGATACGCGCGAGCACGTCGCGCCCGACGTCGTCGGTGCCGAACCAGTGCAAGGCTGACGGCGCCTTGCGCACCGAGGTCCAGCTCTGCGCCGTCGGGTCGTAGGGAGACACCAGCGGGGCAAGCACGGCGAGCAGAATGAAGAGGACGATCACGGCGAGGCCGAACAGCGCGCCCTTGCGCCTGAGCAGGCGCCGCAGTGCACGGCGCGCCGGGCTGTCGACCGCATCATGCGCGCGCGCGCCGATCAAGGCATCATCGTAGGCCGCCTCTGCCACGTCACGTCCTCAGCCGCGGATTGACCAGCACATACAGAATGTCGGCGATCAGGTTGAGCGCGATGTAGACGGTCGCGGTGACGAGAACCACGCCCTGCACCACGGCGTAGTCGCGATTGAACACGGCATCGACGATCAGCTTGCCGAAGCCGGGTATCGAGAATATCTGTTCGGTCAACACGGCGCCCGACAGCAGCTCGCCCAGTTCGAGCGCGCCGAGCGTGATGACCGGTGTCAACGCGTTGCGCATGGCGTGTTTGAGAACGACCGTGCGTTCGAGCAGGCCCTTGGCACGCGCGGTGCGCACATAGTCGCTGTGGAGTGCGTCGAGCATGGCGCTGCGCGTGTGGCGCATGAGCACCGCCGCGCCGACATTGCCGAGCACAAAGGCCGGCATGATGGTGGCGGCGATGCTACCCCAGAAATCCTCCGAGGGCCGCACGTAGCCCGAGGCGGGCAGCCAGCCGAGCTGCACGGAAAAGAAGAAGATCAACATGATCCCGAGCCAGAACGACGGTGTCGAACGACCCCACAGCGCGAAGACGTTGGCGAGATAGTCCCACACCGTGTCCTTGAACACGGCGGCGACGACGCCCGCCGTAAGGCCAATGGTGATCGAGAAGGCCATCGCCATCAGGGCGAGCTGGATCGTGACCGGCAGCTTCTCGGCGACGAGCGCGCTGACGCTCTGCTTGATCCGCATCGACTCGCCGAGGTCGCCATGCAGCACGCCGCCGACCCAATGCAGGTACTGCACGGGCAGCGGCTGATCGAGATGGTACTGGCGGCGGATCTGCTCGATCACCGCCGGATCCCGGTCCTCGCCGGCGATGGTGAGCGCGGGATCGCCGGGCAGCAGCTGCTGCAGCGAGAAGATGAGGACCGACACGAAGAACAGCGTCGGCACCAGTTGGATGAGGCGCTTGGCGAGAAAGGTCAGCATGGCAGCAATACGCTGAAGCTCGCTTGTGTCGCTGCGCGTCGGTGACTTCTGCCCGGCGGAACCGCGTTGCGGTTGCCGCGGGATAGTGCCTCAGGGAGGGGGCACGCGACGGCAGGCCTCGCCGATTCGAACCGCCTCGCCACCCCTCCCCCGCTAGCGGGGGAGCGAGCAGGCCGTGCGCGGCGCTTCGAGCGCGCCCAACAAGGAGGCCGAATTCTCATTGCGATCTCGCCGTCACTTCAACTTCACCCCCACTACTCGCACCATTCCGTCCGCGAGTTGCTTGTAACCCTCGAGCCGGGTGGTGTGCGCGATCAGCATGCGGCGATGATAGAGATAGATGAGCGGCGACTCGTCGAGGATGACTTTCGTCAACTTCTCGTAGACCGCCTTGCGCTGCGCCATGTCCGAAACGATGCGCCCTTCGTCGAGCAGTCGGTCGACGTCGGCATTGCACAGCCCGCTGTTGGTCTGCGGCCCATTGCATTTGTGGAAAACATAGGCGTTGCCGTCGGGATCGACGCGGCCGCTCCAGGCCAGCAGGTAGGCCTGATATTCGTAGGCCTCGGCCTGCTTGAGGGAGGTGGCGAACTCGGTGACGCGGATCTTCATGTTGATGCCGATCTCCGCCGCCATCGCCTGGATGACCTCGGCGACCGACTGGGTCTCGGCGCCCTTCGGCACCATGAAATCGACGTCGAACGGCGCGGTGACGCCCGCTTCCTGCATCAGCGCCTTGGCCTTGGCGACGTCGCGCTTCGGCACCGGAAAGCTCTTCTGAAAGTAGGGATGCTCGGGATTGACCCACTGGTTGCCCGGCACGACCTCGCCGTTGAACACGACCTGGTTGAGTGCCTCGCGATCGATGGCAAGGCTCAGCGCCTGGCGGACCTTGGCCGAGCGGCCGAGCGGCGTCGCCTTGGCCCGATCGTTGCTGCCCATGTTGATCGTGATGCCCTGGTAGCCGAGCTCGAGTGCGCTCGCGAGCCTGAGCTTCGGATCGGCGCGGATGTCCTTGATGTCGGTCGCCAGCGCACGCTCGAACAGGTCGAGGCCGCCCGACTTGAGATTGGCGAGGCGCACGGTCGCATCGACGATCGGCAGATAGACGATGCGGTCGATGTGGACGTTATCCTTGTTCCAGTAGTCCTGGAACTTCTCGACCACGATGCGATCCTGCTGCACGCGCTCAACGAACTTGTAGGGTCCGGCGCAGACCGGCTTGAGGCCGAACCTGTCGCCCGCCTCCTTGATCGCCTTGGGCGACATCATCATGCCGGCGCGATCGGCAAGTTGCGGGATCAGCGGCGAGAACGGCGTCTTGAGGGCGAGCCGGATGGTGAGCGGATCGACCACCTCGACACGGTCGATGGCCGCGATCTCCGGCTTGCGGAACGAGCCGGTCATGGTGAGGTGGCGTTCGAGCGAGGCCTTGGCGGCTTCGGCGTCGAGCGCCTCGCCGTCGTGGAATTTCACGCCCGGCCGCAGCTTGATGGTAACGGCCTTGCCGTCGGCTGAGGTCTCGTGGGACAGCGCGAGCTGCGGCACAATCGCAAGCTTGTCATCGATGTCGAACAGCTTGTCGCAGATCGAGGTGAACACGAGGCGTCCGACATAGGTGCGGGCCATGGTCGGATCGAGGATGTCCGGATCTTCCGCCAAGCCGATCCGCAGGGTGGTCTGGGCCGCGGCGGAACCGCACGCGAAAACGACGACCGCGGCCGCTGCCGCGATGCGCAAGGTCTTCATGACGAGCTCCCCTCTTCAACGCACCGACGCCGGGCCTGCCCGCCCCGCGAACTCCGTCTCGACTGTATCAACACCACCGCCCGCACGCACGTCCGCTGCTCCGGAAAACGCTGCGACCAGCCTGTCCAGCGCCGGCGATGGCGCATCGGCGGGCATCACCGAACCGGCCGGCGGCAGCTCGGTCCAGCGATGGCATGCGGTGGCATGGCCGCCTCCTGCCTCCGGCGTGAGCAAGGGCCGCTCGATGCGGCAGCGCTCGACGGCATGGGCACAGCGCAGATGCAGATGGCAGCCGGCCGGCGGATCGATCGCGCTCGGTACGTCGCCCTGCAGGATCTGACGCTCGCGGCGCGCGCGTGGCCGCGGTACGGGGATGGCCGAGAGCAGTGCACGCGAATAGGGATGGCGCGGCCCCCTGAACAATTCCTCGGCGGCGGCCTCCTCGACGATGCGGCCGAGATACATGACGGCGACACGATCGGCGATGTGCTTCACCACCGCGAGGTCGTGCGAGATGAAGATGTAGGCAAGACCGAGCTGCCGCTGCAAATCGCGCAACAGGTTGAGCACCTGCGAGCGGACCGACACGTCGAGCGCCGACACCGGCTCGTCGCAGACGATCAGCTTCGGCTCGACCGCCAGCGCGCGCGCAATCGCGACCCGTTGGCGCTGTCCGCCGGAGAACTCGTGCGGATACCGGCGTGCGAAACGCGCCTCGAGCCCCACCATCTCGAGCAACTCATAGACGCGCTCGCGCCGGCGTGCCGGCGGCACGACGTCATGAAGCGCGAGCGGCTCGGCCAGGATGGCGGCGATCGTCATGCGCGGATTAAGCGAAGCATAAGGGTCCTGGAACACGAGCTGCGCCCGGCGGCGAAAGCCGCGCAGCTCGCGCTCGTCGAGGGCAAGGACGTTGCGACCCTCGAACCGGACGGCGCCCGCGGTCGGCTCGATCAGGCGCAGCACGAGACGGCCGATGGTCGACTTTCCGGAGCCAGACTCGCCGACCAGCGCCAGTGTTTCGCCGGCCGCGACCGAAAAGCTCACGCCGTCGACCGCCTGGACCGTCGCAGTCGGCGTCCCGAACACGGAACGCCGCACCACGAAATGCCTGACCAGGCCTTGCGCTTCGAGGAGCGGCACGCTCATGCGAGCAGCCCTTCGAGCGGCGCCTTGAAGCAACGCGACCAGCGGCCAGTGCCGAGGTCGACGATCGGCGGCGGTGCGCTGCGGCACCGATCGTCGGCAAACGGACAGCGCGCGACAAAGCGGCAGCCGGCAGGAGGCGCCGCCATGTCCGGCAGCACGCCGTCGATCGCGGCGAGCCGGTCGGTGGTGCGGTCGAGGCGCGGGATCGAAGCCAGCAGCCCGACCGTATAAGGATGCTCCGGCTGCTCGAACAAGACATCGACCGGCGCTCGCTCGACGATCTCGCCGGCATACATCACCGCCACCTCGTCGCAGATTTCGGCGACCACCCCGAGATCGTGGGTGATCAGGATGATGGCGGCGCCGCTTGTGGCCTTGAGGTCGCGCATCAGGTCGAGGATCTGCGCCTGGATGGTGACGTCCAGCGCAGTGGTCGGCTCGTCGGCGATTAGCAGCTCCGGATCGCAGGCGAGCGCCATGGCGATCATAGCGCGCTGGCGCATGCCGCCGGACAGCTTGTGCGGGTAGTCGTCGACACGCCGCTCTGGCGCGTCGATGCCGACGCGGCGCAGCAGGTCGACTGCCCGCGCCCGCGCCTGCTGCTGGCCGAGCGCGCGGTGGCGCACCAGCACCTCGATGATCTGCTCGCCGATCGTGTAGGACGGATTGAGCGAGGTCATTGGCTCCTGGAAGATCATGGCGAGCCGGTCGCCGCGCAGATCGCGCAACGCACGGTCGGACAGGTTCGACAATTCGCACCCGTCGAACACGATTCGCCCCGACACTTGCGCCGTCCTGCGAGGCAGCAGCCCCATCACGGCCAACGAAGTCACGCTCTTGCCGCATCCGGATTCGCCAACCAGCCCGAGGGTGCGCCCGCGCGCGAGCGTCAGGGCGACGCCGTCGACCGCATGGGTGGTGCGGCCGTCATCGCCGCGGAAAACGACGTGCAGATCTTCAATCGTCAGCAACGGCGCGGCAGCGCTCATGCCTCGCCCTCGGCTGCGACCGCGGCGGCAATCCCCGCCTCGATCATCGCCCGGTCGGTGACGCCGACCGGATCGCGGCGGCACGGCAGGAAACGATTGAAGTGAACCTGGCGCTGGCGGCTCACGGTTTCGAGGCGTTCGAGCTCGGCGAGCGGATCGGTATGATCGTCGACGCGCAGGTCGAGGTCGGCCCATTCCTCCTCACCGTGGATCAGCAGCGCCGCTGATTGCCTCCCGCGCTTGTCGCCGCCCGCCGCCTCTCCCGCCCGCATTGCCGCGATCAGCCGGCGCGGAAACGGCAGGCATACGCCGGCGGCGTAGGCCCGCGCCGTGTCGTCGAGCACGCGTGGCCCGGCCAACATGTTGCCGGCGACGGAAAAGCTTTCGCCCGCGTCGTGCCCGCAGCAGTCGATGCAGGCGCTTCCGGTATGGGCGGCCGTTCTACCCTGCGCATCCATCACATGAAACTGACGGTGGTCGCTTCCGGCATCGGCAGCAATCAGCCTGCGCACGACCTCGTCGGCCGGCACGCCGTCACGAAGGAGCCGCAGGCCGTTGGTGCCGCAGAACGAATTGACCAGCGCCTGGGTGGCGATCGCGCCGATTCCCGAGGCGATGAACGGCACCCGCGCACCAACCGCGAAGGATCGCGTCGCAACCGCAATGCCGAACCGGCCGGTGCCCGCGTCACGCGCGATGATCGACCACGTCATCGGCGCCTCCGCCACATGCTCAGCGCCCTGCGGCGTAACCTTGCATGCCGCGCGGATTGGCGGCGGCGCGACGGCGGCGGCCGACGCGCGACGCGGCGGTGAGCCGGCCTTCCGACCAGGCAGGGCCGACTTCGACGATGTGGCCGCGGCCTTTCAGGTCCGTGATCGTCGCGGGAGGCACACGGTCCTCGACCACCAGCACGCCGGGGCGCGCGGTGCGCGGCCAGAACGAGATCGGGAAATGCTCGGAATGCCAGGCCGGCGCGTCGATCGCTTCCTGCAGGTTCAACTGGGCATGGACATGGCGCAGGAAGAACTGCGTGATCCATTGGTCCTGCTGATCGCCTCCGGGCGACCCCCAGGCGAGCGTGGGCTCGCCGTCGCGCAAGGCGAGCGTGGGCGAGAGCGTCGTGCGCGGGCGCTTGCCTGGCGCGAGCGAGGCGGGATGGCCTTCCTCCAGCCAGAACATCTGGCCGCGGGTGCCGAGGCCGAAGCCGATCTCCGGCACCACCGGCGACGACTGCAGCCAACCGCCCGACGGCGTCGCCGAGATCATGTTGCCGGCGCGGTCGACAATGTCGAAATGCACCGTGTCGCCGATCACCTCGCCGAGCCGGCCGACGGTCGGCTCGCCGGCCCCCATGGCGCCGACGGCCAGGCGCTGGCCTTCCTCGCGTCGCAGCGTCACCACCGCACCGAAGCCCTCGACCGAGCCAGGCAACAGCTCCAGCGACGCCGTGTCGCTCACGAGCTTGCGCCGTTCGGCGTTGTAGGCGTCGGACAGCAGCGTCTCGATCGGAACCTCGACGAACTTGGGGTCGCCGTAGAATTTCTCGCGGTCGGCATAGGCGAGCTTGGAGCATTCGACGACGATGTGAATGAATTCCGGTCCGGTCGGGTCGCGGCCGTCGAGGTCGAAGCCCTTGAGCAGCGCGAGCTGCTGCAGCGTGACCGGGCCCTGGCTCCATACGCCCGCCTTACACACGGTGTAGGCGTCGTAGTCGTAGGTCAGCGGCGGCTCGATCGTTGCCTGCCAGCGCGCCATGTCCTCGCCGGTGAGCACGCCCTTGTGCGGCTGACCGCTCGTGTCCATCACTGCCCGGGTGCGGCAGAAGCGGTCGATCGCCTCGGCAACGAAGCCCTGCGACCACACCTTGCGCGCGCGCTCGATCTGCACGATGCGATCGCCGCCGGCGCTTTGCGCCTCGCGCAACACGCGCGCATAGGTGTCGGCGAGTGTCGGGTTGGTGAACAGGGTGCCGGTCTCGGGCACCTTGCCGCCTGGCAGGTAGATCGCTGCCGACGTCGGCCAATGATCGCGGAACAGCTGCTCGACCGTCGCGATGGTCGCGTTGGCGCGCTCGACCAGCGGATGGCCTTCGCGCGCGTAGCCGATCGCGGGCGCCAGCACATCGGCGAGCGGCAGCGTGCCGTAGTCGCGCAGCAGCGTCATCCAGGTGTCGAACATGCCGGGCACGCAGGCGGCGAGAAGCCCGGTGCCGGGCACCATGTCGAGGCCTTCGGCGCGGTAGTGTGCGATAGTCGCGCCCGCTGGCGCCGGCCCCTGCCCGCAGATCACTTCCGGCTTTTGCCGGCGTACGTCATAGAGGATCACCGGCACATCGCCGCCCGGGCCGTTGAGATGCGGCTCGACCACCTGCAGCGTGAAGGCTGTCGCCACCGCGGCGTCGAAGGCGTTGCCGCCCTTTTCCAGGGTCGCCATGCCGACGGCGGTGGCGATCCAGTGCGTCGACGCCACGACGCCGAACGTGCCCTCGATCTCCGGACGGGTGGTGAACGGATCGGGATTGATGTTGCCCATGGGACCTTCGACCGGAACCAGCGAAATTCGGCGTTACTCACGGCAATTGACCATACCCGCCGGATCAAACCAAGGTGGCGGCCGCGTGCATTTTTCCGCGCACCCGGACCCCAATCCCGCTAAGCTCGCCGCAACCGGAAGCAAGGCCCGCGCCCACGATGCGGACATAACGACAATGTGATCGGGACGGCGGACCGCGCCATGACGAAGCACATCGATATCAGGTCGCAAGGCGACCGCGCGCAGACCAAGCGCGCAGGCGAACGCGCGGAACCACGGCCGCCGCTGGTGATCCGGCACGTCGCGGCGATCCCGCTCGCCCTGCCGCTCACCAAGCCGATGAGCATGGCCGGGATCACGATCGCGACGGCCGACAACGTGCTGGTGCGGATCGAAGCCGTCGACGGCACGGTCGGCTGGGGCGAAGCCGCATCGGCGCCGACCATGACCGGCGATACGCGTGGCGGGCTGGTGGCGGCGGTGCGCGACCATCTCGCGCCGCTGCTGATCGGGGAGGACGCCTGGCAGCGCGAGGCGCTCACCGAACGGATGTGCGCGGCATTGATCAGCAACACCGGCGCCCATTCGGCCGTCGAGATGGCGCTGCTCGATCTCGCCGGGCGCGCCGCCGGCCTGCCGCTGGTCGATCTCGTCGGCGGCGCCGTTCGCACCGACGTCGCGCCCATGTGGCTCCTCGGCAACAAGACGCCGGAGCAGGACATCGCCGAAGCCGCCGACAAGGAACGCCAAGGCTTTCACTTCTTCAAGCTCAAGGTCGGCACCAAGCCGCTCGATCACGAGATCGCCGCCGCGCATGCGGTGCGCAAGGCGCTCGGCCCCGCCACGCCGATCTGCGCCGACGCCAATTGCGGCTTCTCGCTCGACAGCGCGCGGCGCTTTGTCGAAGGCGCGCACGAGGCGCGCCTGCTCTTTCTCGAGCAGCCGCTCGCCCCAGCCGACATGGACGGGCTCGCCGCGCTTGCGCGCGACGCCTCGATCCCGATCGGCGCCGACGAGGGCATCCATTCGCAAGCCGACGTCGCGGCGCATGCCCGCTGCGGCGCGCGCGGGCTGTCGCTCAAGCTGATCAAGCTCGGCGGCTTCGGCGCCACGCTCGAGGCGGCGGCGTTGTGCCAACGCCTCGGCCTGTCGATCAACGTCGCCGCCAAGATCGCCGAGTCGAGCATCGCCACTGCCGCCGCGGTGCATCTCGCTTGCGCGGTGCCGAACGTCGACTGGGGCGTGAGCCTGACCCACTTCTATCTGGCCGAGGACGTGGTGAAGGCGCCGCTGCCGCTCGGCGACGGTACGGTCGCGCTGCCCGGCGGTCCCGGCCTCGGGATCGACGTGGACGAGGCCGCCGTGGCACGCTGGCGGGTTTGATAAGACGCGACCGTGGCGTTCGTCAGAATCAACAACCTGGTCAAGCGGTTCGGCGACCTCGTCGCCGTCGACGACATTTCGCTCGATGTCGGCGAAGGCCATACGCTCGCACTGCTCGGCCCCTCGGGTTGTGGCAAGACGACGATCCTGCGTTGCATTGCCGGCCTGGAGACCGCCGATGCCGGCGCGATCGAGATCGCCGGCGCAACCGTGTTCGATCATGCCGCGCGCATAAACTTGATGCCGGAGCAGCGCGAGCTCGGTATCGTGTTCCAGTCCTATGCGGTGTGGCCGCACATGTCGGTCGCCGACAATGTCGGCTTTCCGCTGAAGGTGCGCCGGGTCGCCAAGGCCGAGATCGCCGAGCGGGTGGCGCGCGTCCTCGACCTCGTCGGCCTTGGCACCGCCAAGGACAAGGCAGCGACGGCGTTGAGCGGCGGCCAGCAGCAGCGCGTCGCGCTCGCCCGCGCGCTGATCCATGAACCGCGGCTCGTCCTGTTCGACGAGCCGATGTCGAACCTCGACGCGCAATTGCGCGAGCAGGTGCGCATGGACCTCAAGGTGTTGCAGGCCCGGCTGGGCTTCACTGCGATCTATGTCACGCACGACCAGGCCGAGGCCTTCGCGCTCGCCGAAACCGTGGCGGTGATGAACCGCGGCCGCATCGAGACCGCCGGCCCGCCGCGCGAGGTGTTCCAGCGGCCGAAGACGCCCTTCGTCGCCCACTTCCTCGGCCTCAACGTCACGGCGGGCCGCTTCGTGCGCACCGTGGGAGCCTACGCCGACGTCGCTCTCGGCGACGGCTTCACGTTACGCGGGCGCATCGGCGATGGTCGTCCGGTGATGGAAGGCGCGCCGGCGCTCGCCTGCACGCGGAGAGAGCACGTCACCATTCGCAAGCCCGGTATCGCGGCGGCCAATTCAAGCGACGCCGAGCAGGTGTTCGCCGGCGAGATCCGCGCGCTGTCGTTCCGCGGCCTGGAGGAGGAATACATCGTCGCGGTCGGCGGCGTGGAACTCAACGCCGTTCAGCCGCCGCGCAGCGTCGTCGCCGGAGAGCGCGTCGAGGTTGCGATCCGGCCCGACGACTGCGTCGTTTTTACCGCAGCCGCCGGCGCGGCGGACGACTAACATGGATGCGAATCGGCGAGCTGGAGGGTTCTTGATGCCTCGCGTTGTCGTGCCGGTGTTGTTAGCGGCCGTCATCGGCGCGTTGGCGACGACCACCGCACCGGCGCAGGAGCCGCCGGCGCTCCAGGGCGTCGCGCCGGAAGAGAAGGCCCGTCTCCAGCAGTTGATCGACGGGGCGAAGAAGGAGGGCACCCTCGCCTATTGGGACGTGGTGATCCAGCCGCAGACCAGCGACGCGCTGGTGAGCGAGTTCAAGGCCTATTACGGCCTGCCCAGTTCGTTCCAGGTGCACTACACCCTGTCCGCCACCGCCAACCTCGTGACCCGCGTCGAGCAGGAGATCGCCGCCGACCGCGTCACCATGGACGTCGCGGCGATCGGCTCGCCGTCGTGGGTGTTCGAGCGAGCGGCCGCTGGCGACGCGCTCGAATACGACTCGCCGCAGTACAGATTCTTCGAGCAGGCGTTCGCGCAGGGCCTCGGCAAGAAAGGCGTGTTCGCGTTCAACGGCGCCTATCTATTCGTGCCGATGTGGGACGCCGAACACCTGAAATTCGACGGCAAGTCGTGGAAGGACATTCTCGGCGTCGTGCCGACCGGGCGGCTGAGCGTCGGCGACGTGTCGAAGTCGGTTGCCTATCTCGCGACCTACGCCGGCCTGCGGAAGGTGTTCGACGTCGACTATTTCAAGAAGGTCGCCGAGGCCAAGCCCTCCTTCATCGTGCGTTCGGAGCAGATCGCCGGCCGGCTGGTGTCGGGCGAGGACCTGATGGCCTTCAGCGGCATGCCGACCCGCGCCTACCAGAACAATTCGAAAGGCGCCAAGCTCAAGTTCATGCTGCCGCAAGAGGGCGTGGTGCTGCTGCCGCAGACCATGTTCATCCTCAAGAAGGCGCCGCATCAAAACGCCGCCAAGCTGTGGATCGATTTCGTCCTGTCCGAGCGCGGCCAGGCGATCCTGGTCAAGGGCGAGGCGCTGATCTCCGGTCGCTCCGGCTTCAAGAGCCCGCTGCCGGACTATGCGCCGTCGATCGACAGCCTGAAGCTGATCCAGATTGACTGGCAGGCGCTGTCGACCGAGGAACTGAAGAAGTTGCGGACCGAGTGGACCGGGATTTTCAATCCGTAGGGGTTCTTCCCCAGAGTCGTCAGTTGGTCGCATTGTCTGCGCAACACCGCCGACCCAGTTTTCCGGGAAATGCCCCAACTCACCTCTTTTCGATCCCGGCTTCGTCGATCACCTTGCTCCAGCGCTCGATCTCCGCGCGCATGCGCTTGTCGAGCTCCGCCGCCGAGCTCGGTCGCACTTCGAGCCCGAGGTCAGCAAAGCGCTTCTGCACGTCGGGCTCGGCGAGGATCTGCCGCACCTCGTGGGCGATGCGCTCGACAACTTCCAGCGGCGTGCCCGCCGGGCCATAGAGGCCGTTCCACGACGAGACCTCGAAGCCCTTGATACCGAGTTCCTGCGCCGTCGGCACGTCGGGCAGCAGCGGCGAACGCGCGCCCGACGTCACGGCGAGGACCTTGATCTTGCCATCCTCGATCGCCGGGCGCAGGCCGCCATAGGCGTTGACCACGAGATCGAGGTCGTTGCGATAGAGCGCGACGGTGAGCTCGGACGGCCCGCGATAGGGCACGACGACAAAATCGAGGCCGAGCGTCGCTTTGAACAGCAGCGCGGTGAGGTGGTTGCTGGTGCCGGCATTGGCGGTGCCGACGTTGAGTTGCCCGGGCTTGGCTCGCGCCGCGGCGATCACGTCCTGCAGGCTGCGATACGCCGCCGCCGAATTGGTCACGAAGATGTAGGCGAAGTCGCTGATGCCGACGATCGGCGTGAAGTCCGAGCGCGGATCGAACGTCAGGTTCTTGAACAGGCCGACGCTCACCGCCGTCGCATTGGAAAGAAGCGCGAGCGTATGGCCATCGGGCGCCGCGGAGATGACCTGCCGGGCCGCCGCGATCCCGCCCGCGCCGGTCTGATTTTCAACGATCACACCCGTGTCGAGACGCGCCGCGAGCTTTTCCGCGACGATACGCAGCGAGATGTCGGAGACCGCGCCGGCCGCAAACGGGGTGACGATGCGGATCGGACGGCTGGGATAGTTGCCCTGGGCCTGTGCGGCGTGGAAGCCGCAAGCCACAACAGCGATCGCCAGCTGCACACTACGAAGCGCGCGCAGCAATGCCAAGAACCACGACGTCGGATTCATCTCGTTCACCCGTCAGTTGAGATGTGTTCGGCGACCGTCCAGCCGAGGCATTCACGCAGGCCGCGGCCCATGATCCAGGCGAGATCGTCGTCCGAGAGGAAATCGAGCTCTTCGGTGAAATGCGTGACGCCCTGGCGGTACGAGCAATGCGCCAGCATGCGCGAGAGGTCGGTGCCCCAGAACGCGCGGCGTGGACCGAAGGCGTCGATGACGCGGCGCAGCGGTTCGTTGAGATTGCGGAACGGATAGGGCTCGGATGTGAAGCACGGCGCAGCCGAAACCTTGACATAAACGTTCGGGTGCCGCGCCAGCGTCGCGACGCGGGCGGCGCCCTCCGCCGCCTTGTCGTCCATGGTCTCGCGGGCGAAGCCCATGTGGTCGACGACGATGCGCAGCCCGGGGTGGCGCGTCGCGATGTCGCCGATCTTGGACAGTCGCTCCGGCGCATGGATCATGATCGGCACGTCGAACTCCTCGGCTGCCGGCCACAGCCAGTCGGCGGTGCCATCGTCGAGCTGCGGCCTCGTGTCGGGACGATGAAAGGTGAGCCGCAAGCCGAGCATGCCCGGCCGATCCTTCCAGGCTTGCAATTTTGCTCGCCCATTGGGGTCATCGATCGCGATGCGTCCCATCACCGCAAACCGTTCGGGATATTTTTGCGCCGCTTCGAGCGAGAGGTCGTTGCGGTCGCCTTCGAGCGAGGGCGGCACCAGCACCGCGGCATCGACGCCCGCCTCGTCCATCATGCGCAGCAGCCTGTCGTAGCCCAGCGGCTCGGGCAGATGCGCGCGGCCCTCCATGCCCGAGACCCACGGCCGGTCGGGCGTGTTGGCGGCCCAGATGTGAACCTGCGAGTCGACGATCTGCACGGCGGCGGTCGGTCGGTGTTTAACACACGGCCTTGATAGCAATGGCCGCGGCGTGTCGTTATAACTGATTACATTGACGCGTTTTCTACGGTGAACCGGAGGCTCACCTGAAAACGCTATGGGTCGCCCAGGCCAACCCAACGTTTCTCCGTCATGCTGCGGTTGCAGGCCTCGGCCAGCTGCACGTCGCGGATGCCGGCGGCGAGATCGGATTTGAGCGGGGTACCCGCCACCACGTGCCGCAGGAAATCCTCCCAGCCGACGCGGTACGGGTTCTTATACGCGCCGACATCCCCGGCCTGCGTCCAATCGTTGCGATAGTCCGGGCCGATGTCACTCGCGATGTTGAAATGTGAAATTGTCGGCGTCAGTGCATCCGCCTGCACGGCGCAGCGATGTAGGCCGGCGACCGCCGAGCCCTTGGTGCCGTCGACCTGCAGGACGAGAAGATCGTCGCGCCGCACCCGCGTCACCCATGAGCTCACGATCGTGCCGACTGCGCCGTTCTCCAGCT
>Ga0307472_100000239_pt1 | contig 17862 bp, 15 predicted proteins | sample atmos_gasesAM5C__2_FD_204582 | JGI IMG/M metagenome (GOLD analysis project Ga0307472, IMG submission 204582) | Hardwood forest soil microbial communities from Morgan-Monroe State Forest, Indiana, United States - atmos_gasesAM5C_05 | ecosystem: Environmental > Terrestrial > Soil > Temperate...
CCATACGTAGTCAGCTATACCGTCGCGCTCTTCATCATGGAATATATTCTTCGCAAGCGGTTTCGCGATTTCCGAATCGGATTACTGGCGCCGGGCATCTCCGCCGATACTCCCGAGCTTCCCGCGTCGTTCGGGCGAACGGTGCGGGTCTGGTGGACGTATTCGTGGCGAACAATTTTATATCGGATCATCATTATGGTAGCAGCGACGATTCCACTCAGCGTGCTTAACGGCGTGTTCTCCAGGATTCCCCTACTTCAAATTGTCGTCAGCGCGCTCGTGATGGTTGCAGTGGACGCCGCTGCGGGTCTTTTCGTCATTTACTCGAATATCCTAGACGAGGACTTTGGCGATTTCCGCGTCTGTTTGTTGCCTCTGGAGAAAAGCGTCGTTTCCGCTGAATCAATCGCCGCTCCTGCCACAACGACTTAGCAGGATGCTCGCATTTGTGCTTTTCTATTCGCACAGCGCGGCCTAGAATTTGTGTTCTTGTTGTGCGTCAGAAAACGATCCTTAAGGACCTAGCGTGAACCTGGAACTTACCGAAGAGCAGCAGTTGCTGCAGAAGAGCGTGCGCGAATTCGCGGAGGCGGAAGTGAAGCCCCTGGCAAAGGAGATTGACGAGACCGGCCGGTTCCCGCGCGACACCTTCCAGAAAGCCGCGGAGCTGGGGCTGACGGGCGTGGCGCTGCCGGAGAATTACGGCGGGGCGGGGATGGATCACGTCAGCTATACGATCGTGATTGAAGAGGTCGCGCGGGTATGCGCTTCGACCAGCGTGATTCTATCCGTGCAGAATTCGCTCTACTGCGATCCGATTTTTCGCTTCGGCACTGAAGAGCAAAAGCAGAAATTCCTGGTGCCGTTCGCGCGCGGCGAGAAAATCGGATGCTACGCACTTACCGAGCCTCAAGCGGGTTCGAATGCGGCGGCGCTTACAACGAAAGCGGTTCGCAAGGGCGATACGTACGTAATCAACGGCACGAAAGCCTGGATTACGAACGGCGGCGCGGCAGATGCAACAATCGCTTACGTGAATACGCAACCCGAAAAAGGGGAGAAGGGAATTACCGCGCTGGTCGTTGAGAAAGGCACTCGCGGATTCAGCGTCGGCAAGGAAGAAAAAAAGCTCGGGATTCACGGGACGGCTTGCACGGAACTGGTGTTCAGCGATTGCGTTGTGCCGGCGTCGAATCGAATCGGAGAAGAAGGCGAGGGTTATAAAGTGGCGCTCTCGACGCTCGACGGTGGCCGTATCGGTATCGCAGCGCAGGCAACCGGGATTGCGCAAGGCGCGTTCGAGGCGGCGGTTTCCTACGCCCAGCAGCGGCAGGCGTTCGGGCATCCCATCGCGGATTTTCAGGCGATTCAATTCATGCTGGCGGACATGGCCACGGAAATTGACGCGGCGCGATTGCTCGCGCGTCGCGCGGCCTGGAAACAAGATTCGGGCGCGCGCTTTTCGATGGAAGCGGCGATCGCGAAATTATTCGCGAGCGAAATGTCCACGCGCGTGGCGCATAAGGCGATTCAGATTCACGGCGGCTACGGCTACAGCAGCGAATATCCCGTCGAGCGCGCTTATCGCGACGCGCGCATCACGGAAATCTATGAAGGAACCAGCGAAATCCAGCGGATCGTGATTGCCGCGTGGGTTTTGAAGTCGTACTGAAGACAGTGCCTTTAGCGCGCAGTTGTCCCGCAGTGTATTCTTGTCTCGATGCTTGAACTCGATTGCGGCCTGGAATTTGAACCCGAGCATGACGAGATATTCTTTGCCGCGCTTCCTGCTCGCCCCGGCGTCCTGCTGATCGAAATGAGCGAGGCCGGTGCGCAACTGTACCTCGCACGCACCGCTGATATCCGCCGCGCCGCCGAGCGTCTGCTGCGGGAACCTGAGGCGGCTTCGAAGCGACTGAATCTGCGCAACGTCGCCGCGCGAGTCCGTTACCGCGTGACCGGTTCAAAATTCGAGCAAACTTTAGCTCTCTACGGTTGCGCCCATGAGAAATTTCCCCGGCGTTACCGCGACTTGCTGCGCTTGAGGCCGCCGGCCGTCTTGAAGGTGAATCTTCGCAACGAATATCCGCGCTGTTACGTGACGCGCCGGATTGCCGGAGACGGGGGATTTTATTTAGGTCCGTTTGCCTCGCGGAAAAGCGCCGAGGCGTTTGCGGAAGGATTTCTGGATCTTTTCAAAATCCGGCGCTGCCAGATCAAAATTCGGCGCGATCCGGAATTTCCGGGATGCATTTATTCGGAGATGAAGATGTGCCTCGCGCCCTGTTTCGCGGGCTGCACGAAAGAACAGTACGATGTGGAGACGAGCCGGGTGGTTGCGACGCTCGCGAGTTCCGGCGAGGCACTCACCGAGGAACTCGAACGCGATCGCGAAGCCGCCAGCGAGGCGCTCGATTTTGAGCGTGCGGCTGGTCTGCACAAGCGGCTGGAAAAGGCCTCTGCGGCGCTCCGCGGGCTTCCCGAAGTCGCAAGACGCATCGACGAGCTTGATGCAGTGATCCTGCAGCGTGCAGCTGAGGAGAAAACGATCATTGCATTTCCTGTGCTGGCGGGTCTTCTGGCCGAACCAATATTCGTCCGATTCGGAGAATTATCGAGCGAGCCGAGGTCGGTTGAAGCGATTCTGAAGCAGGGGCTCGAACCGCAACGCCGCCCGGACGACCGAAGCTCGACGCAGGAAGGGCAGCCATCGGACACAGATGCGCCGGCCCACGAGAAGCAATCCGCCGCGAGCACCGACTGGCGCTCGCAATATGGGTTGCGCTACGCGCCGGCCGAGCGTTCCGAGCATCTTGCGATTCTCGCACGATGGTTTTACTCAAAGCCGCGCGAGGGCGAGATTTTTTTCCGGGAAGACGACTGGCCCTACCGCCGGATCCTCCGAGCTTGCGGGCGCTTGCTGGCGCCTCCGTCTTCGAATCCTTCCGCACAATCTTCCGCATAATCGAAACCAGCAAAGCTGCGCGGCATCGTACAATTGAGAGAGATGGCGACCTCCGGTCAGAAGCGAAACAATGCGAATGCGAGTCTTGAAAACACCCACCGAATTCCACAGATGCTTCGCGCACTGCGACATCGTAATTTTCAGCTTTTCTTCAGCGGTCAGCTGATTTCACTGATCGGCACGTGGATGGACAACATCGCCGAGGCCTGGCTGGTCTATCGGCTGACCGGATCATCGCTCCTGCTTGGTACAGTCGCGTTCGCGGGGCAGATTCCTGTGTTCTTGCTGGCACCGATCGGCGGGATGGTGGCAGACAGGTGGAATCGGCAGCGCGTGGTGATTGCCACTCAGGCCTGTTCGATGGTGCTTGCAGGAATTCTTGCTGTACTGACCCTGACCGGCCGAGTCACCGTGTGGGAGGTGGTTGTGCTTGCGGCGCTGATGGGCGCAGTGAACGCTTTTGATATTCCCGCGCGGCAGGCATTTTTAGTCGACATGGTGGGACGCGAAGACCTGATGAACGGGATTGCGCTCAATTCATCAATGTTCAACGGTGCGCGCGTGATCGGCCCGTCGATCGCCGGGATTCTTGTTGCGAGCATCGGCGAAGGCTGGTGCTTCGCGGCGAATTCGATCAGTTACATTGCTGTGATCGCAGGGCTCCTGTTGATGCGCGTGAACCGGGCTCCCGTGGAGGTGCGGCGCGTTTCGCCGTTCGAACACATCGTAGAAGGATTCCGGTTCGTGTGGAACACGGGGCCGATACGGGCACTGCTCCTGCTGCTGGGACTTGTGAGCCTGGTCGCGATGCCGTATTCGGTGCTGATGCCGATTTTCGCCGCGAAAATCCTGCATGGCGATGCGCGAACGCTTGGCGTTCTGATGGGCGCGACGGGCGTGGGCGCGCTTGGCGGAGCGCTGACACTGGCTTCGCGTTCGGGAGTGAAAGGACTCGGGCGCTGGGTAGCGGTTGCGTGCGCCAGTTTTGGTACGGCTCTGATTTTGTTTTCGTTTTCGCGCTGGTACTTTTTATCCGTGGCATTGCTGGTGCCCGTCGGTTTCGCGATGATGGTACAAATGGCGTCGTCGAACACGCTGATTCAAGCCATGGTGCCGGACCGGCTTCGCGGAAGGGCGATGGCGGTGTATTCCATGATGTTTATGGGAATGGCGCCGATGGGCGCGCTGTTGTCGGGCTGGTCGGCGGATCACATCGGGGCACAGTGGACGCTCGCACTTGGCGGAGTAGGCGCGATCATCGGCGCAGGACTCTTCGCTCGCAACTTACCAAAGATACGCGTCGAAGCGCGGCAGCTTATCATCGCGCAGGGAATGGCGGGCGGCGAGCCAGCGACGGAGGAAATGACTGCGCGCAGCGCGTCATAGCATACTGAATTCGATCGCAGTGATTGGGGGAGCGAATGTCATCTCCGGCAGCACACAACGATGGTCGAATCGCGGGGTCCGCCAGCGCCCAGGGAACGCTTCACTATGCTGCACGTTTTCAGGGACGCTCCGCGGCGGGACATTTTCGCGAGATTTGGGGTGGCAGGGTGCTTTCATCCATCGGTATTGGTACGTATCTCGGCGAACCCGATCCAGCAACCGACAAAGGCTATACGCGAGCGGTTGTTGCTGCGGTAGAAGGCGGCGTCAACGTAGTCGATTCCGCAATTAATTATCGCTTTCAGCGCAGCGAACGGTCAGTTGGCGCCGCTCTCCGTGAACTCGTAGGGAAGGGATACACGCGCGACGAACTGGTGCTGTGCACGAAGGCGGGATTCCTTACACCCGATGGAGAAATGCCGGCTGATCCGAATGAGTATTTCGCTCACGAATTTCTCGATCGTGGCATTTTTCAACCCGAGGAAATCGCTGCGGGATGCCATTGCATGGCGCCGAAATATCTCGCGGACCAGATGGAAAGGAGTCTCGGGAATTTTGGCGTCGAGGCCATCGACATTTTCTATCTACACAATCCCGAGACGCAGCTGACAGAAGTTTCTGCTCCGGAATTTCAAAAAAGGATTCGCGCGGCCTTCGCATTTCTCGAATCGGCGGCGGAAAAACGGAAGATCGGCGCATATGGGATGGCGACGTGGAATGCGTTTCGCGAAGACCCCAAGTCGCCAGGTTATCTTTCGCTCGAAGCGATGGCCCAGATCGCAAACGAGGTGGGCGGCGAAAATCACCACTTCCGATTCGTACAGTTGCCTTTCAACCTCGCGATGCCGGAAGCGCTGACGCGGCCTAATCAGGTCGTTGGCGGAAAAATGGTGCCCATGGTGCAGGCAGCGCGCGATCTGGGAATCCACCTCGTCAGCAGCGCGGCTCTCTTGCAAGGGCAGCTGACGAAGAATCTCCCACCGTTCGTTCAGTCCGCTTTACAATTGAAGGAAGAATCGCAGCTCGCGCTGCAATTTGCGCGCTCGGTGCCGGGGCTTACGACAGCGCTCGTCGGGATGAGTCGCGTCGAACATGTCCAAGCTAACCTCGCGCTCGTGGCCGTTGAGCCGGCCTCCCGCGATCAGTTCATCAAGTTATTTGAATCGAAGAGCTAGAAATCGGAAATCAAGAGGGATTTGAGTCGAATACAGTGACGCGATCGGGATAACGCTCATCGAGCCATGCGCCGATTGCCGCCGTCACCTGATCGAGTTTGCCGGTGAAGAAATGATCGGCATCCTCAACGATAACAAGCTTTCTTGGTTCCGGAAGCGCGTCAAACAACTCGTTTACGTTTTGTAGCGAGCCGAACTGATCGTTCCCACCTTGAATTAGCAACTTTGGCTTGGCGCATTCGCGCAGATAGGAAAGGCTCACCGAGTTTACGGGGATGCCCAGCCCGATCAGGTCCAAAACGCGCTCATCCTCACAGCCGACGGCAAGTCCGACCCATGAACCGAAACTGAAACCCGCCAGCAGAATCGGCCGTCCGGGAAATTCGGCGGAAAGAAAATCGAGGCCCGCGCGCACATCGTCTCGTTCGCCGCGGCCTTTGTCGTGCTCGCCTTCACTTTGGCCCGTGCCGCGAAAATTAAATCGAAGAACTGGAATCCCGCGCCGATGAAGGGCTTTGGCCGCTTGAAAAACAACTTTGTTGTGCATCGTGCCGCCGAATAGCGGGTGCGGGTGGCAGACGAGCGCAACGAAATCAGGATTCGCGGACGCAACGGTCCAAAGCATGGCTTCGAGGCGACCTGCCGGCCCCGGCAAGAACAAGCTGCGATGAAATACTTCGGCCATCGAAAGTCTTTTTTCGAGAGGTGACCCGAATTCAAGTTTAGCCGACACCGACCACACGGCAAAGTGTGTATGAGAAATCGATCGTTCCCTTGCTCGACATTCGGTGAGCGGCTAACGAGGCCGGGCGAGTTACGCCGAGCGTAAGTTGAAGCCTTTAGTACCACCAAGAACGAACATAAATTCGCTTGTATTTCGCGCCTCGAATCCACAGCGACTGGGTAAATTCGATTGCACGGAGATGAAAGCGGTGTTAGTTTTGGCGCAGATGAGCGAGTCGGTGGGAGGAGCAATGGACAACGTTGTGGAGCGGCGCTCCGCGCGACGTTTCTCGATGATGCTTCCTCTGAAGGTGCGATTCACAGCCGGCGACAGCGTTACGGAAAAAGACGGGGAAACCCGCGACGTGAGCTTTCGCGGCCTCTACTTCCTGATCGAACCCGCCACTCCCGACACCGGCAGCTCGATCGAATTTGTCCTCACACTGCCTCAGCAGATCACACTTGCCGGTGATGTTCACATCCGCTGCTACGCGCGGGTGCTGCGCGTGGAGCCTCACAACGGCCGCCGCGGTGTGGCTGCACGCATTGAGCGTTACGAATTTCTTCCCGCCTCCGCGTGACGAAACTGTCCGCCTGCTGACTCTTCAGCGGCCTCACTGCATCGAATGATTCGGGGTAGAATGCTGGACTGCATTACCTTGTGAGGTGATGGAGAAACCGATGTACCATTACGATCCAATTAGAGCGCTCGACGAACTGCGCGATGATGCCGTGCTGCCGCATCCCGTGCATCTGCGCGATATGATTTTGCGAACAAAACTTGATCCCACCACGGCGCTCGATTTAAACCGCGAATTTCAGGATTACCTGACGCGTTTTGGCGAGCTGCAAAAAGTAGCGCGCGAGATTCTGGAACGCATCGCCGCTGGCGCGCGAAAAGCTCCCGCGCAATAGTCCGTCAGATGGCGCTCAGAAGCGCCGGCGGCGTAGTCTGTGGGATTGATTCAGCTGACGAGAGAATTGGAGAACTAGCCTGGATGGCGCGAAACACGCTCCTCATCGATGCGGACGACACGCTGTGGGAAAATAACATTTTCTTCGAAAAAACGATCGAGCACTTCATTACTCAGCTCGAACACCTTGGCTACACGCGCGAATACATCCGCCACATTCTCAATGAGACTGAGCGCCGCAATATTCGTCAGCACGGCTACGGCGTCCGCAGCTTCCGGCGTTCGCTGGAAGATACATATCTGAAGCTGGCCGGGAACGCGGCGCGTCGTCAAATCGTGCAAGAAATCGAACGCATGGCAGTGGAGCTTGAGGCCACGCCGCCGCATATTCTAGACGGAGTGCCCGAGACTCTGGCCTATCTTGCGAAGCATCACCGGCTTATTTTGCTGACCAAAGGCGAGCCCGCCGAACAGGCCGGCAAAGTGGAGCGGTCGGGACTGCAGCCGTACTTTGATGCGATCGAGATCGTGCTCGAAAAAGATGCGGGTACCTACGAGCGAATGATTGAGCAGTTCAAAATCGTGAAGGCGCACGGATGGATGGTCGGCAATAGTCCGCGGAGCGACATCAATCCCGCGCTGCATGCAGGTTTGAGCGCGGTATTCATTCCGCATGCGGCTACCTGGGATCTCGAGAAGTGCGAACTCGAGAGCGGAGGCGGGAAGCTTTTAATTCTCACGAGTTTTCGCGAATTACGCACACACTTTTAGGTTGACCGGACTCAGGAGATATCCCTTTGGCAATCAAACTTTCCGGTACGCGAGTCGCCGTGATGGGCGCCGGCGCGGTTGGATCATACTTCGGCGGCATGCTGGCGCGTGCGGGCGCGCGCGTCACCCTGATTGCACGTCCAAATCACGTGCAGGCAATTCGAAAGAACGGACTGCTGCTGGACACGGTCACGTTCAAAGAGTACGTTGCGATGAATGCTTCGGCGGACCCAGCGGATGTGCGCGACGCGCAGTTCGTCCTTTTTTGCGTGAAGACGCTCGATACGGAGAATGCGGCGCGAGCGATCGCTCCGCATCTTTTGCCGGATACGATTGTTATCAGCCTGCAAAATGGCGTGGATAATGTCGCTCGAATCCGCGCCGCATCCGGGATCGACGCGCTACCTGCAGTTGTGTACGTTGCCGCCGCGCTGCCCGAACCTGGAGACGTGAAACACTCAGGACGCGGAGAGTGGATCGTCGGCGAATATGCCGGCACGGCACCGCCGTCCGCCGACGCAAAGAGCAGGCCGGAACTCGTGGCTGAAATGTGCGCCGCTGCGGGGATCCCCTGCCGCGTCTCGCAGAATATCGAAGCGGACCAGTGGACAAAAATGGTGATGAACTGCGCCGGGAATGCTGTGACCGCGATCGCGCAAACTAGTTTCGCTCACGCGGCGCGCAATCTCGACACGCGCGAGGTGATGCGCACGGTGATCAACGAATGTGTCGCGGTGGCGCGAGCAGCCGGCGTCGGACTGCCCGACGTGGATTGGACCGAGAAGGGATTGAAGAATGCTGAAACGCTCGGCGAAGCCACTTCATCGACGGCCCAGGATATCGCGCGCGGTAAGCCGACGGAAATCGATTCGCTGAATGGCTACATCGTGCGGCGCGGCAAAGACCTGGGCATACCAACGCCGGTTAATATGACGCTATTCGCGCTCATCAAACTGATCGAAGAAAGTTCTGCAAAACGCGCTGGCCGCGCAGGAAGCGCTAGCTAGGTTCTCTTGCGCTGTGCGTGCAAACTCGTGAGTGATTGGACATCAGTTATTGGTCATTGGGATTGCGGAAGCGGAACGGGATGTGCACCACCATCTCAACATCAATTGGCACACCGTCACGCGAGCCCGGGCGGAATTTCCAGCGAGCCAGCGCCTCCATTGAGTACTTATCGAGTTGCGGATCGAGCTTTCGCACCAATTGTATGTTATCGACAGAGCCGTCCTTGCGGACAATCGCGTACAGGACTACTTCGCCGTCCACATGCTGCTCGATAATCGACTGGGGATATTTTGGGTCCACTTTGTCGAGTGGCGCTGGGCCTGAGAACGCACCGGCGGGCCGATATCCAGGACTGTCACCTTCGTCGAGTTGCGCGCAATTCAAAATCCAGCTTCCTGTGATGCTCGTGAGATTCGGCATGTTGACGTGCACTGGATAGATCTCTTTGCCCGATAGTATTTTCTCCGGCGGCAGACTCGGGTCGAGATGAGTTACATCAATCGGCGCTCGATGAGAAGATCGCAGGGGCTCGGATGATGGCGCCAGTTTTAGATTCAATTTTCCGGTAGGACGCGAACCCGCGGAACCGATGCCACCGGCACCGCCCGCACCATTATTCGCGCCCCCGGTGATGCTTATCGCTGCAGGCAGCGAATTTGCATTCGCGTTACCTCCGCCTCCGCTCCCGAGAGTCGCTCCGCCCGCGCCACTTGTTCCACCCGCTCCGTCCGGGTGCCCGCCGGCGCCACCATTGCCGGCTGGACCGTGCTCCGCGCCTCCGGGAACGCCGGGTTGCTTTCCGTCCGGCGAGATCGCAATCCGTGCCGCTGAATTTCCTGCAGGCACGCTCACCTCCGCCGCCGGAGGAGCGGGAGCGGCTGAAAGCGCGATCACGCGGTGCAAGTCCGAGTCTCCTGACGCCGCACCGACTTCGGGCGCTGCGCCCGCATCTTGATTCGACGGGCGCGTATTCGACGGCGTTGCAGCAGTTGCCATCGGACTAATCGGCATCCGAGGTTGGTCGTTCACAAGGGGAGTTGCGGCGACATTAAAGGGGCCCGAGATTTTCTCGTTGTTTGCAATTTCCGGCGCGGCAACATCGCGGGCGGCGCGCTGCCGGACACGCGGTGCAGCGGTGGGAGCGGAAAATTGAATCTGAGGTTTTACAGGGGCGGGCGCGGCCCATTGAACCATGTTCGGCAATGGCGTGTCGATTTTTGGAGCGGCTGCCGGCGCGTCCGGCTGGATCAAGGTTTGGCGCGGATGCGTTACGTTCACGGGCATCGAGAGAATCGTTTGGCGCGGATGGTAAGCATCAGCGCCAAGCTGCGGCAGCGGCTTGGCGGGGTCGCCGGGCGGGCTTGGTTTCGATGGCGGACCCGGCAGCGAGATGGGAGGCAGATCTTGCGCTGGAAGATACGTCAGCTCGATGTGCACCGGAGCGAGATTATGCTGAGTCGCCGGCAGAAAACCCCAGATAGGAAGAATGAGAAAAAGGACAACTACAACGTGCCATAACGATGATGCCGTAAATGCCCAGCCGGACAGCTTCCCGCGCACCCATTCCACCCGAAACGCGGAATTGCCGGCGTCTTCGCTTTCTTTAGGTGGGCGCGGTCCGGTGAAGAAATCGCGGACACTGGTGCAAAATTCGCGCCAGGGAGATTCCCAGTCAACTCCAAGATCAAGCCTGGGAAGGCGAGAATACGGCGAGAGTTCGATCAGCTCGATGTCTTGCTCGAGCGCACGTCCCGTTAATGTCGGCATTTTCTGCGCCATTATACCTGCGAAATAAAATGCGCCTGCGGAAAATACTAAAATAAGCCGGGGTGCCAAGTGAGATGCGCCGGGCTATGCTGCGGCTGCCAGCCGATAAAAACTTAATGCTGCGTCGCCCTGTTCGAGGATCCGGGAGCATTCAAGCCGATCGAAACGCTCCGGTAGTTCCATCGAGTTGCGGTGTTCCACGATCACCAGTCCACGAGGTGCTATCAGATGAGAAGCGTCGAGAAAATCGAGAACACGGACATAATCATCTCCGTTTTCGTATGGCGGGTCGAGAAAAACAAAATCGGCCGCCAGACGCCGCGCCGATAGGTTTTCAAGTCCTCGCACGGCGTCTGCTTCGATCACCTCCGCGCCGTCGCGAATTCCAAGGGATTCGAGATTCTGTCGGATGAGTCGAACTCCCGCTGCGTGCGATTCGATGAAAATCGCTTCGCGCGCGCCTCGGCTGAGGGCCTCAATGCCGATGGCGCCGGTTCCTGCAAAAAGGTCAACGAAAAGCGACTCTTCAACCAATGCACCGAGAACATTAAAGAGGGTTTCGCGTAGCCGGTCGCTCGTCGGGCGCAGACGCAGTTTTCCCGCCCTCTTCAATACCCGGCTGCGATACTTACCGGCGATTATGCGCATGATCGCTTTTAAACGAGCTTGAACCTTGAGCCTAACCGACCGCCGCAAGCTGATACCGCTTTTGCCACGCTGGGCTCACGGATTCTACTTTGGCAACAATTTCCTTTGCCGCAGCCGGATCTTCTGCAACCGCGAAGGCCTCGCGTCGCGCGAGCTCCAAAATCTCGTGATCGCGCAATGGCTGAGCCACCGAGAACGCAGCGTCGCCGTGCTGCCGTGTCCCGAAAAATTCGCCCGGACCTCGCTGTTTCAGGTCGCGCTCTGCGATTTCGAACCCGTTGGACGTTGCGATCATCGCTTCAATCCGGTCGCGCGCATCGCCGGTAATTGATTTCGGCGCGACGAGAATGCAGTACGATTTTTCCGCACCTCGGCCAATTCGCCCGCGTAGTTGATGCAGCTGTGCGAGTCCAAAACGGTCGGCGTGCTCGATCACCATCATCGTCGCGTTCGGCACGTCAACACCAACTTCGATCACGGTGGTAGCCACAAGGATTTGCAGGGCCCCGCGACGAAAATCGTCCATCACTGCGTCTTTTTCCTCGTTCTTCAGCCGGCCGTGGAGCAGGCCCACTCGAATTCCCGGGAAGACGCTTCTGGCGAGTCTTTCATACTCCGCAGTTGCCGCCTTCAATTCCTGTTTCGATTCTTCAATCACCGGGTAAAGGACGAAACCTTGCCGTCCCCGCGTGACTTCGCGTCGCATGAATTCCCAAACGCCTTTCAGGGACGCTTCGTCGCTCCAGCGCGTTTCGACCGGCGTGCGGCCCGGCGGCATCTCGTTAATCACGGAAAGATCGAGGTCGCCGTACAGAGTCAAGGCGAGCGTGCGGGGAATCGGAGTGGCTGTCATCACCAACACGTGCGGCGACACACCTTTCTCGATCAGCTGCTTGCGCTGTAGCACGCCAAAGCGGTGCTGTTCGTCTACGATTACGAGACCGAGCCGCTTGAATAGCACGGGATTTTCGATCAACGCGTGCGTGCCGACAACGAACTGCGCTGTGCCGCTTTCCACCCGTGCAAGCGCTTCACTTCTTTCGAGCCGCTTCTGGCCGCTAACGAGCAATTCGACCTGGTATCCCGCTGCCGCGCGCGCCGTTTCGCCTGGCGCGGATTCAGTGCGGTGAAACAGGCGGCGTGCAGAAAGATAGTGCTGAGCGGCGAGAATTTCCGTCGGCGCCATCAACGCCACCTGATAACCGTTCTCGATCGCGATCGTGGCAGCCTCAAATGCAACAATCGTCTTACCGCTTCCGACATCGCCTTCCAGCAACCGATGCATCGGATAAGGGTGTTCCAGATCGGCAGCGATTTCGGCTAGCACACGCTTCTGCGCGGCCGTTGGCTTGAATGGCAAGATTCGTTTCAATGCCTCGCGGATTTTGTCCTCGCGCACTCGCATCGCGATTCCGGTTCGGCGGTGCTCCTGTTGACGGCGCAGTGCGAGCGCGAGTTGATAGTAGAAGAATTCCTCGAAAATGAGACGAATCTGCGCCGGGCTGCGCCAGCTGTTGAGCAATTCCAGATTTTCATTCTTCGGCGGGAAGTGCGCGTAAACCAGCGCCTCGCGGCGCGTGGGAAATTTGTAGCGTTCGCGAATTGTGGTGGGCAGTGGATCCGGAATATTGCCATCGAAATCGTTCAGCACCGAATAAATGATCCGTCGCAGCATTCGCGAGCTGATTGCGCCAATCGCTTCGTAAATGGGAACGATCCGGCCCACCTCGGTAGAGTCTGCCGGCGCTCCGTCGGCGCTCCCAATCAGCTCGATCTGCGGGTTCACCATTTCAAGACGGCCCGGTCTATACGGATCGGCGTCCACCTTTCCGTGCATCACGAGCCGCTGGCCCTGCTTGAATTTGCCTTCGAGGTACGAGCCATGAAAAAAGCGCGCATAGAGCGTTCCGGAACCGTCGCGCACGGCGATGTGAAACACGCCACCGCGCCCACGCGCAAATCGAATCGTGCCGCCGGCGTTTGCCACCTCGACCAGAATCGTGTGCGCCTGTCCGGGAATAATTTCGGCGATCGGCGTAAATCGAATGCGATCCTCATAACGAAACGGCAGGTAAGCGAGCAGGTCTGCCACATTGAAAATTCCGCGCTCTTCCAGTAAGGCAGCGCGCTGCGGTCCGACGCCGCGCAGGTATTTCACCGGATTTGAAAGCATTGTGGTCATGGGGGATAGCAGCGCAAGTTTCAAGCACTGTGCGCGGCAACGCGACTCCACGTTTATATCATTGCTTCGAGTGAAAAAATGGAGTCCAAGAAACGGAAGGGGGAGGGGCTGCCGGTGGTCGGGCGGCAACCCCTTTTGCGGCAGAGAGAGAAGAGTTAACGCGGGGGAGAATCCTTGAAGAGCTTCTCGACGGCCTTATTGATTTTTTCCGTGTTCTTTAATTGCCTCTTGCAGCCGTGAGTCCATGCGCAAGTTCCCTCGAGCACGGTGGATTACGATAGCCGCAAGCGGCCCTGGGCTACTATCAGGCCGAGCCGGTAGATTGAACGGGAAGAACGCCTTAGGGCGATCCTGCTCGGGCTACGGAGCCGGTGTACGGGGCTTTAGGATTTGCGCCAGCAGAAATCCGACCTCAGTGGGCTGTAGCGACCCGATTCTTCTATTCGTAATTAATTCATTTTCTATATAGCGTACAGGAACAATTCTACCGCTCGTCGGAAGGCGCTGACGCGGTACCAGCAACTCTCTAATGCGTTTCTCCCCGCCTGTTACCTCGGAACTTGACTGAGACCGAGGCCGCTGGCTATTGTCTCGGCTTTGGCGAATGACTCCCCGTGGTGTCGTGGCCGAGTGGCGCAATCCGTGCATTAATCACGCCGCGTATCGCTTCGAATTCCTGTAACTGGTGGGCTGTATTTCTGGGACACTTAGTAACCCACTTTGTTACAACACGATGCGACATAGTCGCATCGAACAGAGAGGCAGCACTGTGGGTCAGCTGTCCGATAGTGGGAAATCCGCGTTCACGGATGCTCACCAACGGCCACTCAGGCCGTCTATGCATCCGGAACCTGCAGAAAGGGCAGAGGCCGGCGCAATCGACGTTCGCCGCGCTGATCCGAGGGGTCAGCAGACTGTCGATCCGAAAACGGCCGTCAAAACCATGGGGATGAGCGTCGCACTCGACGGAGATGCGCGCCAGGCAGCGGCAGCGAAGCTTGCAGAAGAGCAGGCTCTCGTACGGAATGCGCAGGCGGGCGACCGTCTGGCATTCGAGGAGTTGGTGCATCGCTATGATCGAGAGGTCTTGCGCCTGGCCCTCAATTTGATTCATCGTTCCGAAGACGCCCGGGACATCTACCAGGAAAGCTTCATGCGGGTTTACAAGAATTTGCACCGGTTCCGCTTTGAGTGCAGCTTCTATACCTGGCTGTACCGGATCGTGACTAATGTGGCGCTCGATCACTTGCGCCGCCGAACAAGCCGCCGCGAGGATCAAGCGCCGGTGCCGGATGAAGCAGAAGGTGGCACCAGAGATTTCTTTGATCGCCAGCCCGAAGTCAGGGCGGCGGCTAATCCGGAGCGCAGCCTGCTGGGACAGGAACTTGGACAACATATTTCCGCTGCGTTGAAAAGGCTCTCGCCGCGCGAGCGCATGGTCTTCGAGATGAAGCACTATCAGGGCTTGAAACTGAGGGCGATTGGAGACATGCTCGGCACCTCGGAAGAAACGGTAAAGAATTCGCTGTTCCGGGCGACGCGGAAATTGCGCGCGAGCCTGGACTGCATGCGGTAACCAGTGAGATTCGACGGGACGGAGAGAATGAGGCAGGAACGCAAAGACGACATCTTGAACTTAGCGTGCGAAGAGTTTGATTCGCGCCTCGTGCTTCTCGCGGCTGGCGAATTGACCCCAGACGACGAAGCGGATGTAACGGACCACCTCAGGCACTGCCCGCGCTGCTCCGGAGTGCTGGAAAGAGAGCGCGAGTTGGTGGAGTGTTTTGCGGCGAGCCGCATCGAACCGGACGCGGCCCTGCTTGCGAGCTGCCGGTCCGGTCTTGAAGATGCGCTCGATCGCCAGGAAGAGCGCAGTTGGCTGCGTCGCATCGCGAATATATTTCTTCCCGCGGGCGGACTTGCTCCGCGGCCGGCGTGGAGCGCTGCGCTGCTCGTGCTGGTGGGATTTTCCGTTGGGATACTTGGTCCACGCTTTTTTCAGCGGCCGGCGGCAGGCTCGGGCGATTCAAATTCAATGGCGTCCAGCGACGCAGCTGGTTCTGCCGATTTCGTAGCGCAGCCTTTCAGCAACGGTGCGAACGGAACAGCCCCGATTGATCTGCACAGCGCGCAGGTGGCCGGTATTAGCGTGATGCCTTCTGGCGCTGGCGAGCCCCCTCAGGTGGAGTTGCACATGCGCACTCAACAGCCTTTTCGAGTGCAGGGAACGGTCAACAACGACAACGTAAAAAGCGTTCTTTTGAATATTCTCCGCAACAATGATCGCTTCGATCCCGACGTACGTCTCGATGCCGTAGATCTTCTCCGCGCGAAGAACGATGATCCCGAAGTGCGAAATGTCCTCTGCCACGCGGTGCATACCGATCCAAACGCGGCAGTGCGATTAAAAGCTCTCGAAGCTCTCGACGGCGCTGAGCCGCAGGATTTGGTGCGGCAGACGCTTCTTGATGCGCTCGTGGACGATCGCAATCCTGGCGTCCGCGTCGAAGCGATCAATGCGCTACGTAGCATGGCTGCGCAGGGCAAAGTGGTTTCCGATGACCACCTGCTCGCCGTGCTACGCGATCGCATGCACAAAGATCCCAATACGTACATTCGGCTCCAGAGCGCGGCCGCAATTCGCGACCTCGGTCCGCGCGAGAAATTCTAGGTCATGCGCTTTCACATGCCGGGCTCTCGTCGCTCACGGCCTTGGAATATCATCCTGAATGGCTTGATTTGCGCTCTTCCGCTTTTTTCCCCGCATACAGGCATCGCTCACGACAACCAGCCAGGCAACCCAGCAAAGTCCGGCCCACGCGTCACCTCACAACTGAATGGCTCTGTTCCTACGAAGAAGGGCCAGCGCCTTCGTCTTGTGATCGATCTTGGCAACGTCGTTGTTCACACACAACAGACCAACCAGGTTGATTACCGGGTCCGTCTCGAAGCGGACTCCTCGCAAAAAGACGCAAAGATGCTCCTGAAAAGCTTCTCGATGAACGCCCGCCAGACCGTCGAGGGGGTTTACCTCCGCGGGCAAACTGCCGGCTGCCAATGTCGCGGTCGCCTTTGGGTCACCGTGGAAGTAAACGTTCCGAAGAACTACAACATCGAACTGTCGACCGGCGGTGGAAACATCGAAACCGAAGACATTAACGGACGGCTCGGAATTTCGACGGCGGGCGGCAATATCCTCGCAGGAAATGTGGGTGGTCCGGCCCGCTTGAGTACCGATGGCGGACACATCACGGTGAAAAACGTCGCTGGCGATCTAATGGCCTCAACTGGAGGCGGGCACATCACCACCGGATCAATCGCTGGCAACGCCACGCTGCACACGGTTGGTGGACACATCCGCGTAGCATCGGTTGAGAATCTCGCCCGGCTCGACACTGGCGGCGGCAATGTAACGCTTGAACATTCGGGCGGCGAACTCGTCGCTTCAACCGGCGGAGGTCAGATTGACGTCGGGGAAGCGGCGGGGCTGGTGAAAGCAAAAACCGCCGGCGGCGGTATTCGAGTAGTACGCGTATCGGGACCGACGAATCTTGAAACGGGCGGCGGAAGCATCTACCTCACGGAAGTGGATGGCGCGGTGAAAGCTTCGACGGAAGCAGGAGGAATTACGGCCTGGTTCGTGTCCTCCGCCAAAGTCGGCACTTGTGACTTTCAGTCGAGCGACGGCGACATTATCGTGTATCTACCGCGTAAGTTCCCAATCACAATCGACGCGCAGATTCAGGATGGCGACGATCATCGAGTGATATTCGACCCTGCATTCCCTATGAAAATCACCTACGACGACGCGTCGAACGGTACTCGCCGGCTTCGTGCAGCAGGTGAATTGAATGGTGGCGGCGAAGTCTTGCGATTGCGCACCGTGGCGGGAAATATACGGTTGATGCTTAGCGACACGGACAAACAACTCGTGATGTACAAACAGCAGATGGAGCAGCTGGAACAGAGTCTGCAGATGCAGATGCGCTTGCTCGAGCAATCGATGGCGGCTGACCACCGGCCCTAAAGTGCTCGATATTCGTTTTCGGGTAGTTGACGGAATAGCAGTCGAGGGGGCGTACCGTGAACAAAAAAATGTGGGAAACTCGGCTCTGGACCCAAACGCTGCGGCTTCTCAAGGCTGCAGGCTGCGCTGGGTTGTTGCTGCTTTGTGGCATCGCGGTTTTCGCGCCACCTGGCTTCGCCTCTGTTTCCAACCGCCAGACTTTTGAGCAAAGCTATCCGCTCGCGCCGGGCGGCAGCTTTCTCCTCGAGAATGTGAACGGTTCCGTGCAGGTGGAGGGTTGGGATCGCGACGAAGTT
>Ga0307472_100000240_pt1 | contig 17798 bp, 15 predicted proteins | sample atmos_gasesAM5C__2_FD_204582 | JGI IMG/M metagenome (GOLD analysis project Ga0307472, IMG submission 204582) | Hardwood forest soil microbial communities from Morgan-Monroe State Forest, Indiana, United States - atmos_gasesAM5C_05 | ecosystem: Environmental > Terrestrial > Soil > Temperate...
AGAAAGAGGGGAAATGGTAGCGATACCGGGACTCGAACCCGGATTTGAGCCTTGAGAGGGCTCCGTCCTAACCTTTAGACGATATCGCCGCGGTAGGTGCTGACGACGGCAATTTTCGCACGCTTGAATTGCTGGCGCAATAGCACCGGGTGGATGCAATCGGCGAAGAAGCGCTTGGAAATCGTTCCGGTGGTGTGGGACGATGATTCGATGATGCCGCTACCAAGTGAATTGCCGGCCGGGCGTGGACGCTGATGGCGAGCGAGGCGAAAACTCCGAAGAGCGTCGCACCGCGCTCGTTTGCGCATTTCATGCTGCGGGAAATTTACGAGCAGCCGTACGCCATCCGCGAAACCATGCTGCAAAACGTTGACGGCGAAAATATTTTCCCCGCAGCTCTTCAACCGATCGAGAATGCATTGTTCGCGTTCAAGAAAATCATCATTGCCGCCAGCGGCTCGAGCCGCCACGCGGGCCTGGCCGGCGAAATCATGATGGAAGATCTGGCGGGAGTGGCGGTGGATGTGGAGTACTCGAGTGAGTACTGCTACCGCTCGACGCACGCCGGCACGGACCCCATTGTAGTGTTGATCACGCAATCGGGCGAAACGGCCGACACGATTGCGGCGCAGCGGGAGGCGCTGAACCGCGGCGCAAAGACTGTCGCGATCTCGAACGTGGCGGATGCGACCGTTACGCGCGAGGCGAGCGCCGCGTTGCAGACCCACGCAGGGCTCGAAAAGGCCATCCCGGCGACCAAGAGTTTCACGTCGCAATTAACCGTGCTGTATCTTTTCGCGCTGTTCCTGGCACGTAAGCGCGGCCGCATGACTTCGGAAGTGACACGCACGCACTTGAATTCCGTGGTCGAAGTGCCCTCGAGCATCGAGGCGTCTCTGCCTGCGTGGGACGCGCAGGCTGCACAATCCGCGCTGCTGTTCCAGCGGGCGAAGGCGTTCCTTTTTCTCGGACGCGGCGTGCACTACGCCATCGCGCGCGAGGGCGCACTGAAGCTGAAGGAAATCTCCTACGTGCAGGCGGAGGGTTTACCGGCGGGCGAGTTGCGCCACGGGCCGAACGCGCTGGTGGATGCGACGCTTCCAGTGGTGGTGATCGCCACGCGCGATTCTGCCGACCCTGATTCGATGCTGCGTTACCAGAAAACTCTGTCGATACTTGAATACGTGAAGGGCCGCGGCGGAAAAGCCATCGCTATCGCGACGGAAGGAGATCGCGAGATCGTTGCGCTCGCCGATAAAGTGATTTTCGTCCCGGCCGCTCCTGAGCTCTTGCTGCCAATTCTGGAAGTCGTTCCGCTACAGCTTTTCGCCTACCACTTCGCGGTGCTGAATGGGTGCGATGTGGATCATCCACGCAATCTGGTTAAGGCAGTGGTGACGGAATAACTTTTTCTTTTCCTCGCTGATGTCACACGCTTCCGCATTTTGAATTGCCGCCACACATCAGCTGTGCAATAACTTCACGCAGATGCGACAAATTTCAGTGCGGACGATTGTGCGCGTATGAAGCTGACGCTGCTCGACTGGGCTGCTATTTTCAGCTACCTCGCCATCACGCTGCTGATGGGGCTTTACTTCCGACGGCGGTCTTCCAAGAGCACTGAAGATTATTTCGTTTCCGGCCGCCAAGTTTCGTGGTGGCTCGCGGGCACCTCGATGGTTGCGACCACGTTTGCGGCCGACACTCCGCTGGTGGTTGCTGGCCTGGTGTACACGCAGGGGATCTCAGGGAACTGGATTTGGTGGGCCGGACTGCTTTCGGGAATGATGACGGTGTTCCTGTTCGCGCGTTTGTGGCGCCGCTCCGAGCTGATGACCGACGTTCAATTCGCTGAGTTGCGCTACAGCGGAAAGCCTGCCGCATTTCTACGCGGATTTCGCGCCGTGTATCTCGGCCTGCTGATGAACTGCTTCATCCTAGGTTGGGTGACCAAAGCGATGACTAGCATCATTGCCACCAGTCTGGGTCCGACGATAGCGGGCTGGCCCGCTCTGACCCTCTTTGCACAATGGCTCACTGACGTGTTCGGCTCCACGTTTTCAGGCACCAGCGGTCAGGCCCTCGTCGTTTGCATCTTCTTCTTGATTCCCTTCACCGGGATTTATGCAGCGCTCGGCGGACTGTGGGGGGTGCTGTGGACTGATCTGTTCCAGTTTGTGCTGAAAATGAGCATCGTGATCGCTGTGGCCTATTACGCGGTGGCAGCCGCCGGCGGCACAGGGGCAATGCTCGCGAGGATTCAAGAAATGCGCGCGGCGAATGGCGCATCAGACCCGCTTGCGTTCCTGCCGGACTTCTCGCGTGGGTGTACGAGTGAGGCACTCTGGACGCTGCCGGTGATCACTTTCGTGGTGTACCTGGGAGTGCAATGGTGGGCCTTCTGGTATCCCGGGAGTGAACCAGGCGGTGGCGGGTATGTGGCGCAACGGATTTTCAGCGCGCGCGATGAACGCGAGGGGCTGCTGTCTGTGCTGTGGTTCAACATTGCGAATTACGCGCTGCGCCCGTGGCCATGGATTTTGACGGCACTGGCGGCCATCGTTCTGTACCCGGGGCTGGAGCATCCGGAAACGGGCTACATGCTGATCCTGAACGAGCATGTGCCGCATGCGCTGCGCGGCATTGTTCTGGCAGGGTTTCTTGCGGCATTCATGTCCACGATCGCGACGCAACTGAATTGGGGCACTTCATACCTGGTGGAAGATTTCTACAGGAGATTCGTGAAGCGCGGGGCGACGGAGCGGCATTACGTGGTGGCCTCGCAGATCGTGACGCTGCTGCTGGTGGCTGCGACCGGCTACGTCTCGGCACAACTGAGCTCGATTCGTTCCGGATGGCAGGTGGTGCTGCAGATCGGCGCGGGCACCGGCAGCGTTTACATGCTGCGCTGGTTTTGGTGGCGGATCAATGCGTGGAGCGAGATTGCGGCCATGGCGACTTCGCTGGCCGCGTCCGCGGCGTTCGAATGGAAAGGATTGTGGCTGCATCTGGTGGGGCGCACCGCGGCTTTTTCTGGGTCCGGCACTGTTGTGTTTGCGAAGACGGCGCTCGCAACCACCGTGGTGACCACGGGCGTGTGGGTGGCGATAACTCTGCTGACCAAGCCGGAGCCTGAAAGCATTCTGCTGTCGTTCTACCGCAAAGCGCGCCCGCAGGTCACGGGATGGCGGCCGATTGCAGCTCGCGCGCCTGAAACAGCGGAAACTCATGGTGTGGGCCGCGATCTGTGGCGCTGGGTGCTGGGGTGCGGGATGGTTTACAGCGCTTTGTTCGGTGTTGGCAAACTACTTTTGCAGCAGCAGGGACTCGGAATGGTTCTGGTGGCCGTAGCGGCGATGTGCGCGTGGCAGATGAGCCGCGAGCTACGGCTTGGTAAGTAGATTGCTGCCGGATGCAGGGAGGTGGCGAACCACCTCCCCGCGTCCGAGCAGGTTAAGGCAGGTAGTAACGGAACGAAGCGAGGGCCATATTCTCGACGCCGTGTGGATCCCCACCGGCCGTCGCCGACCACGTATTGCGAGGCAGGTAGGAATACTGGAAACCGTACTGCAGGCGGCCCCTCGGACCATTGTAGAAGCGATACCAGAAGCCGAGGGTGCCTTCGAAGAGGCTTCGCGTGTCGGCCTGGCAATTGACCAGCAGGCCGGGACTGTTCTGGTTGATGGGCTTGATTTCCGTTCCGCAGCCGCTATTGGGCACCCCTATTGCGCCATAACCCACGTTGCCAAATGAGGCCCGGGAGTCATACTCGCCGCCGCCATAGCCGTAGATGTCCAGTTTGGAGAAGTGCAACTCAATCGTGCCGAGCCCCTGATACGAATGGAGCAGGGAGAGTGAGCCGTCTGGCTTCGCGGTCACATCCGCCAGACTGGCTGCGCCATATCGCCCGACACCGTCACCACCGAGGAAATGGACGCCGATCTCCAGGTGTTTGTTAAAGAAAGGGGCGCGAGCATTGCCGCCGATGCCGCCGCCGGTTTTTATGTCGTTTGAGGCGCCAAGGGCGGAGGGTGTGGTTGATCCATCCACGGGGCACGGAATGGCCACAGATGCTCCCGCGCACGGGAAGATTCGGGTCCGGAACGTGCTTACGAGACCGAAAATCTCGTAGTGGCCCCATCCGGGCTCGAACGCCATCTTGACGACGAAATCTGGCGAGGCATTGAAGGAGTAATTCGCCTGATTGTTGAAAAGCCCGCCGAGGTCGCCGGGAGCGGCGATCAGGGTGTTTTGAGTTTGAATCTTGCCGCCAAACGTGGTCTGGGGATTTTCGACCGAGAAGCCCAGGGCAAACTTGTCGCCGAAGTTCTTGGACACGCGGAAACCAAATTGCCGCGCCCAACTAAAGCCCGCATTGTAATTTGCGTCAATCGTCTTCGGCCGGGCTTCGCTCAGCGGGGCAAGAAGCTTCGTGGTTTCCGTCACCAGGCTCCACATCTGCCCGCCCGTGAAGGTCCAGCCGCTTTCCAGAGCCGCCTGGGCCCACGCCTGTCTTTGGCGGTACGTATAGCTGTTGGTCTGATTGTTGTTTGAGGTCGTACCTGCCGACAGGAAGTCACCCTCGACATAACCGCGCAGGGTAACGTTTTCGAGTTTGCCTTGCGCAAGCAAGTTGATCTGCGACTGGCGCCCGGAGAAATTCAACTCCGAAACCTTGGCTTGAGAAGAGCCAGGCATCGGAATCGCTTTATAGTCGGTATTCACGTCGTTGCTGAGCGCGTGCGAGCGCCACACACCTTCGGCCGCCAGGAAGCCACCCGGAGTGAGGGTGATGCCTTTGAAGTGGATGGATGTTGGTTCGCCATCCGGCTTCTTGTCTTGATCCGGAGGGTTCGTTACCTTGACGCCGCCGATGGCAGGATTTGAACCCAGACTGCCAATCGCACCATCATTCACCAAGCTGCTGGAAGAAGAGGAAGCGCTGACGTTCTTCATCTGCTCTTCCATGGCTTGCATTTTCCGCTGCTGTTCCCTCAACTGCTCATTCTGCGTTTGCAGTTGTCGGGATTGTGCTTCGAGCAAATCGCGAAGCTGCTGAAGTTGATTTTCCAGGCTGGGGGAGGCAGGCACCGCTATCTTCGCGGCGGCCGCAGACGAACTCCCCCCAGTTTCCCCGGCAGCGGGGTTATCGTTCGCCTTCGCCGCCGCCGAATCTTTACCGTCCGCCCCCCCACCCGTCCCGGCCAGCACCGGCGATACGGCGAGGCCAAGAATCAAGATCCATGCTGCTAGTACTCGCATTCGTTCCTCCTTAAATTTACCTGCACTCGAGATTGAGACTTGAAAATCGAGATAACAGAATGGCCCACCCTGTAATCCGATTTTTGACCACACTTCTATCAGGATCAGCGACCACCTGAATGCCTTGACCCTGCCCCCATCCGCGCGCGGAGGAAACACCCCGCAAGCGGAAAATCGTCACTGATGAAGATGATTCAAGAGAGCAGAAAGACGCTCCAACTCGCAAAAAATAAAGCAATTCACTGCCCACCGGATTCCCGCGCACCGGCACTCCGGACACGCGTGGCGGAGCAGAAACCTTATGTGTCCTATTTGAATAGACTGTGACAATGATGTGAATTGTCCGTTACGTAGCAAATCCCAATCTGTGGAGGAGCGACATCCGAATTCCAGGGAAAATTCCTCGAACGGGTGCCTGCTTGCGGGGTGATCGAGTATGCTTCTTGGAAGTTCGGTAGGGGCTACGAAGTGGGCCGGCGAACGTAGGAATCAAGCGGAGATGGGAGGATTCTTCGATAGGGCAGTGCGCTGAAAAAGCGCTGGCGACAAGGCTCGCAGCGATAAGCTGGAAATCCGAGCCAGCGCTTGAGAACGAGAAGAGTCCCCTGCTCCACACGCTCGCGTGAGATGGGCTTGAGGTCGAAATTTCCACACTTGGGGCAGTGCGCATAGCGCGCGTGCCAAAGAGCGACTCGACGAGCGTAAAACCGGCGCTCGCAGGCGTGGCATCTCCAAGGCTTCAAACCAATGAGCCGGGAGATCAGGTCTAGAGCACCATCACGCCGCGAACGGTAGCAATTTCCACTGTGGCAATGCGGACAGACCATCTTCTAAGACTCCCCCCATTCTGTTGCGCGGCAGCATACTGAAAAGTTCGGGCGCGGGCAAGACTCAGTTATTCCAGGTTGCCGCGCTTCCCGGTGTAGAATGACGTGGATCGAGAGGAAGCTGAATGCCGAATTATACGGATGCACACGCGCGAGCCGGAATCGACGCACGATTACCGAACCTCGAGACATGGCCTAACCATTTTCCCGGTTACGAAATAACCATACGCTTTCCGGAGTACACCTCGGTGTGTCCCAAGACGGGTTTGCCGGACTATGGCTCCATCACCATTCACTACCAGCCGAATCGCCAATGCCTGGAGCTGAAGGCTCTAAAAATGTACCTGCTGGCCTACCGCAATCTGGGAATCTTCTACGAGAATGCTGTAAATCGAATGCTGCGCGACATTGTCGGAGCGGTACGACCGGCCTGGTGCCGCGTCACGGGAGAATTCACGCCGCGCGGCGGATTGACTACAACGGTTGTGGCCCATTGGCCTCGCCGCCGAAACAGCCCCCCGCGCCAGCGGGGATAGACATCGCGCTTGTCCTCAGCGATAATTTCGCCCATGCTTTTGCGGCCATAGCCGCCTGGAAGGAGACTTGATGAGTTCGACCCCGAGCCCTGCTGAGGACGTGCACTCGACGGATCCAGGCGCATTGCCGCGCTGGGTGATCTTGCTTTTCGCAGTCGCATTTGTGCTGGTCGGATATTTGCTGTACGCCAGCTATTCGCAAAATCAGGCGCTGCAGAAGGGTCTGGCTGACGCGAATAAGAAAAGCATATTGCTGGTCGCGGAGATCGATAAGACAAATACGCGCGTGGCGGACTTGAAGGGTCAACTCGACGTCACCTCGCAGAAACTGGGGCTCACGCAGGATGAACTTGCCCGCGCTCGCGGGCTGGCGCAATCCCTCAAAAAAGATCAACAGCAGAATGATCAACGGTTGCGGCAGGAGATCGGCCAGGTGCAGGCAGACACTTCCTCGAAGTTCGGCGAAGTAGCAACGGAGATCAGCGGAACGAAAAGCGACGTGGCAGCGACCAAAGCGGACCTCGAGGCCACCAAGGGCAAGCTGCAGAGCACAATCGGCGATTTGGGCGTGCAGAGCGGCTTGATCGCACGGAATCATGACGAAGTACAGGAGCTGAGACGGATGGGCGAGCGCGACATCTTCGAATTCACACTCGCCAAATCAGAAAAGGGGCCGCGGCACGTTGGGCCCATCCTGGTTCAGTTACGCAAAGTTGACACAAAGAAATTCCGGTTCACCTTGAACGTGGTCGCAGACGACAAAAGCATTGAGAAGAAGGATAAGACGGTCGGGGAGCCGGTGCAGTTCTACGTTCGCGGCGCTCGCGCTCCGTATGAAATCGTGGTCTTCGAGGTTTCGAAAGATACGGCGAAGGGATATCTCAGCACGCCCAAATCTGCGGGCGCCCCACCCCCATCCGCCCCGCCGGGAGATTAGCTGGAAGAAGAATTAAGATTGGGCGCCGCGCTGTTCGTGAATCGCGCAGACGGTGCAACCGGTGTCCCGGAGGTGGAGGACTTGAAAATAACTCGGAAATGCACTTCCGGCCTGCGTTGGGCCTTACTAGCTGCGGCAATTCTATTATCCCTTACCTCGAGTGCTCCACTTTGCGCACAAGCTTCGGGAATTCCAGACCGGCTTTCCCCTGAGACGATTTTTTATGTGCACTGGCGCGGGAAGCCGTTCATCACTGAGGCGGAAAAGAAAAATCATCTTCTGCAGTTTCTTGAGGACCCGGACTTCGCGCCGCTGCGCCAAAAATTGGCGGATGATTTCCGGAAAAGCATGGAGAGTCAGGGGAGCGCGGCAGGCGCGCCGACGCTCGCCGAAATCATTTCCTTGCTCGACAATCCGATGACGGCTGGCTTGGTGGCAAACCCGCCTCCCCCGAAAGCCGCTGCCGGGAGCGCCCCGCCGCTCACCGGATTTTTTTTCGTCTACGACGCGACAGGAAAAACCGCCCTGATCGAAAAGTTGCGGGCCACGGCACAGGTGAAGGGCAAAGAAGCGCCTGCAGTCCTGACCTACGATTTTGGCGGCACCTCCGTTGAGGCGCGCACCTCCGGCACGGCGGTCTCCTACACGGCCCACGCGGCGAATTACTACATAGTTACAGACCAGAAGCAGGTGATTGAGGATTTGATTACTCGCTTGCGCAGTCCCGCCCCGCCCGCCTCTTCCGTCACCCAGCTTCCTCGATATAAGGAGATCCTGCCGTACATCGGCTCAGATGCTGCCGTGGAATTTTTCGCGCAAATGCCTGACCTGGATAAAATAATTCCCGCAGATCAGAAAGATAAGCCGTTTGTGCGCGTGGCCCATAATATTCACCTGGAAAAACTTCACTTGGAGGGCTGGGGCCTCAGCTTCGCCGGAGAGGCCACCCGCCTTCATGGGGCAATTCTTGGGGACACAACTCCGCTTGGGGTGCTTGATGTGGTCGGCACGAGCACAACGGCCTTCCTGTCCCAACCGGTCGTCAGCCCCGGCCCCTTCTTCTACATCTCCAAATTTAGCTTGGCAGCAATGTATGATTTGATTCGGGCCAGCGTTGCCGGCTCCCTAAGTCCCCAGCAGTCGGCCAATTTCGCGGCCGCCGAAACCTTGGCCCAGAACTTCCTGGGGATGTCCGTGAGCGATGCACTGCAGCTTTTCACCGGCGAAATCGCACTCGAAATGACGTTTTCTGAGGATGGATCATCAGCGCAGATTTATACTGCCACCATCCAGAAGGCGAAGGATGTGCTGCGCGTCTTGCGCGCCGTGATCGGCCCCAAGATCGTCGCAGAAGACACCGCGGGCGATACCACGTTTCTCGATATTTCGTTTCCTTCTACTGACCCGGCCACAGGCCGGCAGAAACGGACTTTTTATTACGTTGCGGTGACGCCGGAAATGATTTATGCAGCGCCGCAGAAAGGGATGCTGCGCGCAGCCATAGAGCGGCTTCACGCGGACCCCGGCAGCGCAGCCCCCCGGGAGATCTCCTCGAATGCGGAGCTGAATCACATGCGCGCGCTGCTGCCGGAAAAACTTTCGGGTCTTAGCGCTGCAGACATGAGCCATATTCCGTGGGAAAAAGTTATCGGCCAGTACGCCCAGTTGACCGCGGACACCACGAAAAATTCAGAGGGCTCGAATTCAACACCGACTGACTACTGGAAATTGGTGAAGCCGGAAGTCCTCTCGCGCCATTTTCATACCGCGATCTACGGATGGTGGAAGGATTCGAACGGCATCTACTTTGACTCATTTGTTCAGTAGAGCCGGTTCACCTCGGTTGCGTCTTCTGTTTCTTCCGGCGCTTGCTCTCACTGCTGTTCTTTTCTCTCCGCTCGAGTGCCGCGCGCAGGAGTCGCCGGGCGCGCCACTGCAAGCGCCCATTCAAGCTAAAACAGAACTGGTCAGAGTGGATGTGAGCGTCCTCGACAAGGGCGGAAATTTTGTCGGCGGCCTGGTGCAGAAAGATTTTCGCATTCTCGATGGAGGAGTTGTCCAACCAATCGTTTATTTTTCACCTGTGGATACGCCGGCGGCAGTCCTCGTGCTGGTGGAAACGAGTCCAGCCGTCTATTTGGTTCACAACGAGCACCTCATCGCCGCTTACGCCCTGCTGGACGGGCTGGCAGCGGAGGACCAGGTCGCGTTGGTTACCTACGATCAGGCGCCACACGCAATTCTTGGATTCACACCCGATAAGTCTGCGCTGTCTGCTGCACTCGGACAAATCCAATACACACTTGGGACAGCACAATTGAATTTCTTCGATTCGATTTCCGGGGTGGTGGACTGGCTCTCGCCTATTCAAGGCAAGAAGGCCCTCGTAATTCTCTCGACAGGACTTGATTCTTCTCCGCCAGCGCGGTTGGACGCGCTCGCGCTGAAGTTGCGGGCCGATGATGTGGTAATTTTTCCGGTGGCGCTCGGCGGCTCACTGCGCCAAGCAAGCGGTAAGAAGAAAAATCCCGCGAAAAATGCTCGGAATTCCGCCGCGCAAACTCAAGAGTCACCACAGGAGCCGGACAATCCGCTCAGTTTCGCCAAGGCGGACGCGGCTTTGCTTTCCCTCGCAAAGATTACAGGCGGCCACGCATATTTTCCTGCGTCCGCCAAGGAATTTTCGCCGATATATCGCGAGATCGCTGCGGCATTGCGGCATCAGTACGTTCTCGGAATTGTCCCGGCGCAGGATGGGCGGCTTCATTCACTCACCGTGCAGGTGGTGGACGCGAGCGGTCAGCCGGCGCTGCCCAGCGGAAAATCGGCCGAATTTCGCGTTTTTGCGCGCGAAGGATATATTGCGCCAGGGCCCTGAGCGTACAATCTGCCGCTGCGCACCTGCCGTGACAGAAGGACGGAAGGAAGTAAGATGAATCGCGGGCGGACCGTTGGCGCTGTTCCAATCATTGTGCTCATCATGGGATTCGCCGCGCGTCCAGCACAGTGGGCGCAGAACGGCGCGTCTTCTGCGCAACAGACTCCTGCGCCTGCCCGATTTGCTTCTGGCGGCAACGCGGCCGAAATTCCTGCAGAGTTCGTTGGCAACCTGATTTTTCTCCCTGCGCGCATCAACAACAGCAAACCGTCATTGTTTTTTCTTGATTCGACCGCCACCGCCTCTTCCGTCGCGCCGAGCCGGATTGCGGAACTCGGGATGACCACGTTGGAAAACCCGGTCCTGAATCTTCCCGGCGTGGATTTTCCCTTTGCCTCACTGCCGGCACTCGCGAAGGAAGATTTCGCCGCTCAAACCGGGCGAAGTTATCAAGGAACGCTTGGAGGGGATTTTCTGCGCTCGGTTGTGATGGAAATTGATTATGGCCGGAAGACGGTGCGGCTCTACGATCCCGGCGTTTACAAATATTCCGGCAACGGGGCGAGTTTCCCCATCAGGTTTGCGGGCGGCGTGCCGCTGATTCGCGCGAAATTGACGTTGCCCGGACAAAAGGCGCGCGAGGGTGAATTCATGGTGAACACGGCGCTGGAGGCCGCGATTGTGATCGCTGACAGATTTGCGGAGGCGAATCACTTGTTTTCCGCACACCTGAAAACAATTCCGGCATCGGACCCGCAAATCAACGGCGGAGAAAATGTAGTTCTCGGCCGCCCGAAGGAATTTCAACTTGGCGCGTACAGTGTGGAGGGAGCGATCGCGGAATTTTCCCCGAAAGATCCATTTCCGGACGCAGGTGCCAATATTGCAGGAAGGATCGGCGGCGGCATTTTGCGGCGCTTTACTGTGGTTTTTGACTACCCCCATCAACAGTTGATTTTCGCGCCCAACTTGCGCATCCACGAGCTCGAGGAAGAAGACAAGAGCGGGCTCACGGTCATTGCCACGGGCCCGGGACTGAAACAATTTCAAGTCGTCGCTGTTCAACCTGGTATGCCCGGCGGGCACGCTGGAATTCAGAAGGCGACGTCATTGTGGGAATTGACGAGGAACCGGCTGCGGATCTCACCCTCATTGGAATTCGCGACCTTTTCCACGAGGCCGGCCGCAGTTGCAAACTTGCAATTCATCGCAAGGGAAAATCGCTCCAAGTCTCGATCTCCTTGCGCCGTTTGCTCTCAGCAGCCGGCGGTTCGTAATCTTATTTTCAAGAATTTGGCGGCGAGGCGGGTTCAGCAGGAGAAGCGGAGGCAGGCCGTGGAGCTCGGCCCGCCTCCTGTAACGCGCGGCGTAGAATATATTCGATCTGAGCGTTCAGGCTGCGCAACTCATCCGCTGCCCAGCGCTCGAGGGCGACATACGTCGCCGGGTCGAGCCGCAGCAGAAATGGTTTGCGCTCCGCCATCATTTTTTCCTAGGTGTAAAGCGTGCCCGTGTTCACCACCGGTTGCGGACTGCGCTCGCCGCAGAGCACGACGAGCAGGTTGCTCACCATCGCTGCGCGGCGCTCGGGATCCAAGTCCACAAGCTTTTTGGCTGAGAGCTGCTCGAGCGCCATTTCCACCATGCTTACGGCTCCGCTCACGATCGTCTGCCGCGCCGCGACAATCGCTGAGGCTTGCTGGCGCTGCAGCATCGCGCTCGCGATTTCTGCCGCATAGGCCAGGTGGCTGATGCGCGCTTCGATCACTTCCACGCCCGCCTTCTGGAGGCGGTCGTGGATTTCTTTCTTGAGCTGTTGCGAAGTTTCCGACGTGTGGCTGCGCAAACTCATCTGGCCTTCGACGTGAGAGTCGTAAGAGTAGGAAGTTGCCATCGTGCGCAGCGCCGACTCGCTCTGCACCTGGACGAAATTTTCGCAGCTGTCCACTTGAAAAACCGCTTCCGCTGTGTCCACCACTTGCCATACGACGACCGCGGCGATTTCGATCGGGTTGCCGTCCAGATCGTTTACCTTCAGCTTCGAAGTTTCGAAATTCCGCACGCGAAGTGAGATGCGACGCTTGCTGGTGAATGGGTTCACCCAGCGAAATCCCTGATCGCGAAGCGTGCCGACATAGGTGCCGAACAGCTGTAGCACCTGCGCTTCGTTCGGGTTCACGATCACCAGGCCGCCAAGCAGAATCAGGCAGGCGATGAACGCCAGGGCGCAGATGACTACCATGCCGCCAGCCTGCGCCTGGATCGAGCCGATGAACAAGTAGATCCTGGTGGCAATCGCCGCAAGAAGCAGAAACAACATCAATCCACCGGGGAAAGAAGAGGCTGGTTTCTCTTTCATCGCGTCCTCCTAACCTTCATATCTAAATGATATCATATTGATTTCAACTGTCAAGTGGAGTTGGAGGCCGTTCAAATAGATGAATCCAAAGGAATTTACCAGCAGGAGAACATCCGGGGCGATTTGTGCCGTTCGAGGGGGGGTCTCAGCCGAACTTCTTGAGAGCTTTAGCCATGTGGTGTAGGCGCGCATTCACCCTTGCGAAGACGCTTCCGGGCTCGAATTTTCCGGAGGCGCCGCGTTTACCGGCGCGCACGCCGGTGAGGATTTCAATTCCCACCTCGATTGTCGCGACAGGATAGATGTGGAATTTTCCCTTCGCGACCGCTTCGATCACTTCATCGCGGAGCATCAAGTCTTCCACATTTTCCGCGGGGATCAACGCGCCCTGTTTGCCCGTGAGACCTTTCATTTTGCAAATATCGTAGAACCCTTCGATTTTCTGATTCACACCGCCGATGGGCTGCACGTCTCCCTGCTGGTTCACGGAGCCAGTGACGGCCAACTCTTGCCGAATGGGAATTTCGGAGAGCGCGGAAAGCAGCGCATAAATTTCCGTCGAGCTGGCGCTGTCGCCATCTACGCCGGAGTAGGACTGTTCGAAGCAAACGCTCGCGGACAGCGACAGCGGCTTGTCGTGCGCAAACGTCTTGCGCAAATACCCCGAGATGATCTGCATGCCCTTGTCGTGGAACCGGCCGCTCAAATTCGACTCGCGCTCGATATTAATGATGCCCGCTTTCCCGAGCGCCACGGAAGCCGTGATGCGGACAGGCTTGCCGAAAGCGTAGCCGCCGACTTCGAGGACGCTCAGGCCGTTCACTTGCCCGACGCGCGCCCCGGTGGTGTCGATGAACAATAAATTCTGCTCCACCATCTCGCGGATTTTAGTTTCCGTCAGGTTGTGCCGCTCGATTTTGGCTTCGAGCGCTTCGCGGATGTGTTCCGCTGTGACGACGTCTTTCTTTTGATGTCGCGCGAGGTAAGAACTTTCACGCGCAAGGTCCGCGAGATCAAAGAATCGGGCGGTTATCTTTCCGCGCCGACCGGCCCGGCGCACGCCGTGCTCAAGGATGGAGGCCACCGCAGTACGATCAAACGCGCAGAGGTGCTCGTCGTCTGAGAGTTTACGCAGCCGGCCCGCGTACTGCCGGATCACTGCGTCGTCCCACTTCATTTCCTCGTCGAATTCCACACGAACTTTGAAGATTTTCTTGAAGTCATCCTCGAAATCGTAAAGCAACTCGTACATGTCGCGGTCGCCGATCAGAATGATCTTCACGTGGATTTCAATCGGTTCGGGCTTGAGCGCCGCGGTGCTGAAGGGGAAGAAGACATCCACGGGCTGAATTTCGAGCTTGCCGTGATTGAGTGTGCGCTTGAGCGTGCGCCACACACCCGTCTCCGTCAGCGCATCGAGCGCGTACATCACCAGGTACCCGCCATCGGCGCGGAGCAGCGAACCGCCGCGCAAGTCCATGAAGTCGGAGCTCCAGCCACCGCGTGTGTCGTAACTGCGATGAATGGTGCCAAAAAGATTCGCGTACGTGGGGATGGTCTCGAAAATTACAGGAACTTTTTCCTGCTCGCCGTGCGCCAGAATTACGTTGACGCCATAGACGCGGAATGGATCGCGCTCCGAGCGCTCCGCGCGGGCACCACCGCCGCCCTCGGAAGGAGGCTGGTCTTCTTCGCCCTCGCGCTCCTTGAATGGCTCGAGATTATCGAGAATGTGGTGGCGCACCTCTTCGAGATATTCGGAGATCTGCTGGTTGGGATACTTCTCTTTCAGTTCTTCGATCACTCCATCCACAAGCACGGACGCGGCTTCCTGCTCGAGGTAACTCATTTCACTGGCCAGCTCACGCGAAAGCGAGAGCGTCTTGCGGTAAACGACTGTGAATTCCTGCCGGAACTGATCGTACTTGCGCTCAAGGTCTTCCGCGGCGACGCTCTCGAGCTTCCCATCCTGCACCATCTTGGGGATCTCTTCGATCGGAACCATCTGGCCTTCGAGCACAGGAAAAATTTCCGGCAACGCCACAGCGCCCACCTGCATACGGCCCAGGGCAAACTGTTCGCGCGCGATTCGCCGCGTGAAATCGTCCATCAATTCCTTCTCACGAAGCGTAAAGCGTTCGACGATGCGTGTTTTCTGGCGCTGGAAAGGCTCGCCTTCGAATACCTGCGGAATGCGCCGGCGTAGAAAATCAATTCCTGATTCCACTTCCTTTCTGAAGGCATTGGCCTGGCCGCGCGGCAGGGTCAGCAGCCGCGGGCGGTCAACGTTCTTGAAATTGTTGACGTAGCAGCGATCCGGGGCGGGCTCGGTCTCGAGGCGCATTTCTTCGACCATGCGCACGATCATTCCGCCGCGGCTGGTGCCGGAGAGACCGCAGACGAACAAGTTGTATCCCGAGGCATTCAGCTCGACGCCCATGCGCAGGGCACGCAGCGCGCGATCCTGTCCCAGGTCGCCGGACGCGGGTTCTACTTCCGCCGTGGTATTGAACGGAATGGTGGCTGGATCGCATTGCCAGCGGAGTTTCTCCGGCGGCAAGCTCGCATGTTTGGGACTGGAATTTTTGCTCATCAGAACATCCGAAGGGGGCTACTCTAGCACGCCGCCCCGCTTCCTCCCATCCGCTTTGGATACTCGGTTTCCAGCCTGTGCACTCGGAATATAAAGGTCGAGCAAGCTTGCCGTCGTGGCCACAACGATGGGCCCCAGCACAACGCCGAGCAGACCGAAAACGCTGATCCCGCCCAGCACACTGATAAAAACAACCAGGCCGCCCATTTCCGCGCGGCCGCTAATCAGCCAGGGCCGGACCACGTTGTCCACCAGCGCCACCAGCAATCCGCAAATCAAGACGAGCACGATCCCGCGCCCAATGTGGCCGCCTGCGATCAGGCCGATGGCCGCCGGCACCCAGATCAATGACGATCCGACGACGGGAACGAGTGAGAAAAAGCCCATCATGACGCCCCAGAAAATGGGCGAATGAACTCTCGTTAGTGCGAAGGCGAGCCCGCCGATTATAGCGTGCACTGCTGCAGCCACCAGTGTCGAAATCACGCTTGCGAAAATCAGGTCGCGCGCCTCGCGTATCATTCGCGCGCGATGATCGTCCTCGAACGGCAGAAGTTCGCGCAAGCGCTTCACAATCGAATCGCCGTCGCGAAACAGGTAGAACATGGCGAGAAGCGTGACGCTCAAGTGGAACAAGAACACGGCCGTGTGCCGCAAGACTGCGCCCAGCCGCGTGGCCACATAGGCTGCCGCCTGCTCCGCGTAACGCTGAAGAGTAGTGGCGAGATCTCCGGGGCTCGCTTCTGGGGAGCGCTGCTGAATTTGCGCCCAAAGATTATTGACCCACTGGAAATGGCCGCCCGAGAATCCTTGTTGGATTTCTTGCACTGCGCTCACGCCCTGCTTCACGAAAGCGCCCATCACCAGCAGACTGGGCACGATCAGAATCAGTGTGACGGCTGCCGTGCTGGCGATTGCAGCCATGGTCTGTCCCCAGCGCCGCGCGAGCCATTCGTGCACGGGGTAGAAAACGACTACGAGCACGATGGCCCAGGCTAGCGCGACGAGAAAAGGCTCAAAAATCAGGTAGGACAGATAGGCAAGCACCGCGATGATGCCGTAAAACATTGCGGTGGCCAATCGTTTTTGCGTAGTGGGTTCGGCGGCCAAGTATTCTCGCTCCGAGACGACCGGCAAAGAGACTGATAGTGGCAATCCAGTGGTTTGTCAACTGCGCTCTGGCCTGCGGCGGAGAACGCGTCAATGCTATAATCCGCGCAGATTTCGGCTGAGATGAAGATGTCCGACCCTGCCTGCAAGCATCAGCGCACACGCGTAATCGCCAAGGACGACGACGCTCAATATGTCGAGTGCCTTGACTGCGGCGAGATTCTGGAAGCCGGAGAATTAGATGCTGGCGCGGGCCTCGATGGGTCGCTCTCGGACGCGTGATTTGCTTGATGTGGCGCACGCACCCGGCCAAGAATTGAAACGCTTCCAAGCTCACGCGGGAGTACAATGCGCTGAATTCTTCCCAGACCGCGGCAATCAAGGAGGCAGGCGTGCGGAAGCACCTGATTGTCCTTTCGGCCCTCGTGCTCATCGGGCCCTGTACATCAGCTCAACAAGCTGAAAAACCTGCCGAGAAAACTCCCACCGCCAAATCAGCGATTCCGGCGGACGCCACCAAATTAACGAATCCCGTCAAGCCCACAGCAGCTTCGACTGCGCAAGCGAAGAAGACGTACGGTTACGATTGCGCGATGTGCCATGGAAGCGACGGCGACGGCAAGGGCGACCTGGCCGTGGACATGAAATTGAAGTTGCTCGACTACCGGGACCCGGCAGCGCTGAAGGATAAGACCGACGGCGAACTTTTCTACATCATCAAAAACGGCCTGGGAGAAATGCCGTCGGAAGGTGATCGCGCCAAGACGGATGAGATCTGGAATTTGGTGATTTACATCCGCTCATTCGGTAAGAAAGAGGCTGCCGCGAAATCCAAATCGGATGCGCCGTAGCGCTTCTCTCGTTTCGTTGATACCTCCCGTTAAAGAAACTCCGCATCAAACCCCGGCCCAAACGGCCAGCATTCCTATGATGTTGGGATGAAATGAGCATGGGTGGCAGTTCAGCGGATGGCGAGTTTCTCGATAATGCGAAGAACGTCGACAGCGGATACATCGTACAGTGAGTGTTCATCTTCCTGTTCAAGCCGCGCGCGCAGATATTCGGCGGCAATATAGCTCGCTTCTCGATCGCTGAGGCTGCGTTTGGCGCGCGCGGCAAACTCGACGAAACCCGGATGCGCCAACCCGAGCACCACGCCTTTGCCATCCACGAAAAACTTGCAATCCATGGTGTCGCTGTGGCGCGTGGCGATTCCATTCCAACAGTGAGAGAAGCGGCAGCGGTAAACATAATCGGTCACTTTCGACGGCACGTCGAATGCGCCGATGAAATCGC
>Ga0307472_100000241_pt1 | contig 17771 bp, 16 predicted proteins | sample atmos_gasesAM5C__2_FD_204582 | JGI IMG/M metagenome (GOLD analysis project Ga0307472, IMG submission 204582) | Hardwood forest soil microbial communities from Morgan-Monroe State Forest, Indiana, United States - atmos_gasesAM5C_05 | ecosystem: Environmental > Terrestrial > Soil > Temperate...
TGGTTTCACGCCGGCGGCGTCGAGCACGCGGCCGACAGGACCACCAATGCGGCCACCAGGCTGCTGCTGCGCGTTGGCACTTTGGCACCATCCGAGCACGACGAGCGCGACAAGGCCAAGAGCCGCATAAAGCGCTAGGCGCATGTCACGCCGCCTTTCCAGGAGGCGCTGGCGCCGGCACCGAGACCACCTTGGGTCCCGGGATCTCGGCGGCGATGGCCGCGGCCGGCGTCCCTGCGACGGTCTCGACCTTCTTGATCTGCGGATCGGCGTCCATGGCGACCAACCGGGACTTCCGACTGGCCGAGATCGCGGCGTACACGGCCGACACGACCGGAACCAAAGCTGCAACGCCGGTGGCGATGCTGACGATGCCGTCGCCGATCTGATGGACTGCGGTGCCGATCGTGGTGGCGTCGCCCTGCGAAAGCCCCATGGCCAACGCCATCGCCGTAGCCCCGCCCAGCGCCGAGTAGACGTGGCGCATGAAGGCGCTGAGCTGGCCGGGGTCGAAATAGTCTTTCAACATTGGATTGCTCCTATGAGGTCAGGACGGCTTTCAGGCCGCGCTCGAACAGTTGCGCTTCGTGCTCGCGGCGCAGCACCAGGCCGCGCTCGCTCTTGTTCGGCCAGATGCGTTTCATCAGCCGGAGCTCGGCGGGTATCGCGGCAAAGTTGCCGGCCGCCATGCACGCTTTGATGGCGCGCATTTCGCGGTAGCGAGGACCATCCTCGTCGAATGATGGCCCGCGGTTGAAGGTCAGGGAGACGAGAGCGCCGAGGCAATCGGGCCCGAGCTCGTCGGTGTTGGCGAGGTGAGCGCGCACGATGGCGATCCATCTCGGGACGTCACGGGCGAGGAAAACCTCTTCGGCCGTCTCCCAGGGGACCTGCACCTTGTTCCTGATTCGAGCCGTTGCCGCCTGGCCAGGCGTGCCATGTATGCCGGCGACGCTGACCATTGCAGTGACCATGTCGGCGGGCAGATGCGGCGACCAGTCCTTACGGATCACGGCCGCGTTGGTCTGTCCGAGGTCATAGCCGATGCCGACGGTGGGGCCGGAGCGGACACCGGGCCATGTGGGGTGCTCATAGAGCCGCCGATACGTGGCCTCAGACGAGACCTCTTCCTCGATGATGAGGTCGATCGCGTCCTGTGAAATCTCGGTCGGCATAGCCACAGAAGGCGGGAAAGCGGTTCTTGCCGCAACGCACCGCCTTGGCTGACGCTAGTTATAGATCGACCCGTACCACGGCTTTACCAATCCCTGAAACAGCAACAACTGGGTCCCGCTTGCAACCGCTGGCTGGCTGATTCCGATCGTTGTGCCGGTAACGCTGTTCACAACGCTGCCGTTGGACACCCCGCATCCGGTGATGAACATCTGCGTGCCGGAACCTGAAAGATAGGTCGGGAATCCGCTGACGCACTTGTTCACGACGCCACCAGAACCGCAAGGATTGAGGGTCACAGTCGTGGTGACGATGCTTTGCACCACCGCGCCGGCCAGAATGCCAGGAGCCCATACGTGGGCGCCGGTGCAGATACCGGTGCCGGACGAGACTGTGATGGTCGACGAACCGGCTGACCATGTGCCGGTCGGCACCGCAACCCCGTTGACCGCCTGCCCGACAGATATTCCAGTAGCCGAGCCGACCGTCAGGCCTGCGGAGCCAGCCGTCAGTGTGCCGGTCTGCTGGACGTAGGTGTTGCCCAGACATGGAAGGTAGGGAACGCCCTGGAGGCCGGTGTCGAGATGGCTCAGTGACTGGACCGTGAAGCACTTGCCGCGGGCCAATTCCGGGCTGGCCCATGTGATCGCTTGCGCGTTGATCGCGCTCAGTTCGTTGATGAAGAAGATGCCGGCCGTGTAGAACGGGTAATTCGCCAGCGTGGCGATGATCGAGACGTCGGGCTGGCCATTCGTGTTGAAGTAGCCTTGGCCGCCATTCCCCATATCGAGGAACGTCTGGCCACCGCCGGAGAAGGTGATAGTGGCGCCGGCCTGTGTCGCGCTCGCCTGGCAAGGCGTCGTATTCGTGCAGGCGAGGGTAACAGTCGTCGATACGAGGTTCCCGACATAGGCGTCGACCGGAATGCCCGAGAGGGACGATTGCAGCCCCATCCCAATGATGACGCCGGTGGCGCTACCGAGTGAGATCGTCGTGCCGCCGTTGGTGTAGGAGCCGGTCTGGATCGCCTGACCGAGGCCGGGATCAATGCGGAAATCATTGTCGAACTCGACGAATCCGCCGAACGAAACGGTGACCGAATTGTATGGGGTTACATTGAAACCGAAGATGACGTCGCTGGGTGCTACCCGCGTCGGATCGCCGAAGAGGATGCGGCTTCCTGCGCCTATCGATGTCGTATCTGCGCCAAGTGCCTCATTGGCCTTGTTGTTGGTCATATCCAGCTTCATGCACTGGATACGGTATTGCGCTCCGAAGGCAGCCGAGAACGTATAGCCGGTCGCAGCCGTTGGCTGGACCAGCACGTTACCAGGCGTCGTGCAATTCCCTTTGAACGCGATCTGGCCAGGTTGGCATTGTCCGATGACGCCGCCGACCAACTGATTAGAGCCTACATGCGTGCCGTCGATCAGCTGGATCGTGACCTGCTGACATGACGACAGGTCGTAGTTCTGCTGAAGGGTCGAATAGGCCTTGGATGGGTTTTTCCAAGGATTGCCGACAGAGCCATCGCCTGTCGTATCGCTACCGCTCGGCGAGACGAACAGCGTCAGCGGTGTCGGAACCTGAGTACGGCCGCCGCTGATCGAGTTGCAGCCGAATCCCGTCGCCGCCGTCCATTTCAGCGCATTGGCCAACCCGCCGCAATTGGGAACGGGGACACCAGTCGGAACGCCCGTGCTGCCAGTCGCGTTTCCGAGCAAAGTATTGGCTGCCTGCGGCGGCAGTATGTTCTGGCCGAAGGTGCTGAACGGAATCGCCTGGGCGGGACCAGGCCCGATGCCCAGTCTGCCGACCACGGTGTTCGGCGGCAGTGTCTGCGGGAAGTTCGATTGCGCGAATGCTGGAGCACCGAGAACGAGCGCGAATAGGGCACAGGAAATGAAGCGTCGAAGTTTCATCAGCCGCCTCTATTGGCTCTCGATCACGCCGGACAAAACGAAGCGATCGTTCGCGACGTAGTTCGTATTCGCACCTCGTCCGCAGGTGATCGTTGCTGAACCTCCAGAGACCGTGCAGAACACCGCGACATTTGCGTTGTTTTGTTCTCTCCCGATCATTGCGCCGCCCTTGTTGGCGGTGATCGGAAGCGTGAATGAAACTGCAACGCCACACGTTCCGAGCGTCGCTACCGTGATGTCGGCCTCGAGGAACGTCGTCTTGCCAATAGATTTGCTGGTCGCCGAATTGACCGTGAACGTCGCCGTGCCGCAGGAAGGCGATGGCGTGAAGTTGGACCATGCGGTGCCGGTGTCGTTGGTCCCACCATTGGCGATGGGCAATGTGCCGGTCACATGCGTCGTAAGGCCGATCTTTCCCCACGACGAAACCGTGGTCACGCCGCCGGAAATGAGCGCATTGCCAGTGGCAACAGAGGCCAGTTTGCCAAGTGTGTTGCTGCCCGTTGCCTGCAGCAGATCGCCGGTGGCGTAGGTGGACTGATTGGTGCCCCCATTTGTCTCGGGGAGGATCCCGCTGATATGCGTCGTTAAGCCGACTTTGCCCCAACTCGGGACAACGCCCACACCGCCAGATATCAGCGCGTTTCCTGTGGCTGCATCCGCAAGTCTTTGCAGGGTTGTCGTCGTGTTCGCGGTTAAGAGATCACCGACCGCGAAGGCAGCCTGTCCGGTGCCACCGTTTACCGCTGGTAATGTTCCGCCGACGCCACCGTTGCCAGAGGATGTGAGATCGATCTGCGCAAGGCGCGCGCCGGAGACCGTGCCGGTGATGATGTCGTTGCCGCTGCCGCTCGTCGCGATTGCCGCCAACCCGGAAATATCGCCGGACGTTGGCTGTGCGCAGCCTGACGCCGTGCCCGTGATGAAGTTGACAAATTGGTGCGCCGGGCACGTGACGACAGTCGGGGCGAGAGGTGCGAGCTTGACGGCCAGGACAGAAAACGGGATCGCTGTTGCTTCACCTGGGCCGATATCGACCGAGCGGCCAATGACAGTGTCGGCCGGCAATGTGAATGGCAGCGTCTGCGCAAGCGAGATACTCGGCGTCAGAGTAAGGAGCACGGCGATGATTGACTTGCTCATACCAGCGAGGAAGCATCAGCCGGTCGGAGGCCGCAACGCACCGCTCTTGCCAAAGCCGCCCAAATGGGGTTCATGGCCGCGATGCAACGAATAGCAATCAAACAGGGACTGGCGGTCGCCACTTTGGGCGCACTGGCCTATGTCGTTTTCGGCGACGCAATACAGGCGGCCTTCGCGGCCTTCCTCGTCCTGCTCGCCGTCATCTGGATGGAAAGCTGAGGCCTATTGCCCCCGCGCTCGCTCGAGGCGGAGCTTTTGTTCCGGCGTGGCGTACTGATAGAAGTCGCGAATGATCCGCCCGTTCAGCCGCGTCGCCGGATTCATCGTCGTTCGAATGTAGAAGTTCTGCAGCCCCGGCGGGATGCCGAGCGAGGTCATGCGCGCCGTGGCGCCTTGGATATCACCGCGCTGGATCTGACGACGGATGTCCGGCAGCGCCGCGTCGACCTGATACTGATGCTGCGCCCGCGCCTGGTAGAGCTCGCCGACCGCCGGACCGCCGGGCGCGCCTTTCGAGAACGTCACGCCGGCAATTGGTCCGAAGGTCTGGAGAGCAGCCACCTTGCTGTCGCCTTCACCCTTCACGAGATCGGCCGCGGCGCTGATCTGCCCCTCGGGGAACTGCGACTTGACCAGGTGGGCGGCGATGAGGCCGATGTTCTTGATGTACTTGTCCGGCGCATCGGCGTTGGGGTCGTAGACCTTGCGGCCGAACCCGGCGTCATTCGACATGATCTGCCACGCCGGGCGGGCGATGGTGCCCTGCTTGCGCCGCATCATGTCGAGCGCGCCGGTCATATAGCCGATGAACTCTTCGCCGATCTTGCCGACGGGGTTGCGGGCGTAGATGGCGGTGCCATCCTTGGCGCTGCCGATCCTGATACGGTCCTTGCGGCCTGGCTCGTTATCGCTGGTCGCGCTCAGGTCCTCGAGGAACTTGAACGGCTGGATCAGTTCGAGCGGGTGTTCCTTCACGGCCGTGAGCTTGTTCTGCAGCCGCTCGGCGTAGCCATGCATCTCCTTGTCGAGCGTCGAGTCGTTGACCAGCACGTTGGCGACGTTCTGCAGCAGCGAGTTCATGACGTACATGAGCCCGATATCGAGCCCGATGACGGCGACTGCTTTGCGCACCGCCATCTTCTTGATGTAGCCCTTGGCCTCTGGGTTGAGGTTCCCGACGTCGCGCTCGATCTGCGCCATCACGTCCCGCGGCAGACCGGTGAGCATGTCCTTCATCACGCCCATGTTGCCGAGCGTGAAGGATCGCGAGAACAGCAGCATGTTCGCGATCTTGCGCGCGCCATCCGACATCGCTTCCTGCGGCAGCGCGCCGGCGTAGCGGTTGGCCCAATGAGCGGCCGCACGCGCCGCGGTCTGTCGGTCGACCCCCTTCGCCAGCAGGTCGTCACGGAAATTGGTGTAGAGCCCCATCTGCAGGTCGCCGACGCGATCCCACAGCAGCGTGTTGTGCCAGAAGTTGCCGGCCTTATCGATCGCCGCCTTAACCGCGGTGCCGGCAGCCTCATCGAACAGCCCAGGGACGAAGGCGAGCACCTGAGACGTCCACGAGCGACCTGGCGTCAGGTTTGGCTGCTCCATGACGCCGGTGATGTCCTGCTTGAAGAACCGGGCCCCGATCGGCACCAGACCGGCGTCGATTGCCTCGTGCATCGTCGGGACATGCTGCTTTGCCCGGTTGCCTTCGAAGTAGACTTTGAACGTCGCGACTTTGCCGGGCATCGCCGGGATGGCGCGCCCCCACTCCACCGCGTTGTGGATCAGCGGCGAGTTCATGATCATGCTCATGGTCTTGCCCTTGAGCCCCATCATGGCGTTGTAGAACGGGCCGGACTTCTGCGTCAGTACCGCACGCAACGGTCCCTCGAAATCGTCGCGCACATAGATCGGCACCTGTTCGAAGATGATGTTGCCGTCGGCGTCCTTGACGACCTTGACCGTATTGCCATCGAGCTCCGGTTCGCCGTTTGCCTTTCGCTCGAATTTCGGCCGCCAGGTGCGGAAGGCCGGGTGATCGATTGTGAACCACTTGTGCTCGGAACCGGCAGGGATCGCGCCTTCGGCCACGGTGTCCTTGCCGGTGCGCTTGCCGATCTCCTTGATGTTGTTGATCAGCGTCCGGCCGGCGATCGCGTCCTCAAGCTTGGCGGTCGCCAGCGGCAGCGTGCGGATGTCGCGCACGATCTGCGCGCCTTCGCCCATGACTTCCTTCGCCGCGGCCTCGGTCTCTTCGGCGGTCATGAACTTGCGGTGCTTCATCTGCCCCGTCTTGACCCGCAGGTTCTGCCCGATGCCATTGAGCGGCAGCGCGCGCTCGCCGGATGTCTCCTCGGCGACGTTGACCACCATGCGCGGCGTATAGGCGGGCAGACCCTCGCTTTCGACCAGGCCGACGTCATTCGCGCGCAACCACGCGTTTTGCGCGTGCGCGTGTTCGGCCTCGACCGCTGCGCGTTCGGCTGGCTCGAGCGTGACAAGACCCTGGTGCTCGCGGCTCTCGCCAAGCTGCTGCGCGACGCTTTCCTCGTCGGCAGCGTCCCACATGCGCTTGCGCTGTTCGGGCGTGAAGCGCTTCTCGATGTCGGCGTCGCGGCGCGCCCACTCCCACCTGTTGCGCCGCAGCGTGTTGGCGAAGTCCTTCGCGGTCGCCATGCTGTCGACGGTGCCGGTCGCCATCGGTGCCGTCAGCATCTGGATGTCGCGGCCGATATCGAACAGCCGATCGAGCGCATCCTTGGCCATGGTGACGAGCTTGCCGGGCGGCGGCGACGGCTGCTGCGAAAGCGGGACGAGCGGTGGCTCAGTGGTGACTTCACCGGTGGCAGCCGCGCCGAGAGAACGAGGCTTTCCCGCCATGATATCCGCGATCTTGTCCGTTGTGACACCGTTGCGCGATAGCTCGACAATGACGTTCGACCGATCGTTACCGTAGCCGGCGGATTTGATGTTCAGCTCCTTCATGACCTCGGTTGGCGACTTGCCGTCCCTGATCATGCGCGCGATCTGCTCGACCCTGTTGACCTCGGCGCCGACCGCGGTTGGTATCCCGAGTTCTTCGGCCTCGGCCACGGTCAGACCATCCGGCAACTTGACCGGTTCGGCCGCGGTGCGCGGCGCCGTGAGCTCGTGTTTCAGGAAGGCGTCGCTCTGCGCATCGTGAACGGCCTCGGCGGGATGGATGCCGCGCTCCTGCCACTGCTCTTTGAGATTGGTCTCGACGCGCGCGATGTCTTCCGGGGTGGTCGGCCTGACGGTCACGCCTCCCGCACCATCTGGCTTGGGCTCTTTGGTCAGCACCTCGGCGCCCGCCCTGAAATCCTGGGCCTTCGGCAGACCGCCGATCGGCTGGTCGATCGCAGCGCCGCCGGTCACGGCCGGGCGCGAGAAATGGCCAAAGCCAGCTTCGATCATCCCCCAATTGCCAAGGTTGATGACTTCGTGGCGGGCGCGCTCGCCCATGCCCTGCGACGCGCCAAGGTCGTCCACGATCTGGCCGAACGCCTCGCCGGCGCCGTGTATCCCCGCGTTGACGCCGCGCAGCAGTGTGTCGAAGGCCTTGGCCGTCGGCAGGATCGCGGTCTCGTTGAGGAACTGGATCGGGCCCGGACGCCCTTTCGTCGGATCGTGGAAGATGCCCAGGTTGACCAGGTCGTTGATCGTCTCATCGGACAGGCCGGTGGGAGAGGCCTCCCCAAAGCCTTCCTTGGCAGCCTGGAGCACCTTCTGCATTTGCTGCCCGGCGCGCACCCGGCTGAGGAACGCCGGCGGCACGGTCTCCGGCTGTGCGCCACCGACGGGCTGCCAATCGTCCTGCTCGGTGACGGGCTGCCAATCATCGGCTGGTTGGGACATCAATCACCTTCTTGCCGGTCACGTCGTAGAGCACGCCGCTCGGATCACGGTATTGCTGACGGCTTTGGCTCCACTGCCAGTTGTTCGGCGGCACGAACGTCTTCGCGCCTGGCGGCTGGTTAATCACCTCGACGCCGGTGACGGTCTTGTTCGGTCCGCCTATGTTCCCGCCCTTGTCGAGTGCAGCCTGATAGTTCGTCGCATCCTGGAGCGAGACGCGGTACTTGCCGATCGCATTGGGCTTGCCGAAGAAGTATTCCGACCCCGGGTCATAGAGCAGGTGCGGGTCTAGCCCCTTCTTGCGCAGGTCCTCTTCGCGCCGGCGGGCGTCCATTTCTGCTTCGTACATTTTCTGCTGACCGAGCGGCGAGTGGCCGGGCGTCAGCAGGTCCTTGGCGCCGTCGATGGTCGCGGCATAGCGCTTGAAGAACTCGGACCGGTCGCGGCCGAGCGCCTCACCCTGCGGCGAGCGCAGGTTCGTGAATTCCCTGGTCAGGAAATTGAAATCGGCATTGCTCAGCTTGCCCTGCTGATACGCGTCATAGATCGCATTGGTGTCCGGCAGCTTGGTCTGGTCCGTCGCACGGATGCGCGTCAGAAGGTCCATCGTCGTGGCATGCGAGACGCGCTTGAGCGGCTCCGGTTTGTCGAGGCGTTCGGTGATCACTTCGCCGTTCGTCACCATCGTCTTGAGCCGGCCGGGCTCGAGCGCGGCACCGGAGTGCTGGCCGAGGTCGCGCAGCTTCTGCCAGTAGTCGGCGGGCAGCTGCGGGGGGTCGCCGGCGTTCTTCGGCGCCGTCGAGAGCTCCAGCTGGTTGACCTTGTCGTTGAAATCCTTCTTCGCCTCGTAATCGGCGGTCGTGCGGTTGGCGCGCGTCTCGGACTCGTTGATGCGCTTGTAGTAGCGCGCCGCCTTGGCGAACTGGTCGACCTCCTGGGCGTTGATGTAGTCCGGCCACCGCTCGGAGAATGACTTGGCCGCGGCCTCGGGATCGGCGGCCTTCTCGATCGTGCCGAGCGCGCCGGCCTTGACGATCTTCTCCTTGACCTCCTGGGCGATCTCGCTCTGCACCTTGGCGGCCGCGGTGCCCTTGAGGTTCGGACTCGACGACACGACGCCCTTGATCGAACTATCGGCCGTGCCCACCAGGTACTCGGTCGACGTCGGATCGTTGCGCGCGGCATTGGTCCACGCGTTCGTCATCTTGCGAATGTTGACGGTGACCGCGTCGGCGGCGAGCGTCGACATATCTGCCGACGCCTTCGTGAAGATGTGGTTGCGCAGCGAGTCGATATGAGATTCGGCCCACTTCTGGCCTCCCTCAGTGAAGAAGGCGCCCGAAAACTGCTCCAGCTGCGGCTGCAGCACCTTCTCATTGAACTTGGCGGCGACCGTCGTGTCGTTTGGGTCAGCATTCTTGACCGTCTCGTTCCACTTGTCGGTCATGTCAGCCTGGATTTGCGCAAACTGCGCGGCGCCGTGGCTGATCTCCTGGTGCTCGACGTACTTGACCGCCGTGTCGCCGGTCTCACGGATCGCGCTGCCGATGGCGTGGCCCAGCGTCATCTTGGCCGCTGCAATTTCGCTGTACTCGGCGCCTACGCGGCGTGCGGCCGCCGCGGTCGCATTGATGCCGGTCTCGGTCGGATGAAGACCGAGCGCGGGCGCGTCGTATTCGACGATCTTCGGCATTTAGGGAAACAGCGACGCGACGGCCGCCACTCCTTTGATCGCTGCGGTGATGTTCAGTCCCGACGCCGATTTCTCGGCAGCGTCGGCCGACAGGCGCGCGGCCGAGGACATGAGCTTGTAGGACTGCGCCTGTTCTTCATAGCCTGCTTCCTCGATCAGGCCCTGCTGACCGGTGACCGCCTTGGTGAGCGCCCCCTGCGCCGCGCTGTCGCGTAGCAGGTCGAGCGCCGAGCCCGACGCAGCGAAGCCAGACGCGGCAACATCGGCCTTCTGCTGACCGATGGTCTGGAAGATACTGCGGTCAAGCTGGGCCTGCTTGATCTCGGTCGACTGCTCGGTGAACTGCTTGTTGCGTGAGGCGAGGTCGGCCGCGAGATCGTAGCTTTGCGCCTCGATGCGGTTGCCCTGCGCCTTGGTGCGCAGCGCGCTCGCCGAGAACAGATCGCCGACGGCGCCGCTGAGAGCTGAAAACGTGCCTGCACCAACCGCCATTTAGATATCCTCCGTGTGGAGGAAACCACCGATCGTGTTGAGGTTGCAGGGATACGGCCGCGTGATCTCCCAGCAGATTTGGCTATCGAAGCTTTCGTCGTCCTCGATCGTGTCGCGGTGGATACCGGTGAACGATTGATCGACCGTGTACGATTTTCCGCCCGGCGTCTCGAACAGCGCCGGGCGCAAGCTGTCGAATTCCGTGCCGAACGATACGCCCTGTGAGCCCTCAAGCTCGGCTGCATAGGTGTGCGTGCGCCGCTTCTTGGCGAACCCCGGACCGTTGCGCGCACCGGTTTCCTCACGGGAATTCGGCCGCACGATCTGACCGCGGGACGCGTAGGTGAAGCCCACGAGCATCGGCATGACGCCAGTGAACATGACGCGGCCATTCGCGGTGATTCCGGTGGTGACGAAGGCCGCGGTGAATAGACCCTCTGCCGTTCCACCCGACACGCCGTCGCCGTAGGGCACGGTGATCGAGCCGTTGACCACGACGAAGTCGCCGCAGTCGAGCCCGCCGAGCCACGCCGTGACCATCTTGCCGTTGTGAGGCCACAGGCCGTTGAGCGTCAGACCGCCGTATGGTGCCGGCACCGTGTTGCTCGTCGTCGTCGAGCTCGGCGTGATCGCATCATCGAGGTAGGCAGCGTCCGAGAACGCCGATCCTTCCTCGAGGATGTCGGTCAGCAATTCGACATGCCGTACCGTCCCGTCGCTGGTCACCATGGCGATCGTATCGAGCGTGCCGTCGGCATTGCTTCCGCGGCAGATGCTTTCGACTGTCCGGCCGGAGCCGAGGACGTGCCGGTGCATGCCGAAGAAGTCTGGCGGTTTCGACGAGCTCAGGGTCTCGCGCTTGTAGGTCTGACCGATCAGCGAACCATCGCCCATGCGCTGCCACAGGATCGGCGCCAGTTCTTCCTGGAAGGCAGTTTCCCGCACGCCGGTCTTGGTGACGTGCTGAATCCACTTCGACAGGTTGAGCGCGGCGAACTTGCCGGAGAAAACGTCGGCAAAATATTCCAGCACGCGACGCTGATAGCGATGCACGACGGAGAGTGTTAGCCCCGTCCTGCGCGGCTCGATATTGGCGCAGCCGCCGGACTTGATGGGATGGGCTTGGATGGTCGTCGGCGTCAGCGGGAGGTTCTGCGAGGTGGCCTGCACGAGCCAGGGACGCGCCTGCGTGCCGCAGATGATGCCCGGATCGTCCGACTCCATCCAGAAGACAGGATTCACATCGGCGGCGTTGAACGTGTAGGAAATCGCGTTGTTGCCGGCGACGGCTCCGCTCGGGCCAGTCGGAGCGAAGTTGAATGGGTCATTAGAGACGCTACCGTCGATGCGATTGCCAACGACGCCGGACAGCCATAGCCGCCCTTCATGGTAGGTGCCGCAAGTCGGCCACCCAGTGGTGTCGCTGAACAGACCCAGCCGCCAGGTGCGGATCGCCGTCGTGTAGAGCAGCGGGTCGCCAAGGATTTGAACGCTCACACCGTTGCTCGTGCCGGTCGTGAAGGGGTTGAACAACTTCACCTCGCACATGATCGCGGTGAGATTGTTGATCGTCGCAAAGCCCTGAAGTACGGAAACGACGATGATCTCGACCCATACGAATTTCCACAATGTGGTCTGATCTGATGAGATGATAGTAATCGGCGCTTTCGTGTTCGAAATGCTTCCGGTGGTGCCGAGCAGTGTGCCGTCCGATGACGTCGCCGGTGCACTCGTCTTAGCTCTCAGGTTGAGCGTAAACGTCGTCGTGACCGGGCCGGTGCCAGCACTATCATCAAAAAAACCATGATCGATCGACGGGAAAAACGTCGCTAGAGCGATCTTTTGATCCGAGGCGCCGGAGAAATCCTTACCCACGAAGCCGGTGACCGTTGTCGCCCCAACGCCGACAGATTTCAGGGAACATGCAGTTTCCGATTGCGCGGTGTTGCCATCGAACGAGGCCGCGAGGCCGCCGCCAGCGACCATATCTCCGATCGGAACAGAACCGGCGAGCGCGCGATCGATCTCGTTGAGCAACGAGATGATCTTGCCCCAGGTCCAACGATTGCCAGCTGCATCCACTGCCCACTTTGTCACGTCAATGCCAGGCTGGCTGCCCGTGGAGTTGGCGAGAGCCTTCCACGCGACACCATTGAAGGAGACCTCATTTCCCGTGACGTAGGCGGTTGCCGCGTTCCAAAGCGCCGGCTCCGAGAACATCCGCACCAGGCGACCGATGTCCGTCCCCTGGAACCCGTTGGCGCCGATCGCATCGAAGGAAGAGACGGCAACCCAATTCGCTGACGGCGGCGCGCTGCCCAGATTGGCATCCACGAGAGATTTGAAGTTGACGCCACCGTTCGTGACATAGTCGCCGACGGTGTACGACTTGGTCGCGTCGTAGGGGTTGAACGATAGCGTGAGGTTGATGTTCCCGGTGAGACCGGACGGCGTCGCCAGCGTGCCGCCGGGAACCGGATCAAAGTACGGTCCATCCTTGAACACGATCGGCGCGAGCGTGAACGTCGCGAAGCTGGTCGACGTTGGCTGACTGTTGACCGTCAACGTGTACGGTCGGACGATCGCCTGCAGCAGAACGGCTTGCACAGTCGATCCATTCGGCAGTTGGACGTCGGTCTGCACAGAGCGCAACGTCGACCAGATGCCCCCCACGTACGGGGTCGTGATCTCCAGGATGCGGGCGACCTGCGCGCCGGCGGCGAGACCGCCAACGCCGAGTGTCGCACCATTGATCCCGGCAAGCGTCAGCGGATCGGCGATCGTGAATTGCGAGGCGCCGGTCTTGGTGATCACGAACTGACGGTTCTGCAGCAGCGGCACCGTGGCGCCCAGCGAAGGCGTGGGGAATATCACGGTGTCGCCGGAGGCGAAGGCGTGAGGCGTTGCCGTGTTGACCTTGGCCGGGTTGTCCGCGGTGATGCTCGAGACGGTTTCCGGGTCATTCGTCAGCACGGGGATGGTGCCGGTGATGAAGCGAACGATGCCGTCGGTGAAGACCATCTCGTAGGGAGAGGCCTGCTTGAAGTCGAAGGTGACGACGCGGGCGGGCAGACCGTTGCGGGTATGCCCCACGTGATGCGTGCCTGGCCGGCGGACCCAGACGTCGGACTCGATCGGGAGGCCGTTCTGGCACACCGTCAGCAGCGTACGGTATTCGGGATCTGTGTAGCGGCCGGTCGCGAAATTACTTACTTCGCCGCCCAAAAATCCTGACTGGATATACGATGCATCTCCCACGGAGCTAATTCCGGCAAGCGATGTAATCGTCGAGGCTCTGCTGCTCCGCACCGATTTCGATGGCATTGCGAAGGCGCGCGTCGCCCATGAACTGCGCGTATTCCTTGGCGATGATCTGCTTCTTGCTCACCGACTGCGTGAGCACTTCGCAGACGTCAAACGCGATCCGGCGGCCGAGTCCCTCGCAGAACATATCGTGCATCTTGGTGACGTCGACCACGTCGGCGACGAACCGGACCATGATCGGCTGCGCCTCGCGCGTGACGATGAAATCTCCCTCCTGGTTCCAATCCTTGTATGGCAACTCGCTCGGAGCACCGATCGAAGACGTCGAGCCCGCCTTCGGGTCCTGCGGGGCCATGCGCATAAAGTTGCCGGGCAGCCGGAAGAAGTTGCGGGACGCCTCGCTCGTCGAGGGTCCCACATTGATCGGATAGATGACGTTGAGCGGGATCACGGTCACACCGGACGGAAACTCAGAACCGCCGACCTGCAGCCACTTGATCGAGCCCTTGCCGGCGACGAAGTTCGTCGTCCACGGCGTCAGGAAGCTCTGGCTCTGCCAGAACGCCGGACTGAAGGTCGGGTCGTGGCCGAGATTGCCGTTGGACAGCGACTTGTAGGTGATGCCGTCGGAGCCGTTGACGAGGTTGTTGATGGCGTAGGTGGTGCCGATCGCCCAATCCGCCGCGCTCGCCGCCGGCGTCTGGTTGATGTTGAAATCGATCTTGCTCATGTACGCGATGGCTGCGGACGTCACGACCTGGTTCTTGAAGTAGGTAACCGTCGCATCCCAGGCGGTCGCCGTCGCGGGGTTGTCGGCGTTGGCCGGCTGCAGCGACTGATAGACCTTGTTGGTGCCATCACCGGCGGTGGTGTAGACGAGCTCGCCGGCGAAGTACGTCGTGGTCGCGCTGTAAAGCGACACCGTCATCGGCCCGAAATATTGTTGCCAAGCGACGGTGGTCAGAGGATCGTTGGCGAGGTTATTCCGTATCTGGGAAATCCAGACCGCGCCGGTCTGATCGGAGACGATCGAGCCCACGAAGTAGGTCGTGGTCGGCGACCACAGCGATGCGACGAGCAGCATCGTGTTCGCATCGATAGGCCGAAGAACGGTGCGGCGGATGGCGAAGACCCAGACATTCCTGCTCAGTTCGGACCGGCGCAGCTTGTCGTAGCAGAACGCCGTCTCGGAGGCGTTCTTCGAGTCCTCATTGAAGCCCTGGATCTGATTGATGCGCTTAGCGCCGCAGCATTGCAGCGCGCGATTGGCAATATCGACGGGCGTCAGAAAACCGGCCATGGCCGGGACATTGCGGCTCTAGGACCGCATCCCGCAACGCACCTAGCGCTGCTCGCCCCACGCATCGATAGCGGCGTTTGTATTGCCGGCGCCGAGTGTTGGCATCGAGACGACGATGGTCGTATTTGGCGCGCTCGCGGACACGCACGGGGTAAAGTTCACGACCAGTGGAGGGTTCGGCGTCGTGGCGCCGGTGACCGCCCCGTAGGTATAGGTCATGGTTCCATTGGCCGGGCCGGTGATGGTCAGGTTGACGACGGCCGATGCAGTTGCACCGCCGCCGGTCGCCGCAAAACCGCAGATGTACGTAACCCGGTTGGCCACCGCCGGCAGGGTTGCCGTGGCCGTCGCCGCGGCCACGTTGCCGGATGAGGCCGAGATCGGGATGCCACGGGTCGGCGGCACCTGCGCGTCGGCATGGCCGACCAGCAGGGCGAGCAGGCATGCGAGGACGAGGGGAAGGCACCTGATCATGATGCGATCGTGCCGATATTGCCGCCGAACGGGTTCTCCGGGACGACGAACGGCGTGATGCCAGCAGTCGTCGCGGCCGTGTTGACCGCGGTCTCGAATGCGACGTCGGCCGCAACCAGTGCGGTGTTGTAGGCGGCAAGGTTCGCCGGGACGAAGGCATAGGTCGCAAGCGCTGCTGCCTTGGCGGTCTGCCGGACGCCTTCCGCAATAGCGACAGCACGAATGAATGTCTGCTCGGCTGCTGTGGCCATCACGCGCCTCCGGTTCCGAGTTCCATCAGCGCCGAAATGAACGGCGCCGGAGATACCCCGTTGGCGATGGCCGAGGCCCGCGCCGCGCGATAGAAGGTGATCTCGGCGGCTTTCAAGTTGACCTGGCTGCCATTGACGCCCTGGCGAATGCTCTCCGCGATCAGCACCGCCGCCTGATGACCACGGTTCTCGTTGAATGAACCCATGCCCATGGATCACTCCACGTACTGGACTTCGATCCCCAGATCGACCGAGTTAGTGATGGCGGTCGTGATCTTCAGCAGGATGTCGAAGAAGCCACCGGGATCGGCCGTGAACTGCGTGGCGCCCAGGTTCACCAGCACCTGCCAGAGCGGAAGGTTCTGATGGTCGGCGGTGAACGTATTCGCCAGCGTCACATCGGTAATCGTCTTGGTTGCCGGCACCGTGAACGCAGCGCCGAACAGCTTGTTGTCGACCGGACCGGTGATCTGGACGATGCCGCCGGCGAGCGACTGCTGTGTGCCGTCGTTGGTGCTGTCGGAGAACGCAACGTCGATGTCGGTTGCACCGGCGCCAGGCGCGTTGATGACGGACAGAAAAACGTGCTTCACCTTCGCGGTCGTCGGGATGCGTGCCAGTCGATAGGTCGAGGTTGCCGACGTCGCCGCTGTCGCGAGGACGTGACCGCCGGACGACCGCAGCATTCCAGGCGCGCCCTCGCCGATCGTGTTGGTGATGATCGGGGACGCGTCGAGGTTGGTGATCGGCGCGGATTTTAGGTTCTCGACAGCCATTGGACTTGCTCCGGTTCAGATCGATCAGGTCGTCTTTCCGTCGGACACGTCAAATCCGGCGGCCTTGACCTGCTGTGCGTTCTCGAAGAACCGCTCGAACGCCTGGAGAGCGTTGTGCACGTCCTTCTTGGTCAAGTTGGCAGCGTCGGCGACGCGCAACTCGATCGTATTCACGCCGGTGGTGGCGGCGGTGCCCGTGATGAAATCGGAGTACTTGAACCCCTCGATCCCACGGTTCACTGCGACGAAATGGTCTGCCATTGACCAGATTCCTTACGGCGTGACGTCTGCAGCGGCCGAAGTATCGGCGCAGAGCACCTGCAGAAGACGGCCGGGCTCCAGCCTCGTCGCGCCGGACGACATGCAGGTGTATAGCTGATACGGCAACCCCGAGAGGTCCTTGCGCTGCGAGACGTCGTTCATGGTGTCGAGCCAGACGCCGAGGTACGCGCCGGACTTCACCAGCGCGATGTTCTGGCGGACGTTGGCGCTCGAGGTGAGGCGCTCCGAATAGACGATATCGAAGCCCATCAGCCGCGTGACCTTGCCCTCGACGAGGGTCGGCCGGTCAGCACCCTGGAACTCGGTGGAAACCACCTGCACCTGATTGAGCAGGTCGCTCTCGCCCTGGGAATTCGTGATCCAGGTGAGGGCCTCTTCGTCGACATCGACCTGGGCCTTACGGAACACCCGCTTGGCTTCGATCATCTTGGCGACGGTCAGGCCTGATGCTGCGGCCGAGCCGAAGGTCGAGGCGATCTGCCACTTGGTCGTGTCGAAGGTCTCGCCCGAGAGGCCGCCGGCGTCGGCGCCGATCTGGGCCGTCGCAAACGCTGCGGTGATGATGCGGTCGTCCCATTCGCGCGCAACGGCAGCGGCGGCGACGTCCGAATACTGCGAGGTCGGGTCCTGCAGCAGCTTGAGCTTATCGAACGAGTCGATCAGCTGAGAGGCTTCCTTGTCGACCGGGAACACCCAGCGCCGGGTGAAGTCGACGTCCTGGCGGTTGAGCGGCGCGAAGCGGCCCGCCGGGGTCTGCATCTGGATCGCGCCGATATACTGGATCGGGCTGGCCTGCTTGCCGATGTGGTTCCCCTCCATGACCTTGCCGCGCAGCTTCGACTGCCGCTGCTGCAGCTTCATGTTCAGGATAGTGGAGAACTGCGTAACGTAGAGCTTGAACAGGTTCTCGGACATGGCCTTCCCTCTGGATTCGATCCGAAGTCGCGGCCGTGTCGCGAAGTGCATGCGCACCTGCGGGGCCATCAAAAACTTCGACCGTGTCCAGGGCGGTGAATCGCCAAGGGGGCCGTCATGTCGCGGATAGAACCGTATCCGGCTGCCGCCGGGGGCCATTTCCTACCGATCGTTTCCTTGCGGGGATCAGCGTCGTGTGCGGGAGATACTCCTGAT
>Ga0307472_100000242_pt1 | contig 17762 bp, 18 predicted proteins | sample atmos_gasesAM5C__2_FD_204582 | JGI IMG/M metagenome (GOLD analysis project Ga0307472, IMG submission 204582) | Hardwood forest soil microbial communities from Morgan-Monroe State Forest, Indiana, United States - atmos_gasesAM5C_05 | ecosystem: Environmental > Terrestrial > Soil > Temperate...
AGGACAAGCTCGTCGCGGACGGTTCGAACCTCTCGCCCACCCTCGAGTTGCGGCTGCGGCGGCAGGCGGGCACACGTCTCGAGCGGCTGGACGCGCTGGCCCGCCGAACGAGTCACTGAGATTTTGGGGTTCCAAACCTTGCAACAGCGTCATCACGACTGGGTCGATCGGCAGATTGTGGCCCATCCGGTTTGCCGCCATCGTGCGGGTGATGGCATTTGTCAGTTGCTGCCTGTTCGCCGCGCTCGGGCGAAGAGGCCTAGTGTCCTGCGAGGGGGAAGTCGCTAGGCAGTCCGGCCGGTGCAACAGCCAAGCTGCACGGCCGATACCATCCGATCGCTCGGGACATAAATCCGAGTACACGGGGCAATTAGCTACAACATCAGGAGAGTGAGTCGTGCCAGTTGCTGCTGAGTGGGGGACCGGACAGGTGTTCTTGTCCTTCCTGTGGTTCTTCCTGTTCTTCATCTGGATCTGGCTACTGATCGTCGTGTTCAGCGACATCTTCCGAAGCCACGACCTGTCCGGATGGGCTAAAGCCCTCTGGATCATCTTCGTCGTGATCTTGCCCTACCTCGGCGTCTTCGTATACCTCATCGCTCGTGGCCGCCACATGCAGGAGCACGCGGTGGCCGACGCTAAGCAACGGGATTCCGATTTCCGTCAATATGTGCAGAGCGCCGCGGGAACGAGTGGCGGTGGCGCGGCCGACGAGATCACTCGATTGGCCGACCTCCGCGACAAGGGCGTCATCAGCGACGCCGAATTCCAGCAGGCCAAGGCCAAAGCGCTGGGCTGATCGAATCTGGCATTGGCGCGTCCTCGGCCCACCCGGGAGCGGCTATCCGAGTACGGTCGCCCCGCCCGTCACGACGAGGGCCGTGACCGAGGGGCCGAGGGACGCGGCACCATTGCGTTGTGATGCACGTCGCCGCTTCTACCAGCGGCCTCTATACGGCCGTGGGGAAGTGCATGTGGGCGCTGTGATGCTCCGTGTCGTAGACATCGGGCCACCGGCTGGTGATTGCCTTGCCTCGCGTGTAGAAGCGCACACCTTCGATGCCGTGTATGTGCGTGTCGCCGAATAGTGAGTCCTTCCACCCGCCGAAGGAGTAGAACGCCATCGGCACCGGGACGGGCACGTTGATGCCGATCATGCCGACGTGTACGTCCCGCTGGAAGTGCCGTGCGGCGTTACCGCTGCTGGTGAAGATGGCTGTGCCGTTGCCGTACGGGTTCGCGTTGATGAGGTCGATGGCCTCGTCGAGGCTCTCCACTCGGACGACCGCCAGCACCGGGCCGAAGATCTCGTCGGTGTAGATGTCCATGTCGGTCTGCACCTGGTCGAAGAGCGTGGGCCCGACGAAGAAGCCCCCCTCGTAGCCAGCAACCACGAGGCCGCGGCCGTCGACGACGAGCGTGGCCCCGGCTTGCTCGCCGCGGCCGACATAACCGACGATCCGATCCCGTGACTCGGGTGTCACGATCGGACCCATCTCGCTGGACACGTCATCGCCCGGGCCAACCTTGACCTCTTCCGCCTTCTCCTTGAGCTTGGCGACGAGTGCGTCGCCGGCGCTACCGACGGCGACGACGGCCGAGATCGCCATGCACCGCTCCCCGGCGGAACCGTAGCCAGCCGCGGTGATGTGATTCGCGGCGAAGTCCATGTCGGCGTCGGGCAGCACGACGGCATGATTCTTCGCGCCGCCGAGCGCCTGCACGCGTTTGCCGCTGTTGGAAGCGCGCTGGTGGACGTATTTGGCGATAGGCGTGGATCCAACGAAGGACACGGCGGCGATGCCGGGATGGTCGAGTATCGCGTCTACGGCCACCTTGTCACCGTGCACGACGTTGAACACGCCCTCGGGCAGTCCGGCATCCGCGTAAAGCTGGGCAATGAAGTTCGACGCCGATGGGTCGCGCTCGCTCGGCTTGAGCAAGAACGTGTTGCCCGTAGCGATCGCGATGGGATGCATCCACATCGGGACCATGGCCGGAAAGTTGAACGGCGTGATGCCGGCGCACACGCCGAGCGGCTGGCGGAACGAGAAGGCGTCTATGTCGGTGGATACCTGTTCGGAGTACTCACCCTTGAGCAGCTGCGGGATCCCGCAGGCGAACTCCACGACCTCCATGCCGCGGATCACCTCGCCCTTGGCATCGGACTCCACCTTGCCGTGCTCTCGGCTGACGATCTTCGCCAGCTCGTTGAGGTTCTTGTCGACCAGCTCCCGGAAGGCGAACATGATCCGGGCGCGGCGGGTGAGCGAGACGTCGAACCAGCTCTCGAACGCCTTGCCGGCAACCTGGACCACAGCGTCCACGTCGGCTACCTCGGCGAGCAGGACTTGCGCCTGGACTTGGCCGGTTGCTGGATTCCAGACGTTCGCAGTGCGGGTGGAGGCTCCGACATACGGCGCGCCGCCGACCCAGTGCTCAATCGTGGTCATGGACGGAATTCCCTTCTCACTCACAAATACTGTCGCTGCTTCCGCTTGCGCTCGCGGTATACGCCGTACGCCTCGTTGGTGCTGTCGATGGCTGCCACCTCGGAAACCGGGACGTCCCACCAGCTCTCCGACGATGGGACGGGCGCCAACGGATCGGTCTCGACGTACACGACGGTCGTCCGCTCGGCCCGCTTGGCCTGGGCCAGCGCGGATCGGAACTCCTCGATGGTCGACGTCCGCAGTACGTCGGCACCCAGGCTCTGCGCGTTTGCCGCCAGATCCACCGGCAGCTTGTCGCCGTCCAGCATCCCGGTGCCGGGGTTGCGGTAGCGGTAACGGGTGCCGAACCGCTGCGAACCAAGGGATTCCGACAAAGAACCGATCGAGGAAAATCCGTGGTTCTGGATCAGGACGATCGTCAGCTTGATCCCTTCAGATACCGCCGTAACAATCTCTTGGGCCATCATCAAGTACGAGCCGTCGCCGACCATGGTGAAGACTTCGCGGCTCGGGTCGGCCATCTTGATCCCGAGCGCGGCCGCGATCTCGTAGCCCATGCACGAGTAGCCGTACTCGACGTGGTATCCCTTCGGATCCCGGGCCCGCCAGAGCATTTGTAGATCACCCGGCAGGCTCCCGGCGGCTTGCACCACGACATCCCGCGGGCCGGCGACCTCGTTGACCATGCCGATGACCTCGGTCTGGGCCGGCAGTGGCTGGTGTCCCAGGTGATAGGCCGCGTCGACGATCTTGGTCCAGGCCTCGGTGTGCTCGGTGAATTCACGGGTGTACGCCGTGCTGACCCGGTAGCCGGCCGTGGGCTCGCTGAGCGCTTCGAGACCGCGCCGGGCATCGGCCACGACCGCCGTCGCGCTCTGCTTGGCCGCATCGAACAACGCGACGTTGATGTTGACGAACCGTACGTCGGGTCGTTGAAACGCCGTCCGGGAGGCGGTGGTGAAGTCGCTGTACCGGGTGCCTACGCCGATCACGACGTCGGCGTCGCGGGCCAGCGCGTTCGCGACCGGAGTGCCGGTCGAACCGACCCCGCCCACGGCCAGCGGATGGTCCCACGGCACCGCGCCCTTGCCGGCCTGGGTGTCGGAAACCGGAATCCCGGTCGTCTCGGCGAAGCGGCGGAGCGCGTCGCTGGCCTCCGCGTACAGCACTCCCCCGCCGGCCACAATGAGCGGTCGCGTCGCGGCCCGGATGACATCAGCGGCCCGTGCGATGGCCACCGGCTCTGGTTCCGGGCGGGCCACGTGCCACACGCGTCGCGCGAACAGCTCATCGGGCCAGTCGAACGCTTCGGCCTGCACGTCCTGGGGCAAAGCGATAATAACGGCGCCGGTCTCCGCCGGATCGGTGAGAACGCGCATCGCGGCGAGCAATGCGGACGGCAGCTGTTCGGGCCGGTTGATCCGATCGAAGAATCTGGAGATCGGCCGGAAAGCGTCGTTGACTGACACGTCGTACGAGCGGGGGTCCTCCAACTCCTGCAGCACCGGTGCCGTCGCTCGGGTCGCGAAGATGTCACTGGGCAAGAGCAGCACCGGGATGCGGTTGATCGTCGCTCCGGCCGCGCCGGTGACCATGTTGGTCGAGCCCGGCCCGATCGAGGCGGTGCAGGCGAGGGTCTGCAGGCGGTTGTTCATCCGGGCGAAGCCGGCCGCCGCGTGAACCATGCCCTGCTCGTTGCGGGCCAAGTAGTAGGGCATGTCCGCACTTCCGGTCAGCTTGGCCTCGAGCAGGGCTTGACCCACCCCCGCAACATTGCCGTGACCGAAGATGCCGAAGCATCCAGGGATGAGCCGGCGCTCCTCGCCGTCCCGCTCGCTGTACTGGCCGGCCAGGAATCGGACCGTCGCCTGGGCGACGGTGAGCCGTATCGTCACTCACGCACCTCCCTATCTGCGGTGTTCGCTGTGGTGAGTGGCAAACGAGGATCGACGGTCATCCCGTCCCAGCTATCGCGGATCCAGGCGTGCCGCGGGTCGTCGCAGAAGCGCCAAACCCGTTCTCCGGGGCCGGCCATGACGTTCAGGTAGTAGAGGTCGTACCCGGGAGCCGCCATTGACGGGCCGTGGTAGCCGTATGGGATGAGCACGACGTCGCCGGTGGCGACTTCTGCGCACACGTCGATCAGCCGGTCGGGCCCGGACGAGTAAACCCGCTGGTAGGCCCGGCCGACTCCCGGCTCACCTTGCGCGGCATCGGCAACCTCGAAGTAGTAGATCTCCTCCAGCGCCGACTCGACATCTGACTCAATATCGTGTTTGTGCGGTGGGTAGGACGACCAGTTGCCACCGGGCGTCAGCACCTCGACGGCGATGAGACGATCGGCGGCGAAGACGGACGGCGCACAGAAGTTGTTGACCTGCCGGCTTGCCTGACCGGCCCCGCGCAGTTCGATCGGCACATCGACCGCGGCGACGTACCGGAACGCCAACCGCTGGGTTGCCCGCGCCGATGGCAGTGCGAACCGGCCACCCAGTGCGGACTCGACCGTGACCTCGGCGTCCCGGGGTACGTAGGCGAAGTCGCTGACTGCGGCGAACGGACTCGTCCGCCCCTGCAGCGTGAATGTCGCGCCGTCGCAGGTAACCGCTCCGGATCCGGAGAGCGGTAGCACGATCACTTCGTCATCGTCGGTCGCGAAGCTCGCTCGGCCGCCCTCGGCGAGGGAGAGTACGCGCAGCCCGCTGTAGCCCCACCCGGCGGATTCAGCGCTGATCTGCAGGCTGAATTGGCCCCCCGCCGTGGCACCGTGCCGCACATGGCGCGGCAGCACGGCGGACGTCATAGCAAGCTCACCGCGGCATCGACCGCCCCCGCGACGTCACCGTTCGGCGGGTACAACAGCGATCGGCCGATAACCAGGCCTTTTACGGTCGGCAACTTCAGTGCTTGGTGCCATCGAAGGAACGCCGCATCCTGATCCGCCGACACCTCGCCGCCGAGAATCAGCGCAGGGAGTGTCGTCGCAGACATCACGCGCTCCATGTCGTCGACGACCGGCACTTTGAGCCAGGTGTACGCAGACGTTGTTCCGAGGCCGGCGGAGACGGTCATCGCGCGGATCATGGCCTCCGGCGTCAACTCGTTATGGACCCGCCCGTCCGTCCGATGCGAGATGAACGGCTCGATCATCGCCATCAGGCCCAGGCCGGCGAGCAGGCTGACCGCGTTCGCGCAGGATTCCAGAGTGACGACCGTGGCCGGATCGTCGGGATCGATGCGGGTGAGCATCTTGCCGCCGTCCCAACCGGCCGCCTTGATGGCCTTCGCGTCGTATGCGGTGAACCGGTCGTCCATCTCGAAGGTTGTCCCGGCCAGCCCGCCCCGGTTCATCGAACCGACGACCACCTTCTCCTCGAGCGCGCCGAGCAAGAGCAGGTCCTCCAGGATGTCCGGAGTACCGAGCACGCCGTTGACACCCGGCCGCGACAGGGCGAGGCAGAGCCGATCGAGCAGCGCGGATCGGTCGGCCATCGCCAACGGATCCGGCCCCGCCCGCAACGCACCGCGGGCCGGATGATCGGCCGCGATCATCATCAGCTTGCCGTGGTCGCCGAGCAGGCTGGCGGCCGGCTTGCGTACCTTGGCCGCCTCGGCGATGGCGCCCGGTGAGGCGACGCGCGCCTCGATCAGGGCGCGGAAGCGCTCGTCAGACATGTGCCGCCTCCTCGAGCTTGCGCTCAACCTGATCGGCCGTCGGCATGGCGTCTGCGCACGACAGCTGCGAGGCCACGATGGCGCCGGCCGCATTGCAGAATCGCATGGACCGTTCCAGCTCCCACCCGGACAGCAGGCTGTGGCACAACGCCCCGCCGAAAGCGTCGCCGGCACCGAGGCCATTGACCACCTCCACCGGCGCCGGCGGGACCCGGATCAGCTGCGTTCCATCCGAGGCAAGCACGCCGGCCGGACCTTGCTTCACGATCGCGAGCCGCACGCCACGTTCGTGCAGGGCGGCGACGATCCTTTCTGGATCTCGCGTGCCGACGGCCGTGTCATTCTCATCCAGATTGCCGGCCGCAACGGTGGCGAACGGCAGGGCCTCCTGCACCACTGCCCGCGCCTGCTCACGGGAGGACCAGAACATCGGCCGGTAGTCGAGGTCGAGCACGGTGATCTTGGAAGGATCTCGGGCCTTCAGCGCAGTCAGAGTCGCCTCTCGGCTCGGCTCCGCCGACAGCCCGGTCACCGTCACCCAGAAAATCTCGGCGGCAGCGATCGCCTCGAGGTCGAGCTCGTCCGGGTGGATCTCGAGATCCGGAGCCTTGGGCAGTCGATAGAAGTACAGCGGGAAGTCATCTGGCGGGAAGATCTCGCAGAACGTCACCGGAGTCGGCAGGCCGTCGACTGGAGTCACGTACCGGTCGTCGACGCCGTAGCCCCGCAACGCGTCGTGGAGGAACTCACCGAAGGGGTCACGGCCGGTACGCGTGATGACGGCAGCGCGCCGGCCATAACGCGCGGCCGCGACGGCGACATTGGTGGCGCTTCCTCCGAGGAACTTGCCGAAGGTGGAGACCTCTCGCAGCGAGACACCGATCTGGAGCGGATAGATGTCGACGCTGATTCGACCCATCGTCAACACCTCTGGGTGAAACGCCGTAGTCATCTTGTCCGTACCTCATGACTTTCGTGCGACCTGCGGGTGATTTAGGTGGGTTCGGAATTGAAGATGTTAACGGTGCTTGCTTGATCTCGGCGGTCAAGGGCGAAATCATCGAGCTCGGGTGAGCCATGCCGGCTTCGCACGTCGACCAGCACTCCCGTGGTGCTTCTGCATGTAATACCGTCATGGCCAAGTCTGTCAATACTTTGTCATGACAAAGTAAGGAAAGGCAATATGAGTTGGGAGACAGAACTCAGCGCCGGCCGGGGCGTCATCGTCGATCGGTCGAGTCCGATTCCGATCTACTTCCAGGTCGCCACGCAACTGCAGAAGCTGATCGAATCGGACACCATCCCGGTCGGCACCCGGTTCGAGAACGAGGTCGATCTGGCCGAGCGACTTGGTGTGTCCCGGCCCACGATGCGCCGGGCCATGCAATATCTCGTCGAACGCGGCATGGTCGTACGCAAGCGGGGCGTGGGTACCCAGGTCGTGCACCCGAAGGTTCGCCGCACGATCGAACTCTCAAGCCTGTACGACGACCTGGCCAAGTCGGGCCGAGAGCCGTCCACCGTAGTGCGCAGTCTCACCATCACGCCGGCGTCCCTGGGCATTGCCGCGGAACTGGGCATTGCCGAGGGGGATGACGTCTGCCACATCGAGCGGGTCCGCTACGCCGACGGCGAGCCACTGGCCATCATGACCAACTCCATTCCCCGCGCGGTCGTGAAGCTCGATCGAGAAAGCCTGGAGAAACACGGTCTGTACAACCTGCTCCGCGCCGCCGGGTCCGAGCCGCGGATCGCCACCCAGGTCATTGGCGCACGAATCGCCACGGCCGCCGATGCCCGGATCCTGCAGGAGCGCCGGGGCGCTGCGCTGCTCACCATGACCCGAACCGCCTTTGACGCGATGGGCCGGGTCGTGGACCTGGGCTCGCACGTCTACCGCGCGGATCGTTACACGTTCGAGCTCACCCTCTCGGGTAGCTGATCGCTCTGCCCGGCCCGGCCGAGCTCCTGGCAGGATCAGTACGCATGACCCTTCCTAGGATTGTCATCGTCGGCGGCGGCTTCGCCGGCTACTTCGCCGCTCGAAGATTGTGCCGCAAGCTGCGCAACGAGGCCGAGGTCGTGCTCCTCAACCCGTATGACTACTTCCTCTACCTGCCGCTCCTACCGGAGGTGGCCGGCGGCATCCTGGATCCGCGACAAGTGGCCGTGTCGATCTCGGCCACGTTGCCCGAGGTTCGGCTCGTACTCGGTTCAGCCGTGACGGTAGACACGGCCGGTCACTCGGTCGCATATGTCAACGCGGAAGGCCGATCGGCCACGCTCGAGTACGACCAGGTTCTCCTCACGACCGGCAGCGTCAACAAGTTGCTGCCCATCCCCGGGGTCGCGCAGCATGCCCATGGCTTCCGGGACCTTGCCGAAGCACTGTTCCTGCGGGATCACCTCACCTTGCAGCTGGAGCTCGCGGATAGCACCGACGACCGAGCGGAGCGGGACGCTCGGCTTACCTTCGTCGTCGTCGGCGCGGGCTATACCGGCACCGAGGTTGCCGCCCAGGGCGCACTCATGACCGCGGAGCTCGCCCGAAACCACCCTCGGCTGGCGGGCCATAACCCGAGGTGGCTGCTCATCGACACGGCCGATCGCGTGTTACCCGGACTCGCCGAGAGCCTGTCCCGGACGGCCGACCGGGTACTTCGGCGCCGGGGGGTCGACATACGCACCAAAACGTCGGTCGCTGAGGCGACCGACGACGCGGTTCGGCTGAGCGACGAGACCGTCGTCCCAACCCGATCGCTCATCTGGTGCGTGGGTGTCCGACCCGAGCCTCTCGTCGAGTCGCTCGGCCTCCCGACCAACCGCGGTCGCCTCGTCGTGGACGAGTTCCTGGCCGTCCCCGGGCGGCCCGATCTCTGGGCCTGTGGGGACGTCGCCGCGGTGCCTGATCTGACCCGACCAGGCGAGATCACCGCGATGACCGCTCAGCACGCCCAACGGCAAGGCAAGTGCGCGGCCGACAACATCGCCGCGACGTTCGGTCACGGTGTTCGCCGACCATACAAGCATCACGATCTCGGATTCGTAGTCGATCTCGCGGGCTTCCAGGCTGCCGCCAATCCCCTCCAGGTGCCGCTGTCCGGCATTCTGGCGAAGGTAGTAACCCGGGGCTACCACCTTTTCTCGCTTCCGGGGAACCGGGGGCGAACCGCGGCCGATTGGCTCACCGAGGCGATCCTGCCCCGCCAAGCCGTCCAACTCGGGCTCGTCCGACCCGCAGATGTGCCGCTGGACACGGAGAAGCCCGCTCGCCTGATCACCGAATAGCGTCGTTTACAGAGGTCAGCGCGCGAAATCCTCCTCGCGGTACTCCCCCTCCGGTCGCGCACCGAGGCGTTCGGCTTCTTGATTCCTCAGTTCGACTCGTCGGATCTTGCCGCTGATCGTCTTCGGCAGGTCGGTGAATTGCAGGCGGCGAATCCGCTTGTACGGAGCGAGTTTCTCTCGACAATGGCGCAGTATGTCTGAGGCGAGCGCTGGGCTTGGTTCGTATCCGCTGGCGAGCACAACGAAAGCCTTGGGGACGGCCAGCCGCAGTTCGTCCGGTGCTGGTACGACCGCCGCCTCCGCCACGGCCGGATGCTCGATCAGCACGCTCTCCAATTCGAACGGACTGATCCGGTAGTCGCTGGCCTTGAACACGTCGTCGGTACGGCCCACGTAGGTGATGAACCCGTCTTGATCCCGGGTGGCGACATCACCGGTGTGGTAACGGTGACCGGCGAAGGCGGCTGCGTTCCGCTCGTGGTCACCTTGATAGCCAACCATCAGCCCAATGGGCCGCTCGGGCTCACATTCAACGCAGATCTCGCCCTCGTCGGCGATCGCTTCCGATAGTGGATCGACCAGGGCGATGCGGAATCCAGGCATCGGCCGACCCATCGACCCCAACCGGGTGGGCTGGCCCGGTGAGTTACCGATCTGCAGGGTCGTCTCGGTCTGGCCGAACCCGTCGCGAATGGTGAGCCCCCAGGCCTGCCGGACCTGTTCGATCACCTCTGGATTGAGCGGCTCGCCGGCACTGACCAGCTCCCGCAACGACATCTGCCACGAGGTCAGGTCCTGCTGCACGAGCATCCGCCACACCGTGGGCGGCGCGCAGAACGTCGTCACCTTCGTGTCGCGCACGACGTCGAGCAGCGACCGCGCGTCGAAGCGCTCGTAGTTGTATACACAGATCGTCGCCCCCGAGATCCAGGGAGCGAATACGCACGACCAGGCGTGCTTGGCCCAGCCTGGGCTCGAGACGTTCATGTGCACGTCGCCGGGCTGTAGGCCGATCCAGTACATGGTCGACAGATGGCCGATCGGGTAACTGGCGTGGGTGTGCTCCACCAGCTTGGGCAACGCGGTGGTGCCGGAAGTGAAGTAGAGCAATAGCGGCTCGTCGGCCATCGTGTGCTCGTCCGGCTCGAACGGTTCGAGGCTGTCGAACGAGTCGGAATAGCGCAGCCAGCCAACGACCGGACCCCCGACCGCGATTCGCAAGTAGCCACCGTGGACGTGCCGGAAGTGGTCGGTCACGTCCGAACGAGCGACGACCGCATCAACGTGGCCACGGTCGATCCGATCCCGGAGGTCATCCTTCGACAACAGGGTCGTCGCTGGAATGACGACCGCGCCCAGCTTCATCGCGGCAAGGGTGATCTCCCACAGCTCAACTTGATTGCCGAGCACGACGAGGATCTGCATCCCACGTCGGACGCCCTCGCCCCGGAGCCATCCCGCGACCTGGTCGGATCGCTCGGACAGCGCCCCGAAGCTGTACGACTCGTCGGTCCCATCCGCCTCGATGATCCGCAGGGCACTGTGGTTGGGGCGCTCCGCGGCCAGCACAGTATCGAACCAGTCGATCGCGAAGTTGAAGCGCTCGGGTCGAGGCCAGCGGAACTTGGCGTAGGCGGTCACATAGTCCGTCCGATGGGCAAGAAGAAAATCCCGAGCGGCGCGGAACTCATCTGTGGCACTACTCATCGCCACACCGTAACCCAGCCGAGTTGATCACTGTTTACCTCGTGCTTGCCGGCTTCCGTCGGTTTCACCGAAACGAGCGCGTCGGACACGTGCTACTAGCGAAGGGCCAGGACGCATGATTGGGCGCTATGGCCGTAGTCCGCCCAGGATCATGTCGAGATCCGGGTTGGTGCCTCGGGCCCCGGGACGCGGCCTTGGCAGCGCGCTGATCATCGCTAGTAGCTCCACGGCGGTGAGGTCGGATCGCACGCTTGCTTCATGTTGCGCGAGGCGGCACCGGACGGGCCATTGGCCCAATCGTCCGGGCCCCTACGCTCGAGGACATGACGATCCTGCGGATGGACAACGTCGGCATTGTCTTCGACGACCTCGACGCCGCTGTCGCGTTCTTTGTCGAGCTCGGCCTGGAGCTCGAGGGCAAGATGACAGTGGAGGGAGAGTGGTCGGACCGCATCGTCGGACTCGACGGCCAGCGCGTCGATGTCGCCATGATGCGGACTCCGGACGGCCACAGCAAGCTCGAGTTGATGAGCTATCAGAAGCCGACGATGATCAGCCCCGAGCCGAAGATCGCACCACCGAACACGCTCGGCATCCGTCGGCTCATGTTCGCCGTCGACGACATCGAGGACACGATCACCCGCCTGCGGCCCCATGGCGCCGAGCTCATCGGCGAGGTGGTGCGGTACGAGGATATTTTTCTTCTCTGCTACCTCCGCGGCCCCGAAGGCGTCATCGTCGCGCTGGCCGAGGAACTCAGCTGAACCGTTCGGAGGAGCCAACCGCCTACCTGGCCGCTGCGGCCAGGATGGCGGTGGTTCCCGATCCGAGTCCGTCCGCAGCGGCGTCGAAGATCGGACACATCGGCTACTCCTACTACGAACGCCTCCGCTCCGATCCGATACCGCCTCCCGGATCTCTCTTTCGGGGACTTCTGGTATGCCCCCAGCGGGAGGTCCACCGTGCAGTGTCGGCCTCAGCGCGCTGAGAGCCGCCCGTACCGTATCGGGGTGCAGGCGGCTCTCATTCCGGATGGCGTCAGCTGACTTCGAGAACGCAGGATCATCGCGCGTCATCAGAGTGAATGATCCGTGTTGGTTGTCACGCGGAGCCAGCGACGCTACCCGCGAAATGAAGTGCTAAGCCACGGGGTACTCCCGCCCTCGTTACCGGTCGTCTGGAAGCATCCCGGACCGCAGCTAATCGCTGTCTGGTAAAAGAAGAATGCACTCACCAAGGCCGGCCCGCCGTGGAATGGACCGCTGCCTTGATCTGGCAGAGCCTGGACGACGGCGGTGTTCTGGGTGACACCGTCACAGGTGAGCATCGGTGCGGCCGGGCCGCCGGTGAAGCTTTCGGTGAATCCACTCGCGGTATTGATCTGCTTACCGGAGGTCTGCCGGAAGCTCACCCAGGCGCCGCTCGCGAAGGGCGTGTCGGCCAGCGGATCGCAGACAACAGTGATCGAGACCGTAATCAACTGCCGGCCCGTCAATGTCGGCGACGCTCCGATGATGATCGTGTTCGTCGCGGCATTCGCCGGTGTTACGGTCGCGGCGACTAGTAGCGCTCCCATCCCGATGGCTGTAGCGAGTTTGAACCTCATCGCGCCCCTCCCCTGGTACTTGCGGCTATCGGCCGTCGACGGGCGCCACCCTGCGCCCCTCGGCGGGTTGTCGAGCTACGAAGGTGATCTTGCCAAGGAATCGATTCTTATCCTTTGTGGGACGCGGTCTCTATTCCTCGCTGACAACGACAGGCTGACCTGACGGTAAGGAAAATGTGGCGGAGAGGTAAGCATGTTTCGATTTCCCACTGTTGGTGTGAATCGGTCCGTGGATCAACTGTGCGTTGCCGCGTTAGCGGTGGCGACCTTCACCCGATCCTCGACCGAGGCCCGTCACCTCGCGGTCGTGGACCGAACGTACCCAAGCGCTTCGGCCGCGAGGTCCGGCCAACGGCCCATCGAGTCCGCGCCCACCGCAATCCACTCGCGCATCGGACGACCCTTGCCGGCATCGAAGGCAGCTGCGTCGCCGTCGTCGCACAGTTGTGCGCATCGCGACGCGGGCAGCTTCACGACGAGCTGCCCCTGCACCAACATCGCGAATATCTTGCGGTGCACTCGCAGCCCAGGGTTCGACCCGAAGCCGGTTCCCTCGGTCACGTTCGGGTCGGCGAGCAGATCGTCCGCGAGAACCGCGAAGGACCGCTCGGCGTCTGAACCACGGCCGACCCCCATGTGATCATCGTAATCGCGCCGAGCCGCGGCACCCGGCCCGACCTGGAACGCCGTGGCCATGACATAGAGCCAAGCGAGCCCGACCAATACGCCTCCGACAACGTCGGACGGGTAATGCACACCGAGCGCAACGCGGGAGAAGCCGATCAGCCCGACGACGATCGCCGCCGCGGCCACCACCCCGGTACGGACCGCCGGAATCACCCGTGGGAGAAAAACGATGAGCAGGATGCCGCAGCCGACGACCGCACCTTGCGTGTGACCACTGGGGAAGGATCTTCCCGCCGCCAAGGACACCGGGTCGGGAAAGGTTGGACGCGCTCGATTGACCGCGGACTTGATCAACGCGTTGATCAAGGACCCGCCGACACCAGTCGCGATCACGAACAGGGACAGCCGTGCCCGTCGGTTCCAGGCCAGCCACGCGCTGACACCCGCGAGCACGATCCACCAGGTCACACCCGACCCGATATCGCTGACCGCCTGCATCGCCCGGGTGAATCCCGTGTGCGTGATCGCGTAGGCATGCAGTGCGCCCGTGACACTCGCATCGACGTTGAGCAGAGCCTTCGGTGATGTCACGACGAGAAGCGTCAGCACCCCGAACAGCGCGACTGCGGTGAGTGCCGCCGATCGGCCGATTGGGCTGTCGGTCCACGGCCGTGGCACCGCCCGCATCCTCTCATCCATCCGGGGTCCCACGAAATCCCGCAGCGATCCGGGGTCCCACGAAATCCCGCAGTGATCCGGGGTGGTTTCGTGGGTGGTCTTGTGGGGTGCTCACATCCTCCACCCGGAGGCTCCTCCGGATCGACTCTGACGCCTGGCAGCTTTCCGAGCACAGTACGTCCGCTGGCTGTGTGCCGCCCCGGCGCCAGCTGTGCGGCCGCATGTGCCACGGGCTGCGCCGTGCCCGGCGCGTTTTCAGATGACGGGCCGGGCGCCGGCGTGTCAGGCTGGAGTCATGTGCCGCAATATCCGCCCACTGAACAACTTCGAGCCGCCCGCCACGCAGGACGAGGTCTACGCGGCGGCATTGCAATTCGTGCGGAAGGTCAGCGGCTCGACCAGACCGTCGGCCAATAACCGCGCGGCGTTCGACGATGCCGTCGCGGAGATCGCCCACATCACGCACCATCTGCTCGATACGCTCGTCACGGTAGCGCCGAAGAAAGATCGATCCGTAGAGGCGGCCAAGGCGCGGGAGCGCAGTGCGAAGCGGTTCCCGGCCGCAGTCGACTCTGTGGCGTAGCCCTAGCGATCCTTCGAATCGCCGAGCAGCTTGGCCAGCGCTTTATCAGCCACCTGCCGGTCACGCTGCGCCGCCCGTAACGCGCCCTCCGCCTCCCCGAGTTGGGTGCGCGCCTCGTCCAGGCGCTGCCGCAACGTCTCGACTTCCCGTCGAAGTCGATCCGAACGTTGCTTCTGTCGGGCGCTGTCTCGCTTGGCGACCGCCAGCCGGTCACGAGCCTCCGCAAGCTGGCGCTGCCGCTTCTGCTCGCCTTCCCGATCGGCCGCCCGTCGGGCCGCCGTCTCTTCCTGTTTTTCTGCGGACGGACGCTTGCGATCCGGGCTCTTACCCGCCGCGGCCCGCGGTGACGTCGATCGCGCCGACACCGCGGTCAGCGCCGGACCGCCCGCGCCGAAGCCCGACCAGCGAACCGCTCGAAGCAGCGTGCCGGCCTCGAGTTGTCCGGCCACGTCGGGATCGGCCAACGCGGCCTCGAGCGTGGCCGTCACTTCCTCCCGCAGCGCAGCGGACGGGTCGGTTTGTGCTGTGGTATCGAACGCCCGCTCAACCAGACCGTCGATGAGCCGCCGTCGCTCCTTCGACAGCTCGCGCATGGCGGCGCCGTCCAAGGCCCGTTCGGCCCCGCGCAACCGTTGAGCAAGATCGGCGAGTTCGCTGGTTACGGCCGGATCGGACCGGACGAGGCAGTTAACCGTCCACGCGCTCTGGGTCGGTCGCCGCAATTCACCGATGGCCTTCGCGGCCGTCTGGTCTCCGGCCTGCTTTGCCGCACCGGCGAGCGCGGCGCGCCGCGCCGTGAACTGCGCCGGGGCAACGCCATAAAGCTCGTCGATCGCATCCTGCAGCAGGTCTTCACTCGCCACTCAGTCATCGTGTCATGAGCGCCGCCGGAAAGCGGTTTCATCCGCTTGCGCGGTCCGGGTCGGCGGCGCCGGACCACCCAACCGGCTCTTGGACTACTTGCTGGGTTGTGGCAGCGCACAGTCCATCTTCGGGTTTACCCCGGCATAGTTCAGCGGCCCCGCCAAAATGGTGACGGTGATCGTGCTGACTTTCGCGCAGTTGGTGTCCGATCCACTGAAGTAGTTGCGTTGCCAGGCGGCAAGAACTCCGATGGCAAGCCAGATCACGATCAGCAGGCTGATCAGCCGCCCAACGCCGCGTCGTCGCCTGAGTGGTGCGGCGGTACGAGAGCGCAACAACGACATGGTGTCCTCCTTATCGCTCAAAGGCCGAGGAGTCGGTCGAGAAAATCTCGGTAGCGGCGTAGTGCTACCCGCATCATCTCGGTGTCCTCGCCTCGGGTTACCTGCCAGCCGTCGAGTGCCTGCTTCTGCGCGTTGAGGGTGTTCGTCAGAGAGGAAACCGCCTCATCGACAAGTGAGGCTGCGCCACTCATGGCATGCTTCGGGTCGTCGACGAAAGTCAGCTGCAGATCACGCCACTGGCTTCGGAATCGTTCAACAAGATCTGTTGCCCATAGGGCCGCTACCGGGTCATTGACGCCCTGTCCCGGCGCCAGGTTTCCGTCACTAGGCGCGCGGGCCGGTTCCTCGCTCCTGACCATTGTCCGTTGCCCTCGGGCGACATCGGACTCGCCATCAGGCCCGTCCGCGCGTCCTTCGACGTAGTCCCGCCCCGTGTCGCCTAGGCGAGCGCGGTCGTCGTATTCGTCGCTGGTAGCGGGGTCCTGATATTCGGCCTCGCGCCGGCCGGTGGCTGTCGCCTCGTCGGCAAACGTAGTCTCGGGTCGGTCTTCTGCCGTCGCGACATCGTCAACGGCGGGCCTGGGCTGACTCATCGTGTGTCACTCCTCATGTCCTTTACCTCGCCGGCGTCGTTTGCGCCACGGTCGCCGGCGTCGTTGACATCGAGCAAATCGGTAGCCAGAACTCGGTAGTGCACTAGTGCCTGACGTAGCTGTTCGGTACTCGCCTGACCGCGCAAGTTGGCCTCGAAGATCCCGTGGGCGGCCCGATAATGGTCAAGCGTTTGCGCGTGCTCGACTGACAATGTCGCCAACTGGTCGTCAAAATCGCCGGTCGGATAACCGCGCGCCCGCATCATTCGGCTGACCAACGCGTCCGCTGAATTAACGGCATCGCTGGGGTCTTCGACGAATGCGGCCTGAACGCGGGTCCACTCTTTGAGATAGCGATCCCGATCTTGTGGACTGAGCGCTTTTAGGTCAAGTTCTGCATGGCGCTTTTCGCGGGCCCGCAAGTCGCTTTCCGCAGCGGCTCGGTTCGGATTCTCATCCACCATTCGGTCATATTCCGGCCCGAATCGTGCTTGCAACTGGCGACGTCTGACGACAGTTCTTGCTACTATCGCGATGACCAGAATCGCGACAACTATGACAACAAGAATGACAATGGCCGTAACCGACATCGTCCTGCGCTCCTCTACAATTCGTGACTCGCTGACCGAAGCCATATATCGGATCTGTGTCCGATGCAGTTACCTTCCCGTCCCAGTACCTTCCCGTCCCAGATCAACTCACCGGTCCCGGGTGAAAGCAGACGGACCGCAGTTGACGTCGGGTCGATGGAACGCACCTCCTCGGAGGACAGTGCAACTACTCGCTGCTTAACGTTTACCCGTCTGTCCGATGACCTAAACCGCGCAGGCGTCGAACTGATCCGCATGGGATCGCCCCGATGATGGCGGGGCCCGGGCGACACCAGCAGGGTTACGCTCCAGGGTGTGCTGCGGGCCGTCATTGTCGTTTGCTGCACGATGCTGTGCGTCTCGGCCTGTTCACATGCCCCCAAATCGGCCTCCTCACCGCACGGATCCTCGGCTTCGCCCGACTCTTCTTCAGGTATACAGGGTTCGGCCCCGGCCGCGACCGCTGAAGCAGCTGTGGGAGATCCAGCGTGGCGGACCACTCGACTTGGACCGGCACACGCCATTGAAGGATGGGTCGACCGAGTGAGCGTGCTGCCGGGCCAGGCGGTCAAGCTCTATGTCTCGACCATCGACCGCCATTGGCAGGTGACGGCCTACCGAATGGGGTGGTACGGAGGTGCCCTGGCCCATCGAGTCTGGCAGTCCGGCAGCGAGCCGGGAGTCCGTCAGCCCAAACCGACCCGTTCCGCCGCCACCAACACGGTGCGGACGCCCTGGCGGCCCAGTCTGACCT
>Ga0307472_100000243_pt1 | contig 17758 bp, 15 predicted proteins | sample atmos_gasesAM5C__2_FD_204582 | JGI IMG/M metagenome (GOLD analysis project Ga0307472, IMG submission 204582) | Hardwood forest soil microbial communities from Morgan-Monroe State Forest, Indiana, United States - atmos_gasesAM5C_05 | ecosystem: Environmental > Terrestrial > Soil > Temperate...
CTCGGTGGAACTCCTCGCCGCCTGATCGCGAGTCTCAGTGAAGTTGATCCCAGCCATGATGGAAAGTCGCTGGCGTTTTTTCGTCTCGGAGCCGGGCAGATCGAGCTCGTTCGCACGGATCGGGACGCCTCGCACCCTCAGCTTCTCGCGAAATTTCCGTCAAAGACAGCTTGCCTGCAACCGCGCTGGTCCCCCGACGATTCCTCCATCGCCTTTATGCTTGCCAATGATCGTTGGTCGGATGATCTTTTTTATGTTTCCGCTTCTGGCGGCGTGCCACGGCGCGTTACCTTCGATGCTGCCCTGTTTTCCGGATTCTCCTGGCTCCCCGGCGGTTCAGGGTTCGTCTTCAGCACATCACGCGGTTCCACTCTCCTCTATCTCCCCACGCTGCACCTCTGGCAAGTTTCACGCGATGGCACCGAACCACGCCAGCTCACGTTTGGCGATGAGAGCGACGCCTCTCCGGACGTCGATTCTCACGGCCGCCTGGTTTCCAGCCACATTCGTATTAATTTTGACATCTGGAAATTTCCCGCTGCGTTTGCCCCAGCGGAAAATGTCCAACGTGCAGTTCGCATCTCCCACCAGACGGCTCAAGTGCAAACTCCCAGCCTAAGTCCCGATGGACGCCAACTCGTGTACCTCTCCGACACCGGCGGCCACGGAAATCTATGGGTTTTGGATCTAGCTTCCGGGCAGAGCCGTCAAATCACTTTTGAGAAAGACCCGACCCTGATTATGGGCGTGCCAGTCTGGTCTCCAGACGGCTCGCGCATCGCTTATGCGCGCCAGTTCTTCGGTCAAGGCAACAACACGGTCGCGTATTGGTCGGTCCGTCCGGATGGTAGCGAGAACAATCAGTTTCTCCCCAAAGCTTCCTGGCTGACCTGGTCGCCCGACCGCCGCTGGGTCTACTATGTGGATATGGGTAGCGGCGCTGGGGGCTCTGCGGGTCGCATCCTGAAAACCTCCACCGCGAATTCCACCACCGTGGAAGTGCGCAGCGAAGTTGCTACCGGTCCGGCCATTTCTGCAGATGGTTCCACGCTTTACTACGCCAAGCTCTTGGAACCGATCAACGGTCTCTGGGACTACGAAATTCGCGCTGCGAACCCGGACTCGGCTCCATCCCGGTTGCTTGCACCCATATCGGGCCACCGCCTTCCTGCATGGCAGGGGCTCCACCCTGTCCTTTCTCCGGACGGCAAGTGGCTGGCGCTCACGTTGAACGACACATTTGGCACGAATCTTTGGCTTCTCTCCACGACCGACGGGAAAATGCATCCACTCACGGATTTCGGAGAGCGCCGCACGTTCATCGCTCGCCGTGTTGCCTGGTCTCCCGACAATAAATTCATTTTTGCCGCTGTGGGTGAAGGCGATGCGGACATCGTGTTTTTTGATGGCCTGCTACACTAAACATTTCAAGATCGCACGCACTCTGCAACACTCGGTCTCGCTGGACGCCAAGTGTGGCTGTCGTTACACTGTCTCTTCCTCCTGATTGAATTGCCAAAGGACACGCGAGGATAGAGGCGCGGATGCTGAAGTTCTACACGGCCGGTGAATCGCACGGACAGGCCCTTCTCGCCTACCTCTCCGGCCTTCCTGCGCAACTGCCCATTGACCTCAATTTCATCAACCTGGAGCTGCACCGCCGCCAGTTGGGCTATGGACGCGGCGGCCGTCAAAAAATCGAGAAAGATAAGGCAGAGATTTTCGCCGGCGTTCGCCACGGCAAGACTATTGGCGCGCCTATCGCGCTGCGCATCGAGAATCGGGACTGGGCAAATTGGGAAAAGATTCTTCCCGTTGAGCCGGCTGAAGATGATCCAGGGGCGCGCAAACTGGTCGCGCCGCGCCCTGGCCACGCTGACCTGGCAGGTTCGCTGAAATTCAATTATCACGATGCGCGCTACATTTTGGAACGCGCTTCCGCTCGCGAAACTGCTGCGCGTGTTGCCGCCGGCGCTTTCGCCAAACTTCTCTTGAAAGAATTCGGCACGGAAATCGCGAGTCACACCATTCAGGTGGGCCACATCCGGTTGGAGCGCCCCGTTCCCTGGAAGAAAATTCGCGCCGTCAGCGCCGACCTGGATTCGCCGCTGCGCTGCGCCGACGCTGCCTTTCAGGAAAAAATGAAAGAAGAAGTCGATGCGGCCCTGAAAGCGAACGACACCGTGGGCGGAATTTTCGAAATTGTTGCTCACAACGTTCCGCCCGGTCTGGGCAGCCACGCGCAGTGGGATGAAAAACTCGATGGCCGGCTGGCGCAGGCGCTGATGAGCGTGCAAGCCGTGAAAGCGGTTGAAATCGGCGACGGCGTATCCATCGCCGCCTCCCATGGCAGCGACGTGCAGGACGAAATCTCTTACGACAAAGCGGCGCATCGTTTTCGCAGATTCACCAATCGCGCTGGCGGCCTGGAAGGCGGCATCACCAATGGCGAAGACCTCGTGATTCGCGGCTACCTGAAGCCCATCTCCACGCTCCGAAAGCCCCTGCACACCGCGAACATGGTCACCAAAGAGCCCGTGCAGGCCGCTTATGAACGATCCGATTGGTGCGTGGTTCCCGCTGGCGCGGTTGCTGGCGAAGCCATGGTTGCTCTTGTGTTAGCCGATACTTTTCTGCAAAAATTTGGGGGAGACTCCCTTGCCGAAACGCGGCGAAACTTCGACAATTATGTCCGACAAATCGACGAGTTCTAAGGCGCCTGCGGCTACCGCTACTGACACGCCACAGGTGTCTTTGCCCCCGCGCAAAATCTATCCCATCGTCAAGTACGGCAACCCCATTCTCGAAAAGCCGGGCGCTCCCGTAAAAAAGTTTGATGCCGAACTCGAAGAACTTGCCGAAGACATGTTCGCTTCCATGTACGCGGCACAAGGTGTGGGGCTGGCTGCACCGCAAATCGGAAAAAGCATGCGCTTCGCGGTGGTTGACGTAACAGGCGGAAAAAATCCCGAAGCGAAAATCGTTCTGGCGAACCCCGAGGTGACTCACGCCGAAGGCGAAGTTCGCGAAGAAGAAGGCTGCCTTTCTATTCCCGGCTTTCGCGGTTACGTCGTGCGTCCGCAGTTTGTCACCGTCAAAGCGCAAAACGTCAGGGGCGAGCCGTTCGAAATCCGCGGAGAAAACCTTCTGGCGCGCGCCTTCTGCCACGAAATCGACCACCTCAACGGCATCCTATTCTTGCAGCATCTTGGAATGCTGAAGCGCGACATGATCAAACGCAAAATCAAAAAACTGCGCAAACAGGGCGAGTGGTAATCTGGAGCACGTGACTGTGCTCTCATGCGCCTGATCTTTTGTGGTACGCCTCAATTCGCTGTTCCTCCGCTGAAGCATCTTCTCGCCAAATCCGACTTCGAGATCATCGCCGTCGTCACTCAGCCTGACCGTCCGCGCGGCCGTGGCCAGCAGATTTCGGTTTCTCCGGTGAAGGAGATTGCACTCGGCGCGCGTGTTCCCGTCCATCAGCCAGAGAAGATTCGAGCCCCGGAAGTAGAGCAACTCATCGAAAAGCTCGCTCCCGACGTCATCGTCATCATCGCGTATGGACAAATTATTCCTGCGCGCCTTCTCTCGATTCCCAAGCACGGGTGGATCAACCTCCACGCTTCCCTGCTCCCGAAATATCGCGGTGCTGCCCCCATCAATTGGGTTATTACCAACGGAGAGACACGCACCGGCCTGACTACCATGCGCATTGACGCGGGCATGGACACCGGTGACATTCTTCTTCAGCGCGAAATGGAAATCGGCCCCACCGAGACCGCTCCTGAACTGGCCGCCCGAATGTCCGAAGCCGGCGCGCCTCTTATGGAAAAAACTCTGCGCGGGCTCGCTGCTGGCACCATCATTCCTCGAGCGCAGAATCATGTCGAAGCCACCATCGCGCCTATTCTAAAAAAAGAGGACGGCCGCATCGACTGGAACCGCTCTGCGCAGGAAATCTACAACCGCATGCGCGGTCTCGCTCCTTGGCCCGGTGCTTATACAACTTTTCGCGGTCAGACTTGCCGCCTCTGGGCCGAAAACGCCGTTGATCCAAGTTCCTTTCTCGCCGGATTGTTGGATGGCCCGCCGTTCGCCGCGACTCGCTCCGCGCCCGGCACTCTGATTGGCGCAAAGAACGACTGGTTCATCTCCTGCGGTAACGCAACTCTTTTGCGCCTGCAATCCGTCAAAATGGAAGGCCGCAAGCAAATCAGCGCCTCCGAGTTTGCCAACGGCGCCCGCCTCAAGCCTGGCGAACGCTTCGGTGACACTGATTTGCGCGCGTCAAAGCACTAAGGCATACTCGAATTCTGCATCGTTTTTGATGTCTGACACGGATGGCTTGGCAGTCGGATTGACCGTCGTAAGGGAGTCCATTCTTCATGCATATCTCTGAATCCCTGAAGCATCGCGGTTCAGCACACGCCCGCGAGCCCAAACTCTTGCGCGCCGCCGCTGCCTGCTTCCTCGCGGCGCAACTCGCATTCCTGCCCATTGCCACGGCTTCTGGGGACAGACCTGTCTCTACTCCAGCCCCGGTATCGACCAACGATCCAGTCTTAAAAGCTATGCAAACCGAGCTGGCCCGCGCCACCGCCGAGCTTGGCAAAACCGAGCAGCCCCCCTACTACCTCGGCTTTACCGTCTATGATCAGGACTTCGTAGTGCTTGCCGGTTCCTATGGCAGCTTGCTTGGCAGCAACAACGTGCACCGCCGCTTTGCCGACGTCACCCTGCGCGTCGGCTCTCCTGATCTCGATAACACTCACGGACAAAGTCGCCCGAGCGGGGTCACTTCCGGCACTCTTCCCATCGGCGACGACCAGGACGCCATCGCCCGCGTTTTGTGGGAGCTCACCGACCGCGAATACAAGCGCGCCGTTCCGGCGCTAATGAACGTTCGCACCAACACGGCGGTCCGCGCGGAGGAAGAAGACAAGTCTCCCGATTTTTCCAAAGAAAAGCCGGAAACGCACCTCGGCGAAGCCTCCGCTGCGCCGTTTGATCGCTCGGCTTGGGAAGGCGAAATCAAGCGCCTCTCCGCCGCCTTTCGCAAATATCCCAACGTCTATTTCGCCAGCGTCGTCCTTCAAGCCGCGAATTCCAATTCGCGCATGGTTTCAAACGAAGGCACTACGCTCGTTTCGCCCAGTTCCTCCACGCGGCTTATCATGGAAGCGCAAACCCGCGCCGACGATGGCATGGATCTCCTTCGCGTCGAAACGTTTCAAGCCCCTAACGCAAAGGGGCTCCCCGCCGAAAGCGAACTTACTGCGAAAATCGAAACCATGGCCGCCGACTTGAACGCTCTCCGCAAAGCCCCTGTCGCCGAACCTTACGACGGCCCCGCGCTCTTGAGCGGGCGCGCAGCTGCCGTATTCTTCCACGAAGTCCTCGGCCACCGCTTGGAAGGCCACCGCCAGCGCGACGAAGAAGAAGGCCAGACCTTCACCAAAAAAATCGGCCAGGAAGTCCTGCCGAAATTTCTCAGCGTTGTGGACGACCCCACCATTCACGAAATTGCTGGCGTGAAACTCGCCGGCGCATACGATTACGACAATGAAGGCTCCCCCGCCCAGCATGTAGATGTCATCAAAGACGGCATCCTCAAAAATTTCTTAATGTCGCGCATGCCCATCAAGAACTTCAGCGTTTCAAATGGCCACGGCCGCAATCAACCAGGCCTCATGCCCACAGGCCGCCAGGGAAATTTAATTGTCACCTCCACGCAAACCGTGCCCGACAGTCAGATGCGGCAGAAACTCATCGACGAAGTAAAAAAGCAGGGCAAGCCTTACGGCTTGTATTTTGATGACATCCAGGGCGGCTTCACCATCACCACGCGCCAGTTGCCGCAGGCGTTTCAGGTGCTTCCCGTGATGGTTTACAAGGTTTACGCCGACGGCAGGCCCGATGAATTGGTGCGCGGCGTGGACATTGTTGGCACGCCGCTCGCAGCGCTAACGCGCATTCTCACCACCGGCGACCAGCCGCATGTGTTTAATGGCGTCTGCGGCGCGGAAAGTGGCCAAGTGCCGGTCGCCGCCGTTGCTCCTTCAATGCTTTTCTCCGAAATGGAAGTGCAAAAGCGCGCCCATCAGCACGAACGCCCACCTTTGTTGCCTCCCCCGGGCTTCGAGGACCGCGCGGCCTCTTCGAAAACCGCCTCGCAAACCAAAGCCGAGGTGAAGCCATGAGCGCTCTCGCACTTCACCGCAAATCCGTATTCATGCTTGCCCTGGCGATATCGCTGAGCGCTCCATCGCCTCGCGCCGCCTCCAGCGATTCGAAGCCCGCGCCGGATCCCGCCATGGCTGCCGCTCACGCCGCCGCCAAAGGCGATGGTCTGCTGGAAGCCTTGCTCACCGAACTTGATCGTTCGAAGGCCCAGCTCAAGATGGACCAGGTCCAGCCGCCCTACTTCATCGAGTACCGCGTCAACGACGTTGACGACTTCTCCGCCGAAGCCGCTTTCGGCGCGCTCCGCGAAAGCCAGCACGGGCACTATCGCGTCCTCCGCGTGGTTGTGCGCATCGGCGATTACAAACAAGACAGCTTCTACTCGCACGGCGAAGGCGAATCCACCATTCTTCCGCTCGACAATGATCCCATCGCGCTTCGCCATCAAATCTGGCTCGCCACCGACGATGCTTACAAATCCGCCGGCGAGGCGCTCGCCGAAAAACAAGCCGAACTCAAGCGCTTTAGCGCCGACACTAGTCCTATCGACGATTTCGCGAAGTCCGCTCCACTGATCGCAGTTGACCCCACTGTTTCGCTTAAGCTCGATGAAGCTTCCTGGAAGAAAACGCTTGAGGACGTTACCAATCTTTATCGCCAGTATCCCGACGTGCAATCGTTGAGTGCGTCCGCGCGCTTCTCTGCCGTCAACGAATACCTGGTCAATACCGAAGGCACGGTCACGCGCTGCGGCAAAACGACTTACTCCGTGCAGTTGAACGGCGCCGCGCAAGCCGCCGACGGGATGCGTCTCGGCCGCAGCCCCGCCTACGTCGTCGCGCGCATGGAAGAATTGCCGTCGCATGAAGCGCTGATGGCCAATTCGAAAAACATGCTCGACACCATCGTCGCTCTTCGCCAGGCGGCCATCGTCGAAGAAGAATATCGCGGCCCCGTTCTCTTTTCCGCCGATGCCGCCGACGATATTGTCGCCTCCCTGATCGGCCAAAACGTTGTTGGCCGCAAGCCGGCGCTCGGCCGTCCGAACCGCACCACCGGGGCCTTTGCCACCAGCTACAAAGCGCGCGTGCTTCCGAATTTTCTTTCCGTGATTGACAATCCCACGTTGAAAGACTTTCAGGGCAAGAGCCTCATCGGCAGCTATATGTTCGACAGCGAAGGTGTAAAAGCCCAGCCTGTCAACACCATCGAAAACGGTACGCTCACCAATTACCTCATGGGTCGCCAGCCGCTGCGCGACTTCCCTGCTTCGAACGGCCATGGCCGCGCTGGCGCGGGGATGGCGGCCGGCCCGAATCTCGGTGTGCTGCTGCTCAAGAGTTCCGAGGCACAATCACCCGAGGATTTGAAAAAGAAAGTCATCGATATGGTGAAGGAACAGGGCAAACCGTACGGTTATCGCGTCGAAACGCTTGGGCAACCGGGAAACACGCCGCGCCTTCTCTATCGCGTTTACGCGAACGATGGCCATGAAGAACTCGTCAGGGGCGCCGTCTTCAATGAACTGGACACCCGCTCGCTGCGCACGGCCGTGATCGCTGCTGGCAATGATCCGTTAGTCAGCAATCGCCCGGGCGGGGTACCCACGACAGTCATCTGCCCGTCGCTTCTGTTCGACGAACTGGAAGTAAAACGCGCCGATACCAGCAAGGACAAGTTGCCCGAATATCCTGCCCCACCGCTAACCAAGAAATAGTGTCTTGACCATGACTCTGAAAGAACGGCTCGAATGGCTCATGCGCATGACGCTGCTGGTCTTCATCCTGGCGTCCGCCGCGTTCCTCAGCGCGATCTCTGCCATGCGCATCGCCATCCATGGCCGCGAAGTGACCATGCCCAATCTTGTCGGCAAGAATGTCTCCGAAGCGAGCAAGATGCTGCAATCTCGCGGCTTGGTGTTGCGCGTCGCCGACCGCATCTACAGCGACCAGCCCATTAACGTTGTCCTTCGTCAGACACCCACAGCGGGGTTGCTCATGAAGGTTTCGCAGCAAGCTCACGTCGTTCTCTCCCTCGGCCAGCGCCAGTTGCAGATTCCTCTTCTCGAAGGCAATTCCCTTCGCGCCTCGCGCGTCGAATTGCTTCGCCAGGGCCTGCAAGTCGGTGAAGTCTCGGCCGTAACCATGCCCGACCAGCCCGCCGATGCGATCGTGCTCCAAAATCCCAAGCCCGGCGCTGGCGCGGCGACGCCGCGCGTGGACGTGCTCATCTCGCAAGGCCCGAAGGAAGCCTCTTACGTGATGCCACATCTCGTGGGATTGAACGAAGCCGAAGCGCAACGGCGCTTGGATCAGGCGCAGATGCGCCGCAAAGTGAATTACGTTGGGGCGCCGCAGTGGCCCCACGGCTCCGTAATTGACCAGACCCCCATGGCTGGCGCGAAAGTTTCTGCTTCGGCCACAGTCGAACTGACCGTCGCCAATTAATTGCTGCCATCAAAAAACGAATACGTTCCTCTACGCTTTCAATGGCTTCACAGCGCGGGCCTCTCTTAGTTCCGCGACCCACTTTTCCAAAACTAATTGCTGATTAGGCTCAATCTTGCTGAACACAACTCCCATTCTGGTTCCGTGCCCGGCATGAGCCACCTTGCCCATAGCCGCAAAGTTCGCGCTGGCATGCTGGATCCTGATTAGGATCCGCCTGCCGGCCGGGAGCGGCTTCTGCGTCGTCACGCCGCATCCAAACAGGCTTAAGTCGCAAGTTTGTTCAACAACCTGCGTCTCCGATTCCACATCGGTCATTTCAATGGTGGCTACAAATGGGTAGCGGCGTGCGCGTGGACGCTCAGATTGCACAAGAATTGTCCTCTCTTAGACCTGTTTGGAATGCCGCGGGGGTTGCGCGCATTCTATATCAGGACAGTTAAACCTTCGAGGAGGTGCGGCATGGGGTACGGGTTCAGTTCGATAGGTGTCCCTCTGTGTTAGTGGCGAACTTCTATCCGCCTCCCCAAAGGAACCTCATGCACTGCGGCGGCCACGCACACGAATGGGAGACTACTCTCCGGTGCATGCCCGTTGACACCCGCACCGCCACGCCCAACCCGCCAACCTTTTCTCGTTTGCAACGAAAACAGTGGAAAGAGCACAACTACAAGGGGAACCTACGACCATGACCGACCACTTCGCATACCTCGTTGGAGCGCTCCTTTTCGACGCGGCCTGGCTGGCTTGCTACCTCATTGGAAAACGGTACCGTCCGCAGATCATTTGGGGGACGGCAGTTACCGCGCCTTTGGCGCTGACCAGCTTCCTTTTCGTTCCACAATATTGGACGCCGCCGTCGCTGTTTAACTTCGACGCGCGGTTCCGCGTCGGAATCGAAGACTTCCTTTGGGCCGGAGCCGTCGGCGGAATCGCTTCCGTTGTCGGCGAAATTGTCCTCAAAGAGAAGCTCGCGGCGCGCAGAAAAGAACACCTCAAGAAACACTACGCTCCCTTCATCGTGATGCTTGTCGTGTTTCTGATTCTCCACTTTTTCTACCCGGCCAAAAATATTTACAGCACCGCGATAGCCTTTGTGGTCTGCGCGATTGTGGTCGCCTTTCTTCGCAGCGACTTGATCCCGACCATGTTTGTCGGCGCTTCGGTTTTCACAATTTTGTATTTCCTGCTCTTCGTCTATTTCCTGGCGCTGTATCCCGGCTTCATTGACCGTTACTATAATCTTTCAAACATCTCCGGGATCCGCCTGCTTGGTGTGCCTATCGAAGAATTGATGTTTGCTGCATCAGGGGGCGCGGTGTGGAGCGTCGCCTACGAATATTTTCAGGGCTATCGCTTCGGACCCGGCCAGCGTTTTCGCCTCGTCGAAATCTAGTCGTAGTGGGTTCGGGCCTGCCGACAACACTCGAAGAGCCTCGCATTTTGCTTCCCGCAATCATGTTTCCGGCCAGCGAGGGCACATTTTGCGAATCCAGCTCGGCATATCGGATGGAGCAGTATTCCGCTACTTTTGTTCGAGCTCTTTCAGTTTGTCCGCTGCGGTCTGATTTTTGGGATCGAGCTCGAGGGACTTGCGGTAGTTGGTGACGGCCTGTTGTTTTTGACCGTCCTTGGCGTATGCTTCAGCCAAACTGTCATAGACGTTGCCTGACTTGGGGTATTCCTCGACGTTGAGCTTGAAGATGGCGATGGCGTCGGCATTCCGGCCCTTTTGGAGGAGCATGTAGCCGAGCTGATTGAGGGCATGTTCCTCGAAATTATAACCATGGGGATTGGTGCGCTTGAGTTCGTGGTATTGAGCGACAGCAGCATCGACACCACGATTCACCAAAGTCTCACCGAGGTCAGGGACCAGCGGGCGTTTCGGCGCGGTCGGCTCCTTCCCATATAGAATCGCGCGAATTCCTTTCGCCATTTCGCCCAAGTTCGCCCCCGGCGTGTTGTTGAGAATCACGATCAAGTCGTGATCGCCCACCAGCCGCTGTTCCAGCGTATTGAACCCGTTGATTCCGCCGCCATGCGAAATCATCGTCTGCCCCGTGCCAGGCTCATCCGCGGGAATTGTCCGAATATCCCAACCATATCCATAGTGCTCCAGGTTCGGCGTAAATAAGCTTTGCTTCAGCTCGTTCGGAACGAGTTTATCTGTGTAGAGCGTCTGGTCCCACTTGTAGAGATCCTCCACTGTCGAATAAAGCGAACCCGCCGCATACGGCAACGACATATCCAGATACGGCGCGTTCTCCACTCCGCCCAACTCCTGCTGATACCCCGTGGCACGATTCGGCAAAATGTCGGCATGGTGGTCGTAGCCGGAATCTTTCATTCCCAGCGGCCCAAAAATGCTTTCCTTCAGCAGCGTCTCGTACGTTTTCCCCGTCACGCGCTCCAGTATTGCCCCCACCAGGAAATATCCGGAGTTGTCGTAGTGAAACTTCGTCCCGGGCTCGAACTGCAAGTCGCCGCTGCAGAATTTTTTCACGAAATCCTCGACGGTGTAGTAGTTGCGCGAAACGTCGGGAAAGAATTTAGGATCGTCGGTATAGCTTGGGATACCGGACGTGTGGCTGAGCAATTGGCTGATGGTAACTTTCGAACCGGTGTCCTGGCGGTAGTAGGGGAGATAGTCGGAGAGATGACCGTCAAGTTTAATGGAACCCTTGGCCACTTGCTGCATGACCAGCATAGAAGTGAATTGTTTGGTGATGGAGCCGAGGCGAAACTTCACCTCCGGCATGTTCGGGATGTTCCACTCGCGATTGGCCAGCCCATAACCCCTTTTAAAAAGGACCTTGTCGTGATCAGAGACCAGGACTGTGCCGGTGAATGAGCAGCAGTCTGCATACTGCGACATGAGCTTATCGATTTTTGCGGCGTTGTCTCGGGTGTCTGCGGCGGAGGGGGGCGAAACTTGCCACAGGAGAGTTAAAAGAAGAACGCGCAGGATGAATTTCTTCATTGTGGCCTCACATTTAGAGATGGCCCTGCCTGTCAAGGCATGAGGGATTGTATACCCAGGGCGCGACGGTACATCGAGCAATTGCTTAAGGGGGAGCACCAGTTCGTGGCTCCCAACTCGCTAACCGGAAATGACCCTCTGGCGGCTGCACGGCTGCACGCCTTGACTTGACTTTGTCCGGGAAGTCCGGTATCAGGCGCATATCCTTTCAAATAGCGAGTGGTCTGTTAAGGAGTGAGAATCATGCGAAAAGCGATCTTCGCCTTCCTCGTGGTCGTACTGTTTTTGTTTGGCAGCGCTAAGCTCTTGGCGCAAGCCTCGCCAGGAAAATCCGACGACAAGAAGCCTCCCGCCGAGCAAAAGATCGATGCCGACAAGAAGCCCGCGGCCACAGACCAGAAACCGGAGCCGCCGAAGGAAAAGCCCTTTGCCGACGTCGTCAAAGACGCGCAAGTCATCAAGGGCTTGTTCACGTTTTACAAAACGGAGGACAGAGTCCTGCTGGAGATTCAGCCCGACCAGTTTGACAAGATGTATATGCTGTCGCTGACCTGCGAATCCGGTTTGGGCGAAGGCGGGTTTTACGCGGACAGCGACTGCGGCGAAACGCCTATCGCCTTTCACAAAGAAGGCAAAAACGTCCAGGTGATCCTGAAGAACACTCGCTTCGCCGCGCAGAACAACTCCCCGATGGGCCGTGCCGTGGCGCATTCGTTCAGCGATTCCATACTGGGATCCACCAAGCTGGAAGCCCTGCCTCACCCCGAACGCAAGAGCGACTTGATTGACCTCGGGGCCATTCTGCTGACTGATGTCCCGATGATGGCCTATCAACTCAACGACGTTTTTCGCATTGGCTATCACTACGACGCTAAAAACAGCAACTTCGGCATGTTGAAGGCCTTCGAGCGCAACATTGAAATTGAAACTGTCAATCACTTTGCCGCGGAGCAGCCGCCCTTGTCGCCGATCATGCCGCCCGGAGTTCCCCCGCCGCCAACGCCACCGCCACCGCGCAACATCCCTGACCTGCGAAGCCTGCTTTTTCATTTCCGCTACAGCATTTCTGAATTGCCGGGTCAGGGGTTCCGTCCGCGTCGGGCCGATGACCGCGTCGGGCATTTCTTCACGCAAGTGGAAGACTACGACAGCGACCGGAATTTCGAGTCCAGTCGCCGTTACATCCATCGCTGGAGACTCGAGAAGCAAGATCCCTCAGCTCCCCTGTCTCCGCCGAAGCAACCCATCGTCTTTTGGATGGAAAACACCATTCCCCTGCAATATCGCGACGCTATCCGTGAAGGTGTTTTGCTGTGGAACAAAGCGTTCGAGAAGATTGGATTCAAGGACGCTGTCCAGGTCAAGCAGCAGCCCGATAACGCGGACTGGGATCCCGCGGATGTGCGATATAGCACGCTCCGCTGGTTCGCGGGCTATCCCGACCCGGGATTCGCGGAAGGGCCCTCGCGCGTAAACCCGCTGACCGGAGAAATCTATGACGCGGACATCCGCTTCGACGCGGGAATGACGCGCTATTTCCGACGCGAGGTCAACGAATACCTGAACCCCGTTGGAACGTCCTTGATGCCTTGGATGGATGACATAAAAAAGCCGTTTCTTGCGCCCTGGCACAACGGCCAAGCGGAATTCTGCGACTTGGCCCGCGGCAAAGTGCGCGAGGCGGAGTTCGCCTTTGATCTGCTCACCGCGCGTGGGATGAACCCGGAAGGCCCGGAGGCCGACAAGTTCGTTCACGATATTTTGGTGGAAATTGCCGCGCATGAAGTCGGACACACGCTCGGACTCCGTCACAACTTCCGCGCCAGCACGATCCACACGCTGGAGCAGGCGCAGGACGCCGCCTTCACCGCAAAAGAGGGCCTGACAGGGTCCGTGATGGACTACATCCCCACAAATCTCTCTGCATCGGGACAGAAACAGGGGCCATACCACCAGACCACACTGGGCCCCTACGACTACTGGGCCATCGAATACGCCTATAAACCGATTGCGGCAAGTACCGCGGACGAGGAGTTGCCGGAACTTGCAAAAATCGCCTCACGCGCCGCGGAGCCCCAACTGGCATACGACACCGATGAGGACGCAGGCATTGGCGGCGGGCCGTTCGACATGGATCCGGTAGTAAATCGTTTCGACTTCGGCGCCGACCCGCTGAAGTTCTACGCGCTGCGCGTCAAGCTGGCAGACGAAATCCGCGGCAGCATGGAGAAGAAACTTGAGAAGCCCGGGGAAGGCTATCAGGTGTTACGCCGCAGCTTCAATAGCGCCTTTGGGCAGGAAGGCTACGCTTTGTACCTCGCATCGAAATACATCGGCGGCGTTTATCACTACCGTTCGCATGTGGGCGATCCTGGAAGCCGTTTGCCATTCGACCCCGTGTCCGCCGCAAAGCAAAAAGAGGCGCTGGACCTGCTGCGCGAGCATTTGTTCTCGCCGAAGGCGTTCCAGTTCTCCCCGCAACTTCTGAACAAGCTCGCCAGCCCCCGCCACTCGGACTTCGTCGACTTTTTCGCCATGCGCACGCGTTTCGACATTCCCATTCACGACATGGTCCTGTCCCTCCAGAACGGAGTCATGGACCGGCTATTCCATCCCCTGGTACTTAGCCGCATTCTGGATTCCGAAGTGAAAGTGGCTTCGCCAGCCGAATCGTTCAGCATAGGACTGCTGTTCAGCACAATTCAGGATTCCGTCTGGGCGGAGACGAAAGCTCCGGGCGATTCGCTGAACATCAGCACCTACCGGAGATCGCTGCAGCGTGCCCATCTGCGCAAGATGGTTGGCATGGTGCTGCGCGATTCGGGTGTGCCTGAGGACGCGCAGACGCTTTCGCGCCAGGGTTTAATTACTTTGCGGAGCCAGTTGCAAAGCGCTCTTGGCAAACCGGGCATCAAGATGTCCGTGGAGACGCGCGCGCACTTGGGTGAATCCGTCGCCCGGATTGACGAGGCGCTCAAGGCCAACATGCAGCGCACAGGCTTCTGAGACTGAAGCTATCGAAATAGACCGACCGGAGCGGCGCCCTTGATCCAAGCAGCCTCTGCATGGGAGAAAAGGGGTGTCGAGTACTCAAGTACTATTGACCGGCTGAGCTAACTGGTGGATAAATGGTCCAGAAAGCGGCCCCGCCTTCTTTTTCCCCTAAAAATACAGTTGTGCAGGATGACGCTTGTGGACTCTCCCCTTCTGCGCCGCGCGGAAAGCCGCATCTTCTTCAAGATGTTCGTGAAGCTGTCTGATCCCGCGACAGGCGCGTTCGAAATTACGTCCACCATTGACGTAAGCTGCCACGGCGCCCGCGTAGTGACCAAGAACCTTTGGGAAACGAACCACGATTTGTTTCTTCAACCGATCCGGGGCAGCCTCCCCTCGCGCGGCCGCGTGGCGCATTGCGAAACGCGCCAGGATGGCGCCTACGAAATCGGACTCGAGCTGTATCCTCCCACCGAAGACTGGACCAGGTCAGGCAAACTGCCTGCCCGGTAGCACAGACCGAAGGCTGCGCGCTTGCTCGATGGCACAGATTGAGGTCTGTTCTGCAGCGGACGGCCTCAGAAGGCCGTCCCTACGACGAGTTATAGAGGCTCTTCCCCAGACTAAGTTTTAGAAAGCAGTACTTTGGTGCAGGTTTCTGAAAAGAAAGGCCTGTACTTTTTGGGGATTGCCTCACTTTGCAGCAGCGGCCTACAGTGGTGGTTATGTTTGGCAGGCCTGGCAGGACAGCGGCATCCGAGTTCGGAGATCGGGTAAGCCTGGCGTCCAAGTCCTCTCCTCTGGAAGGACCGGCGAGCTACTACGGGTCGCCCCAAATCGACTTAAAGAAGCTGGGCCGGCGCGAATGGTGGCTGTGGTTTTCTGCCCTGACCGTGACGCTCCTTTCCGCAGCGACCTTGGTGTTGACCGCTGTTTCGCGGCTTTTCAGGCACAAAGAGCATTTCTACGAATTGACGCCCGAACAAGCGCGCTGGGGAATTTTGTGTTTGCTCCTCCTTTTCAACGGCTGGATGATTTACCGCCAGCGGTCATTCCGAAAACTGCGCAAGCAAGCGACGGAGCCGAGTTCGGGAGCGGAAGATAACGGAGCCGCGATAGACGAATCCGCCACAAACGATCCGGTAACCGGGCTGTATACGCGCACTTCGGCGCTGTTGCACCTTGGAAAAGAAATCGCTCGCGCGAAAAGAAACAATTCGGCGTTGAGCCTGGCGACCATTCACCTGGAAGACTTGGGTGATCTGACTCAGCAGTACGGTAAGACCGCGGTCGATCAGGCACTGAAAGAGTTTGCGAGGCGGCTGAAGGAAGTGAGTCGCGGTTCGGACTATGCGGTGCGGCTGGCCAATGACGACTTCGTGCTGGTCCTGCCAAAGTGCAATGTTGGCGAAGTGGCCCTGGTGCTGAACCGCATGGGTTCGATGGACCTGGAATGCGCCGGAAAGAGAATCTCGCTGGCGTACACAACAGGGTGGGTGGACTACCAGCCGGGGGATATGCCTTCGGATTTGCTGAAACGCGCGTCGCAGCTTTTGCACCTATACGGCGACGCCGCCAAAGATAGTTACGCCGCAACGGGAACCTCGAATTAGTTGGGAATCTAACAGTCCACAGCGCGCAGCTTACAGTAAGAGAGACTCCGGCCAATCCGCAAAGCCGCCCATTGATACCCTGCTGGTAGTCCCCGACCCAGGCAGACGAACACGGCAGTTCAAGTAATACTTTCACTCCGGCAGGGGAACCTGCCCCCACGCACCCCCGGGCAATTTGCATCGTTATCAAAATAAAGGGGTTACTAAATTTGATTGTTGGAAATTGTTGAAAACAAAGGGACGCAAAAAGCGCTGCAAGAGAGGAGCGGTTCGTAAGTGATTGATAATCCGTAGGAGGAGTGAAAGGACAACGTCCAGAAAAACCTGGAGGCAACGAATTGGGATGGCCGGGAGGGCGGTGGTGGAAGACCATGAAACATATTACTGCATACTTACTAATCGATCAGTAGCAAGTAAACGCTTTGGTGCAGAGAGTTCGAGGCGCGAAATTAGTTCCAAAATGGGACTTGTGCGAGAAGCAGCAAACCGTTTGTTTGGTGGGAGATAGAAGGGAGAGTAGAACGCAGAAAGCAGAAGGCAGAAAGGAGAGAAGCCGGAAACGTTCAGACCCGATCTGTAGCCCACTCGCCGAGCGGCCACACCATTTCAATGACTAGTACCGCTATCGGGTAAACCCCTGAAGGGAGAATAGGGAGTATCCCCAAGCATCGCTGAGGCTGTGGATTTCCCGTATTTGCAGGAAGGGATTGTGTTTAAGCTTCAAATACCTAGCGCCGAACGGCGGTTGGCCCCCCGATTGAACGTCAAGCTGCCGATCCGCATCCGCGACCCGAAATCGACTCTGCCCGAGCAGTGGGCGGAATCGCTGAACGTTTCGCCACGGGGCATTTATCTGACCACGGGTCTATCGCTGCAAAAAGGCTCAGCTGTGCACCTGACGTTTGAGATGCCAGAGGAAGTCAGCAAGAAACCGCCGTCGGAATGGCGCTGCACGGGCCATGTGGTTCACGTTGAGCCCAACCATTCTCCGCACGGGGCGATCTGCGTCGGGGTGGCGTTTGACTGCTATGAGATTTTGCCGCTCACGCAAACCGCAGCGGACAAGGCACAGAACATTCCTGGTTCTTAGCGCTGGCTGAGCAGTGGTGCGCCCGCTCACTCAAAAAAGCGCGCATGCTATGAAATACCAAATCCAGTGGCACGGATGGCAAGTCGACAGCGAATTATGCCGCCGCTTATAGTGGCTTGGGCCACACCTACTACCTCATGAGCCAATACAGCTCGTTGCCGCATCCGCAAGCGCAGCCAATGGCGCAGGCAGCTTTACGCAAAGCGCTGGACCTCGATCCATCGTTCGCTGAAGGCCACGCGGTGTTCGCTGTTGTCCTTGATGTGCTCGCCAAAGATTGGGCGAATGCTGAGCGAGAGTACAAAGAGGCAATCAAGCTCGGTCCAAGTAATTCCAGCGCCCACGAAATGTATTCGATATACCTCGCTGCCATGGGAAGGACCACGGAGGCGATGCAGGAAGCTGTACGCGCGCATGAAGCGGATCCACTTTCATCGCGCGTGAACTC
>Ga0307472_100000244_pt1 | contig 17725 bp, 14 predicted proteins | sample atmos_gasesAM5C__2_FD_204582 | JGI IMG/M metagenome (GOLD analysis project Ga0307472, IMG submission 204582) | Hardwood forest soil microbial communities from Morgan-Monroe State Forest, Indiana, United States - atmos_gasesAM5C_05 | ecosystem: Environmental > Terrestrial > Soil > Temperate...
GCCGTGGACTACATCCTGAAGCCGTTTGACAAGGCGCGCGTCGGCAAGGCCATCCAGCGCGCAAAAAAAATGGTGGATGCGCATGCTTCGCCGGTCGAGCGATTGGAATCTCTGGTCGGCCAGTTGGCCATGCCGGTCGCCAAATCCGCGCAGCCGGTGAAGCTGCTGGTGAAATCGCAGTCGCGCATGTTCCTCGTGGACGCGGAAGACATGATCTACGCTTCGATTCAGGATGGCGCGATCACGATTTTTGCGCGCGACGCAGAAGGCATCTCGAATTACCGGACGATCGAAGAATTGGCAGCCGGCCTGGACGCGGAAACTTTCTGGCGCGCGCACCGCTCCTATCTCGTCAACATCAACCACATCAAGGAAGTCGTGCCGTGGTTCAAGTCGAGCTATATGCTGAAAATGAATGACAAGCGCGCAAGCGAAATCCCGGTCTCCCGCGCGCAGACGCGCCGGTTGCGCGAATTGCTGAAGCTGTAGCGGTCGCAGCGCACCTCTGCGCGCGGTCCATTTTCCTTTTCCACTTTCCACATTCTGTTCCCGCTGTGCTAGCATCGCTTGTACACCTCTCACGAATGGATTTCTCTCTCACTAGCGACCAAATCCTTATCCGCGACACCGTCCGCCAGTTCATGGAGACGGAGATGCGCCCAATCGTCCGCAAATACGAGGCGGAAAAGAAATTTCCGGCGGCGCAAATCAAGAAGCTCGGGGAACTTGGGTGCTGCGGCATGCTGGTCCCAGAGGAATGGGGCGGCGCAGGCACGGACACGATCAGCTACGCGCTGATGATCGAAGAGGTGGCCCGGGTGGATGCCTCTACCGCTGTCGTGCTGTCGGTGACGAATTCGGTCGCCGCTGTCCCGCTGCTGAAGCACGGCAGCGAGAAGCAGAAGAAAAAATATCTGCATCGGCTGAGCCGCGGCGAAATACTGGGCGCTTTTTGCCTCACGGAGCCTGCGGCCGGCTCGGACGCTGCCAACATACAGGCGCGCGCCGTGCGGACGGGTGATCACTACGTCCTGAACGGCACGAAAATCTGGGTGACCAATGGGGATGTCGCGGGCGTCAGCGTCGTCTTTGCGAAAACGGATCCGAATGCTGGGGCGCGCGGAGTCACGGCGTTCCTGGTCGAGCCATCGTTCCCCGGCTTCCGCATCACCGGCCATGAAGATAAGATGGGACTGCGGCTTTCGCACTCGGTCGAAATAGTGTTCGAGGATTGCCGCGTACCCGCTGAAAATCGCCTCGGCGAAGAAGGGCAGGGGCTGAAGATCGCGCTTGAAGCTCTCGATGGCGGCCGGGTGGGAATTGCCGCGCAAGCGGTAGGGCTAGCGCAGGGTGCGCTGGAAGCAGCTACGCGATACGCCAAGCAGCGCCGCACCTTCGGCAAGCCAATCGCCGAATATCAGGCCATCCAGTGGATGCTCGCAGATATGGAAACGGAAATCGAAGCCGCCCGCGCGCTCACGCACTATGCCGCATGGGTGCGCGACTCGGGCTCGCAGCGGCTGGGCCCGCACGCGGCGCGCGCCAAATTGTACGCGAGTGAAATGGCGAATCGCGTCGCTTACAAAGCCGTCCAGGTTCACGGCAGCCTGGGCTACTCGCGCGAGAGTGATGTCGAGCGCATGTATCGCGACGCGAGAGTGCTGACCATTTACGAGGGCACCAGCGAAATGCAGCGCATGGTGATCGCCCGCGATTTGCTTCGTGGCGCAGGAGGCCGCTAGGTTGGCCAAACGCAAGCGAGTCTTGAGCGGTATGCGGCCAACGGGCCGCCTCCATCTGGGGCATTACTTCGGCGCGCTGTCGAACTGGCTGAAGCTGCAGGAGGAGTACGACTGTTTTTACTTCGTTGCGGACTGGCACGCGCTGACGACGCATTACGAGGACACTTCCTCGATTGCCGAAAGCACGCTGCAGGTGGCGACCGACTGGCTCGCCGTCGGCCTCGATCCCGCAAAATCGACGCTCTTCGTGCAGTCGAATATTCTCGAGCACGCCGAGCTGCACGTGCTGCTCTCGATGATTACGCCGATCTCGTGGCTCGAGCGCGTTCCTTCTTACAACGAGCAAATCGAGAATCTCAAGGACCGTGACCTAGGCACATATGGTTTCCTGGGCTACCCGTTGCTGCAATCCGCCGATATCGTCATGTACGGCGATCCGAGGCAGGATTTGCTGGTGCCAGTTGGTGAGGATCAGGCTCCTCACGTGGAATTGACTCGCGAAATCGTTCGCCGCTTTGACACGCACTTCGGATTTGAGGTGAAAGAAGCGCTCTTTGCCCCTGCGAACCAGACCGCCCTCGAACAAGCCCTTGATTCTGCCAGCGTCACGTTGCCAATCATTAAAGTGCCGCTCCGCGGATCGGAGAGATCCGCGGCCCTTGCTGCTCTGCTCAGAAAGCGCGCTTTGGAAATCGGCGTCGAGAACTTCTTCGAGCGAGTTGGCAGGCACAAGAAATTTTTCCGCGTGGAGCAGGTTTTGCGCGAACCCGCGTATCTACCGACGGAGACTCCACGTCTCCCCGGACTCGACGGCCGGCGGATGGCGAAAAGTTACGACAATGCCATCTGGCTGAGTGACCCGCCGGATGAAATCCGCGAAAAAGTCCGCAATATGATGACCGACCCGCAGCGCGTCCGGCGCACCGACCCCGGCCGCCCGGAAGTTTGTCCGGTCTTTGCGTATCACAAATTATTTTCATTGCCGGAGACGATTACAAAAGTGGACCGCGACTGCCGCACTGCGGCCATCGGCTGCGTGGATTGCAAGAAGCTGATGATGGAAAACCTGGTCACCTGGATCGAGCCTATTCAGACACGCCGCCGAGAATTTGAGGCCCATCCCGGGCAGGTTTGGGATATCCTCGACGCCGGTTCGAAGAAGGCGCACGCGGCCGCGAAGAAAACCATGAAGCGCGTGCGTAATGCGATATTTAAGTGGGATGAAGCGCGCAAGCCGGCAAGCAAGTCTGCCGGCCACGCTGGGAAGGCGGGGGCAGGGAATTAAGGATGGCGACACCTTATCGAATTAATTTGCCGGTGTACGAAGGCCCGCTCGATCTCCTGCTCGATCTCATCCGCAAGCAGGAGATGGACATCCACAACATTCCCATCGCCAAAGTGACCGAGCAATATCTCGATTACCTTCATCGCGTGGAAAAGCTCGACATTGACGTCTCGGCCGATTTTATTTGCATGGCCGCCACGCTGATCCACATCAAATCGAAAATGCTTCTTCCCGCCGATCCGCTCGCAGGTCCTGAAGGCGAAGGAGACCCGCGCGACGAGCTGGTCCATCGCCTACTGGAGCACGAAAAATTCAAGAACGCCGCGCAACTGCTCTACCAGAAGCAGCAGGTGGAAGGGCACGTGTGGTCGCACCCGGATAAATCGCTCTATGGCGGCGAGGAAACAGAAGGCGAGCTGGTGGTGTCACTGGTGGATCTGGTCAAGGTTTTTTCGCAAGTGCTCGAGCGCCGCAAAGAAATTCCGAAATTCGAGTTGCGCCACGACATCGTCACGATTGCGCAGATGATGGACCGCCTGCGCCAGCGTCTGCTTGGAAGTGAAGATCCAGTTTCACTGGTCGAATTCTTCGACAATTGCGAATCGCGCAACGCTATGATCGTCGCGCTGCTTGCCGTGCTCGAGATGGTGCGAATGCAGGCGGTGCTGCTGGTGCAGTCGGAACTTTTTAGCGACGTACTCCTGCGCAAGCACAAAATGTTTGACGCCGTTTTTGCCGGTCCCGACGCGATGTCGCAAATTGAGGAGCAATATCTCTGACGATGACTCCACAAGAGATTCAAGCCGCTCTCGAAGCCATCATCTACGCCGCGGACGAGCCGGCGACGCTCGACCAGATCGCTCGCGCGCTGGGCGTTGAAAAAGTGGAAGCGCGGGCGGCGCTCGACTTACTTGTCGCTGCTTATCAGACCGACGACCGCGGCATCGAAGTCCGCAAAGTCGCGCACGGCTGGAAGTTCTACACCAAAGCGCAGCATCACGACGTGGTGCGCAAATTCATCAAGAGCCTGCAGCCGCCGCTGCGATTGACCATGCCTGCGCTTGAGACGCTCGCGGTGATCGCCTACAAGCAACCCGCCACGGTGCCGGAAATAAACGAAATCCGCGGCGTAAATGTCGGCGGCGTTATCAAAACGCTGCTCGAAAAACATCTGATTACCACTGCCGGCCGCAAGCCCGTGATCGGCCGCCCGATCCTGTATCGCACATCGCGACAATTCCTGATGCGCTTCGGCCTCTCGGATTTGGAAGAATTGCCCAGCCTCAAAGAATTCGAGCAGCTCGCGCAGGCCGCTCTCGGTTCCGATGAAGGCGTTGCCCCCGTCGAGCCAGATGACGCGAGCGCAACAGCCGCTGGAGCAGCCGCCTCGGCGACGACCACAGCAAGTGGGGAACCCGCTTCGGAGGACTCTGAAGCAGCGCGGGCGGCCTCAGCTGGTGCAACTCCCTTCGACCAATCGTAGCCACAACATTCGCTCCGAGTGGCATTTTCCGTTAAGCTATACGTTCGCAGTCGCGACACCCCGTTGAACCGAATGCTCGAGCGCCTCCAAAAGATAATCGCGCGCGCCGGCGTGGCTTCCCGACGCCGTGCGGAGGAGCTCATTTCTTCCGGCCACGTCACCGTCAATGGCCACACCGTCACCGAGCTAGGCACGAAGGCCGACGAGACGCGCGATCACATCAAAGTCTCCGGCAAACTGCTGCGTCCGGAAAGCGATCGGATTTACCTCCTTCTGCACAAGCCGCCCGAAGTGGTCTCGACCATGAGCGATCCTGAAGGCCGCCTCGCGGTGCGCGATCTTCTGCACGGCGTTTCCGCGCGAGTATTTCCCGTTGGGCGGCTCGAATATCACTCCTCCGGTCTCATTTTCCTAACGAACGATGGCGATCTCGCGAATCGCATCTTGCAGGCGCGACGCTTGCCGCAGACGTATTTAATGAAACTGAAAACACTGCTGACATTTGATGAGATCGCGACGCTTTCGCGCGCGACGGGTGCGCGCATCACGCGTTTGCGCGGCAAGGATGCGCCGTGGTACGAGGTGACGCTCGCCGAGGCCAGCCGCGACGCGCTGCGAAAGAAACTGTTTCAGACCGGGCACCCGGTCGAGAAAATGAAGCGCGTGCGCATCGGCAATCTGGAACTTGACCGTCTCGTGCCCGGGCAACACCGTGCGCTTTCACCCGCAGAAGTTGCATCGTTCGCGCGCGCGTTGCAAGGCGGCGGCACGTCGCCGGCACCCTCCACGGCGGCTGCAAGTCACAGTGATTCACGAGTGCGCAAAGGGCATTCATTTCGAGGCGTGAATCATGCGCGCAGCAAACGCTTGTCTCCGAAGGAATCCCGTTGAGGACCCGCAACGCATGACCCGGCTGATCCACGAACTCGTACCCGACTACATTCGCGAGCTCGAACCCTACGTTCCTGGAAAACCCATTGAGGAGGTGGAGCGAGAATTGAAAACTCATGCCATCAAACTCGCTTCGAACGAAAACCCGCTGGGGCCATCGCCGTTGGCGATCGAAGCCGCGAAAAAAGCGTTGGCCAACTCGAACCGGTATCCGGACGGCAGCGGTTTCTATCTGCGCGAGGGCCTCTCAAAAAAACACTCGATCCCGGCGGACAACATCATCCTCGGCGGCGGCTCCACCGAGATCATCGACCTATCGGCGCGCATGGTGCTACGCCCAGGGGATTGCGGGGTCACTTCCTACGGCTCGTTTCCGCTCTACCACATCGCAATTCGAGCCACCGGCGCGCGATATCTGGAAATTCCCATGCGCGATTACACTTTCGACCTTCCGGCAATCGCGCGCGATCTGCCCGTCGAGACAAAGCTGATTTTCATCTCGAACCCCAATAATCCCACCGGCACCATGTTCACCGCTGACGACTTTGCTGAGTTCCTCAAGCGCGTGCCGGAACACGTTTTGATTGTTCTTGACGAGGCCTACTGCGATTACGTGGATCATCCGAATTATTCTCGCTCGATCGAAATTGTCCACCACGGGCGCAACCTGCTCGTGCTGCGCACATTTTCAAAATCCTACGGCCTCGCCGGGCTGCGCATCGGCTATGGCATCGGCCCGGCCGATCTGCTGAATGAGATGAACAAGATTCGCGGGCCGTTCAACACTTCCGGTGTCGCGCAGGGCGCGGCTCTTGCAGCGCTTGACGACACGGAGCACGTCCGGCGCTCGGTGGAATCGAATCGCGCTGGCCTCGCTCAGCTGGAGGCAGGCCTCAAGAAACTTGGTATCCGCCCTGTGCCTTCAGTCGCAAATTTCATCCTGATTGATTTCGAATTTGACGCTGACCCACTCGCGGCTGAATTGATGAAGCATGGCGTGATTGTGCGCCCCATGCGCTGGATGGGATTTCCGAACGCGATTCGCGTATCCGTCGGCACCCAGGCCGAAAACGAAAAGTTTCTTCATGCGCTCGCGGAGCTGCATGTGCCCGCTGCGCGCAAACCTGATGCGAGCTCGAAGGGGAAGAGGGGATGAGCCTGGAGGGAGGCTCGCGTTCCGATTCGAGCCATCAAGCAGCGCCCGCCGCCGGGGATCCCACTGCGGGAATTCTCAATACCAGCAAAACCATCGCAATCGTCGGCCTCTCCAGCCGCCGAATGCGCCCGAGTTACGGCGTGGCCGGGTATTTGAAATCGGTGGGCTACCGCATCATCCCCGTAAATCCGAATGAGACTGAAGTGCTCGGTGAGAAGAGTTACGCTCGGCTAGAGGACATTTCTGAGTGCGTGGATATCGTAGACATTTTCCGCCGTTCGGAATTCGTACCCGAAATTGTGGAATCTGCGATACGTATCGGCGCCCGCGCCGTGTGGATGCGGGAAGGCGTCGCTCACCCAGAAGCCGCCGAACGCGCGCGACGCGCCGGGCTCTTCGTGATCATGAACACCTGCCTCGCGAAAGAGCACGCCCGGAACGCGACTCGGAAAAAACACTGATCCGCTACTATGGTCATTGCAGCGGATACACTTTTAGAATTCTTCTTCCCGGGTCGGTCACGGCGATTGATTCCCCATCGGGCGTGATCCTGAAATCGTGAACCAGCAGAGCGTGCAGGATGGGCCGGAAACTTCCATCGGTTAAACCGACCCATACAAGGTCTCCGGACTTTTCTTCAGGCCCGCGTTTCAACAGTACACGCCGTTCGTCGCGCGCGAATTCGAATCGCCCAATACCGGCGCGAACGCGCGTCGGCTTCTGCGGATTAGCCACGTCGATCACCGTGATGGTGTCCCCATTCTCGAAATATCCGACGCGCTTGCCGGAAGATGCGACACTTAGCTTGCCGAAAAATTCCTCGAGGCGCGAAATCTCGCGGACCGTTTCGTTCACCAGGTCGAGCTGCACCAGCGCCAACCTGCCTGAGATGCTCAAGTTTCGCCCCACAGCGAAAGCCTGATTCTTTTTCGTGTCCCAGGTGACGGCATCGAATGTGTGCCCTTCAAATAACTCGGTGATCTTTCCGTCTGCCGGACGCACACGCATGATTTTGAATGGCCCGATTCCCGTCAGATACACCAATGACTGGCCATCCGCAAGCCAAGCGCCGTTCCAGGCATCTTCGATGAATCGCGACTTCGATCCCGCAACCCTAATCTCCTGCCCGTCCTCTCCGAGCAGCGCGATTTGTTTTCCGCCGGTGACGGCCGAAGTGTCTTCGGTCGAGATTACCTGCACGGTCATGTTCATGGCGATGCGCCGTCCATCGGGAGACCATGACAATGAGTCCACCACAAATTGTGTCGGCGGGGGGACAGGCATGAATTTGTCGCCCTCGAGGATGCGCTTCTTGCCGCCACTGGGCGTAACGACCCATATGTCGCCGCGCTCGATTACGATTTTCTTGATGCGCTTCATTCGCGGCACCGCGCATGCGATTTTGTTGTCCTGCGACACCGCAAACGTCGCCACGTCTTCCTCGAACAAAAGCCGGGGTTTCTCTTGCGCGATGGACACGCTTGCCGCCCCAAGGGTCATCACAAGTGCTGCCGCGAGGGCAGGGAATTGGCGGACGCGGTTCGTGTAATGCCGGCGCCCCGCCGGAGTGTTCTTTTCGGTTCTCAATGGACCACCTTGGCAAATCTGGACACGATGAAATGTTCTCAAACGTGTAATCTTCGCGATGACAATCACGCTGAAGCTTTTTTCTGAATGCGCCGAATTTCTTCCACCCGCTGGCGAATGCGAGCCTCGAATCCCTGATCCGTTGGCTTATAATATGTGCGCCCGGTGAGACTCTCCGGCAGACAAGTCATGTCCGTCACTTTTTCCTCGGCATTGTGCGCGTACTGATAGCCTTCGCCGTAACCGATGTGGCCCATCAGCCCGGTCACCGCATTCCTTAGATGCAGCGGGACAGGCTCCGCAATGGTGTTCTGCAAATCTTTTTGCACCGCGCCATAGGCCGTGTACATCGCATTCGATTTCGGCGCGAGGGACAAATACACGGCCGCCTGGCCGAGTGCCAATTTTCCCTCCGGCGGCCCGAGGAATTCGAACGCTTCCTTCGCCGCCAGCGTCACGGCCAGCGCGCCGGGTTCCGCGAGTCCGATATCTTCGCTGGCCATCCGCACCATGCGCCGTGCAACATACAACGGGTCCTCGCCCGATTCCAGCATGCGCGCGAGCCAGTAGAGCGCAGCGTCCGGGTCAGAATTTCGCACCGATTTGTGCAGCGCGGAGATGAGATTGAAATGTTCTTCACCCGCCTTGTCGTAGGGTAGAAGTTTCTTTTGCAGAACGTCTTCAAGGCGCGCCTCAGTCACCACGCGCTGCCCGCTGGCGTCTGGCGCCGTCCCGAGCACCAGAGCTTCGAGCGTGTTGTATGCCGCACGCGCGTCGCCATTCGCAAGAACCGCGATGCGGTCGAGGATTTGCTCGCTAATCTCGATTTGTTCTTTTCCGAGCCCGCGCTCTTCGTCTTTGAGCGCCCGCCGTAGCAGCTCAACGATCTGCTCTTGCGCCAGCGCGCGCAGCACGTACACCTTCATGCGTGAAAGCAGTGGGGCAATCACTTCAAACGAAGGGTTCTCGGTGGTGGCGCCGATCAACAAGATGTTTCCGGCCTCCACGTGCGGCAGGAATGCGTCCTGCTGCGCGCGATTGAAGCGGTGCACTTCATCCACAAATACAATCGTGCGCCGCCCGTAGCGCCGCGCGCGTTCCGCCTGCGCCATGACGTCCTTAATTTCCTTGATGCCCGCAAGCACGGCGCTGAAGGGTATGAAATCCGACCGCGTGCTCCGCGCAACGATCCGCGCGAGGGTTGTTTTCCCGCAGCCCGGCGGACCCCAGAGAAGCATCGAGCTCAAATCGTCGCGCTCAATCTGCGTCCGCAGCGGCTTCCCCGGCCCGAGCAATTCTTCCTGCCCGAGAAACTCATCGAGCGCCTGAGGGCGCATGCGGTCCGCCAGCGGCCGTCCCGCCTGGGGTTCTTTTTCCGCCGGAATGGCTCGAAACAGTCCCACTACCTTGCCTTCCTCTGCCGCGCCGCTTCGAACAGCGCCAGCGACGCGGCCACGCCTGCGTTCAACGACTCAACCGCCCTGCTTATGGGAATCGAAATCGTCGCATCCGATGCGTGCAGCACCTCAGGCGGCAGGCCCGCGCCCTCGCTGCCAACAAATATCGCTGCCGGGTCACGAAAATCTGCGCTGAATTCATTTATGTCGCTCGCCGCGTCGTGCGACGCTGCTCCCGCTGCAAAAATCCTCACCCGCGCCATCTTCAGCTGCGCCAGAAGCACCGGGACAGACATGCCGCGCAGCATTGGCAATCGCAGCGCCGACCCGGCCGAGGCCCGCAATGCCTTCGGCGACCAGGGATCTGCTGTCCCGCGCGCTGCTACCACTCCGGTCGCGCCAAACGCCTCGGCAGACCGCACAATCGTTCCTACATTGCCAGGGTCTTGCACCCCAGCCATCACCACAACGAGCGGCGCAGCTTCACGCATCGGCCCCGGCCCACGCAACACGTCTTCGAATCCCCACGCGTGCTGATGAAAGAGCGCCGCCACGCCTTGCGGCGCCTCCGTTCCCGCCACGCTCGCAAACATTCTGTCCGTCGTGCGCAAGATCCGCGACCGTGTAATCCCAGACTCACTCTCCGTCGCCGCAGTCAGAATTCTCTCCAACTCGCGCTCACCCGCGTCGCTCACTAGCAACGCCTCGGTTACGAGTCCGCACCGCACCGCGTCCGCAATCAGCTTCGGTCCCTCGACGCCAATCGGCTCGTCATGCTCTGGCCCCGTCCCGCGCAGCACCGCGCGAAATTTCTTCAGCCACTTGTTGTCCCGGCTGGTGATCACATCCGAATGAGTATCCAGTTCTCGGGCAGGCGGGGCGTGCTGCAGCCGCCTGGGTTCCTCGCCTCTCGACCGTCCATGTTCGTCAGTTGGTTCCCGTTCAGCCATCCCGCAAGCCTAACAAACGCCCGTCGCTGCGTAAACCGGAGGTCACCGTCCGCGCCACGGATTCCCCGCGCGTTCTATGGCCACCCCTAGTTCCACTGCTTCCTTCCACTTGCCCCTTCTGCATACCCTATGATAGCTTGCCGGAGAGTCAGGGGCGTAACCCGCCGCGAGCAAAAATTTGCCGGTGGAAGTCCTTAAAATTTCAGCGGAAGCCCCGGAGCAGAGAGTCGTTGACTATTCCGCGGGCTACATCCGGCGCGGCTGCGTCGTCGGCATTCCCACCGACACGTTCTACGGGCTCGCTGCCGACCCGTTCAACCTCGCTTCCATCGAGGGAGTTTTCCGCATCAAGGGCCGCCCGGAAACGAAAGCCCTGCCGATCCTGATCAATTCCATCGAGCAGGCCGTCACGCTCATCCGCGATGTGCCGGATGTGTTTCTTACACTTGCGAACAAATTCTGGCCCGGGGCGCTCACACTCGTCGTCGAAGCCACGCACCGCCTGCCACTCAAAGTCACGGGCAACACGGGACGCGTTGCACTGCGCTGGCCCGATTCGCGTGTCACAACGGCGCTCATCGAAGCCGTTGGCGGCCCCATCACCGGCACCAGTGCAAATCTCTCCGGCTTTCCCTCCTGCACCAGCGCACAGCAAATCGTGAAACAGCTTGGCGACCGCCTTCCGCTTATCCTCGATGCCGGCGACACCGGCGCGATCCTAGCCTCCACCATCGTTCGCATCACCGGTGACGACTGGACCGTCGTACGCGAAGGCGCACTTCCCGAGTCTGAAATTCACGCCGCCCTCCGCTGTTAGCGTAATTGGCTGTGCTAGACTCGCGGACCGGCGGCCCGGAGCATTCAGGGCGCCAGACTCCACCGCGCAATGCCTCAGCGAAGGAGCGCGAATATGCCCAACATTGTCTACTTCGGCTCAAGGATCAGCGGCAGGCCGTTCTTTGTGTTGCCGATGAGCACAACCTTGGAATTGGCGCTGGTCGCCAACCGCTCGGTTGCCTCGATGCCTTTCCATTCGAGCAACTGCTGGCTGATGCCCTGCGAAACAGTCTGCTGAAAATCGCGGATGCCCTGGGCTTCGATGCGCTTGCGGTCCGCTTCTTGCTTTTCCTTCTGCAGTACGAAAGCCATGCGCAGCGCGTCCTGCTCTGCTTGCTGCTTTGCTTCGATGGACGACTTCAGCATCTGCGGCAGTTGAATGTCGCGCAGCAAGATATTCTGCACTTCGATGCCTTTGCTGCCCAATTGGCTCGAGAGTTCCTTATAAATCTGCTCCGCCACCTGCTCGCGCCCGCCGGTATAGAGCGCGTTCGCGCTGTGCGAAGCCGTCACCGACCGAATCGAGGATCGCAACGTGGGCTCCACAACCACTTCCACAAAATTCGGCCCAATCTTCTGATACACCTCCGCGGCCTTCTCCGGGCTGAGCCGGAAGAGCAGGGAAGTGTCGAGCGTCATCACCAGGCCCTCGTCCGACGGCACGCTGGCCGTCTCCTTCAGCTCTTGCGTGCGGATGGACATGGTGTTGTTTGCCTTGAACGGGTTCACGAAATGCGTTCCTTCCGGCAACACGTCGCCGGTCACGCGCCCAAACAACGTGAGCACGCCCACATGTCCCGCCGGCACATAAGCCACCGACGCATAAACTAGAACCAGCACCAGCGCGACGATCGCCACTCCTCCGAGCCCGCGCGGCAGAAAGCTTCGCACTCGTGCAGCGTAGGCCTGTAACTCGTCATCTCCACGTCCCTGTTGAAATGCGGTCATCGTCCCCTCCGATTGAAAATTCGCGCGATTCAGATTTTGCGCATTGCCATTCTACATAGCTTTGAGGGGAATCACTGGAACAGGGTCAGCCAGGCGGGGATACTTCGACCAAGTGTCTTATCTCTGCTGCGCCGCTGCGAGGAACTCATAATCACCGCCCGGTGGGATTTCAATTCCCGTCAGGCGCGCGCGGTGCACGCACACATTGTCCGGGTACCACAAATTGATGTAGGGCTCGTCCTCGGCCACGATCTTCTGCACTTCCGAAAGAATGGCTTTGCGCTTCTCGCGGTCCATCTCGACGCGCGCCCGGTCGAGCAGTGCATCGAGCTGCGCGTTGCGGTAATGCCCGCGATTCGCTCCATCCGGAGGAAACTTCCTCGAACTGAACACATACTCGAACATGTCCGGGTCGTTATTCCCGCCCACCCAGCGCTGCGTGTACAACTGAAAGCTCCCACGCGTGATGTCCGAATAAAAAGTCGCAAACTCGAGTGACTTCAGATCCAACGCCACGCCCACGCGCTTCCACTGGTCCGCCAGCACTGCCGCGTAGAGGCGCGTGGACTCATCCGTCGAGGTCTTCAGCGTCAGGTGAATGCGGACGCCATCTGCACCTCGCCGGAATCCCGCCGAGTCGAGCAATTGCTCGGCGCGCGCCGGATCGAAATCGTATCGTCGCACATTCGCTTCGAATGCCCAGTGATTCGGCGGCAGCAGACTCGACGCAGCACGCGCCTGCCCGCGCAGCAGATACCGAATGATCGCGGCGCGGTCGGACGCGTAGGCAAGAGCCTGCCTCACCTCGCGATACGCCAGCACCGGATCGTCAAAATTGAACGCCACATAGGCGAGCGGCGTACCGGGCTGGTCCTCTGCCTGGATGCCGGGCTTTTTCGCGAGCGTCGCCACCATGTCCGGGGTCAACGAATTGATTTCCGCGTCCGCCGAGCCCTTGCGCAGCTCAAGCGCCCGTACGATGGCGTCGGGCACAATCCGAAATCGCACCCGCTCGATTGTTCCTGTGCTGTCTGTGTCGCCAAAATAATCCCGATTCCGCTCGAGCACGATTTCCTCGTCTGCTTTCATGCTCACGAAGCGGAACGGTCCCGTGCCATTCGGATGTTGCGCCATCTCTGGACCCGATCCTCGCGGCACGATCCCGACTCCAGGGCGCGTCAAGTTCCACAGGAAAGAGGCGTACGGCTCGCGCAGGTGAAACACAACCGTCCCGGCATCAGGTGCTTCGATTGAGGTCACCATCCGAAACGCACCGCGTTTCGCCGTCTTCACCGCGCCCGTCAGAATGGAATCAAAAGTGGACTTCACGTCTGCTGCGGTAAGCGGCCGACCATCGTGAAATTTCACGCCCGGGCGCAAGTGAAACACATAGGTGAGGGCGTTCGGTGTGTCCCAATGCTCCGCGAGGTCGGGAACTATGTTCATGTGCCCGTCGTGTGCTACCAAACTCGAAAAAATCAGTCCATCCAAGTGCGCTGAATACGCATCGGTGCCGATTCGCGGGTCCAGATTCGTGGGTGCCGCTTCGATCGAGAAGTTGACAGTTCCGTCTTCGGTTGAACTGCCGCGGGAGGAGCATCCCAGAAGTGCAAAAGAATAAAGCAGTGCGAGGACTGCCATGAACCGGCGTCGCAAGCCTAAACGTCCCTTCATATTTGAAGGTTTGATTTCATCTGTGTCTTTTGTCCTCACCTTCGGCCGCGCCGGCGCTTCCCCTGCCACCGACCATTCACGAGTTTCCCGAGAACCGCCGCGTGCCGAGCCCCTGTTGCAGACGGCAAATTATTCGTGCGGCCGTGAAAAGCCTCGTAAGCCAGCACCGCAAACGCGAACGCTTCCTTCGCTTCCGCGCGCACGCCGAACCGGTCCGCCGGAATCATCTCCACGCCCGGCAACCCCGCAGCCAGTTGCGCAATCATCAACGGATTGCGCGCGCCGCCTCCCGCAACGATCATTTCATTCACGCGCGCCCGTGGAAGAATGAATCCTCGGAAGGCGTCAACAATCGAGAGGGAGGTGAACAGTGTCGCCGTGCGCACAAGGTCCTCTGGACGCGCGCGATGCCGCTTTCCCCATGCAAGAATCTCCTCTGCGTAGCCGCGCCCGAATTGTTCGCGCCCCGTTGTTTTCGCCGGCGCCTTCCGCAGATACGGCTCACGCATCATTTTTTGGAGCAGCGCTGAAATTGTTTTCCCGCGGAGCGCCATCCGCGCATCCCGGTCGTAGCGTTGCCGGCCACGCGTGAATGACTCCACCAGCGCATCCACGATCATGTTGCCCGGCCCGGTATCGAATGCAAATACATCCTGGGCACGCGCGCCCGCTGGAATCACAGTCACGTTCGCAATCCCACCGATATTCAACGCCACTCGCCCGCGCTTCGCGTGCCGGTACAGCAAATAATCCACGAACGGCACGAGCGGCGCCCCCTGTCCGCCTGCGGCCATGTCCGCGGGGCGAAAGTCTGCAACCGTCGTAACGCCAGTGCGCTCCGCGATAATGCTGGGCTCCCCAATCTGCAGCGTGGATGCGACGCGGCGTGTTCCGCGATCTCGTGACGCCAATCCCTGATGAAAAATGGTTTGCCCGTGCGATCCGATCAGATCGATTTTAGTGAATGGTAAGCGCCACTGGCGGCACGCCGCAAGAACGGCACGCACGAATTCCTCCCCCAGCACGAAGTTTAGCGAGCTGATTTCCTTCGTTGTAGTCGGCGCGCCATTCGCAATGCGCAAGATGGCTTCGCGCAGACGCGCCGGAAAGGGAACGTGATGGTGTCCCTCAAGCTTCGCCGAAATCGAAGGCGGCGCGCCGGACAGCCGCGCGAGCACGACGTCAATCCCATCCGCCGATGTCCCCGACATCATCCCAATCACGCGCATCGCGCTCCGATTCCAATTGTTTCTGCAGCGCTGCCAGCAAATTGAGCGCTTCAAGCGGCGTCAATTGATCCAGCTCCGCACGGCGGAGAGAATTCAACACCGACTCATCGATTGCGGCGAAAGCCTTTTGTTTAGGCTTCCCCAGCGCCGCGCCCGATAACGCGCCCGGTGACAACTCCTCCGTCAGCTTGTCTTCGCTCTCCTCGTGACGGCGCAAAATCTCTCTGGCTCTCGAGATCACATTGTTCGGCAGTCCCGCGAGCCGGGCCACTTCAATCCCATAACTTTTGTCCGCGCTGCCCGGCTCTACGCGCCGCAGAAACACAATCTCGCTGCCTGCTTCCTCGACTGTCACGTGCACATTCTTCACGCCCGGCAGCAATTGCTCAAGCTCGGTCAACTCGTGATAATGCGTAGCGAAGAGCGTCCTTGGGCGAGCGCCAGCGTGCAGTGATTCAACCACCGCCCAGGCAATCGAAAGCCCGTCGAATGTCGAGGTCCCACGGCCCACTTCATCTAGAAGGACCAGACTCGCTGGCGTGGCAGTATTCAGAATCGCCGCGACCTCGCTCATCTCCACCAAAAACGTTGACCGTCCGCGCGCCAGATTGTCTGAGGCGCCAATCCGGGTAAAAATTCGGTCGAGCAGCGGCAACTTTGCCTGTGTAGCCGGGACGAACGAGCCCATCTGCGCCATCACCGAAATCAGCGCCGCCTGCCGCAGATACGTGGACTTCCCGCCCATGTTCGGCCCGGTGATGATCAGCAGAAATTGCGATGCATCGTCGAGATACAAATCGTTCGGTACAAACCGTTCGCCGCGCTCCTCCACCAGCTTCTCAATCACCGGGTGCCGCCCACCCGCAATCATCAGCACGCCACGGCCTTTGCCGCTCGCGCCTTCCGTAAACTCCGCCCGCGTGTAATTGCGTGCCGCCGCGATGCGCGCGAAATTCACCAGCACATCCACCTGCGCGATGGCCGCTGCGGACCTTCGCAGCCGCGCCGCCTCCCGCGCAATCGCTTCGCGCATCTCGCCATACAGCCGGTGCTCAATTTCCAGCACGCGCTCCTCTGCGGCGAGCACCTTGCGCTCATACTCCTTCAGCTCGCCCGATGTGAAACGCTCCGCGTTCACCAACGTCTGCTTGCGCTCGTAATCGGCCGGCGCCAAATGCAGGTTCGGCTTAGAAACTTCAATGTAGTAGCCGAACACCTGGTTGTAGCGGATTTTGAGTGACGCGATTCCCGTGCGCTTTCGCTCGCGCTCTTCCATGCCGGCAATGATCTGCCGCCCCTGCCTCATGATGTCGCGCAACTCATCCAGCTCCGCGTTGAAACCGCGGCGAATCACGCCCGCTTCGTTTGGCAGCGCCGGCGGATCATCTGTGATCCCGCGCGCAATCCTCTCGTGCACATCCGCCATCTCGTCCATCTGTTCCCGCAGCGCGACGAGGCGCTGACCCTTCGCGCCTGCTTCCTCCGGCGCAGCCGCAAGATGTGCTCGCACGGCTGGAATTTTCCCGAGCGACGCACCCAGCGCCAGCAAATCCCGCGGCGTCGCCACTCCCAAGGTCACGCGGCTCGTTAGGCGCTCTAGGTCCAAAATTCCTTCGAGCATCTTACGAATCTCCTCGCGCGCCACCGTTTGACCCTTCAACGCCGCGACGGCATCCAGCCGCGCCTCGATTTCTTCGAGAGAAATCTCCGGTCGCAGCACCCAGCCGCGCAGCAAGCGCGCGCCCATCCCGGTTGCGGTCTCATCAATCGCATTCAGCAGCGTTGCCCGCTCGTCATCGCCCGCCGCCGGCTCGACTAGCTCGAGGTTTCGCGCCGTCACGGCATCGAGGATCATGGCGTCCTGCTGCTCGTAGTAAACAATCCTGTCGAGATGCTCGAGTCCAGTACCCGACGGCCGAAGCGATGGAATCTTCGCAGCATCCTCGGGTTTTCGCGCGCCAATTGCTGACGTCTCGCGCAAGTAATGAACGATCGCTCCTGCAGCCGACGTCGCCTGCGCGTGCCCGTTCATGCCAAACCCTTCGAGCCCGGCCACTCGGAATTGTTCCTCCAGCAATCGCGCCGCGTGATTTCGTTCGAAAATCCAATCGTCCAGGCGCGTTTCAACCGCGCCCAGTCCGTCCAGTTCCGCGGGCGCTGTAACTGGGAAGAGCGTCGCGGGCCGCGGCAGCAGAATTTCTCGCGGCCGCAGAATGCCAAGTTCATCGCGCAGCCGCCCCTCGGCTTTCTCGCCGCCAAACTCGGTGGCGCGGAATTCTCCCGTCGAGAGATCCACAAAAGCGAGCCCAATCATCATTTCGGCCCCTCGTCCCGAAGGCCTGCCTCCAACGCTCGCTGCCGCGCCCGCTCCCATGCTTCTCGCCACCGCCGCCAGAAAATTGTTCTCCCGGGCATCCACCAGCCCTGTGCCCGAGGCGGTGCCCGGCGTCAACACGCGGATCACCTCTCGGCGCACCAGTTTCTTTCCCGGCCCGGGCTCTTCCATCTGCTCGCAGATGGCTACTTTGTGTCCCGCGCGTATCAAT
>Ga0307472_100000245_pt1 | contig 17712 bp, 11 predicted proteins | sample atmos_gasesAM5C__2_FD_204582 | JGI IMG/M metagenome (GOLD analysis project Ga0307472, IMG submission 204582) | Hardwood forest soil microbial communities from Morgan-Monroe State Forest, Indiana, United States - atmos_gasesAM5C_05 | ecosystem: Environmental > Terrestrial > Soil > Temperate...
TGTCGACGCTCGATGTGGCTTCATCGAGAATGAGGAAGCGCGGATTGTGAGCCAGGGCACGGGCGAAATTGATGAGCTGGCGCTGGCCGACGGAAAGCGTGGAGCCGCGCTCGTTGACGCTGGTGGCGGAGCCATTTGAAAGCGACCGGATAAATTCGCCGAGACCGACTTCTTCGAGCGCACGCTCGACGGCCGCGTTCTCGATGTTCTGTGTGCCCAGGCGGACATTGGTCTCAATCGTTCCCGTGAAAAGAAATGGATCTTGCAACACGATGCCGAACTGGCGGCGTAAATCCTGCAGCTCGATGGTGCGAATGTCCTTGCCGTCGAGCAGGATTTGCCCGCGCTGAATGTCGTAGAAACGAAGAAGCAGAGAAATGAGCGTGGTCTTGCCGGCTCCCGTGTGGCCCACAATAGCGAAGGTTTGGCCAGGATCGACGCGGAAAGAGACGTCGCGGAGAACCCAGTCCTCGTCGGCAGGTTCAGGAATATTCCGATAGCTGAACCAGACATTGCGAAACTCAATTTCGCCGCGCGGTTGGACGAGTTGGGCCGCATTGGGATCCGATTGAATGGTGACCGGTTCATCCAAGAGCTTGAAAATGCGCTCGGAAGCGGCCATTGCGGACTGCAGGATGTTGAATTTCTCGCTGAGATCCTGAATGGGCCGGAAGAAGCGCTGCGCGTACATGGTGAACTCGGTGAGGACGCCGAGCGTAAGCGCGCTGTGCAGCATGCGATTGCCGCCAGACCAGTAGATGAGCGCGATGGTGGCGAAGCTCAGGAATTCGACGGCGGGGTAAAAGAGAGCGTAGGCCAGAATGGCGTCGCGCCAGGCAAACATATTGTCGCGGTTGCGCTTCGAGAAGTCCTCCATGGCCTTGCCTTCGCGGTTGAAAAGCTGCACCACGCTCATGCCGGAAATGTATTCCTGGAGGAAGGCGTTGATGCGCGCAATGGCGGTGCGGATGCGGCGATTGGCGTCGCGAACGTATTTGCGAAAAATCATCGTGACAATCAGGATGCCGGGAAGGATTGCAAGGGTGTCTAGAGCCAGGCGACGGTCGAGCTTGAAAAGCAAAGCGGCCATCACGACGAGGAGGAAGAAGTCGTTGATCATGGTGACCACGCCGGCGGCGAAGAGGTCGTTGAGGGCGTCAACGTCGGTGGTCACGCGAGTGACCAGGCGGCCGACCGGGTTGCGATCGAAATAGTTCATGGGCAGGCGCTGCAAGTGGCCGAATATCTCGCGGCGCATGTCGTACATGGTTTGCTGGCCAACGCGCTGCATGATGCGAATCTGAATGTATTGGGCGAGAAAATCGAACGCAAGAACAGCCAAGTAAACCAAACAAAGCCAAATGATGCCCATCCAAGCGCTGGATTCCGCGATCTTGTGATCCATCGCCGGAACAAAGTTGTTGTCGATGGCTTTCTGGAAAATCGCGGGCGGAGCGAGCTCGAGTGGCGTGACAATAGCAACGAGCGCGAGCGCCAGCACCACCCGCCAGCGGTATGGCTTCATGTACTGCAAAAGCCGCCGCATCAGGCGCGAGTCGTACGCTTTGCCTAAGGCTTCTTCTTCGTGCTGCGTGCTCATGCGTTTTCGAGCTCTTCCTCAAGCAACTGTTTCTGGTACAAATCCGCGTAATAGCCGCCGCGCTCGAGCAATTCATCGTGTGTGCCGCGCTCAATAATGCGGCCTTCGCGAAGAACCACAATCTGGTCGGCGTTCTGCACGGTGGAAGTGCGGTGCGAAATCAAAATGGTGGTGCGGCCGCACATGACGCCGCGCAAGCCGGAGAGGATTCTCTCTTCGGTTTGTGTGTCCACGCTGGAAAGGGCATCGTCCAGAATGAGGATCCGCGGATCGCGAACGATGGCGCGAGCGATGGCCGTGCGCTGCTTCTGACCACCCGAAAGCGTGATACCGCGCTCGCCAACCGCGGTTTCGTAACCGGCGGCAAAATCCTGAATGTCGCCATGGAGGCTGGCGATCTCAGCGGCTTCTCGCGCGCGTTCGGGATTGTAATCTGGCAAACCGAACGCGATATTCCCCCCAACTGTTTCGCTAAAGAGATATGTGTCTTGCGGAACGTAGCCGATGGAGCGGCGCAGGGCATCGAGCGGCCAGTTTTGGATGGGATGGCCGTCGATGAACACAGTTCCTTTGGGAGCCTCCCAAAGGCGGGCGACGAGCGCGGCAAGTGTGGTTTTTCCGCATCCCGTTGGCCCGACGATGGCGAGAGTAGATCCAGCAGGAATTGTGAGGTTGATGTCGGAGAGGACAGCGTGAGGGCCGCTGCCATTGGATTTGCCGGAGCCATTGGAGCCGTTCACGCCGGATAGGGAAGTCGGGTAGGTGAAGGTCAGATTGCGAAACTCGATTTCGCCATGCGGTGTCGCATCCTTTGGAAGCGTTGCTGAGCGATCGTCGATATTTGGTTTCGCCGTCAAAATGAAATTCAGGCGGCCCATGGAAGCAGCGCCGCGCTGAAAGATATTGGTGACCCAGCCGAGCGCAATCATCGGCCAGACAAGCTGGTTTAAATAGAAAAAGAAAGCGATCAGCGCACCAAGCGTGATTTGGCCGCTAAGAAGCTGGTGGCCGCCTTGCCAAAGGACAATGAGGAAACTTGTGCCGACCAGCGCTTGAAGCGATGGCATAAACATGCTCCAGGTGCGGATGAGGCGAATGTTGCGCGACACGTACTCGCGATTGGGCTCGTCAAAGGCGCGCATTTCCGCTTCTTCCTGGGCATAGGCGCGCACAATGCGCACACCGGAGAGATTTTCTTGTACGCGTGCTGTGAGCGTGGCGAGAGCAGCCTGAATCGTTTCGTAAAGCTCGTGAATGGTTTTGCCAAAGAACCACACAGCAACGGCGACGATTGGCGCAGGGAGCAAAACCCAAAGCGTGAGCGAAGGCGACAATGTGACCATAACCAGGATCGCCATGATCATGGTGACGATCGTCGTGGCGCTGTACATAATGCCGGGCCCGAGGACCATGCGGACGGAGTTGAGGTCGTTGGTGGCGCGCGACATCAATTCGCCGGTACGGTTGCGGACGTAGAATTCGGGTTCAAGCGCCAGCAGCCGCTTCAGCAGGTCGCTTCGAATGTCGTACTCGATGTCGCGCGAGACGCCAATCAGAATCCAGCGTCCGGAGAAGGACAGCACTCCCTTGATCGCCACGCATAGAACAACGATGAGGCAATAAATGCCTAGCGTCTTGCGGCTGTTGGGCGCGTAAAAAGGAATGGCTCGACTGAGCGCTGACACGCGGGGAACGGCCGCGAGCGCGGGCGCTTTTCCTTTATCGCTGGCATGTTCGAAGGGAGCAGAGTTGCCTGCAAGCGTGTCGGTCATCACGCCGGTGGCGAGCGGCAGTACGTTGGTCACAACTCCCATCAGAAAAACGGTCACCAAACCGATGACGATGCTCCACGTGTACCGGCGAAGATACGGCATCAAGCCGCGCAGGTCTTTGCTTGGAGGTGGGTCTTGCCCGGCGCTGGATACCGGCGCACTTGCGCCCGTCGTTGCCTCGCTCATCGCAGCTTGGACCTCGCGGCTTCAATGGATGCGGACTCTAGGAGAAAGTGTTCGTAAGTGCGGTCAAGCGACTGGTAGCGTTTCGTCTGAGGATTCCAGCGCACACCGATGGGCAGCACGTGCGAATCGGTGACGCCCTTCAATGGAGTGAAGTAAAGCGACAAGCCCTTGTCGTCGCTTTGCTCATATTGCAGCCGCCAGCCGGTTACGGAGGTCAAAGGCGTAAGCCCCAGAAAACCCTTCTGGTTCTTCAAATGCTCATCGCAGCGCAGCACTTCCGACCACTTCCCGTCGGAATTTTCGACGACCACCGCGCGCGTGATTATGGTGCCCGGCAGATTGTTCGTAGGCGTTTTCGGCACAACGTTGGCGGCGAGAAACTCCTGCTTGCCGTTTTTTGCCAGATCCCCGAATAGCAGCACTTGCGTCTCTTTTCCGAGCAGGGAGTCCGCCGCGGATTGAATCTCATCGGGGGCCGGCTCAGCGAGCTTTGCCTCTGCCTGTGCCGCAGGTTTGGGCGCTTCCGTGCCACAGCCGCCCAGTAGAATAACCACGGGCGCAAAACTCAGGCACCAGTGCAGCAGGATTTTTCCGGCTCGGACCACCCCGGCACCGACTATCCTCTCTAGGAAGGACGTCGCGCGCCGCCTCCCGTTAGCACCCATACAGACATTCGATAAGGTCTTTTCCATCCCAACCTTGGAGCCGCGATCCAACCATCGGATCAAGCTTCCCCTCTTTCCCCGGAGTGCGGAGGATTAGCAACCTCGGCGGCACTTCCGGATGCGCCGAATCCAGCATCAATCACACAATTCTAACTGCTGGCGGCGCTACTTTGGAAGGACTCTGCAGGCTCGAATTGCCATGGAGGAGCTGCCTAGCGCTGGGCAAGAATCCCGTCCAGTCGCGCCTCCATATTTTCCTCACCTTCCGACCATAACTCCGTGCGTTCAACGGGCAGAGCCCGTTCGATTGCGTCTACCCAATTGAACAATTGTTGGATGTTTTCACGCGTCTTGGAGTGATATTCCTTCAGGTTGTTGCCAGCCGCCATCCATTGGCGGAACGTGTGCTCGACAGGATGTTCGGAAGAATTGGCGGGACCTGGCGAATTGAAGTTGGAAGCAGTATTCGGAACAAGGAGACCCGCATGTCCGGTGAAGAAGTGCTCGAACCCTAAGTCCGCTTGAAAATGCCCTGCGGAGGTGGCAATTCCGTCATCATAATCGGGGCCGTGGCAAGTGAGTTCCAGGGGCTGAAGCGTGCGCTGCCATTTCAGCGTGTCCATGTCGAAGGTCCATAGGTCCCAGGTTGCAATAGCGATGTAGGCGGTATCGCGGTTGAGATACTGAGCGGCCATGGCAGCGACCTCCGCCGCGCCAGCTTGCGAAGGGCGCAAATCCCATTCAGCGATGGGAGTCTCGCTAGGGTCGACGGCCTGCACAATCAATTCATCGAAAGTTTCGTGAAGAGGGGGGAGAGGCGCGGTGGTCAGGAAACGCGCGAACTCGGGAATCATCGTTTCCAGAGAAAAGTCGCGCGTCCAGACGCGTAAATAAGCATGATTGGCCATAGCAGCAGAAGCTATGAATTATATCGGGCGCATTCGAAAGTAGCGAATCGGATAGCGCGGTACAGCTAGTGCGGCACAGCGCAGGGCCTGTTTCAATGGAAGGCGCGAATCCTACGTTCCAGACTTCGCGCTTTTGGTCAGTGGTGAAGGCGGTTCCGTTGGCGGCGTGAAGTTCTTTGCGATTTCGCTAATCCGTTGCCGCAGAGAATCTCCGACGCCCTCGAACACTTGCGAGCAAGCGGCGCGAAGCTTCTCTTCCGCCGCCGCAGCAACACCACCAATCATCTCCCGAGACTGGTGATCCAGCGATGCTACGGTGGCCAGCAGCCATTGATTGGAAACGCCTTCCAGCCGGGTTTTGTGCTGCTCCGCGGCTTGCTCCCCGATTCGGTCGTAAACGCGCTTCATTTCCTGCTGGTGCTCATCGGTCATGGTTTTCCATTGTTCCAGCAAGGGAGCGAAACCCTCCGTCACAGTCTTTTGCGCTTCGGCGACGCGTGTTTGGAGCACTCCGCCGAAGGATTCGTGAAAGCGCTTCAGAAAGGCTTCCTGCTCGGAATTGACCTGCTGCGCAAGCGCGGTACGCTCTTGTGCGGTCGAACGCTTCAACTCCTCGTTGTATCCGTCAAGCTCTTGCCGGGCGGTGCGCTGGATTTCGTCAATGAATGCGGCGGTCGTGGTATCGGCCGCTTCGGCGAAAAGAGAGCGGGCGCGTTCGAAAGACTCGCGCACCACGTCGTTCATCTGCGTCTGTGTGTGGTGGAGGAAGCTGCGGCTGGAATGATCAAGCTCCGTGGCAAACACGCCGGAGATTTCTCCCGCTTTGTCCCTTAGTTGGCTTGCAGTCTGCTCGACGGCTCTTTCCGAATAGTTTTGAATTTGCGTTTGCGCTTTCTTTTCGTACCATTCCGCGGACTTCTGGAGTTCTTCCACCACTTGATGCTTTAAGTTGCTGACTTTTCCTTCCATTTCCGCCAGCGACTGGCCGGTGATCGACTGCGAAGACTCGTGCAGGATTTTTTCAACGCTGCCGAGGTTTTCTCGGAAGTGCCCGAGGGATTCGGCGAACGCCTCGTCGGCGGAGGCGCGGATGCGGTCCTGTTGCAGCGTCAGTGCCGCATCGACCAGAGAACGGCTGCCAGCAAGCCGCTGAATTGCCTCCTCGCTTCGCGTGATGTGCGGTTGTACGATCTCCTGGACTTGCCGTTCGAATTGCTGCATCGATTTGTTCGCGGCTTCATCAAAAGTCGACAGAATTCGAGCGTTGATCTGCTCGCCGAGAGATTCCGCCTCGTGATGCAGTTCGTTGCGGTGCTGAACCAGTATCTCCGCAATCTGCTGGTTGAATGTAGCAACCGCGTTCTGAAGTTCAGCGGAATGTTGTTCGATGCGCTGGTTTGTTTCTCCCGCGCGCGACAAAATGGATTCTGCTTTTTGCGCCTGTTCTTTCAGGGCATCGCTCGCCGCAGTAAGGCGTTGCTCCCATTCCGCGGTTGCAACTCCCGCGGAGTCGCGGAGAAAGGCAGCGTGCCGCGCGGTATCTTCCTGAAGCTGGGTGAGCAACGAGCGCATGTGCTCGTTCAATCCCCCCGCGGCGCGGTCCTTCGCCTCCGCAAGCGTGTTTTCCAGACGTTCGCGCAATTGCCCGTGGGCGGCTTCTAGTTCTTTGAAGATTTGGCCCTGCCAGGAAGTTTGCGTGGATTCCAGTGCAGAGGTCACTTGCTGCTGAATCTCAGCGGCTTTGCTTTCGAACGCCGCGCTTTGAGCGCTAATGGCAGCTTCGTGCAGCTTGCTCGCTTCTTCAACCGTGCGAGCGGCGGATTCCGCTCTCGAAGCGATTTGTGCTTCCGCTTGCTCCGCATGAATCTTCAGCCGGGCCGCAGTTTCCTCCGCCTGCTTGCAAGTGGATTTTAGGGATTCCGTAGCCGCTTCAAGTTGTTGCGTTTGCTCGCTTCGCTGCGCGAGACCTTCCCGCAAGAGCTTTTCTGTCAGCTCGCGCGTAAGTTGCTCGAGCTGTGGCGCCAGCCAGCGAGGCAAGTCCGTGCGCAGGGCCTCCGCCGCGGCAGCGCGCGATTCTCGCGCATGCAGGTCGGTTTCCAGTTGAATCTTTTCGATCGCGCGCGTGGTCTCATTGCCGATGTCCATGCGTCCCGCCGCGAATTTCTGCTCCCATTGATCGGAGGAGAGGCGCCTCTCGGCGGAAACTGCATTCGAAGCCGCCTCCTGCGCGGCGGCCTGAATTTGCTGACGAGCGTCGGCGACAAGCCGGGCTACTTGGCGCGCCAACTGGAGAGAAGCATCGGTGGTGCTCGTCGGGGAAGGGAACACCCGCAAATTGTCGTTGGTGCTTGCGGAGGGAATCTCGGCTTCGCTGACAGAAGCCGGAATTTCGGGCTCCAGAGCCGGGCTTGGCGCTGGCAAAGGCGGTTCGGGCGCCCCATCTAAAACCGGAGGAACCTGCACGCCGTCAGGAAACGCGAACCAATCTTCCGGCGGAAACGCAATGCCCCAAACGTTTCCGGAGACTTCCAGCTCCAGCGCGACCTGAAAAAGCTGCCGCACCGTCCTCGGCCGTTGAATCCACGCAACCCGGCCGCGTACGCCTCTCGGCGGTTGTCCGGTTTCCGGGTCAGGAATCTCCAGTGTCACCCACATGTTCTTCAGAACGTAGTGCTTCGATTGATAGCGGCAGCCGTGGCAGTTGAGAATCAGGGAAGAAGTGCGCTCCACGAACGGGCGCCCGAGGGCGTCCACACCGGTCACCACAAGGGGAACCGCTTGCACGATCCGCGTGCTGCGGCGTTTTCTCAATTCCGCATTCGGATTGGCTCCCGACTCCGAAGCCATTTCGATTGTCTCATCGGCAAAATTGCCGCCTGCGTCGTTCATACAAACCGCCGTCTTCCCTCAGTGTTTCTGACTTCGAGCTATTGCAAAGCCCGTCGAACTACTTCGCTGCGGAGCTTCGCGTGGTACCTTCTGAGGTCGGCCTGCGGTTTGTCCCCAAGAGAAACATCCAAACTTCTCGAGCGACCCAGATTGGCCCAACGAGCAAATAAATCGGTCCCTGGAAAAATGCCGGATGGTTGCCTTCCATCTTGTGTCCGAGAAACAAAAACACCCACCCGCCAAAGAAAAATCCCGAGCCCCAAACCCACTTCATGAACAAAAAAAGAATGATCCCCGCAAAAATCATGGGGATGCCGATGGCATGCAACACCTTGTTCGAAGTAGATCCGTGCTCGTGATCGTACTGCGCCATGTAGTGCGCCAAGCTCGGCATGTAGCGCACCTCCTGTCAGCCGTTTCCAGGCTGCCAAGTCGCGGGTGTGGGGACATCCACTTTCAACGTGACTCTATACCTAATTTGGTAAATTTCCTAGAGCGTTCTGGAACTACTGAGAGTATTGATTCGTGTGGCCTATTGCGGTACCAACGCCAGCTTCTGCGGCCTCGTCTTTTTTCTTACAAATTCTTACAAATCGCGCCGGCCCTCCATGGCTTTTAGCATGGTGACTTCATCGGCGTATTCCAGGTCAGCACCTACGGGGATGCCCACGCCAATGCGGGTAACGCGCACGCCCAAAGGCTTGAGCAGTTTTGAAAGATAGACGGCAGTTGCCTCGCCCTCTGCGGTGGGATTCGTGGCGATGATGATTTCTTCGACCGAGCCGCCTTTCAGCCGTTCGATCAGCGACTTGATGTGAAGCTGATCCGGCCCACGTCCGGAGAGCGGCGAAAGGGAGCCGCCGAGGACGTGATACATGCCGCTATAGGTGCGGGTTTTTTCAATAGCCAGGATGTTGTGTGCTTCCTCGACCACACAAATCGTCTTCTTATTGCGAGTGGGGCCGACACAATAGAGGCACGGGTCTGTGTCCGTGATGTTGTGGCAGGTTGAACACTCGCGAATTTTTTCCTTGGCGTCACGAATGGCGTCGGCAAGCGCCAGTGCATCTTCCGGCGCGATGCGCAAGAGAAAAAACGCCAGTCGCTGGGCCGTCTTCTGGCCGATGCCGGGGAGATGCTTCAATTCATCGATGAGTCGTTCCACAGGAGCGGCAAAATCTGGCATGCAGCATGTGTAGCACAGGCGCGCGCGCGAGCGCAAACGCAAACGGCTTAGAGTTCGCGGTACATGACGTACGCATCGACGAAGCCAAGCCTCGGATGGTCAAAAGCCTTGGGAAGACGCCCAACAATTTCAAAGTCGAAACTTTGCCACAGCCGCACAGCGCGTTCGTTCGTGCTGACCACGAAATTGAATTGCATGGCGCGAAAACCCCGCTCCCGCGCACGCTCCAGCGAGTGCGCACACATTGCTCGAGCCACGCCGCGGCCAGTCGAGTGAAGGGCGGTCATGTAGCCGCAATTCGCGATGTGCGCCCCGCCGCCTCTCTGATTGGCCTTCAGGAAATACGTGCCGACAATTTCGTTGCCGTCTTCTGCCACAAAAACCTCGTGTCCAGACGAAAACCAGTAGGCCAGCGCGGCTTGTCGATCCAAGTCCCGAGGTAGTGGATAGGTTTCGCCCGCTCGAATAATACGTTCCAGAATCGCCCAGAGCGCGTCGTCATCCTTCTCAACCGCTTTGCGTACCCGCATCTGGGTATCTTGCCATGACTCGCAGCGCCGTCATCTAAGTTCTCTTTTCTTAACAAGTTATCTGGCCTCGTTTACTGGCAGGTGCTGTTAGGAAACAAACCGCAAGATTCTGAGCCAGCACCGTTCTAACATCAGAAGAAAGCAAGACTCGGCACAACCTGGACGCCTATTAGCCCATGCCGCTTCTAGTCATCTTTGCGATCCTGCTGGTCATCACGCCATTCTTGACTCTGTATCTGCTTGTGAAATACGGCAAACTCCGCGGGGACCTCGACGAAAGCAAAGAGGAGCTGGCCAGGCAAAATAGGACGTTCCAGCGCGAAATCGCCGACCTCAAAAAGCAGATTATCTCTGCAGGAACTGCGGTTTCCACCCCCGCAGAAAAACCGGCACAACAGCCCGTTCCTCCTGTAGCTGTTCCTCCAAAGGAAGTACCGGTGCCGCCTTCTCGCGTTGATTTTCCTCCGCCAGTGCAAGTGCCTCCCTCGGTGACCCAGCTTCCGCAAAAAGCACCTACGCCGCCAGCGCGTCCCGGGCCAAAGACGCCTCCGCCTGTTGCGCCACCCCCCGCAGCGAAACCGCCTTCACCGCCGATTCAAGCCCCGCCGCCACCGCCGCCAACTCCAAGCGTGCCGCAGGCCTCGCCACAACCCGCGGGAGAAACTCCATCGACTCTCTATGCGAGAATTTCCACGCCCCTGCCTGTCTCTGCCTTCAAAGTTTCAGCCCCTAAGGATTCCGCTCCCAAGGGCGCGCCAAAGCCGACGCTTCAGCAGCGCCTGAAAATCGTTTCCTCCATCGAAGAAACTCTCGGTACCAACTGGCTCTACAAACTCGGCATCATCATCCTCGTTATCGGGGTCGCTCTTTTCGGTATTCACGAATTGGGAACGCTCGGCCCGCTCGGCAAAGCTGCAATTTCTTATTTCACGGCGCTGTTTCTGCTTGTAGGCGGAATCGCTCTCGAAAAGCGCGAACGCTATCGGCTTATTGGCCGTGGCGGAATTGGCGGCGGCTGGGCATTGCTCTTTTTTACGACCTACGCCATTTATTACGTGAGCGCGATGCGGATTTTCCCGCCAGATGTCACGTGGCTCACCGTGGACTGTGTGCTGATGTTGCTCGTGGCCGTTGCAATGGCCCTGCACACGCTACGTTATCGCTCGCAATTCGTGACGGGGCTTGCGTTCCTCCTTGGCTATTTCACCGTTGCGCTCAGCCAGAACAGCGTCTACAGCCTATCGGCCGGAGTGTTTCTCGCCATCGGCCTCGTCTCCATCGTCTTGAAAATGGGTTGGTTTGAACTGGAAGTCTTCGGCATTCTTTCCACTTATCTGACGCATCTCTACTGGCTCTATCGCCTCCTCGGCCCCAACGGAGCCCAAGGCCACGCTTTTCCCGAGTATCACGCCAGCTTGGCCATCCTGTTCTTCTACTGGCTCATCTTCCGTTTTTCCTATGTCAAACGCTCCATCAAGAGCGACTTCGAGGAGCATGTTTCCACCGCGGCGGCAGTTCTCAACATGATGCTGTTGCTCGGCTGCCTGAAGTTTCAATCCGTCGATCCGACGCTTGCCTACATCGCCCTCTTTGCCGTTGGCGCTGTCGAATTTATTTGCGCGCAGCTTCCTGCCACGAAACGCCGCCGCGAGGCTTTCATTGTTCTCACCGTCGCTGGCGCCGCACTCATGCTAGCGGCTGTTCCTTCGCACTACACCGACAACCACGTTGCTATCCTCTGGCTCGTTGGCACTGAAGTTTTCCTGATTGCTGGCTCGATGGTGAAAGAGGTCGTCTTCCGCCGCCTAGGCCTGCTCACAGGACTTCTGGTGGGCATCCGGCTCATCGGCTTCGACTTCCGCGATTTGGTCAACCTGCGAGTGCACGGTGAAAAGTTGGAGCTGGGCGCAGGGATTCTTTTCGCGTTCTGCGCCGTGGTCTTCTATCTCAACGACCTGGCCATCGGCACACGTTGGAAGGAATTCTTTGCAGACTCACTGGACCGTCGTTTGCTCACCGTCCATTCCTATGTCGGTGCCATCTCGGCAACCGCCGCGGCGTGGGCTCTATTCACGAAGGATTGGACCGCGATCGCGTTCGCTGCGCTTATGCTTGCGCTCGCCGCCATTGGGCGCGCGCTCAAATCGCCGCATCTGCAAGTGCAATATACGCTGCTCGGCCTCCTCGCATTTTTCCAGGCCATCGCAGTTAACTTGCATCTCGAAGCTCCGGAACACGCGCATGTGTACATCCGCCTGCTGACCGTGCCGATTCTCGGCGCAATATTTTATCTCACCGCCCGGCTCGCCCCGCATCGCGACGACACCGAGCAACGAACTCTACGCGGTTTCTTCGCCGCGGCAGGCACGGCCCTGATTGCTCTCCTCATTTGGTACGAAGTTCCCGAGCTTTGGCAGCCGCTTGCTTTCATCGGCTTTGCGGTGATTCTGTCCGAAGCAGCGCGTGCCCTGACGCATCACGCCATTGGCTGGCATTCGCACATTCTCGGAGGCCTGGCGATCTATACGGCATTTGTCGCCGATCCTTACACCGTACATAAATGGCATACGATTCCATGGCACGCGCTTGGCGCCCTCCCTGTTGTCGCCGGCCTCTACTGGCTCGCAAAGCGTGTCGGTGTCATTAATCCTCGCCACTTGAGCGCCTCGCAAGTTGCCTATTCCTGGGCCGGAACCGGCATGATGGTTTGGGCCCTGGAAGAAGCGCTCCACGCTCCTTGGATTGCCGTAGGCTGGATTGTTTTTGCACTAGCTCTCACGGTCACGAATCGTTGGATCCGCTATGCGCAACTCGCCTGGCAGGCGAATGTTGTCGGCTTCTGCGCACTTCTTCGCGCGTTTTTCTACAATTACGACGTTACCCTACAATTCTGCGGCCCCATCTCGCTTCGGGTCTTCACCATTTCTATCGTCGCTGCGGGGATGTATTTCCTCTCGCGGCAGGCCGCGCCTTCCGAAAATCTCAAGCGCGTCACAGCCTTCTTCAACTCGTTTGCCGCCACGGGGCTTCTCTCGCTTTTGGCTTGGTACGAATACCCCAACGGCTGGCTCGCGCCGATTTGGGCAGCCTTCGCGCTAGTCCTGGCGATGGTGGATCAGCGCTTGGAATTCGAAGAACTGCCTTGGCAATCGCATGCGCTTGCACTCATGACATTGTTGCGCGCGCTCAGCGTGAATCTATACATAACCGCCACCTGGCGCGGCCTCAGCGTGCGCCTATTGTCGCTCTCCATGGTGAGCGTCATATTCTATGCGCTCTCGCGCGTGATTCGCATGCCCGAGGAATGGCGCCGCCGCGAATTGCACCACATTTATTCCTGGGCCGCTTCCGTCATTGTCTCGCTCTTGCTCTGGTATGAACTGCAGCCGCTCAGCATCGCCGTGGGCTGGGCCGTGTTCGGCTTGGTCCTCTTTGAGTACGGCATTCTCCGCAAAATCACGCAATTTCGTTATCAAGCTTATGTCGCGCTGGTTGCGGCCTTTGCGCGCATCTTCTTCGCGAATCTCACGGCAGGAGAGCCCGGCGAATTCTGGGGCCCGCGCGTCTACACGATTCTCCCTCTCGTCCTCATACTTTATTTCGTGTACGCGCAGCTGCCCCAGAAAGAAGAGGAAATTGCGCGCGACCGCCGCCTGCACTTCGACGTGCTTGTGGCGTACCTCGCCACCGGCGCCATCGTGGCCTTGTTCTACTTTCAATTCCCGATTGAGTGGGTCGTTTCCTCTTGGGCTGCGGTCGTTTTCGTTCTGCTTGGTGTGTCACTCTCCCTGAAGAAGCCAATCTTTCTCCACCAGGGTTTATTGCTCACGCTTGCCGTCTTTGGCCGCGGCATGGCCCACAATTTATTTGGCGCGAGTTACTTTGGCGAGAGCGATTGGAAAGGTAACTATCTGGTCTTGGGTTCCGCCGCCGCCATTTTGCTGATGAGCCTGGTGTTTGCATTCCGTTTGCGCGGTCGCTTCCAGCCAGACCCGAATAATGGCCGTCTCAGGCGGTTATTACACGCGGCCACCCGGCGCCCTGAACAATTGGTGTTCTTCGTTCCTGTCACGCTCGTCACCTTCATGCTCGCCTTGAAAATGAAAACAGGCATGATCACCGTATCGTGGGGAATTGAGGCCGTGTTCGTTTTCCTTTTCGCTCTCGCTGTCAAGGAGCGCAGCTTCCGCCTCACCGGCCTCGGCTTGCTCTTGCTCTGCGTCGGGAAAATCGCCGTTCTCGATTTCTGGAGCTTGCAGATTCGCGATCGCTACATCACGCTCATCGTCGTCGGAATCGCCCTGACCTTCGTTTCGTTTCTCTATACGCGATACCGCGACGCGATTCGCCAATACCTATGAAGCGCTCCGTAGTCGTTGTCGTTTTCTTCCTCGTTCTCGGCTTCGGCTTGGCCTGCCTCTACTGGAGCCAGCGCCGTCCGAAATCCACGGCCGTTTCTCCCAACGCCATCCTGAACATGGCCGCTGACGCCCAGCGCGACCTTTCGCGGCTCCCCATGCATTTCACGCGTCTCTCCGACGAACAGGAAATCGCCATCGGCCGCGAACTCGCCTCGCGCTACACGACGCAAACGCGTCCTCTCAGGGCGGAAGAGCGAGGGCTCGAGAAGTACGTTCGCCGCGTCGGCGCAACCGTTGTGCTCCACGCGCACCGCCATCTCCCTTATTCGTTCACCGTTTTTCCCGACCACAACATGCTCAACGCTTTCTCGCTTCCCGGCGGCCCGGTCTACATCGGCGAAGGCATGCTCGATTTAATGACCAATGAAGACGAACTCGCCAGCGTGCTGGCTCACGAAATCGAGCACATCGACCACTATCACTGCGTCGAGCGCGTCCAAGTCGAAGCGCAACTGAAGAAACTCGATCTCGACATCGTCGGGGCCTTGGTGGAGATTCCCCTGGATTTCTGGGAAGCCGGCTACCACAAAGACGAAGAATTCGAAGCCGACCGCGAAGGGATGTATCTCGCCGTGCAGTCGGGCTACTCGCCCTTCGGCTCCGTCGATCTATTCGAGCGCTTCGCCAAGCTGTGTGACGAATATGTAATTCAGGCAAAGAGTCCGGATGAAGAGCTCTCTCAACTCGCCATCCAGAGCTTGACGGGTTACTTCCGTTCGCACCCGCAGCCTTCCGAACGCCTCGCGCAAGCCAATCGCATCATCGCGCAGGAACATTGGGAGTCCCGCACCGTGCGAAAACCCTTCCGCGTCGAATACGAAGTCCACAACGGCGAATTCGTGAAGTAGGTAGCACAGGCACTCTGCCTGTCCGTCTTACTAACAAAAACGCTCGCAAACAAACTACGAATCGTCCCCCTGGAAACGCAACCTGTTCTCTGCTTTTTCTGTTTTGACTCAGGACTGAAAACTGAGGAATGACAAGGCTAAAAGAGGCCGGGGATTTTCAATCCCGCGATTCCCGGAATGCCCCCGGCTAGGTTTTTCATCTGGTTGGCGAGTTCTTCATCCACGCGGCGTCCCGCTTCATTCACCGCGGCGCGAATCAAGTCCTGCAGCATCTCCTGGTCCTTGCCCGCAAAGACGTCCGGTTCGATGCGCACGTCCACGACCTGTTTCTGGCCGTTCATTTTCACCGTGACCATCCCGCCTCCAGCCGAAGCCTCCACCGAGACGGAATTCACCTGCCGCTGCAGGTCTTCCTGCAGTTGCCGGAATCTCGAGAGCATTTGTTGCAGGGCGCCGACTTCCATACCGGATCCTTCTTGGGCACTCACTTTTCTTCTTGCCGTGACCGCACTTCGGTGATTTTACCACCGAATCGCTGCAGCATCGACCTTACTAGTGGATCGCGTTCGAACTGTGCACGCAATTCCTGACTGCCGGATGCGGCCGCCGCTGCCGCGGCGACAGAATCAAGTCTAGCACACACTCGCACGGCCCGGCCCAGCACGTTGCTCGAAACGGCACGGATCTTTTCCAGCGGCTCGCGTCCCTCGATCATTTCTGCGAACGCCCGCTTGTCCGGAGAAAAATAAATCCGCAGCTCTGCGCCTTCCAGTTCCCATCCGCTGGTGTGCTCCACCAGTTCGCCTAGAAATTTTTGCTGTCCCTGGATCGCGCTCTTGATCTCCGCGACTTGCTCCTGAGAAATTCCGCTGACGCGAATCTCTTTCGTGTCGCCATTCGGTGCTTTGATTTCTGTTGACGGCGCGGTTGCGGCGGCGGGAGGAGGTGCCGAAGGGAGAGGCGCCGGAAATGCTTGCGGATTCATTTCCGTTCGCGGAGTTGGGGTGCTCGTGGACGCAGCGGGAGGCGCGCTCCTCGGCGTAGGCGTGAATGCTGGGGCCAACGGCGGTGTCGTCTTGCGTGTATGTGGCAATCCGATTGAACTTGCTCGCGCTGTTCCCGTGCTTGCGCTGCTTGGTGCTCCGCTCTTCATCTCTGCGAGCAACTCTTCCAGGGGCGCCAGCCGCGCCGCATTGATCAGCCGCAGCAAGCCCATTTCCAGGTGCACGCGCGGATCGGGCTTCCTGCGCAAATCATCATCCGTCTGCAGCAAAATCTGGAAAAATCGCGTTAAGTCTTCTTCACTGAATAGCGCAGCGGCTTTCGCAATCGCGGGCCGCTGCTCCGGCGTTGCGGCAATCAACTCCGAATCCGCGCCGCACACTCGCGCAATCAGCAAATTGCGCATGTGGCGGATGGCCTCGCGGCAGAAGTGCTGCAGGTTGCGCCCTTCTTTTTGAAACGTGTGCACCAGCCCCAGTGCGCGGTCCGCGGAGCCTGCCGCAATCGCGCCGACCAGTTCTTCCAGTGCGTCTTCCGGAACCACGCCCAGCAGCGCGCGCACCTGCTCATCCGGAATCGTGTCGCCGCAATACGCTCGCGCCTGCTCCAAGAGCGACAACGCATCGCGCAAGCTGCCTTCCGCCATCCGCGCAATCACCGCCATCGCGCCGGGGTCGATCTTCAATTCCTCTTTCTGCGCGATTTCTTCCAGCCGTTTCGTAATCTCCGCAAACGTCAGCGCCCGGAAGTGAAAATGCTGCGACCGCGAACGAATCGTGTCTTCCAGGTTTTCCGGCTCCGTGGTCGCCATCACGAAAACCACGCGGTCCGGCGGCTCTTCCAGGGTCTTCAGCAGCGCGTTCGAAGCTTCGCCCGTAAGCATGTGCGCTTCGTCGAGAATCACCACTTTCGTGCGCGAAGCTGCGGGCGCGTATCGCACCATCTCGCGCAGTTCACGGATCTGGTCAATGCCGCGGTTCGAAGCCGCATCAACTTCGATGACGTCGAGCGAGGTCCCCGTCGCAATCTCCTTGCACGAATCACACACGCCACAAGGTTCCGGCGTCGGCCCCTTCACGCAGTTCAGCGCCTTCGCCAGGATTCGCGCCGCCGTGGTTTTCCCCACGCCGCGCGCACCGGAGAAAATGTACGCGTGCGCGACGCGGTTGTTCAGGATGGCGTTCTTCAGTGTTTCCGTGACGTGCTGCTGCCCGACGAGATCCTGGAATGTCTGCGGCCGCCACTTGCGCGCAATAACCTGGTAGCTCATAGAAAGTCTTCAGTTCTCAGTATTCAGTTATCAGTGAGCTTCTCAACGAACTGAACACTGCCAACTCTCGGAATTTGAGATTCGAAACTTCGCTCTGCGCTTATAACTGGGAATTTAGGCTCAACCTTTTACAAAATCCTGACTGATAACTGAATACTGACGACTCTAGACTTTTCAGCGAGAGGAACTTCGGGTGATCTGCGGCACCCGAGGCATACCCGGTACCGTTGCTCCCTTCCGGGCCTGGCGGGGTTCGCGGGACCTCGTTGCACAGAGCCCGAAGTTCCACGCTCCGGCGTTCGCGCCCTTCCGCGCGTCCGCGTCGAAAAGTCTAGCATAGCGATGCGAGCGCAGCCAGAACGCTCCGCTGCCGCCAGCGATTTCGGAACTATCAAGGGTGTTGGACCAAGAGACTGCGATGGTGACAGGATTTTT
>Ga0307472_100000246_pt1 | contig 17704 bp, 14 predicted proteins | sample atmos_gasesAM5C__2_FD_204582 | JGI IMG/M metagenome (GOLD analysis project Ga0307472, IMG submission 204582) | Hardwood forest soil microbial communities from Morgan-Monroe State Forest, Indiana, United States - atmos_gasesAM5C_05 | ecosystem: Environmental > Terrestrial > Soil > Temperate...
CCCGCTCGAAGCATGCTGCGGGATGCGCCAATCCCGGGTCGGGTGCTTGACCTCGTCGCGCGAGGTGAGCGTGTCGATGCCAGCGGTGTCGTCCGACAGGCGGCGCAGCAGCGGGGTAAGATCGTCGAGCCGGTCGGCAATAATATGGATGACGCCCGATTCGTTCTGCAGCTTGCCGGTGACGCTGGCCAGCCGCGCGCCGAGCACGACCGGGCGATAGGCCTCGAACGTCTGCAGCCACACGATGGCGTTGGCGACGCCGGTCTCGTCCTCGAGCGTCATGAAGATCGCCTTGGCGTCGCCCGGCCGCTGGCGCACCAGTACGAGGCCGGCGACCGTCACGACGGCGCCGGAGCGCAACGCATTGAGGCGCTCGTGGCGGATGATGCCGCGGCGGTCGAGATCGGCGCGCAGGAACGAGACCGGATGCGCCTTGAGCGACAGGTGCAGGTGGCGATAGTCCTCGACCACGTGCTCGCCGATGCGCATCGGCGGCAGCGCGGCGTCGTGCTCGATCTCCTGCATGGCGACGCGCGCGAGCAAAGGCAGGTCGTCCTTGTCGCCGGTGCGCTGCAGGGCGCGCACCGCCCATAACGCCTCGCGACGATCGAGGCCGAGCGAGCGGAAGGCGTCGGCTGCGGCCAGGCGTTCGAGCGCGGCCGGCGGCAATCGCGTGCGCAGCCACAGATCGCGCACTGAATCGAAGCCTTCGCCGCGCATCTCTGCGATCTTGCGGCCGTGGTCCTCCGACAGCCCGCTGATCTCGCGCAAGCCGAGCCGCAGCGCCCGTTCGGTCCGGATATCGTCCCGCATCTCGGCGTGGCGAGGATGGAGCCGATCGCGGGCCTTCGGACCGGGTTCCAGCGTGCAATCCCAATCGGAAAAGTTGACGTCGACCGGCCGCACCTCGACGCCGTGCTCCTGCGCGTCGCGCACGATTTGCGCCGGAGCATAGAAGCCCATCGGCTGGCTGTTGAGCAGTGCCGCCGCGAACACGTCCGGATAGCGGCACTTGATCCAGGCCGAGGCATAGACGAGGAGGGCGAAGCTCGCGGCGTGGCTCTCGGGAAAGCCGTATTCGCCGAAGCCCTCGATCTGCTGGAAGCAGCGTTGCGCGAAGTCGAGCGGATAGTTGCGGCTCACCATGCCCTGGATGAACTCGTTGCGGAACGTGTCGATGGTGCCGACGCGCTTGAACGTCGCCATGGCGCGTCGCAGCCGATCGGCCTTGGCCGGTGCGAAGCCGGCGCCGACGATCGCGATTCGCATAGCCTGTTCCTGGAACAGCGGCACGCCGAGCGTCTTGTGCAGAATGGCTTCGAGGTCCGGCGAGACATAATTGACCGGCTCGCGTCCTTCCCGCCGCCGCAGATAGGGATGCACCATGTCGCCTTGGATCGGGCCTGGCCGCACGATCGCGACCTCGATCACCAGGTCATAGAATTTTGCAGGCCTGAGTCGTGGCAGCATCGACATCTGGGCGCGGCTCTCGACCTGGAACACGCCGATCGAGTCGGCGCGCGACAGCATGCGATAGATGGCGGCGTGCTCGTCATGAATGGAGGACAGATTGGGCGAGGAACCGTAATGGGCTTGCATCAGGTTGAAGGCGCGGTTGAGGCACGACAGCATACCGAGGCCAAGCACGTCGACCTTCAGGATGCCGAGATCGTTGAGATCGTCCTTGTCCCACTCGACCACGGTGCGCTCGTCCATGGCCGCGTTCTCGATCGGCACGACCTCGTCGAGGCGGGTGCGGGTGATCACAAAGCCGCCGACATGCTGGGAAAGATGGCGCGGGAAATCCATCAGCTCGTCGGCCAGATCCATCGCCCGGGCGAGCCGGGGATCGGACGGATCGAGACCGGCGCGGCGAACCTCCTTCTCCTTGACGCCCTCCATCGACCAGCCCCACAAGGTGCCGGCGAGCGCGCCGATCGTATCTTCGGACAGGCCGAACACCTTGCCGACGTCGCGGATGGCGCTGCGGCCGCGATAGCAGATGACGGTGGCGGCAATGCCGGCACGGTCGCGAGTGTATCGCTTGTAGATGTATTGAATGATCTCTTCGCGCCGCTCGTGCTCGAAATCGACGTCGATGTCGGGCGGCTCGCGCCGCTCGGCCGAGACGAAACGCTCGAACAGAAGGTTGACGTCCTGGGGATTAACCTCGGTGATGCCGAGGCAATAGCAGATCACCGAATTCGCCGCCGAGCCGCGCCCCTGGCAGAGAATGCCCTGCGAGCGTGAATAACAGACGATGTCGTGCACGGTGAGGAAATAGGGCGCGTAGTTGAGCTCGGCGGTGACCGCGAGCTCGTGGTCGAGGGCACGGCGTACCGGCAACGGCACGCCGGCGGGGTAGCGCCGTTTCGCGCCTTGTTCGGCAAAAGCGACGAGCGCCTCCTGCGGCGTGGCATAGCCGGCGCGGGTCTCGTCGGGATAGTCGTACCGGAGTTGGTCGAGCGAAAAGCCGCAGCGGTCGAGGAAGCGCAGCGTCTGTTCGATGGCGCGCGGCGCCGCGCGGAAGATCCGTGCCATCTCCGCGGGCGATTTGAGATGGCGCTCGGCATTGGCTTCGAGCCGCCGTCCGGCGGTTTCGAGCGTCGCGTGCTCGCGGATGCAGGTCACGACGTCCTGCAGCGCTCTGCGCTCGGGCGCGTGATAGAGCACGTCGTTGGTGGCGATCAGCGGAATGAACGTGGTGTCAGCAATGTCGGCGAGCTTGGCGAGACGGCGATCGTCGTCGCCGCGATAGAGCCGGCCGGCGGCGAGCCACGTCGCGCGCGGCGTTGCTGCCTTGAGGCGCTTGAGTAATGTAACGAGTGCGCCGGTATCGAGCCGTGCCGGCGGCATCACGATGAGGTTGAGGCCGTCGACGAAATCGAGCAGGTCGGCCAGCCCAAGAAGGCAGTCGCCCTTCGCGGCGCGCAGCTTGCCGCGCGAGAGAAGGCGGGTGAGCCGGCCCCAGGCGGCGCGATCCTGCGGATAGGCGAGAATGTCGGGCGTGCCGTCGGCAAACACCAGGCGAGCACCGACCGCGAGCCTGAGACCGGCTTCCTTCGCGGCGGTATGGGCGCGCACGACACCGGCGACGGAGTTGCGGTCGGCGATGCCGAGGCCGGCGATGTCGAGCGCCTTGGCGCGCTCGACCAGTTCGCTGCCATGCGAGGCGCCGCGCAGGAACGAGAAGTTGGTGGTGACGGCAAGCTCAGCATAGGCGGGCATGACACATTCTCACGCGAACAGGCCGTGGACGAACCAGCGCGGACGCTTGACCTCGCGGACGAATAGGCCTTCGCGATAGAGCCAAAGCCTGATCCCCTGCGTGCTCTCGACGCGGAAATAATCCCGCGTCAGGGTGCGGCCCTTGTCGTCACGCCACCATTCCATAGCGATGCGTTCGGGCCCCTCGGCATGGGCAACCTGATGTATCACCCGCCGCCAGCGAAAATGCACCGGCGGACCGTCGGGAACTTCTGCTGTCGCCTCGATCGGCTCCGGTTGCGCGAACAGACGGATCGGCCGCGCCGGGGCGAGGCTGTCCTGCTCGATCGCCCGCTGCGCGTGCTGCTGCATCTGTTGCGACGCTTGCCGCCGCATGCCGCGCGCGGCATAGGCCGGCACGGCGGCGACCGCGAATTCGGGAATATGCGTGTCCTGCGGCACCAGCCGCGTCACCCGCCGCAGGCCGAAGCGCGCGCCCAGGCGGTCGACGAGATGCGCCAGGTCCACGGCGTGGTCGGCGCTCTCCAATCCGGTCTGAACGGGATCGAGGCGTTCCGTCGCCAGGGCCGCAAGCCGGATGACGTCGAAGCCGAAGCCGGGGTCCCAGTCGTCCGCAATCGCCGTGAGCTTGTCGACAAACAGGCGCCTAACGCGCGCGGCGTCGCGCAGCGGGGCGCCGGTGCCGATCTCGATCCGCACCACCTTGCCGTCGGCGCGGAACAGTGCGGCCTGGAGCAGGCGGGCGCCTTCGCCGCGCCGCTCCAGCGCGCAGTTGAGCTCGTGCGCCAGGTGCTCGATCGTACCGAGCACATCGCCTTCGAGCCCGATCGGCTCGGCGAAGCGCTGCTCGGCCACGCAGGACGGCAGCGGCAGGCGCGGCGTGATCGGCTCGTCAAGTCGTCCGAGTGCCTGATCGAGCCGGCGAATGAGATTCTCGCCGAAGCGGGCGGCGAGCGGCGCGCGCGGGCGATCGATGATGTCGGCGATGCGCTTCAAGCCGGCCTGGGCGAGGCCGTCGACGACATCCGCCGCGATGCGCAAGGCCGCGAGCGGCAGCGCCGTCACGGCCTCCCGCGTTCCTCCCGGCGGCACGATGGCCGGCGTGCCGTGATGCGCCACCGCGAAAGCGCCGCCCACCGTGTCGGCGACGGCAACGCGCGTGCTGAAACCCTGCGCGGCGAGGCGGCAAACGATATCGCGGCACAGCGCCGCCTCGCCGCCGAACAGATGCGCGCAGCCGGTGACGTCGAGCACCAGGCTGTCGGGCGGGTCGAGCGCAGCGAGCGGCGTGTAACGGTCGCACCAGTCGGCGATCGCAGCGAGCAGGCGATGATCCGCCGCCGGATCGTGGTCGGCCACGGCCAACGCGGGATACATGGCGCGCGCATCGGCGAGCGTGATGCCGGGCCTGAGGCCGAGATGTGCCGCCGCGTCGTCGACCGATGCGAGACGCATTGCCGACTTCACCGGCGCGACGGTGGCGAGCGCCAGAGCGTGTTCAGCAGAAGTGGTCTCCGGTTTTGCGTCCAAGCGCCCTCTCGCTAAAGAAAGCGCGTTTTCACCAATCTCGGGTTTACCGGAGATTGGCACGGTTGAGCGTGCAAGTCGGCTATAGCCGACTTGCGTGCGGCTGACCGGTTCCCACTCAGCCTGGAAGCGCGCGGCGGGCGACGAGCGTGCGATACGATCGGTCGCGAGCCGGCGCAGCCACACCGAGAGATAGCGCCGCGGAGACGAAAGCGCGTTCATGGTGATCCCATGCCAGGGTCCAGCGGCCGAGCGGGCCGCGGCGGTTCTTGAGGAGAGAGAGTGCGAAAGCCGTGCGCCCGAGGCCGCCGAAGCGGTCGCCTGCGCCGGGCACAGACGAAACTTCCCAGCGCGTCATCGCCGCACTCGGTTGCGGCGGCGTGCGATGGCGCAGGAGCAGGCCGAGCCCGCCGCCCTCGCGCGCGGCAAGGGTCAGCCGTCGCGTCGCCGTGAGGTCGGCGACGGCGCCGTCCTCGGTCAACTCGGCGAAGACCGCGGCCATGGCGCGGCAGCGCAGCGCCTCTTCCATCGCCCACAGGGCATCGATGGCGCGCGGCACCCGCAGGAACACAAGACGCTCGGCGGCGAGCCCGAGGCAGGCGAGGCCCGGCCCGTAGGGGTCACCGGCTTCGATGGCGGCGAAATCGGACTGGATCCACAGCATCTCCTTTCCGGGTTCTTCAGCACGCGCCGCGAGCGCCAGGGTAAAACCGGCGGCGGCGCCGAGATGATTGACCGCGGCGGGCGCGATCTCATGCAGGGCTGCGCGGGCGAGCCCGCCGCCGAGCATGCGGTCGAGCGCGGGCAAGCCGAAACCGAGCCCGTTGCCCTCCGACAGCGCAGGCGTCGCATCGGCCCCGGCCACCATGCCTCGTAGCGACCGCAACGTGGCGCCGAGGTCGGCGCCCTGGGAGGAGGTTCCGGGAAGGGCCATCATCATACCCGATCGTTCATGTTTTGTTCTTATTAATCCAGCCATTCCGTCCCGAGTCAAGGCGCCGGGATTGGATCCGATAAAGAGGCGGTTAACCTAAGAAAAAATGCAGAGCTGGGGCGGGGCCCACGCAAGGAACCTCCAGGTGGGATCCTCGTTTTCCCCGTGATCACGCTTGCTATGGGAACCGATCATGACCGATGCACACTATCTGCGATGCAAGGCTGCGCATTGCCTGCAGCTTGCGCGCTCGTGCTTCGACCTCGGCACCGCCGAGCAGCTCCGGCTGATGGCCGCCGACCTCATGGACAAGGCGCAGGAGACCGACGATTCCGACTTCCCTCAACACCTGATGAAAAAGAACGGCCAGTCGGGCGGGGTGGATCGCGACTGAGCATTTCCGGAAAAGTGGGCAGCGGTTTTCCGCAGAAGCTGGAGCGCGTTTCCGATTCAACTAGCCGGAACGGTTCTAGGCGATTCCTGGAAATTTCTAGTGCTGCTGCGGACCGACGCCCTTGCAGACTTGTGGGCCCGACGACTGGCCGAAAATTCTCCAGTCGTTGCATTTGTCGCAGCTAGCGAGCATCAGGCCAACGGCGACAACGCCGAGCAGCCGCCAGATGCTCGCATAGACAGGAATGGCCGAACGTTTCTGCTGTTGCCGCATTCGAAACCTCGTTCCTCGAGCATTTTCCGGAAAGAACCTGCCTCGGGCTTGATCCGGGGTGAACATCGGCTTTCCAAGAGAAAATGCGACAAACATCGAATCTAGAGCACCTTCGACCTCGCGCCTACGGCAACACAATATAGGACAAGGCGGCTCGGCGCGAGTAGCCGGAACGTAACAATCAGCCGACGCCCCGGACCAACACCCCGACGATCACGATATAGCACAATTGGTGCAGCAATTGATCGCCGCCGAGCGCCCACCAATATCCCTGATCGCCGGTCTGCCATCCGGTGTGCTTCATGACCTGCTCTTTGAACCAATCGATGTGATAATGCACCACGAACTCGGCAATGATGATGGCGGCGCCGAGCTTGAACGACGGGGTGATCACGAAAAACAAAAGGCAGGTCGCCGCCGCGTGCATTCCGGCGTGGACGATGCCGCCCGGATGGCCGTATATGCCCTTGTTGAGATACTGGTAGGGCCGCTGCACGACGAAATCGCAGACGTAATGCTTAATCTGTAGAAACGCGAACGCAATCAGGACCAGATTGATCTGGTCTGCCAGGAAAGCTGTCTTCGCCATCAATCGCCGCCCGCGACGCCGCAGCGTCGCATCCCCACTTCCGCGAGCCTGCCACTCATCCCAGGATCAAGCGAGCACACTATTTTTCCTTGGCTCTGTAGGCAGTGTTAACACGCCATTTAGCTGGCGTTTATGCGGCATTGCAAAAACGACTGCCGAAACTTGAATTCATTGGGATAATGGGCGCCAAAGTTCCATTCGCCTCGCGACGGGTCAGCTAACGTTAAGGCAAGTGCGAATATAGGGCGGGCGGGAGGTCACGAGGAGGCGGCGGCGCCGAGCGGCGCCTCTTGCCATTCCCGGCCGGTCGCGGCGCTCCCCGGAAAGATCAGCGACTTGATCACCACCGGCACGGCACCGGAGCTTTCGAGCATGGCGCCGATATCGACATAGTCGAATTCCTTGAGCTCGAGGCCGTCGACCGACACGATCGGGTTGGCGATCTTTATTTCTTGCCGAAAGTGGATGCCGATGAGCCCGCCGACGTCGCCGTCGCCGGCGAGCACGATCGGATGCCCGCGGGCGAGCGCACCCGACAAGCCCTCGACGACGCCGCGACAGAACGCGTCGAGCCGCTGGAACGTGGCCGATCCGCGCCACGCCACGAAGATCGCGACCGCGTCGTGTCCCTCGGCGAGATCGAGACGCTTGAGCACCGTCTTGATCGCGGCCGCGACCGCAACAGGATCGACGGTCTCGCGATCGAGCGCGAAATCCGGCGCGATCACCGGCACGTTGCGCAGCGGCAAAGCATCGAGCGGTGAGACGAAGATCGTACTGCCGCTGACCTGCGTCGTGTATTGCGAGGCGCCGATCACGGTGGCGCGGATGCCTTCGCCCGGCGGCTGCAGGCGCGGTCCCCAGTTCCCGACCCGTGCGCGGATCTCCGCCGCGAGCAGCGCGCCGAGATCGCCGTAGCCGTCCTTCTCCCAGCCGTAGATATATTCCGATACGCCGCCCGAAAACGTGATCTCGTCGATCCGCTCGCGAAAGCACAGGGGATCGAGGCGCAGCAGCGCCGATCGGCCGGCCGCCGGTGCGCCGCCGCGCATGGCATCGAACAGGCAGTCGGCCATCCGCGCGGCGAGGGCGCGTTGTTCGTCGGGCGCGAGCACGCGTCCAATGTCGGGCGCAATGCCGAGCTCGGCACAAAAGCGCCGTCCTGCGTCCTCGACGCGGGTGATCCCGCCGTCTCGATCGAGGCACACCAGTCGGGCGCCGACGTCGAGGGCGGTGATGGCGATCACCTTGCCGCCGACGCATACCGCAATCTTCGACGTGCCGCCGCCGACGTCGACATTCATGATGCAAGCCTGATCGCGGATCGAGCGTGCGACCGCGCCCGAGCCATACGCCGCCATCGTGGTTTCGAGACTGTCGCCGGCGCTGACCGCGACCATCTTGCCGGCCTGCCTGGCGAACAATTCGCCGATGCGTCGCGCATTGCTGCGCCGCACCGCGACGCCGGTGAGGATCAGCGCGCCGGTGTCGATCTCATCCGGATCGACCATGGCGTTGCGGTATTGCTGGCCGATGAAGGCGTCGAGCGCCGCGGCGTCGATCGTGTCCTGCGCCGAATAGGGTGTGAGCAGGATGTCGGACTGGTAGAACGTCTCGCGCTCGGTAACGATGTAGCGGCTGTCGAGCCGCTCCAGCACGATTCGCGAGAACACGAGATGCGAGGTCGACGAGCCGATATCGACCCCGACGCTTAGGACGCAGATCTCGTCCTCGTCGGCGAGCGTGCGCCCGGTGCTCGAAAAGAAGATGCGGCCGCCTTGATCGTCGTATTCGGTCATGAGCTACGCCCGTCGACATTATAGGCGATGCCGCGGGTTCGCGCGATACAGTGGAGATCCGCGGCGCGCAAGCGCGATGGCGTGATCGAAAGCGCCTTAAAGGCCCGCCTTTTGCCCGCTGGAAGGCGCTGGCCGGAAAATGCCAGAATGCCGGCAACGAACGCGCGCCGCAGCGCGGCAGCAAGGAAACGACCCATGGCTGCGTTTGATGGTGTGAAAAGCAAGCCGCTGTGGGCGGCGCTGGCAATGGCGCTGTGCATCGCCGCCGCCCCGGCGCAGGCGCCGCCCCGCGAGACATCGGCGATCTATCTCTACCAGGGTGCCGATCGTCAACAGCGCCTGGTCGACATGGCGCGCAAGGAGGGAAGCCTCGTTCTCTACACTTCGCTTGCCACCACCGAGTCGATGCCGCTCGCCCAGGCGTTCGAGAAGAAATACGGCATCAAGGTCCAGCTGTGGCGCGCGCTGAGCGAGAGCATCATCCAGCGCACCATCGCCGAGGCGCGTGCCCAGCGCCACAGCGTCGACGTGATCGAGACCAACAGCCCGGAGATGGAGGCGCTGGCGCGCGAAGACATCACCGCGGAGTTCTTCAGCCCGCATTTCTCCGAGCTCTACGATTGGGCGGTGCCGAAGCATCGGCGCTGGATCAGCGACCGAGCCGACCTGTGGGTCGTCGGCTTCAACACCAATAAGGTCAAGCGCGAAGAAATTCCCGCCTCGGTCGAGGGCTTTCTCGATCCCAAATGGAAGGGACGTCTCGCCATCGAGGCGACCGACGATGACTGGATGGCGACCCTGATCAAGACCATGGGCGAGGACAAGGGACTGGATTTCTTCCGCAAGCTCGCTGCGCAGAAGCCGGAGCTACGCAAGGGACACGTGCTGCTCGCGCAGCTCGTCGCCGCCGGCGAAGTGCCGCTCAGTCTTACAACCTACAGCGGCAACGCCGAGTCGGCGAAGAAAAAAGGCGCGCCGATCGATTGGGTTACGGTCGAACCAGCGATCGGCCGTCCACAGGGCGTCGGGCTTGCCAAAAATGCGCCGCATCCGCATGCGGCATTGCTGTTCGCCGATTTCGTGCTGTCGCGCGAAGGGGCGGAATTGTTGAGCTTGCTGGGTCGCGTGCCGACCAACCGCAACGTCGAGACCATCCTCAATCGGACCAAACACGTCATGGTCGATCCGGCGGTGATCCTCGACGAGGCGGCGAAGTGGCAGAAATTATGGAATGAGCTTTTCCTCGCCAGGGGCAACTAGCGCTTCGATCGCTCGGCCCCGGGCTGCACGGACGACGCATGGACAAGCGGCAGGAGCGCACCGGCGGGGACGCCAAGGACCGGCGGCTGTCGTCGGTCGCCATGGCCGCGCGCCTGCTCAAGACCTTCACCGAGAAAGAGCACGAGATACGCATCAGCGAGTTGTCGCGGCGTCTCGGCGTCGCCAAGAGCACGGTCCATCGCCTGGTAACGACGCTCGTCTCCGAAGGCATGCTGGAGCAAAACCCCGACAACGACAAATACCGGCTCGGCATCGCCCTGTTCGGGCTCGGCGCCCTGGTGCGCAGGCGCATGGATGTGTCTAACGAGGCGCGGCCTTATCTGTTCGCGCTGCGCGAGATGACCAACGAGACGGTGCATCTCGCGATCCTCGACGGCACCGAAATCATGTACGTCTACAATCTCGAGAGCACGCACGCGATCCGCATGCGCTCCGACATCGGCGTGCGCAAGCCGGCCTATTGCACAGCGGAGGGGCTGGCGATGCTGGCATTTCAACCCGACGACATCGTCGACCAGGTGGTCCGCAATGGCCTGCGCGCGCGCACATCGCAGACCATCACTGACGCGGACAGGCTCGTCAAAGCCCTCGACGCCATCCGCCAGCGCGGCTGCGCGATCGAGGATGAGGACAGCGAGATCGGCATGCGTTGTCTGGCGGCGCCGATCCGCAACGACACCGGTGACGTCGTCGCCGCGGTCGGCGTCGCCGGACCGGTCAGCCGGCTGTCCAAGAAGGCGGTGGCGAGCTTCATTCCGCACGTCATCGATACGGCGGCGTCGATCTCAGTGCGACTGGGACATCGCATACGCGCGGCGCAGTGACGAACGAGCGATAGCGACGTGTCGGGTGCTGCAAGCCACGCCGTCTATTCATCTCGCCCCGGGCACTTCGTCCGGCCGCTCGCTGGCGCTCCATCCGGCTACCGCCGTCACGCCCTCAGCGCGATCAACATGTCCTCTATGTAATCGTCGGCATTGGCGATGACCAGCATCAATGCCCACGGCCGCAGGTGCGACAACGTCTTCGACAAGACCTCATCGGAGGCATTGGCGCCCCCGACGATCAACGCCGTCGTCATCACGCGCTTGAGACTGCACGCTTCGCCGATGATGGAGGCGGCCTGCGCGTTCTCGCCGGCGGTCGCCACCATCACCACGAGGTCGGCGGTGTCGACCTCATCGAGCAGGTTCTTGGCGAGGCCGGCGAGATCGGCGAGCCATCCGGTCATCGAGAAGCTGGCGCCCTGGTCCGGCGCGGCGGCGAAGGCCGACGCGGTGAAGAAGCTCGCGCCATTCCAGGGCAGCTGCAACAGCCGCTTGACGACAGCCTCGGCCTTGCGGTCGAGCGCGATGACTTTGACTGCGCGCGGCGTCGAGTTGGGATACGAGACGCGGAACCGCGCTTCCTCGGCAGTGGTGACGCGGGCACTCTCGCTCTTCATGACGGGCTCGTTAGAGCAGTTTCCGGAAAACCGGTACCCACTCGTCTTGACAATGCTTTAGACCGAGGCCGGGGCGACGCCCGGGCGCGCGATCAGCGCCTCCTTGGCGCCGTCCTTGTAGGGGACATCCGGCGGCAGCACGATCGCGACCGAACGCACACGCTGATGCACCGGATCGACGCCGGGCGGCAGCACGCCCTTGTCGATGAACGCCTTGACCGAGCGAAGGAGCCGGTGGCGCGCCATGATGATGCCATTGTCGGTCGAGACCAGGTTCTCCTTGGTGCGGTCGACGATCGGGCCCATGCTTTCCTGCAATGAGGCATCCTGCATCGCGATGCCTTCGATGCCAGAGAAATATTTTCCGGCCTTCTGGGCGGCGCGGTCCATCAGGTAGTCATTGTCCTTGTTGGCGAGCGGGCGATAGCTGCCCGACACGTATTTGACGTGGATGCCCTTGCCGTCGCGCATGGCCGCCACCTCGGCCGTCGTCAGCGTGCGGACCGGGTGATAGTCGAAGCTCCAGGTCCAGCAATTCTCGTCGTCGATCGGGATCCAGAAGTGGCCGTGCACCGAATGATTGCCGCGCGGCGCGATCATGGTGAAGGACGGCATGACCCACTGGGTGATGCGCCAATAGTAATGACCGTTCTCGGCGTTGCGGCGCGCGCCGATGTAGAGCCCGCCGGGGCTCTCGACCACCTCGAACACCGGCCGCGCGTCGTTGAGATTGTACTGGTTGCCTTTGGCGCCCTTGAACAGCGGATCGCTTTGCAGGTCGCCGCGATGCAGGAACGAGACGTGGCTCGAGTCAATGCCGCCTTCCATGGCCTGCAACCAATTGGATTCCTGCACGCGCTTCGACACGAAATTGTGCTGGGCGGGAACGGTGGCGAACTCCCATTCCGGCAGCGGCGGCTGCTTGTCCGGCGGACCCATGTAGGTCCACAACACGCCGCCGCGCTCGACCAGGGAATAGGACTTCAGCTTGATCTTGTCCTTGAAGCCGCTTTCGTCGGGCTCGGAGGGAACGTCGACGCACTGGCCGGTGACGTCGTACTTCCAGCCATGATAGGGACAGCGCAGGCCGCATTCCTCGTTGCGCCCGAACCACAGCGACACACCGCGATGGGCGCAGAACTCGTCGATCAGGCCGTAGCGCCCGTTGCTGTCGCGGAAGGCGAGCAAACGCTCGGACAGAAGCTTCACCCGCACCGGCGGGCAATCGTTCTCCGGCAGCTCGTCGGCGAGCAGGGCCGGCATCCAGTAGCAGCGGAACATCTGGCCCATCGGCGTGCCGGGGCCGGTCTGGGTGAGGAGGTCGTTTTGTTCTTTTCTGAGCATCGTCAGCCTCCGGGAATACGTCCGCGTCTGCGCTGCATTGAATCGTCGAGAATCCTAACCCAAACGGCGGGCCGCGTATCGTTCTTCTATGCGGAACATCGTTCCGGCAATTGGTCTGGACAAAATTATTCCGCAATCAAATAACGGTCAATGAACAGCGCCCGAGAGAGGTCCATGCCGACACGACTGGAGCTTTGCAAGACCGACGACGTTGCCGTCGGCGCCGCATTGAAGGTCGAGACCGAAGGTCTCGTCCTCGCCGTGTTCAATGTCGACGGCGAGTTCTACGTGATGGACGACGCCTGCACGCACGGGCCCGGATCGCTGTCGGAAGGCTACATCGAGGGCGACGTGGTCGAGTGCAATTTCCACAACGGCCAGTTCAACATCCGCACCGGCGAGGTGGTGCTGCCGCCGTGCATGATCCCGATGAAGACCTACAAGACGAGCGTAGCGGACGGTACGGTCTTCATCGATCTCGAATGAGGCTTTCTTTCCCTCGCGCTTGCTGGCCGGGGTTTACACCGCGAACAGCTCGTCCGCCGTCATCGGCCGCTTGGTGAAGCCCTGCTCGTGCAGATAGCGGCACAGCGTCTCGATTGCCTTGCGGTTTGCTTCAATGCCATAGGGCCAGATGTCGGGCCCGAGCACTGCCTGGGTCGCGCGATATTCGGCTTCGACCCACGGTAACGTGACGGAAAAGGCGCTGAGCTTTTCGAGATCAGCGACCGCGCGATCCTTCGCCGCGCCATAGGCCTTGAGCAGCGCCGCCGGCAGCCACCGATGCTTCTCGACCAGTGCGTTGCGGATGCCGACCGCATGCATCAGCGGAAAGATCCCGGTCTTGTGGTAATAGGCCTGCTCGATCGCGCGGTAATCGGGGAACATGCGCGCAACGTTTGCGGCGCCGCGCACGAAGCATGATGGCGGACGCGCCGCGAACAGCGCATCGATCTCGCCGTCGGCCAGCATGCCGGCAAGGGTCTTGCCTGACGGGATGGCTTCGATCGTCACGCCGGCGACCGGGTCGATTGTCGCCGGCTCCTTCGCCGGCTGTTCCTGGGCGCCAAGCTGCCAGGAGAGATCGGACGGCTTCACGCCGTATTCGTCGGCGAGGAGCCCGCGCATCCACACCAGCATGGTGGTGAAGTATTCCGGCGTGCCGACGCGCTTGCCTCTGAGATCGGCGGGCGTGCGAATGCCGCGGTCGGTGCGCACGAAGATCGCCGAATGACGGAATGCGCGCGACAGGAACACCGGGATCGTGATGTAGGCCGCCTTGCCCTGTTCGCGGTGGACGACGTAGGTCGCGAACGACATCTCGGAGACGTCGAATTCCTGGCTCTTGAGGTTGCGCTTGAACAGCTCGTTAGGCTCGATGTTGGCGTAGGTGACCGCGCAGCCCTCGACCTTCACGCTGCCGTCCTTGAGCGCGCGCGTGCGATCGTAGTCGCCGGACGCCATGGTGATGGAGAGGTCGGCCATGTCGCACTCGCTCAGCGTCCGACGAAACGCTCGGCCGGCGGCGCGATCTCGGTGACGAGATCGCGGACGAGCTTCTTGTTGGCGAGCGGCGCGAGCGTCATCTCGCGCGGCTCGAGCCGGGCGGTGCAGGCATAGACCGTCTTGCCGTCGAGCTCCATCATGCATTCCTTGCAGGCATTGGCGTTGATGCAGGAGAACCGGATGGCGAGCGCGGGCTCCCTGTTGGCGCGGATCCAGCGTAGCCCGTCGAGCACCGACTGGCCCGGCTCGAAGGGAACGTCATAGCTCGCCCAGTGCCCCGCCCCGGGATCGCGCCCGCGCCACACCTTCAGCCGTGCGATCTCGCTCATTGGGCTGCAGCCAGGGCGACGGTGGCCGTGGACGCCAGCGTGATCCGTCCGCCGTTCATCCGCGCCACCTGGTTGATGCGCCATTCGGGCACCATGCCGGGATAGTCCTCGCGCTGGTGGGCGCCGCGGCTTTCCGTGCGGGTGAGGGCTGCCTGCGCCACGACGTGTGCGACAGCGAGCATGTTGCGCAGGTCGAACCAGTCGAGGCGCTGCATGTCGAACGCGCCGCCGTCGCCGACCGGCCGCGTGCCAAGCGCCAGCATAAGGTCGTCGATCGAAGCCAGCGCACGCGCCAGCTTGGCCTGCGTGCGGAACGGGCCGACATTGTCCGCCATGGTCGCCTGCAAGGTCTGGATCATGGCGGCGGTGTTGATGTCGGTGCCGGCCGGCTCGCCGGCAATCTGGTCGATCGAAGCCCGCGCCGCGCCCGGACGGAACGGCTGTCGGTCCATGCGCGTGGCGCGCTCGGCGGCGCTTCTTCCGGCGCGGCGGCCGAATACCATCGCTTCGGTGATGGCGTTGCCCGACAGCCGGTTGGCGCCGTTGGCGCCGCCGACCGCTTCGCCGGCCACCAGCAGGCCGGGCAGCTCGGTCTCCATACGCTCGTCGGCAGCGACGCCGCCCATGTGGTAATGCGCGATCGGCGCGACCTCGACCGGCATTTTCGTGAGGTCGATGCCGTTTGCCGCAAGGCGGTCGATCACCGGACCGAATGCCTGCCGCAGCTCGGCCTCGGGGCAATGCTCGAAGCTCAGATAGGCCCCGCCGTGCGGCGAGCCGCGCCCGGCCTCGACCTCCCTGACGATGGCGTAGGTGGCAATATCACGCGTGAGCACGTACTTGCCATCCTCGGCGCTGCCGTAGCGATGCGCGAACTCCTGCCGGTCGGCGTTGAGCAGGCGTCCGCCGAGCTTGTAGCGGAACGGATCCCACATGATCGGGTCCATGCCGACGAGGCGTGGGGCGAGGTGTCCGATGGGGAAGAACTGCACGAATTCCATGTCGAGCAGCGGCGCGCCGGCGCGCATGGCGAGCGCATAGCCGTCGCCACCCATGTTGGCGGAGGCGCTGTTGCGCCGGTAGAGCCTCGTGAGGCCGCCAGCCGCGACGATGCTCGCCTTGGCGGCGATCGTGACCGGCGCGCCGGTCGGCAGATGCAGCGCGACCGCTCCGGCGATCTCGTCACCGGCGCGGACGAGATCGACGATCAGGAGGTCGCCGGCCTTGCGGATACCAGCCGTGCGATTGACGACCGCGCGCAAGGTCTTCGACACCGCCGGACCGGTATTGAGGAAGTCGACATAGGCGCAGCGCGGCCGGTCGTGTCCGGGCGCCATCACCTGGGTGATGCGGTTGTCTTGGCGCGCCCAGCCGACGCCCCAGCGGTCCATCTGGCGGATGCAGTCCGGGCCTTCCTCGCACAGAAGGCGGGCGAGGCGCTCGTCGCACAGGCCGCGGCCCGCTTCGAGCGTATCGAAATAGTGATAGCCCCAGTGGTCGGGCGTCTCCGCGCCGAGCGCGACCGCGACCGTCATCTGCGCCATCACCGTGGCGCCGCCGCGCCCGATCAGGCTGCGATCGAGCAGGAACACCTGTGCGCCCGCGCGCGCCGCCTCGATCGCCGCATACATGCCGGCACCGCCCGATCCGATGACGAGCACGTCGGTCTCGACATGCATGGCTTCGGTCACGCCATGTGCTCCATGTTGCGCCGTCCGTGGTTGCGAGCACGCGGCGACGGCAACGCTCCGCTCAGGCCGGCAAGCCCTTGCCGCGCGTTTCCGGCAGGAACCACACGACCGCGAGCCCGAGCAGATAGATCATCGAGATGATTGTCGCGGCGTGGCCGAAACCGCCGAAATACGCGATCAGCTGGCCGGTGAGCAACGGGCCGAGAAACGCGATCAGCCGCGGCGCATTGAACGCGAAAGCGATGGCGGTCGCCCGCATCCGGGTCGGATAGAGTTCCGGCAGCCACACCGGCATCCACGAATAGAGCCCGTTGCTGAAAGTCCCGTTGAGGAAGGCGAGAAACAGCATCAGCTGCAGGCCCTGCGCCCACAGGAACAGGGCGGGCGTCACCACGATCGCGAGCAGCATGTAGGCGACGGTCACCGGCTTGCGCCCGAAAGCGTCGGCGAGGAAACCGAAGGATGCATAGCCGACGATGCTGCCGGCGGTGTAGCACATGCCGGCATAGCTCGCCCATTGCGGTCCGGGCAGGCCGCCACGCCCCGCCACCGAGCCGATGAACTGGGGTATCCAGGTCGAGATGCCCCACCACGCGAGCGTGGTCGTCAGCGACATGAGGAACACGACAATCGTGCGCCGGCGCATCTCCGGCGCGGCGAACAGGTCGACGAAAGTGAAGCGGGTCATCGCCTGGTCTTCGGCCGACAGGGCGGCGCCCCGCTGCTGGCGATCGAGCGCGGCCATGCGCTTTTCGTTCGCGCGCTGCCACAGGCCCGACTCGGCGATGCCGGAGCGGATCCACAAGGTGAACAGCGCCGGGAGGATACCGAGCAGGTACATGTAGCGCCACGCGCTGGGACCGATTGGGCTGATGAAAAGCCAGGCGAAGGATGCGATGAAAAAGCCGATGCCGAGCCCGCATTGCATCAGACCGGCACCCTTTCCGCGCGCGTGGTCGGGCCACACCTCGGCCGTCATCGACGCGCCGGTCGCCCATTCCGAGCCGATGGCGATGCCGACCAGGAACCTCAGGATGACGAACGACGTCCAGTCCCACGACACCGCGCTCAAGCCGGTCATCAGCGAGTAGGCGAGAATGGCAATGATCATCATCCGCTTGCGGCCGACGTAATCGGCGAGAACCCCGCCGATCATTCCGCCGATTCCCCAGCCGAGCAGCGTGATGCCGAACACCGTGCCGAGATAGGCGGGGATCTGGGCGTATTGCGAAGGCTCGAGCAGCTGGCGCAACGCCACGCCGGCGGTCAGGACGAGGGCGAACGTTTCATAGCCGTCGAACATCCATCCGAGATTCGAGGCGAGCAGCGTCTTCCATTGGCTGTTGGTGATACTGCGGTACCACG
>Ga0307472_100000247_pt1 | contig 17679 bp, 20 predicted proteins | sample atmos_gasesAM5C__2_FD_204582 | JGI IMG/M metagenome (GOLD analysis project Ga0307472, IMG submission 204582) | Hardwood forest soil microbial communities from Morgan-Monroe State Forest, Indiana, United States - atmos_gasesAM5C_05 | ecosystem: Environmental > Terrestrial > Soil > Temperate...
TTGGGTCGATCTTCGGATGGGTTCACAAGGAGATCGTCTATCGCCGGTTCCGGACCGCGTACAACGAACTCCCGCGCAAACAAGGCAAGTCCCTCGAGGCGGCGATTGTCGCGTTGTACGTCACGTTCTATGACAACGAACCGGGCGCGGAGGGGTACTGCGCGGCGACCAAGCGCGACCAAGCAAAAATTGTGTTCAACGACGCGCGGCGACTCGTCCTCGGGTCGACGATGCGGAAACACATCCGCCCGCTTCAACGCAATCTCTCCCGCGCGGACACGGCGGCAAAGCTCGAACCGCTCGGGGCGGACTATGACTCGACCGATGGACTGAACCCGAACCTCGTCATCCTCGACGAGTTCCACGCGTTGAAGGCGCGCGGGATGGTCGACGTCCTCGAGACCGCGACCGGGGCGCGGCGGCAACCGTTGATGTTCGAGATCACGACGGCGGGCGACGACCCGGTGAGTCCATGCGGCGATCAACACGAATACGCGATCAAGGTCCTCGAGGGCGACGTCCGCGACGACGCGTTTTTTGCGTTCATCGCACACGCCGACATAGGCGATGACTGGCTCGACGAGCGAACGTGGAGGAAGGCGAACCCCAACTACGGGATCTCCGTCAACCCCGACGACCTCCGCGCAAAAGCATTGAAGGCGCGGAACATGCCCGCCGCCGCCGCCGCGTTTCAACAGAAACACTTGAATTGGTGGGTCAACCGGGCGACGCCGTGGTTGTCGATGGACGGATGGCGCGCGGGGCAAACGACGTGGGACCCCGAGGAGCTTCGCAATGCGCCGTGTTGGGCGGGCGTCGACCTCTCGTCCAAGACCGACCTCACCGGGATCGTCCTCGCGTTCCCGCCCGACGCGACGCGTCGTCGGTGGCGCTATCTCGGGATCGGATTGACGCCGGAGGAGACCCTCCGCGAACGCGCGATCCGCGACCGCGCGCCCTATGACCAGTGGTTCGCGCTCGGCATCCTCCGCACCAACCCCGGCAAACGCATCGAACACCCGGTCGTCCGCCGCCTCCTGAACGACCTCGGGGACCGGTTCGATATTCAGGAGATCGGGATCGATCCGTGGAACGCGGGGAACCTGATTAACGACCTCGAGGCGGACGACTTCCTCGTGACCGAGGTCCCGCAAAACCCCGGACAGATGTCGCCGCCCGCCAAAGAGTTCGAGGCGGACGTTCTCGAGGGTCTCGTCGACGCGGGCGGCAATCCGTTGATGGCGTGGCAAGCGGGCAACGTCGTGGTGACGCGGGACGACAAAGACAACATTTTCCCGACCAAGCGGAAGTCGCGGGGACGGATCGACCTGATGGTCGCCGCCATCATCGCGCGCAAGATGGCGGGCGCCCCGCCCGAGGACCACCCGGTCTCCGCGTACGCGGATCATGGCGTGGAGATGGTGTGATGTGGTTGCGCTGGTTGCGATGGTGGGGGCATCCCGCGCTCTTGCGGACCGTCATCGTGAACCAACGCGTCCCGCGCGACGAAGCGATCCGGGGCGTGTTGTGGCGGGCGCGCGGTCCCTATCTCGTCCTCCGCGAGGCGTTCCTCCTCCGCCTCAACACCCCACACATGCGGATCGATGGCGAGGTCGTCATCGAACGCGCCAACGTCGCCTTTGTTCAGGGGTTGCCTGATGGCGATCTTTCGTAGCCTCGGGGCGGTCCAGGCGTTGACGCCGCAACCGATGACGTGGTCGCAACCGTCGTCGGTCGCGCTCTATGGAAACGCGTCGACGTACCTCACGTTATGGAAAACGCAACCGAACGTGCGGAAGTGTGTCGACTTCCTCGCCCGCAACGCCGCGCAACTCGGGACCCACGTCTTTCGCCGCGTCTCCGACACCGACCGCGTCCGCCTGTACGACCACGGTCTCGCGCGGTCACTCGCGAACCCGAATCCGTCGACGACGCGCTACCGCCTGATAGAAGCGTTGATGCAAGACATGGGGATCTACTTCAACGCGTACTGGTTGAAGGTCCGCGTCGACGACGGCGACCGCATCGGTCTCGTCCGCCTCCCGCCGGAACAGGTGAGCGTCTCCGGGGTCCTCTCGACGACCGGGTACGTGTGGCGCCCGGACGGGGCGCGCGAACAGCGGTTCGCGCCCGACCAGATCGTCCGCTTCAGCGGATACGAGAACGGAGTGTCCCCGCTCGAGACGTTGCGACGCACGCTCGCGGAGGAGATCGCGGCGGGCGAGTACCGCGAACACTTCTGGAACAACGCCGCGCGCCTCGATGGCGTCCTCTCCCGCCCGGCGACCGCGCCATCGTGGACGCCGGACCAACGCCGCGACTTCCGCGCGAGTTGGGAACTGCAACACACGCTCCCGGAGAACTCCGGCAAGACCGCCATCCTCGAGGACGGGATGACGTGGGTCCAGACCGGGTCGAACTTCCGCGACGCGGAATACAGCGCGGCGCGCAAGCTCACCGCTGAAGAGTGCGGGTCCGCGTATCACATCCCGCTCCCGATGATCGGCATCCTCGAGCACGCGACGTTTAGCAACATTCGCGAGCAACACAAACAGTTGTACGCCGACTGTCTCGGACCGTGGCTCGTGATGATCGAGGAAGAGTTGGAACGCCAACTATTGCCCGACTTCGAGGATCGCCGGAACATCTATGTCGAGTTCAACATCCGCGAAAAATTGAAGGGCACGTTTGATGAGGAGGCGACGTCGCTTCGGACCCTCGTCGGACGTCCGTTGATGTCGGTGAACGAGGGGCGGGCGCGGATGAACCTCCCGGCGACCGACGACCCCAACGACGACACCGTCGCCCTTCCGCTCAACATGAACAACCCGGGCGGGAACCCGGAGACGACCGACAACGACCCGGACGCCCGTCCCGAGGATGCGGCGACCGGCGGCGAGGATCGCGCCCCGGTCGACGCGGTCGCATGGCACACGACGATCCGCGCGTTTTGGGTCCGCCAACGCCACCGCATCCAGAAAGACCCACCCGAGGACCGCGCGGCGCGGTTCACCGCGCCACGGTGGAACGCGGAACTCGCGACCGCCCTCGCCCCGGTCGTGGGCGTCCGCCGCGCGATGCATGCCGCCCTCGCGATCAACTACCAAACGTACCTCCTCCTTCGCGCGCTCCGTCCCGCGTTCGGGTCCGACCGTCCCGTCCCGTCAGTGGAGCAACTCCGATGAGCGACAACCCGCGTCCGGCGTGGACCGACGAACAGCGCGAGGCGTTTCGGGAGGCGTTTCGTGAGGCGCGTCTCGAGCGTCACCGGCACGAGGGCGAGGCGGTCGAGTTCCACGTCCCGCCCGCGATGGTCGGGATCTTGAGCGACGCGACGGTTGCCGAGATCCGCGAACGGTACAGACGGCTATACGCGGACTGCCTCGGTCCGTGGCTGGAGCAACTCCAATGACCGAACACCAAATCGCCCGCGTCGTGGCGGAGTTCTGCGAACAACTGTGGGCACTCCACCCGGCGAAGCTCGCGGCGGTCCAATCGCTCCTCTACTTGCGCGCGGCGGGCGTGACGGTGACCGAGGCGGACCTGCACGCGCGGATGGGCGAACCCCGCGAACGCCCTCCGTTGCAGGTCACAAGCGGCGGCGTCGGCGTCCTACCTGTCTTCGGCGTCCTCTCGCAGAGGATGAACTTGCTCCATGCGATGAGCGGGGGCACGTCGACGGAACAGTTGACGTCGGAGTTCCGCGCCTTCCGCGACGATCCGAAGGTCAAGGCGATCCTCCTCGCGGTCGACTCTCCAGGCGGGTCGACGTATGGGATCGAGGAACTCGCCACCGAGATCCGCGAAGGGCGTCGCGTGAAGCCGGTCCACGGCGTCGCGTCGAGTCTCGCGGCGAGTGCCGGGTACTGGTTGCTCGCGCAATGTGACAAGGCGTACGTCACGCCGGGCGGCGACGTCGGGAGTATCGGCGTCTATGCCGCGCACGAGGACATGAGCGACGCCCTTCAGAAAGCGGGCGTCAAGGTCACTCTCGTCTCCTCGAGTCGGTACAAGACCGAGGGGAACCCGTTTGGACCGTTGACCGAGGAGGCGCATGCCGCCATGAAGGCGCGCGTCGATGCGGCGGACGACCGCTTCGTCTCCGCCGTCGCGCTCGGGCGCGGCGTCTCGGAGACGACCGTCCGCACGCGCTACGGCGAAGGGCGCGTCCTCCACGCGAAGGACGCCCTCGCGGCGGGGATGGTCGACGGCATCGCGACCCTCGACGCGCACCTCGAGCGTCTCGACGCCTCGGTCCCTCGCGCGACGTCGTCCGGGTTGCGGGCGTCGTCCGAACCCTCTCATCCGTCGAGTGTCACCCCGCACGAACCCTCACCGGTCACCGGGCACGAACACCACGCGGATACCCTCTGGCGCCAACGTCTCGATCTCGAGCGTCGGTTGTTGGAGTTCTAACCACGCGCACAACGAATAGGTACGACGATGGCAAAACGAACGGTCCTGTCCCTCGAGGCGGCATTGAAGACGAAGCTCGAGGAGGTCTCCGCCCTCTCGACGTCACAGATGGAGGCGGCGGAGAAAGACAACCGCGCCTTGACGCCCGACGAACGGGCGGCGGTCGAGAAGTTGATGGGCGAGGCGCGACAGATCCGCGCGGACCTCAACGACTTGAAAACGGACCACGCCATCACCGAGGAGATTAATCGGATGACGGCGGGTCTTCCCTCGGGTCCGGTCAATCCCACGAACGGCACCGGCAACGGGAACCGGGTCCGTCTCGCGTCGTGGGGCGAACAGTGGTCGTTATCCGCCGCGATGGAATTTTTCCGTCGCAACGGACATCGGACCGCCGCGTCGTGGCGATCTCCGAGTCTCGAGATGGTCGGGACGCCCGCCATGCAACGGATGTTCGCCGCGACGTTGACCACGGACCCGGCGTCCGGGGGTGACCTCATCCCGCCCGACGTCCGGCCGGGCATTCAACCCCTGATGTTCCCCGAGTTGACGGTCGCGGACCTCATCGCGTCGGGGACGACGGACTCCAACCTGATCTCGTACATGGTGGAAAAGACCTTCACCAACGCCGCCGACACCGTCGCGGAAGGCGCGGCGAAGCCGGAGTCCGCGCTCGTGTTCGATGCGGCGAGTGACCCCGTTCGCAAGATCGCGCATTGGTTGCCGGTCACCGAGGAAATGCTCGAGGACGTCAACCAGATCCGGAGCTATATCGACGCGCGTCTCCGCCTCGGAGTCCAACAGGCGGAGGACGATCAACTCCTGCAAGGGTCCGGCGTCGCGCCCGACATCCTTGGTATTCGCAACCGGACCGGACTCGCGACCGATGTCGTGCGCGACGGGGCGGGCGGCGAGAACAACGCGGACGCGATCTACCGACAGATCGTCGCGATTCAGACCGGGGCACTCGTCAACCCGGACGGAATCGTCCTCAACCCGGCGAACTGGTCGTCTATCGAGTTGATGAAGGACGACGCGGGCGGGTACATGGCGGGCGGACCGTTCAGCGGACGCGTCACGCGGACGTTGTGGGGCGTGCGCGTCGTGCTCACACCCGCCATGACGGCGGGCGTCGGTCTCGTCGGGGCGTTCGCGACCGCCGCGCAGTTTTTCCGGAAGGGCGGACTCCGCGTCGAGGCGTCGAACTCGCACGTCGATTTTTTCATCAAAAACCTTGTCGCGATCCGCGCGGAGGAACGCGGCGCCCTCGCGGTGTATCGACCCGGCGCGTTCGGGGAAGTAACCACGCTCGCGTAACCGCGAGTCCGTATCCGCCCTTTCAACAGGAGTTGCACCGATGGCAGACCGACAACCGAACACCCCGACCGGCGCGGCGTCCGACCCCACGGTCCGCGTCCGCGTCACCGCCGACCGCGAGATCGGGGAAGGCGACAAAAAGCGAACCGTCAAGGCGGGGACCGCCGTGCGGATGACCGCCGACGAGGCGCGGAGTCTCGTCGAGAGCGGCGGCGGGTACTTCGCCACGTACGGACAGGCGGACGCGACCCACGGCGACTCCGAGGACGCGCACGCGTTGCAAACGAAGAGTCGCGAGAACGAAGCGGCGGCACGAGGGGAGACCGCCGCCCGCAACGCCACGGCGGCGGACCGCGCCGCTTCACGACGCGCACGGTCGGGAGGGTAACCCGCATCGTGCCGAAGGGACTACGTCTATCGCCGGGACGGTGCCCGATCTGCGATGCCGCGCACACCTCCTGTGTGCCGCGCGGGTATCGCGGACCGATTCGGGTCACGCAATTCCCCGCCCGCGACCGCGTGGTCCGCGACGCCCTCGCCGCCGCCTCCTTAACGACCACGGTCGTGGTGGCGGCGGCGGATCTCAAACCGCCGACGCCCCCGGAGGACGCGCTCTCGCCTCGTGAACGACGCCGTCAACGTCGCGCCGCGCGGAGGGTCACATGAGTTCGCTATCGTGGACGTACAACAATCGCCGGTTCCCTATCGGCCTGTCGGCGGTCCAGGTCGCCCCGTTCCCGGCGATTGGCGACGAACCGGTGTCGGTGGCGGACGTGCTCCGTCATCTCCGATGGTTTGCGGGGCATCCCGACGAACCAAGTATCCCGGGATGGATCGCGACCGCTCGCGCCATCATCGAGCGCGAAACGCGGATCGCGCTTGCGGAACAGACGTGGGACCTGTTCCTCGACGAGTGGGGCGCGGTCCCCGGATGGATTCCGTTCCCGCTATGGCCGGTCATCAGCGTCGACGAGATCGCGGTCATCAACGACGACGAGACCGAGACCGTCGTCCCCCTCGACAACTACTGGTCCAACCTCGTCGCGCGTCCGGCGCGACTCGTGTTCGGGACGGTGACCTCCCTCGACACCGCTCGCGCGTTGGCGCCGATTCGCATCCGGTACACGGCGGGGTTCAGTGACCCGCTCGCGGTCCCGGTCGACCTCGTCCACGCGTTGTTGATGCAAGTCGCGGAACTCGCGGTCCATCGGGGCGACGAGCGCGAACCGTTTAACGCGCGGACGGTCGCGATGGGCGTCGACGCGTTGATCCACCGCCACAAACCGCAAGAGGTGGCGTGATGGCGACCTCGCTCCTCGAGATGGCGGGACCTATCGGTGAGCGGCAACACCGCGTCACCGTCGAGGTCCCAACCGGGGCGCCCACGTCGAACGCGGAGGGCAATTGGGATCAAGCGATGGGACCCGCGACGCCCGCGACGTGGTGGTGTCGCATCCGTCCCGCGACGGTCCGCGACCTCGAGCGGGTCGCGGCGGGGACCGTCCTCGTGACGGCGAGTCACATCCTCGAGGGCGTGTATCACCCCGGCATCACGACGAGTGCGCGCCTCGGGTTCAACGGCCGGACGTTTTTCGTGCGCGGGGTGGTCAATCCCGAGGAGCGGAACATCGCGACCGTCGCCCTCTGCCAGGAGATGCTTGCGTGACCAAGCTCCTCCTCTACCTCCGGATCGGGCGGGTGGTCTATGGCGTGTTGCGGCGCGCGTTCCCGGACCTCGGGCGCGTCCCGCTCGAGGACGTCCTTCACGTCGTCGAGGAACTCCTCCGCACCTCCGCCACCGTGCGCGACGTCGCGGTTCAGGTCGAACCCGCCCCGGTGCAATCCCTCCTCGCGACGCGCCCCACGCCCGAGGCGCAGTATCGCCTCGTCATCAAGGGTCCCGTCGATGAGTAACAACCGCATCGTGTGGGACGGACTCGAGGAGTTGAAGCGGGCACTCCGGCGTATGCCCGAGGAGCTTCGCGGCGCGGCGGCGGAGATCGTGCGCGAGGCGGTCGTCGCGGCGGAGGAGGAGATCCGCGCGGCGTACCCGGTCGGGTCGTTCGGACGCCATCGCACCATCAAACGCTCCGGGCGACGGAAGTTGATCGACCCCGGCAACCTGAAACGCGGATTGAAGGTCGAGGAACAGGTGTCGCGGTTCGGGGTCGGGTACATCCTCCGCAACACCGCGCCGCACGCGTGGATCTTCGAGCAAGGGACCGCCGCGCGGCATTACCTGACCCGGCGTGGCCGGACGAAGGTCGTCGGGGCAATGCCACCCGGTCGCGTGTTCGTCCCGCGCGTCATCAAACACCGACGTCGGATGCATGCGCGCTTGCGTCAACTGGTCCGCTCGCGCGGGTTCGAGGTGGCAGAGGTGCCCGATGCCTGAGTCCTCCGACATCGACGCGGCACTCCTCGCGAAACTCGGGTCCGACGCGACGTTACTCGCGTTGATGCCGAACGGCGTGCATCGCGACTTCCCGACCGAGAAGTTGACGCGGTTCGTCGTCGTGTCCCTTGTCGAGCATCACGACGACCGCACGTTCAGCGGACGCGCGAGTGAGTCCGCGCTCTATCTGGTCAAGGCGGTCGGGTTGTCCGCGCCGAATCAACCGCAACCGAACATGCGTGACGCCGCCGCGCGGATCGACGCGCTCCTCGAGGGCGGGACGTTGACGGTGGCCGGATACGAATTGCTCGCGATGTACCGCGAGGAACGCATTAGCACGGCGGAACCCGACGACCTCGATCCGCAGGTGCGGTGGTACCACCGGGGCGGTCAGTACCGAATTGTGATGGGTCTCTAGGGGAGTTCTCAACGGGCGATTGTGGAGGTGAGTCATCATGCCAGGACGACGACACGGACAGTACGGATCGATCAAGATGGACCCGACCGGCGCGGGTGGCGCGGGTCTCGTCGTGGTCGCGGACCTCAACGCGTGGACCATCAACATGGCGCGAGAGTCCGTCGACGTGACCGCGTTCGGGGATACCAACAAGCAGTACGTGCTTGGACTCCCCGACGTCAAGGGCACCTTCGGCGGGGTCTGGAACGCCGCATCCGCGCCCACGTTGTTCAACGTCGCAATGGGGACCGTCGCCGCGATGCTCAACCTCATTCCCTCGACGCTCGACCCGACCGTGTTTTTCGAGGGTCTCGCGTACCTCGATGCGGCGGTGAACGTGGCGTCGAACGGGGCGGTGACGGTGAGCGGGAACTTCGTGGGCGCGGGTCCGTGGACCCTCGAACCCTAAGCGCGTGACGCGCGATGGGCGGCGGGGCGATTACCGGCGTGGTTGGCCGGATCGAGTGGTCCTATTTCGTCGCGGCGGCGATCAACGGGTACACCGTGACGCGGAACGGGACCGAGTGGGCGTTGCGGGCGACCGTCGTCTCCTCGGATGCCTTCAAGCTCCGCCAACGTCCGCTCATCTTTGTGGCGCCCCACAACAAGGGGGAGTGGCGGTGGGCGATCCGCGCCCTCTCGCTCGAGAACGGGCGCCTCGTCGCGGACCTCGATCCCCCCTTGCCCTAGGAGACTGCTAACGATGTCACGGTTCGTGCGACCGGAGACGACGCGTCTCGACCTCACCGAGGGCGACTATCTCGTCGTGAAGACCCGCCTCAACGCGGGGGAGACGCGCGAGATGTACGCGCGCATGTACGTCCACGGCGACGACGGGAGGCTCCGCCCCAACCCGCGACAGACCGGGCTCGCGAAGATCCTCGCGTATCTCGTCGACTGGAGCTTGACCGACCTCGAGGGCAAACCCGCCGTCATTCGCGGGCGCCCGGAGGACGAGGTGACGGCGTGTCTGAACAACATTGACCCGGACAGTTTCGGGGAGATCCTCGCCGCCGTCGAGGACCACGAACAGGCGACCGCGACCGCGCGAGCACAGGAAAAAAAACGCCGGGATGGCGGGCGCGGCGACGAAGTGACCTCGCCCTCGCCCTCCGCTGTCACTGGCGCGTTGAGTGGGTCCGCGACTTAGACCCCGACGACTACGCGCTATTGGTCGAATTATTGGAGGAGCAAGATCGCCCGGAGAGTGACTGATGTCTGACACCACCGCCCGCTTCCTTGCAGACTTCGAGTCGTTCTATACCGCCGTCGACCAGTCGGTCCATAAGATCCGCGACTTCGAGGAGAACGCTCACAAGGTCGAGACGTCGCTCAATCGAATGGTCGATTCGTTCTCCGGGACGAAGGTCATTCAGGACGCTACGTTGATGGCGGAGGCGGTCGAGCGCGTCGGCGGGACCTCGAAGTTGACCGAGAGCGAACTCGCGCGGGTCGCCGCCAAAGCGGAGGAGGCGGCGGCGAAAATGCGCGCTCTCGGGATGGAGGTCCCCGCCTCGATTACCACGCTCACCAAGTCGGTCGGGGACGTCTCCGGCGGGTTGCAACGCGTGACCACGACCGCCGACTCCGCGACGGGCGGGTTCCGGCAATTCACCACGACGACCGGGACGGCGAACAACGCCCTCACGTCCTTTCATACCGGACTCGCGCAAGCGGACAAAACCCTCGGTGCCCTCGGGGTCAACATCGGTCCGCAATTGCAAGCGGTACGCGAACTCGGACAGGCGGCGGGGATGACAGCGGGACAGATCGGCCTGATCGGAACGGCCGGTCTCGTCGTGGGCGCGGGGATCGCGGGATGGCAGATCGGACGCGCGATTGCGGAGTATACCGGTCTCGACCAGACGATCTCGCATTCGGTGAGTGTGCTCATGGGGTGGGGCGACACCGCGACGCAAACGGCGGGCGTCGTCTCGGATCAACTCACGCGCGCCTCCGCGACGGCGGGGCGCGAGATTACCACGCTCAACGAAGCCATGAAGATCAACACCGAGGAGGCGAAACGCCTCGCGGACGCGCACACGAAAGCGGCGGAGGCGTGGACAGCGGCGCAAAAGCGGATGAAGGCGGAAAGCGACGCGATGGTCGCCGCGTCGATCAAGCTCGAGGACTCGCTCCTCGGACGCGACGTCGTCGCCCGCGCGGAAGACCTGCAAACCGCGCTCGAGGTCCTCGCGACACAAGGGTTGACGCCGATTAAATCGCAATGGGCGGGCATCGTCACGGAGATGGAAAACGCCATGAAAGCGATGGAGGCGGCGGGGAAAAAAGGGTCGTGGTTGTACCAACAGTTCCAGGGATACGCGCGACAGTTCGGGTACAAAACGCCCGAGGGACTCTTGCAGTCGCGCAACCTCCCGGTCGCCGGACTGATGACCGCCCCGACCGCGACCATCGACGACGCGACGCGCCTCTCGGTCGAGGGTGCCCACGCCGCCGTGGATGCGGCGAAGGACGCCACGGATTGGTGGCAACGGTACGAAAAGGACCAAGCGGAGATCGTTGCGGCGAGTGAGGCGCGGATCGAAGAGATGGCGACCAAGGCGCCGAAGGTTCACGGCGAAATGGCGGGCGCCATGATCGGACAGATCGAGGCGTACGGGCGCGCGGCGGAGTCCGCGATCAAGATCGCGGTCCCAAAGGAGTTCGATTGGGCGGGCGCGTACAAAGAGGCGGGAATGTTCGTCGCCGGGTCCTATCTCTCGGGGATGGCGGGGCGCGGACAGACGACCCCGAGTTTCGGGACGACGGTCAACGTCGGGAACTTCATTGGGACCGACCGCTCCGCCGCGCAACAACTCGCGCGCCTCGTTGGGGACGAAATTCTCCGCGCGTCGAATCGCCGGTTTGACGGTTCCTAAAAGGAGACACTCGGATGGCTGCACTCACTGACCCCGACCGGCAAGACATTGCCGACGCGATTGCGCGCGAACTCTCGACGCTCCGCCTCGTCCTCGGGGCGATGACGAAGGCGGACCTCCGCGCGGCGATCAACGCGGCCGATGCGTGGGCGGACGCGAACGCCTCGAGCTATAACACCGCGCTCCCCCTCCCGGCGCGGACGGTCCTCACCGCCAAACAGAAAAACTATCTCCTCGAGTTCGTGCTCCGCCGCCGCCGCGAAGTGAGCTAAGGGAGGACGTGATGGCATCAGGTGATACGCTCGTCTCCTTCGTTCCTACCGACAACCATCCCCCGAACGCGAACGCGGCGACACCGGATTATCGCAATGGGCATCCGGTCCTCGACTTCGATCAAGCAACGGTCGAGTACGCCAACTTTAAGAGTTGCCTCCCCCGTTTCTACAGCGGCGGCGGCATCACCGCCACGATTGCATGGTCGGCAAGTACGGCCACGTCGGGGAACGCGAAATGGAACGTCGCTATCGAACGGATCGAGGACGAGGGGACCGACATCGACGCGGATAGTTTCGCCACCGCACAGACCGCGACCGGCGCGGCGCCCGCGACGAGTGGCGCGATTCAGTACACGGCGGTCGCGTTGACCAATGCACAGATCGACGGACTCCTCGTCGGGGAATGGTTCCGGATGCAAACCTCGCGCGATGCGAGTCACGCCAACGACACGATGACGGGCGACGCGGAACTCGTCGGCGTCGAACTGCGCGAGACGTAAAAACGCCGTGCGGTACTTTACGCAAGCAACCGGCAGTGCCGGGTATTCGGGTAGTGGTCCGGTCAGTGCGTGGCCGGTCACGCTGGCGTGCTGGTTTCGGCCGCGCGGGTTCGACAACGATCCTCAGGGACTCGTCGTCCCGCACGAGACGACCAACGTCAACGCGTTCGGGTTGGGAATCTGGGACGGTGGGTCACAGACACCGCAGTTGTGCGCCTTCGGTGCCGGGACGCTGTTGTTTCAGTACGGCGGCGGGCTGACACAAGACGTGCTCTATCACGCGGCTGTCGTCTTCACTGGCACGAGCACGGCGACAAAGCTCTATCTCAACGGAGCGAAGGTGACAGGCGGCAACGCACCGTCGTTTCCGTCCGTCGATGGTCTCTACGTCGGTGACGTGCTGATCGGCGCGTCAGAGCGGTTCGCGGACTGCGAGATCGGAGAAGTCGTCGTCTACACGGCTGCGCTGAGCGATGACGAGGTGTGGGCGCTCAGTCGCGGCTACACCCCGATGAGCGTGCGGCGGGCTGAAGCCTCGCGCTATTGGCCGATCTTCGGCAACGACTCGCCGGAGCGCGACTCGAGCGCGGCGGGGGCGTCGCTGACGATGCTCGGATCGCCCATCGCGGCGAAGGTAGCGCATCCGCCGCTGATCTACCCGTCGCGCCCGAAGGTCGCGGCGTTTCATCGTTCAACGATTGTCGGCGTTGCGTCGTCAGTCGCGGTCGCGGTGGCCGTCCCCGACGTCGTCCTCTACCAACACGCGGCGGCGGTCTCGGTCGCGGTCGGGGTCCCGGCGCACATCCTGACCCAAATCCTCACCGCGAATGCGGTCCCTCTCGGGATCGCGGTCCCGGCGCACACGCTCAACCCCGTTGCGACCGCCATTGGGATCGCGTGTGCGGTCCCCGCCCATGCACTCCTCGAGGAGGGGATCGCCCATCCCCTCGCGACCGGGATCGGCGTCGAGGTCCCCGCGCACGTCCTCCGCCCGGGTCCGGAGACGCTCCGCGTCGCGCTCGAGGTCCCCGCCGCGATGTTGGTCGAGGGACCGCGCCCGGTCGCCCTCGCGCTCGAGGTCCCCGCCGCCCTCCTGTATCAGGGCGCCTTCACGATCCCGATTGCGGTCGACGTCTCTCCGGCCACGGTGCGACAGACCGTGTTCACGTCGGCGGTCGCGGTCGCGCTCGGAGTGCCGACGACGTTCCTCCAGGAACACCCGGCGTTGGCGGTGAGCGTGGCGGGCGTCGACCGGCGGATTCGACAACCGGGGTTCACGTTGACCGAGGCGTTGAATCACGAGGCGGATAGCGCGTCGTTTCGCGTGGATGGGTTCACTCCGCAGGTCGGACATTCGGTGTACATCACGCTCGGGGACGACCTCGTGTTCGGCGGATCGATCCGCGCGGTCACGCAAGTCTATGAGGGCGACCGCCCCGCCCTCGTCGCGTTCGACGTCGACGCGCAAGACCACGGTCGCCTCCTCGACCGGCGTCTCGTCAACGCCCAATATGTCGCGACGGCGGGCGACGTCATCGCGCGGGACCTCGTCACGAGGTTTAGTAGCGGGTTCACGACGACACATGTCGTGTCGGGGTTGCCGGTCGTCGACGAAATTCAGTTCACCGACGAAAGCCTCTCGAGCGCGTTGACCCGCGTCGCGCAACGCATCGGCGGGTATTGGTACGTGGACCCCACGCGCGATGTCCACCTGTTCCTCTCGGAGACCGACCTCGCGCCCGACGCCATCTCGAGCGCGGACCCGGCGACCGCGACCGACATCGTCTCCGACGTCGACGTCTCGCAAGTCCGGACGAAGGTCGTCGTCGAGGGCGGCGGGAGTGTGACCGCCGCCGCCATCGTGCCGGGGGCACAGACGATGGTGGTCGATGATGCGGCGTGGTACAGCGGGACCGGCGGACTCGTGAAGGTCGGGACGCAACGGATCGCCTATGGCGGCGTCGTCGGTGGCGGAGGCGCGACGACGGTCCGGAGCATGGACGCCCCGGTCGGGGCACCGTTCGCGTCGTTGGCGGGCGGCGGCGGCGGCGTCCTCGGGACCACGCGCTATCGCGTCAGCTTCGCCACGGCGGCGGGCGAGACGACGCCGGGACCGCTCTCGAACGCCGTCACCGGGATCGCGTTTGACAAACCGCAATCGCCGGTCTCCTTCAGCAGCACAGGCGCCAATACCGGACCCTTGGTCGGGACGTTCGCGTACGTCGTGACGAACGTCACGAACCGGGGGGAGACGGAGGCGGGTCCGAGTGCCTCCTTCACCGTTCCCGCGTTCGCGAGTCCCGCGCAACCCTCGAGCGCGACGGTCGTGACCAGTAGCGACGGCAACGCGTACGGGAGCGTCAGTGGGACGGTCAATTACACGTTGACGTTCGTCACGCCGTACGGGGAAACGATCCCGAGTGCCGCGCGGACGGTGACGGTCCCTCTGCACAAACCGCAGACCCCCGGTCTTCAGAGCGTGTTCGGCGGACCGCCCTACGCGAGCGGCGCGGTCGGGTCCTCGTTGACGCCGAACTATCAATGGTGCGTGACCAACGTCACGGCGACCGGGGAAACATTGGGGAGTGACCCCGTCAATTGCAGCGGGCAAGCGCTCCCGTTCTATGACCTCGTGAGCCTCTCCGCGCCCTCGGTCGTGAGCGACGGCACGAACAGTGGGGACCTCACGGCGAGTGCGACGTATCAGTACTGGACCACGTATCGGTGCCTCGCGAACGGGTTGGAGACCGCCCGGAGTTCCGCGCGGAGCATTGTCGTCGGGACGACGCAACGCACACTCCTCGTCACGCTCCCCGCCCACATGGCGGGGTTTCGCCGGGTCGTGTTTCGCAGTCTCGCCAACCAGTCGACGCCGTACCTGTTGGCCGAAGTCGACGACGCGGGCGCGGCGACGGTGCGCGATGGCGCGGCGGATTCGACGTTGAAGATCGGGGCGGCGGTCAGTCCCGCGCGGGCGGGGCGCCCTATCGACGTGGTCGTCCGGGCGGGTCCCTCGGGCACACTCGCGCGACGCGTGTATCGGACCAAAGCGGTCGGGACGAGCGGCGGGTATTTCCTGCTGATGGAGGTCCCGGGGAACGCCGTGGCGGTCATCCGCGACATCACGGCGGACGAAGACCTCGGGGTCCCGCTTCCCCTCTCGAGCGACATCGGCGGACAAGTCTCGGTCGCGATCTGGACCGGTCCGGCCGGAACGACGGGACGCCGCCTCTATCGCGACGGACATCGGATCGCGGACCTCACCGACAACACGGCGACCTCCGTCGTCGATAGCGCCCCCGCCGCGACCGCCGCGACCGGCGCGAGTCCGCCCGCGACGTCGACGGCGGGCGGGTCGTTTACCCTCGTCGTGCAGTCGATCCCGGGCGGTCCCCCCGGGACGACCGCGCGGCGCCACTATCGCTCGAAAGCCGGGGGCGGCGGTCAGTACTTCCTCGCCGCGCAAGTCGACGGGAACGCGCCCGGGGCGACGGTGGCCGATACGAAACTCGACAGCGAACTCGGGATCGGTCCGCCCTCGGTGAACACGGCGGGCGGGTCGAGCGTGAACGTCTTCACGATTCCCCTCGGTGGCAGTGGGACGACCGCGCGACGCCTCTATCGCCTCGACGCGGCGGGCGTGACCCGCCTCGTCGCGGAGATCCCGAACAACACGACGACGACCTTCCTCGACGATCTCGCGGACAAGGAACTCGGGGAGGTCGCGCCCACGGTCGGGACGGTGGGCGCCCTCGCGGGCGCAACCTCGTTGTTGCTCGAGACCGGGAGCGGGTTCAACGGGGGCGGCGGGTGGGTCCACATCGGCAACCAGTTGATCCGCTATGGGGCGGTCTCGGGGTGCACGTTGACCGGCATCCCCTCGAGCGGGACCGGGTCCATCGCGACCGCGCTCCGCGTCGGGACGGAGGTCCTCATGGCGTCGATGTTGACGGGCATCCCCTCGAGCGGGACCGGGTCGATTCAGTATCCGATCAAGGATGGGGAACCGGTGAACGTCCTCGTCGAACGCGCGGACGCCGCCGCGCAAGTCGCTCTCGCCGCGCTCGAGGGCGGGGACGGGGTCCACGAACACAAGATCGCGGACGGGCGCCTCTCGATCCAGGGGGCGACGGACCGCGCGGACGCGGAACTCGCGTTGTATGCGACCCCGCTCGTCACGGTCACCTATCGCACGCGCGACCCAAAAACGCGCCCCGGGCGCACCGTGACGTTTGCCCTTGGACCACCAACCAATCTCGTCGGCAGTTTCAAAATTCAACGGGTGAGTCGCTCGGAACTCGGATTGAAGTCCGTCGCGCCCCTCTGCGACGTGACGGCGTCGACGGTCAAGTTCTCGTTGGAAGACGTGTTGCGTCGCGTCGTGACGCAACGGAGTTGAAAGGACCGGCATCATGGCAAACGGGGTGTACAACCGGGGACTGTTCGAGATCGCGAACGCGGTCGCAGACCTCGACGCGGCGGACTTGCGGGTCCTGCTGTTGAACAGTGGCTACACGTTTAGCAAAGCTCACAACGTCGTGGCGGACGTGGTCGCCAACGAGATCAGCGTCGCGGGGTACGCGCGGCAAACGCTCGCGAACAAAGTCGTCGTCGAGGACGACACGAACAACCGCGCCTATCTCGACGCGGACGACTCCGTGTTCCCCTCGATGGCGGCGGGACAGACCATCGGGGGCGCGGCGATCTTCCGGCACACCGGGAGCGACGCCACCGCCGCCTTGATTGTGTTCGTGGACGTGGCGGACGTCGCCACGGCGGGGACCGCCTTCACGTTGACGTGGGCGGCACCGGGATCGGGCGGCATCCTCTACCTCTACCAACCGTGACCCGTCGCCGGGTCTTCGTCGCGCGGGTGGGGTCGTGGCGGGTGCGGTTCGTGGTCTATCCGACGCGGAAGGCGTTTCAACGCGCATGCCGCGTCGGGAGTCGCGTCACCGGGTCCTATCGCGCCCACGCGCGCCCGCGTCGACGCCGCCTCCTCGGGACGATTCATCTCCCCGACAGTGCCGACCTCGGGACCGTCGCTCACGAATCGCTCCATGCCGTGTTCGACTGGATCAAGGTGCGCGGGTTCGACCGACCGCTCGAGATCGCACACGAGGAATGCGCGGCGCGGTTCGCGGGGCGATTGATGCGGCGCTATGTGCGCGACGCGCTCGAGGTATACGATGCGACGGTGACCCCGGAGTTTGCCGACGCTCCTCGAGGTCGCCGGTCGGTGCGCCCTCGGGGGAAGTGACGCACCGACCGCCTGTCGCGTCGGGGCGTCCCGCGCATCACGCGTCGGTGGCGACCGCCTCGACGAGGACCGGGCGCCCCGTCATCAGGTTGTGATAGTCCCATCCATCGACGCCGCCATCGTGGCCGATCCGGACGGTGCCGACGAGCGGCATCATCCCGACGCAACCATCGAGGA
>Ga0307472_100000248_pt1 | contig 17665 bp, 15 predicted proteins | sample atmos_gasesAM5C__2_FD_204582 | JGI IMG/M metagenome (GOLD analysis project Ga0307472, IMG submission 204582) | Hardwood forest soil microbial communities from Morgan-Monroe State Forest, Indiana, United States - atmos_gasesAM5C_05 | ecosystem: Environmental > Terrestrial > Soil > Temperate...
ATCGAGCGCGAGCGTGGCCACGGTCGCGCCGGTGAGCAGCGTGCCGCCTGCCTGCTCGATGGCGCGGCGGGCGTCCGTCGTGTAAAGCTCCGAGAGCGGCACCGTGGGGAGCGCGAAGCGGGCCGCTCGCGCCCCGGCGAGGAATCCGCGCCGGACGACTGCCGCGAACGGAGCCGCTGCCGCCGCGTCGGGCACCTCGTTCAGCGTCGCAATCGCGAGGGGATGCCAGAAGCGCGCGCATGCTTCCGACGATTGCCCGAGCCGGGAGAGCGCCTGGGAAACGGTGCTGCCGCGCCAGCCTTCTCCGCGAACCGCCAGGCGAACGGCGCCAGCGAGCAGGCGGACGCGATCCGTCGGCGACAGGAGCCGGTAGCGGAGGAGCGCGGCGGCCCCTTGCAGCGGGCCGGGCACGGGCGGCGCCGCGACCGCGCCCACCCCGAGCGCCGGGTCGGCGAGCGTCACGTGCAGACGCCGCTGCATGCGAAGCTTCCCGAGCGCGCCGATCTCGCGCAGGAAGTCGAGCGCCTCGGTGTACGCGCCCATCAGGGCATGGGGGCCGTTGTCGACGACGTCGCCCGTCACCGGGTCGGCGAAGGAGTAGGCGCGGCCGCCGAGGAAGGGACGCCGCTCGAGGAGCGTCACGCGGGCGCCGCCGCGGGCGAGCCGCACCGCCGCCGCCAGGCCGGCGAAGCCACCCCCGACGACCGCGACGTGCGGGCCTGCCGCGCTCACCCGGCGAGCCGGTAGAAGAACCGGAGGTGCGGCCGCACCCAGGCCGCGACGGCGAGGCCCGCCTTCTCCGGGCGCGTGAGCCGCACCTTCGGGCCGAAGACGTCGTAGCGCCGGAACAGGATGCGCCGGAGGAGCTGCTCGTAGATGAGCCGCATCGCCTCGGCGGCGGCGAGCGACTGCCGGTCCTCCTCGGCGAGCAGGAAGCGGGCGCGCCCGTAGTGCTCCCCGGCGCGGGCACACTCGAACGCCATCACCTGGCGGAGCGCCTCGGTCATGCGCCCGGCGAGCAGGTCCTCCTCGGGGCAGTCGAAGTACCGGAGGTCGGCGCGCGGGACATAGATGCGCCCCCGGCGGCCGTCCTCGCCCACGTCACGCAGGATGTTGGTCAGCTGGAAGGCCAGCCCGAGATGGACCGCGTATTGTCGGGCCGACGGGTTCTCGTACCCGAAGATCTCGATGCAGATGAGGCCGACGGCGGCCGCCACCCGGTAGCAGTATTCCGACAGGTCCTCCCAGGTCTCGTAGCGATCACGCTGGAGATCCATCTCGACGCCCGCGATGACGGCCTCGAAGTGCTGCCGGGGAAGGCCGAAGCGCTCGATGGCATCGGCGAGCGCGACGCCGATCGGATGGCGCGGGCGCCCGGCGAATGCCGCGTCCAGCTCGTCGCGCCACCGCTCGAGCAGGTGGACGGGGTCGCGTGCGGCACCCGGCTCGTCGACGATGTCGTCGGCGGCGCGGCAGAAGGCGTAGACCGCCGCGAGCGCGCGCCGGCGGTCGTGCGGCAGCAGCCGGAAGGCCCAGGCAAAGTTGGAGGCGGCGCGACGCGTGAGGTCCTCGCAGTGGGCGTAGGCGGCGGTCGCGCGCGGCGTCATCCGAGGAGCCCCCGCCACATGATGCGAACGAGATCGGCGCGGCCCAGCGTCGGCCGCGCGCCGAGAACGTCGTGGTCCACGGCCGCGATGCGGTCGAGGAGCGCGAGCCCGCCGCCCGCGAACATCCGGACCTCGCGGGCGAGGCGTCCCTCGACCAGCCCGGCGAGCGGGAGGCCGCGTGTGAAGAGCGTACGCGTGCGCTCGACCTCGAAGGCGAGGAGCCCGCGGAAGGCCGGGTTGGCGCGACCGGCGGCGATCGCCTCACGGCTCCCGGGGAAGCGGCCAAGGTCCTCCTCGGGCACGTAGACCCGGCCGCGCGCGTGGTCCTGCGCCACGTCCTGCCAGAAGTTCGTCAGCTGGAGCGCCGTGCAGATGTCGTCGGAGCGCTCCTGGCGCTCGGCGTCCTGGTAGCCGAAGAGGGCGAGGACGATCCGTCCCACGGGGTTCGCCGAGTAGCGACAGTAGGCAAGCACGTCGGAGAAGGTGGCGAAGGACCGCGTCTCCCCCGCCGCGTCGCGGCGGAAGGCCTCGAGGAGGTCGCCGAGCGTGCCGACCGGGAGGGCATGCCGCGCGATCGTGTAACCCAGGGCGAGGAAGACCGGGTCGTCGACCGCCTCGGGATCCTGCGCACAGGCGAGGAGCTTCTCCTTCCAGAGCCCCAGGCGACGGAGTCGATGGGGCCCCGGCTCGCCCTCGTCGGCGATGTCGTCCGCTCCGCGCGCGAAGGCGTACACGGCCGCGATCTCGTCCCGCAGCCGCCGGGGCAGCAGCCAGGAGCCGACGGTGAAGTTCTCGTAGTGCGTCCGCGCGAGCTGCCGGCAGTGCGCGAAGGCGGCCCGCAACCGCACAGGATCGGCCGTCGGCCGGGGAACGCTCAGCGTGGACGCGGCGTCCATCACGACATCACGCGGCCAGGGCCGGCGCGAGGCGGGCATACTCGCGCCGCTCGTCGCGCACGCCCCGGAAAACGAACTCGCCGGTGAAGCCCGGGGGCGGCTCGCCCCCGCTGTCGCCCTCGCGCACGAGGCGCTCGTACGTCGCGACGTCGATCGTGGTCCGCTCGCGCAGCAGCTCGGCCACCCCGGCCTGCACTGCGACGCCGCTCGGGACCAGGCCCGTGAAGAACTCCGCGCAGCAGCCGCTCCCGTAGGAGAAGAGCCCGAGGCGCTGACCCGCGAGCCTCGGCCCTTCCCGCTCGAGCAGCGCCGCGAGGCAGAGGTAGAGGGACGCCGTGTACGTGTTGCCCACGCGGGCGACCGCCTCGAGCCCCGGCGCCACCGCGTCGCGATACGAAGCGACTATCGCCTCCTCCAGCCGATCGCCCGCCAATGTCGTCCCGCTCCAATCGATCTCGAGCAGCCGCCGATGCGCCTTCGCCGCCATCTTCGGGAACGGCGTGTGGTAGAGGAAGCGCGCGAGGCGTCCGGAAAGCGGCTCGTCCGTGCCGAGCGCCGGGCGCTCGAGCGTCCGGTAGGCACGGAACGCGCCCGCCAGCGCCTCCAGGTAGCACTCGACGGAATACTTGCCGTCGACCAGCGCCTCGCGGCGTCCGAGCGGCCGCCAGAAGTCGTACACGTTGCCGGCGTACGTGCCGCTCTCCTCGCCCAGCACGAGGCTCCACGGCTCGCGCCCGATCACCATCGCCACGGCACCCGCGCCCTGCGTCGGCTCGCCGGGTGAGCCGATCGCGTAACGCGCGATGTCGGCCGCGATCACCAGGGCCCGCCGCGGACGCGTCCCGCCGGCACGCACCCAGTCGGCGGCGCTCATGAGGGCCGCGGTGCCGGCGTAGCAGGCGTGCTTCAGCTCGTAGACGCGGCACTGCCGGCCGATGCCAAGGAGCTCGTGCACGAAGATCGAGACCGGCTTCGCGTGATCGACACCGGTCTCGGTGGCGACGAGCAGCATGCCGATGTCGCCCGGATCGACACGCGACGCCCGCAACGCCCGAGCGCCCGCGCTGGCGGCGAGCGTGACTACGTCCTCGCAGGGCGGCGCGATGGCCATCTCGCGGACGCCGAGCCCCTCCCGGAACTTCTCCGGCGGCACGCCGCGCGCCGCTGCCAGCTCGTCGAGCGACAGCACGGAGGGTGGCACGTAGACCGCGAGCTGCTCGATGCCGACGCTCATCGCTCCTCCCCCCGGCCTCCCGCCACTCGCGCCCGGTACTGACCCAGCGCCATCAACGGGAAGTAGTGCCGGTAGAGGTGGTAGCGGAGGTAGAAGTGGCGGGGGAACCCGGTCCCCGTGAAGAGCCGTTCCTTCCAGGTGCCATCCGCTCCCTGCGTGCGGACGAGGTAGTCGATGCCGCGCTCGACCGCAGGGCTGGCCGGCCCATCGGCGGCCAGGAGCCCGAGGAGCGCCCACGCGGTCTGCGATGGAGTGCTGTCGCCGCGCCCGGCGAGCGTCTCGTCGTCGTAGGAGGCGACGGTCTCACCCCAGCCCCCGTCCGCGTTCTGGCGCGCCACCAGCCACTCGACGGCGCGCCGGATGTAGGGCGCACGCATGTCCTCACCGATCGCCGCCAGCCCGGTGAGCGCACACCAGGTTCCATAGATGAAGTTGACGCCCCAGCGGCCCCACCAGCTCCCGTCGGCGCGCTGCGTCCGGCGCAGGAACTCGACGGCACGGCGCGCGCGTCCGAAGTCGAGGCCGTAGCCGACCCCGCCCATCAGGTGGAGGAGCCGGCCCGTCAGATCCTCGGTGGGCGGGTCGATCATCGCCTCCATGTCGGCGAAGGGGATCCGGTTCAGGAAGGCCGCCGTGTTGTCGGTGTCGAAGGCGCCGTAGCCGCCGTCGCGGCTCTGCATGCCGAGGGTCCAGTTGAGGCCGTACGCGATGGCGCGCCTGCCCTCGGGCGTCGCGGCGAGCGGCAGCTCGCGCAAGACGGTCAAGATGACGGCCGAATCATCGACGTCCGGATACCAGTCGTTGGCGAACTCGAACGCCCAGCCGCCCGGCTCGAGGCGGGGACTGCGGATCGCCCAGTCCCCGGGGCGGAAGATCTGGTTCGCGACCAGCCACTCGCCGGCGCGCGCGAGCGCGGGGTGCGTGGGCTCCATGCCGGCATCGAGCAGGGCCCGCGCGGCGAGCGCGGTGTCCCAGTTGGGCGAGACGCAGGGCTGGTACATGAGCGTGCCCTCGCACTCGACCAGGAAGTCGTCGACGCCATGAACGCCGCTCACCATGGTGGGATGATCGGGAGCGAAGCCGACGGCGTGCAGGGCGAGGACCGAGTTCAGCATGGCCGGCTGGATGCCACCCCACTGCCCGTTCTTCTCTTGGTGACGGAGGATCCATTCGATAGCGCGTGCCACGGCCCGCCTGCGAAAGGGCTTCCACGGGCTCCGGCCGACGATCTTGACCATCCGGTCGAGCGCAAGGAAGAAGTTCCGCGTGGTCAGCAGCTCGGCCGAGCGTCCGAAGGCGAGCGCAGCCGCCGTCGGCGGACGGAGCCAGAGCTCGGGAATCGCCGCCTCGGCACCCACCTGCACATGCGGGCGAAATGCCATGAGAAGCGTGAGCGGCACGACCGTGCCGCGCGCCCAGCTCGACATCGCGTAGATGTTCAGCGGAAACCACGGCGGGAGCAGCACCAGCTCGACCGGCATCGCCGGTATGCCCGCCCAAGGGAACTGGCCGAAGTAGGCGAGCCAGATGCGGGTGAAGACGCCGGCGCGGGCGACGCCACCCTGGGCCAGGATGAAGTCGCGGGCGCGCGCGAGCGCCGGCTCCGCAGGGGCAAGACCGACGAGCCGCAGCGCGAAGTAGGCTTCGATCGTGGTGGAGACGTTCCCCGGTCCGCCGGCGTAGAGCGGCCAGCTGCCGTCGGCCTGCTGCAGCGCGACCAGCCGCTCCGCCATGCGGCGGTCGAGGTCGGGCTTCGAGCGCCCGAGCAGCCGGTTGAAGAAGACGTACTCGGCCTCCATGGTGACGTTCGCCTCGAGCGGCGCGTGCCAGTAGCCGCGCCCGTGCTGCGTCACCAGGAGGTACTGGGTCGCGCGCCCGATCGCCTGCTCCGCGCGTCCCCGAAGCCCTTCCACGTCCCTGCCCACCAGGGCGAGCTGCCCCTCGCTCATGCCGCCCTCCCTTCGGCGGCATCGGCCCCCACGCGGGCGACGATCGTCCGCACGCCACTCGCTGCGAGGACGCGCGCCACCGCGTCGGGCTCGGCGGCGACCGCCACGACCGCGCCACCCGCTCCCCCGCCCGTCAGCTTGGCGCCCAGCGCACCGGCGCGCCGAGCGCGCTCGGCGAGCTCCTCGACCTCGGGTACCGACACGCCCAGCGTCTCGAGCAGCGCCTGGTTCCGGTCGAAGGCGCGTCCGAGCCCCTCGAGGTCCCCGCGCTCGGCGGCATAGATGCCCTCCTCCACGACGCTCGCCACGTCGTCGAACACCCGCTCGTAGCGCGTCGGATCCGCCTCCCAGCGGGCCCGCAGGCCGGTCACCGCCGCGCCCGTGCTGCGGGGGCGTGTGCTCATGGCAACGACCAGAGGCAGCGCGCGGGCCAGCCGGAGCGGCGCGATGGTCGGGGGATCGCCTCGCAGGAAGCGGAAGCAGCCCCCGCCGAGCGCGGCTGCGGCCGGGTCGATGCCCGACGGGTGGCCGTGGAAGATCGCCTCGAGGCGTCGGCCGAAGCGGAATTCCTCCTCGCGCGAGAGTATGCGGCTGCCCGCACTCGCGAGTGCCCGCAGGACCGCGACGCACAGTGCGGCCGAGCTGCCGAGGCCGACGCCCGGCTCCAGCTCGGAGCGCACACGGATGACGACCTCGCGCGCCGGAAGGTCGAGGATCGCCAGCGCCTCGGCGACCAGCGCCGCGAGTCGTGGGTCCGTGTCGAGCTGGGCGTGATCGCTCTCGAGCCGCGCTGCCCCCGAGCCGGCCCCGACTTCGGCCACGAGACCGAGCGGGAGACTGGCGGCGAGCGCCGGCCGTCCGTAGACGACCGCGTGCTCTCCCAGGAGGATGACCTTCCCCGCCCCGCGCCCGTGCGCGGGGAGATTCACGAGCCCGACTCCAGGGCGCGGAGGAGCGCCCGCGCGCGATCGATCTTCACCTCGCCGGCGGCGATCAGCCGTTGGCGGAGCTCCTCGGCGGCCTCGCCCCGAGCCCCGGCCGCGTGCGAGACGGCCCGCGCGTGAAGCGCCATGTGTCCCTTCTGGATGCCCTCGGTGGCGAGCGCCTGCATCGCGGCCATGTTCGAGGCCAGCCCGACCGCTGCCATGATCCCGGCGAGATCCCGCGCCCCCGAGACACCGAGCAATCGGAGCGCGAGGCGCACGCGAGGATGGGACTGCACGAGCGGACCGACCGTGGACACCGCCATCGGCAACTCGAGCGTTCCGGTCAGGTGCCCGTCGGTGAGCTCCCAGCTGGTGAGGGAGCGATAGGCGCCGTCCCGGCAGGCGAAGGCGTGCGCGCCCGCCTCGATCGCCCGCCAGTCGTTCCCGGTGGCGACGGCGAGCGCGTCGATCCCGTTCATGATGCCCTTGTTGTGGGTGGCGGCGCGGTACGGATCGGCCGCGGCGAACTCGTAGGCCGCGATCATCCGGCGCGCCACCTCGGAGCCGTCGACGCCCTCGCGAGCGAGCGCGGTCACGGGTACGCGGACGGCGGCGCGGGCGAGCCGTCGGTCGGCCAGGTTCGACAGGATGCGGAGGCACACAGTGCCCCCCGCCACCTCGGCCACCATCGGCGCGAGCCCCTCCACCAGCGAGTTGACGGCGTTGGCGCCCATCGCGTCACCCGTGTCGACGAGGACGTGCACCACGACCATCGTCTCGCCGCGCGAGGTGCGCACGAGCCGCACCTCCACGTCGCGCGGCCCGGCGCCGCGCTGGCAGAGCCCCGGCGTCAGCTCTTCGGCGGCGGCGAGGATGCGTGCCCGCGCGGCGCCTACCCGCTCGACCGCGGCTCCCGGGTCGGGGACGTCGATGAGCTGGATCTGGCCGATCATCGCCCCCGGGTCGGCCTCGGCGGCGAACCCGCCTCCCGACCGGGCGACCAGCGCGGCTCGCGAGGCAGCGGCGATCACCGACGGCTCCTCGACCACCATCGGGATCACGAAGTCGCGTCCGTTCACCTGGAAGTTGAGCGCCACGCCGAAGGGCAGTGCGAACGTCCCGACGGCGTTCTCCACCATCATGTCCGCGACCTCGAGCGGCAGCGCATCGGCCGCCGTGAGCGCCTCCATGTCGGCCGCGCCGAGGCCGAGCGCTTCGCCGAGCTTCTGCCGCCGTTCCTCCACCGTCAGACGGTAGAACGCTGCAATCCGAGAACTACTCATTCGCCTCCCCCTCCCGCGTTGACCCACTCCCGAAGCCGGCCGCCGAGGACCACGGGCGCGCGACGAAGCGCGTCCAGGTCCCGCGAGCCGGTGAGCACCATGGCCGTCTTGAGACCCGCAATCAAACGTTCGATGAACTCTCCTGCCGCCGCCACCCCGCCCGATCGATAGGCCCGGAAGACCGGCAGCGCCACCCCCGCGGTGTGCGCCCCGAGCGCGATCGCCTTGGCGACGTCGAGCCCGCTCCGGATGCCACCGCTCGCGATGAGCTCAAAGCCGAGGCCGCGGAGCCCGGCGAGCGCCGCCGCGGTCGGAATGCCCCAGTCGGCGAAGAGCGTCCCCAGCTCTCGCTCGGGCGCCCCCGCCCGCAGGGCCTCCACCTTGATCCACGACGTGCCGCCGGAACCGGAGACATCGACCGTGCGGACGCCCGCCCCCGCCAGCCGCTCACCCACGCCCCGCGAGATGCCGCAGCCGGTCTCCTTGACGACGACGGGCAGCGGCAGCTCCCGCACCAGGCGCCCGAGCGTCTCGAGACCGTGGCGGAAGTCCCGGTCACCACCGGACTGGATCAGCTCCTGCGCGGGATTGAGATGCAGGCAGACCGCGTCGGCACCCACCGCGCGGGCGAGCCGCTCGACCGCCCCCGTCGGCTGCGCGGTCGCCTGCACCAGCCCGAGATTCGCGAGCACGAGGGTCGTGGGCGCGTGGCGGCGAACCTCGAACGTGTAGGCGAGATCCGGCGTCCTTTGCATCGCCCGCTGGGACCCGAGCCCGAAGGCGATGCCGTGCTCCTCGGCGACGAGCGCGAGTCCGCGGTTGATGGCGGAGGCCTCGTCGGTGCCGCCGGTCATGCCGGTGATGAGCAGTGGCGCCCGGAGGCGCTTGCCGAGCAACTGGGTGGCGACGTCGATCTCGTCGACCGCCAGCTCGGGTAGCGCGTCGTGGACCAGGTCGACCTCTTCGAAGAGCGTCGTCTTGCCGCTGTACTCGACCTCCTCCGCCTGACAGAGCTCGAGGTGTGATCGCTTCCGCTCGCTGATCGACTCAGGCAAGAGAGGCTCCCTCGGTCGACTGCGCGTCGACCCAGGTCCGGACGCCTGCCGGCTCGACCGCCAGGGGGAGTGGAACGATGCCCTCCGCCTCCCACGCCTCCCGGACCGCCGACGCCTGCGCCGGCGAGGTCGCGAAGGCGATGCCGCAATCACCGCCGCCGGCGCCGGAAGGCTTCGCCGCTGCGCCGGCGCGCCGTGCCGCCGCCACCAGCCGGGCGAGAGCGGGCGTCGTGATGGGGAGCCCGATCTCGCGCCCGAGCTGCTCGAGCAGCGATCCCGAGCGATCGACGGCGTCCAGGAACGCCGGCCGATCGGCGGCCGTCACTGCAGCCGCCGCACGCTCCGCCGTGATCCCCAGCTCGCGCAGCACCGCCGGCTCCGTCCGGGTCGCCGCCGAGAAGCGCCGCAGGAGCGGCACGGTCGCGGCTGCCTCCCCGGTCCATCCGACGAGAAGCTCGAGACCCGACGGCAGGGCCCGTGGCGCGACGATCAGGTGGGCGTCCCGCCGCACCACCTCGACAACGCCTCCACGCACCGCCGCGGCGAGATCGGCGCCGCTGCCCTCACCGCCCTGGAAGTGCGCGAGGGCGAGCAACGCGAGCTCCAGCGGCTCCGCACCCTCGCGCCGACCGGCCACGGCGAGAAGACCCGCAACCGTCGCCGCGAGCGTCGCGGCGCTTCGTCCGAGGCCGAGCTTGCGCGAGCCGACGAGGAAGGGGCGCGTGTCGACGGCGATGTCGAGGCCGCTCCCGAGCCGGACCCGGGCGCTGACCGCCCGATGGGCCGCGAGCACGGCGCCGGCGTCACCTCCCGGCAGCTCCCCCCCATCGTTGCCGTCGATCACCTGACGCTCATTGTCGGCGAGCGAGGTGATCACGAGCGGTCCGGGCCGGCCCTGCGGCGCGATCCGGACCTCGGCCACCCGGTCCACCGCCGCGACCAGGGCCGGCGCCCCCGCCAGCACGGCGTACTCGCCGGTCAGGAAGACCTTGCCCGGGGCGCGCGCAACGACCGCCGGATGCGGATCGCGCCCGCTCACGCGAGCACCTCGGCTCCTCCGCCTGGGGCGCAGGTGAGCACGCGCTCGACCCCCGGCACCTCGCGCAGCACCCCGGCCACGCGCTCCGCGTCCCTCGTCTGGCAGAGGACCTTCACCTGCGGGCCGGCATCGATGGTGAAGAACGCGGCCGTTCCCTCCCCGCGGAGCGCCCACACGCGATGCATGCACTCGATCGTGGCGGCACGCCAGTAGAGGAGTGGCGGTCGCGCCGCCAGGCCGATGGCGTGCATCTTGAGCGCGCTGTGCTCGGCGACCAGTCCGAGCGCCTCGAGATCGCGCGACCGGATGGCCGCCCGCGCGTCGTTCAGGTCCGCATCGACGCCCGACACCCACGCCGGGTAGAGCGGCGACGACAGCGCCCGGGTCATGCCCGTCCGCGAGGAGACCTCCTTCGCCTGGCTGGTCGTGACGGCAACCACGACGCGGATGTCCCAGCCCTCGGTCGTCGCCAGGGAGGCAGCGACGGAATCCCGGCCGTCGGGTCGGTCACCGCGGCGCCATTCCACGAAGCCGCCGAAGATCGAGCGGGCGGCGGAGCCCGAGCCCCGGCGCGCCAGCGCGGAGAGCGCAGGTGGCTCGAGTCGGAGCCCCGCCGCGCGGCTGCCGGCAAGGGCGAGGGCGGCGAAGGCGGCCGCCGAGGAGGCGAGGCCGATGCCGCGTGGCACCTCGCTGCGCGTCGCCACGTCTGCACGCTCGCGGCGCCCGGCCTCGTGGCGAAGGACGTCGAGAAAATGCGAGACCCGGGCGGCTTCCTGTCCGTGCGCCGGATTCCCGTCGATCTCGATCCGATCCGTCTCGCGGTCACCGAAGGCCACGCGGGCTTCGACCGAAAGTCCTTCGAGTGTCAGGGAGATGCTACCCGTCGCCGGCAGGTTCAGCTCCGGGTCGCGCTTGCCCCAGTACTTCACCAGCGCCAGGTTCGCGTTGGCACGGGCGGTGGTTCCAGCTGCGAGCATTCCCCGCTCGCCCCTATTAGCTCTTTCGCCCCACCGAGACCACGTAGCCCCCTGACCGACCACTCTAGACCGATCGGTCAGGAGCCCTCCCAAGAAAATCCCCGTGGCCTGGAGAGGGTGCGATTCCCGGCCCCCGGGGATGCTAGTCGAGTGTGAGGAGCCTATAGAGGCGGGACCTCTGCCTGTCAACCCTCGACCGGGGCTGGCGCGTCGACCCTCCCCGCATCCAGCGCGTGAAAGAGGCTCGACTCGCGCTGATAGAACCCCTGCGTGTGCAACGAGTCACGCAGGCGGAGCAGATCGTAGTCGAGATGGTGGCAGAGCTCGTGGAGGAGCGTGCGGAGAAAGGTCCGGTAGGCGACCACCTGGCCGCGCTTGGCCGTCAGCATCCAGACCGTGACGCGTGGACGGATGCGGCCGCTCGCCGACTCGTAAAGTCCCTGGAGCTCGCCGCCGCGGAGCGGCGGGCGACGCCGCTCGACGCGAACCGCGACCGGCGGAACACCGAGCGCGCGACAGATGCCGTCCGCGATCTCCTGGGCGACCGTCTGGACGGGGCCGGGACGTCCGGTAGCGAGCGCCGGCGGCAGACCGGCGACCAGCGCGCGCAGGCTCGGCCCGGCGCGCAGCGGAAGGCTCGGCACCCGGTCGCTCGCCGCGGCGATGCGCCGGAGGGCTGGCGGCAGGCGACGATACCAGGCCGGCGGTGGGACGGACGACCCGGGGACGGTCGGCATGGCGGGTGACGGAGCTTACTCCGGACGCGCCTCCCATCCAAATCTGTGCTAGGCGGCGAGGACTCCATGGCTGACGCGGTCGTCCAGCTGGCGAGCACGATCCACGAGCTCGTGCGGACTCACGCGGCCGCCTCGCCACCGCCGCGCGGCCTCTCGTATCTCGCCCTCGAGCACGCGAGCGGCACGGGATTCCACCTCCTCGACCGGCTGAGCGCGCGAGGCATCTTCCGGAAGTACGAGTTCGTGCTGGAGCTCGGCACAGAGCTCGGAGCCCGATCGCGCTGGCTGGCCGCACGGCTCGGATGCGACGTGGTCGCCACCACGCCGTCGCAGGACGAGGCCGTGGCCGCCGCGGAGCTCACCCGTCGCGCCGGCCTCTCGGCGCAGGTCCGTCTGACGGTCGCGCGCGCGAGCGCCCTCCCCTTCCGGGCGGCGCGCTTCACACACGTCTGGATCGTCGAGGCCCTCGCCCGCGTCCCCGAGCCCACGGCAGCCCTGGCGGAGGCCTACCGCGTGCTCCGCCCCGGCGGTCACCTCGCGATGCAGGAGATCGTGGTCGGGACGAGCGCCCACGTCGCCGTGCCGGGCTGGCGACTTGCCGACGAGACGAGCCATGCCGCGGCACTCGAGCATGCGGGGTTCGTCGAGCTCGAGGTGCGTGACGTGAGCGGGGAGGCGGTCGAGCGCTCCGCGCGGGTCCAGGCCGCGCGTGCTCAGCTCCTCCGCCGGCTGCAGCAAGACGCCGCGCAGCAGCCGGCCCTTGCGGCGCTGGTCGGGCAGCGCGAGGTGCTGGCGCGCGCGCTCACGAGCGGGATGGCCCGCGTCGTCCAGTTCACGGCCCGGCGGCGGGCGTGAGCCGTCAGTCGCGCTCGACGGGGTATCCGAGCTCGGTCCAGCGACGCCACCCGCCGTCCATCGAGCGCACGTTCCGGTACCCCATCTGCTGGAGCGCATCGGCCGCCAGGGCCGAGCGAAAGCCACCCCCGCAGTAGAGGACGATGTCCGCGTCGTGGTCGGGAAGCGTCTTCTCGATGTCGCGCTCGATGATGCCCTTGCCGAGGTGCGTCGCCCCTCGAGCATGTCCGCGCTGCCACTCGCCGTCCTCGCGTACGTCGATCAGGTGAAACCGCTCGCCCACTTCCTGCCGACGTCGGACCTCCTCCGGCGTGGTCTCCCGGATGCGCTGCTTGCTCTGCGCGACCAGCCGGAGAAATCCGGGCGAGTGCTCCATCCGTCGACGCCCTCTAGCCCGGGGGCACGCGCCGGTGCCAGTCCGTGGACCGCTGGTAGGCGTGCCCCACGGCGAGAACGTCGGCCTCGGCGAACGGCCGCCCCACGAGCTGGAGGCCGATCGGCAACCCCCCGCCGGTGAAGCCGCAGGGGATCACCAGCGCCGGGAGACCGGTCAGATTGAACGGACCCGTGAGGCGAGTGATCGCGTCGGTCGTGCCGACCTCCACGCCGTCGAGACGGACCTGCAGCTCCCCGATGCGCGGCGCCGGTAGCACGGTTCCGGGCGTGGCGAGCAGATCGACGCGCTCCAGCACCCCCAGCATCTCGGTGTAGAGACGGGTCCGCAGTCGCTGCGCCGCGACGTAGTGGCCGCCGGTCACCACCTTGGCGAATTCGAAGTAGACACGGGCCTCGAGACCCAGCCGATCGCGCCGCGTACCGATGAGCGGCTCGAGCGCTGCGTTCGCCTCGGTCAGGATGATCGCACCCAGCGCCGCGGCGGCGAGCGGTGTGAGCGTCGGCAGCGAGACGTCGGTCACGGCGACGCCCGCGCTGCGGAGCTCCGCGAGCGCACGATCGAAGCCCGCAGCGACCTCGGGATCCGCCACCTTCAGGCTGTAGTCGCGCGGGACCCCGATCCGTACGCCCCGGAGCCCCCGGTCGAGCAGAGCGCCGTAATCCGGAACGGGCAGCCGCGCGCTCGTCGCATCCGCCGGGTCGTGGCCGGCGAGCACGCCGAGGAGCAGCCCCAGGTCCTCCACGGAGCGCGCCATGGGGCCGACGTGGTCGAGCGTCCAGGAGAGCGGCGTGACGCCGGCCCGGCTCACGCGCCCGTAGGTCGGCTTCAGCCCGGAGATGCCGCAGAAGCTCGCCGGGATGCGGATCGAGCCACCCGTGTCGGTGCCGAGCGCTCCCGGGACGAGGCGCGCGGCCACCGCCGCCCCCGAGCCGCTGCTCGACCCGCCCGGGACACGGTCGGCGCCCCACGCGTTCCTGGGGGTACCGAGCTCGGGGTTGACCCCGGTCGGCCCGAACGCGAGCTCATGAAGGTGAGTCGTCCCGACGATGACCGCACCCGCGGCGCGGAGGCGAGCCACGACCGTGGCCTCGCTGGTCGCTGGCGCCTCGCCCTGGAACACCCGGCTACCGTTGGTACGGGCGACGCCCCTGACCGCCATCAGATCCTTGACGGCGACCGGCAGTCCCGCGAGCGGCCCACCGCTTCCGCGAGCGAGTGCTTCGTCCGCGTCCCGCGCCGCCCCGAGCGCGGCGTCGGCCGTGACGCTGGCGAAGGCATGCACGTGTCCGTCGCGCTCCTGTACTCGCGCGAGCACGGCTTCCGTGACGGCGCGTGCCGTCGTCTCCCGGGCGCGCAGTGCGCGCCGGAGCTCGGCGAGGGAAAGATCGGCGAGCGCGGCGCTCATCGTGCCGCGTCGGCCGGAAGACGCGTCGTGGGAGAGAACGGCTCGGCGTCCCCCAGATCGAGCGCGGCGAGCTCGTCGAGCGCCCCGATCAGGGGACCCGCGGCGAGGAGGACCATCTCGGCGAGCGTATCGGGAACGCTCACCCCCGCCGCCCGGAGGCGGCCCTTGAGGATCTCCGGATCACCCATCGCCTGCCTATAAATGGCACGCGGAGGCGCCGTGCAAGCGGCTCAGTGAATTCCGACTTGCGCCCTCGCACCCCGGGGAGGGTGGTCGGGGCGCCCGCCCTCGGGATGGCGCACGCCAGACCGGGGAGCACGCATCGGAAGGGGCGCGGAACGGACGCCGCGCGGCACGACCGCAGGTGCCCGCACCGTCTCGAGGCCGGGTCGGAGGATCGGCCGGGCGGGCTCCACCTGAACCGGCGGCGGCACGAAAGGAGGCTCCAGGCGGCTGGTCACCGCCGGCGGTGCCGCGCCCAGCGCCTCGGAGGTATGCGGATGCAGTGTGGGACGAGCGAGGCGAGTGCCCACGGAGAGGAAGCTGTTCGGCGGCCTCCGCTCGAAGCGGACGATCTGACCATGCGTCGCCCCCTCGATCTCGCGGCGCGGCGGAGGATGGAAGTCGTGGCGCATCCAGTCGTGAATCACCGGATCCGGGACCAGACGATGATCGACGACGACCGTCGCGAGATGCGGATGACAGAAGTCGGCTGCGTGCACGAAGACGAATTGATCGATCACCACCAGGGCTCCGAACGGCGGCAGCGGTGCCCATCCGACGAACCCGTCGCCCCAGAACCAGTCGACCCAGGCGGGTCCCCAGACCGAGCCGGGCACCCATACCCAGCCGAGTGCGGGTACGAAGCCCCACCGTCCGTAGTGGAGCGTCCACGCCCAGGGCTCCGAGGAGACCCACGTCCAGCCATAGGGCGTCCACGCCCAGTACCCATCGACGTACGGCCGCCAGCCATAGGCGACCTCGGGACGCCACACCTGTCCGTAGGTCGGGTCATCCGCCCACTGACCGTAGGGAGCGAGGGCGTTCTCGTAGTCGGCAGGAGTGATCGGGGGTGCCGCGTCCGCGTCGTCGGTCGCTTGCCAGGCATCGACCGGCGGGTCGTCGGGGAGATACTCCTGCGCGACCGTCGGCGTCGTGGCTCCCAGGAGGAGGATGGTGGCGAGCACGCCGCGCGCGAGGACGGCCATGGAGATGGCAACACGCGGGCGGCGTGCGGGTTGCGCTACGGGAACGCACCCTCGTCGACCACCTGCAACCCGGCGAGGAGACCGTGCGGAAGGCCCTCGACGAAGCGCGAGGGCTTTCCCAGCACCATGCCCGTCGCGCGGTCGTAGATGTCGATGGGGTAGCTCAGATAGAGGTGCTCCTTGGCGCGGGTGACCGCGACGTAGAGGAGCCGCCGCTCCTCCTCGACTTCCTCGGTGTCGTGGATGTTGTGGTACGACGGGAAGCGTCCATCCACCATCCAGATGACGAACACCGTGTGCCACTCGAGGCCCTTGGCCGAGTGGATGGTGGAGAGGGTCAAGAGGCCCTCGTCGACGTCGGCGGCGAGCACGTCGCCCACGCTGTCCTGCGGCGGCTCGAGCGCCATGTCGGAGAGGAGCGAGGCGAGGCTCCGGTAGCGGCCGGCGATGGTGACGAAGTGCTCGAGGTCCTTCTCCCGCTTGGGGAAGTCCTCACGGTGGATGTGACGGAGCATGGGGGCGTAGAAGGCGACCACCTGCGCCACCTTCTCGCCCGGCGATACCGTGTCGGGGGCGATCATGCGCAGCATGGCCGCGAGATGGCCGAGCTCCTTGGTGTAGGCTCCGCGGCGCGGATACGTCAGCAGGCGCTCCGCGGCCTCCTCCACCGTGGCCGGCGCCGCCAGATGGCCCACCAGATCCTCCGCCGTCCGCGGCCCGAGCCCCTCGAGCAGCAGGATCACGCGGTGCCACGAGACCGCGTCGCGCGGGTTCGCCACGATGCGCAGGTGCGCCAGGACGTCCTTCACGTGGGCCGTCTCGAGGAACTTGAAGCCGCCGCGCTTGACGAAGGGGATGTCGGCGCGCTGGAGCTCGAGCTCGAGGTCGAAGGAGTGAAAGCTCGAGCGGAAGAGGACCGCCATCTCCTGGAGCGGCACCCCTTCCTCGCGCAGCTCGAGAATCCGCTGCACGACGAAGCGAGACTGCACCGTCTCCTCGGCGCACTGGACGAGCAGCGGCACCTGCCCCTCGGGGGTCCGTCCGCGCAGCACCTTGGTGTGCTTCTCGGCGGCGCGGTCGATGATGGCGTTGGCGAGGTCGAGGATCGGCTGCGTCGAGCGGTAGTTCTCCTCGAGCTTGACCAGGCGAGCGTCGGGGAAGAGCGTCGGGAAGTCCATGATGTTCCGGAAGTTCGCTCCCCGGAAGGAATAGATGCTCTGGCTGTCGTCGCCCACGGCCATGACGTTCTGATGGGCGACGGCGAGTCCCCGCACGATCTCGGCCTGGAGCTTGTTCGTGTCCTGGTACTCGTCGACCATCACGTAGCGGTAGGTGCGCGAGAGCTGGTTGGCGATCTCGGGCTCGTCGTGGAGGAGGTTGCGGAGGAGGACGAGGAGGTCGTCGTAGTCGACCACGTTCTTCTCCCGCTTGTAGCGCACGTACTGCTCCCCCAGGCGCACGAGGTCGTCGAGGTGATCGTAGAGATGTGGGAAGCTCGTCGTGAGGACGTCGGCGACCGTCATGCTCCGGTTCACGGCCATGCTCAGGATCTCGCCGATCGCGTTCTTGCGCGGGAAGCGACGCTCCTTGCGGTCGAGGCCCGCCCGCGCGCGCAGGAGGTTGATCGCGTCCTCGCTGTCGCCACGGTCGAGGATGGTGAAGTTGGGCTCGAAGCCGATCCGCCGCGCGGTCCGGCGGAGGACGGTGTTGGCGAAGGAGTGGAAGGTGCCGCCCGCGACCCGCTCACAGCTCGCCCCGACCAGCGTCGCCGCTCGGCGCAGCATCTCCTCGGCCGCCTTGCGGGTGAAGGTGAGAAGGAGGATCTGTCCCGGGTTCACGCCCGACTCGACCAGACGCGCGACGCGATAGACGAGCGTCCGGGTCTTGCCGCTTCCCGCACCCGCGATGACGAGGACCGGCCCCTCGAGGGTGGTGGCCGCCTCGTACTGGGCCGGGTTCAGCTCTCCCGCGTAGTCGATGCGATAGCGATCGGACGGCACCGAGGCCGCCCGCGGGCGCAACCGGTAGGTCTCCATCTCCAGCACGGCGAATGTATCGTGGGGGCCGGAGGCCGGCAAGAAACATCCGCTCTCAATG
>Ga0307472_100000249_pt1 | contig 17607 bp, 12 predicted proteins | sample atmos_gasesAM5C__2_FD_204582 | JGI IMG/M metagenome (GOLD analysis project Ga0307472, IMG submission 204582) | Hardwood forest soil microbial communities from Morgan-Monroe State Forest, Indiana, United States - atmos_gasesAM5C_05 | ecosystem: Environmental > Terrestrial > Soil > Temperate...
AGAAGAGAATCGCCGCTATTCGTGGTCGGGAGGGCGACGAGTGCAAACGTTTTCGCACCAAGGTCCTTATTTGACCACTCCCTTTCGATTCCGACGATCAGTCCGATACCCAGCGATACGGCCATCTTGGCCGCAACTTCAGATGGAGGAAACCGATTTATAAACGTTGATGCATGCACTCCCACGTCTCCGGCCCAAAGTATATCGCTAGAATCTACACCACATCAGGAATAGAGGCTCCGCATGGAAGTCTCGCCGCTCGCGCGAATGCACTGGACGGCATTTTTTTCGTTCTAGTAATTCTAGTCCCATCTCTGAACGAAACTCCTAAAGAGTTGCCACGCCTTTCAGTTACTTCTTGACATCGCCAATGCGGCGACACATATTCTCCCAGGTTTTGACCTCTGCTTATTTGGCGGAGACAGGCCCTTCAGCGGAGCAGTTCCACCCACCAGGAGGTGTTCATGTGTAAGAAATCGACCTTGCAGAATTTTCGGCACCTATGTCGAGCGCTCCTCCTTGGTGCTGTCGTGTCGGCATTCCTTATTCAAACGACGCCCCTCACGGTCAGCGCTGGGGCCAGCGATCGCTCCACTCTCAAGAATTACCAGCACGTTTTTGTCATCATGATGGAGAATACGGGCTTCGACACCTTGATTGGCAACTCCAACGCCCCATTCATCAACTTCGCCGCTTCTTCCTACGGTCTTGCGACGAATTACACCGGTGTTACACATCCCAGTCAGCCAAACTACATTGCGGCAACCTCCGGCTCCTTGAACGGCGTCACCAGCGACAATGACACCACCATTGACGTCCCCAACATCGTGGACCAACTCGAGTCTCATGGCAAAACCTGGAAGGCTTACATGCAGTCCTTCTCCCTTTGCAGCACTCCGTTCGACCACGCCTGCGGAAATCAGCTTTATGAGCGCAAACACAATCCCTTCATTTCTTATGAAGATGTCCAGACCAATCCGGCTCGAGTAGCCAACATTGTTGACTTCAGTCAGTTCACCACCGATCTCGCCAACGGGACCGTTCCCGACTACTCCTGGATCAGTCCCGACCAGTGCCACGACATGCACGGCCGTGCGGCCACTCCTGCCGATCCCTGCGACTTCTCCCAAGTGCAGGCCCTGATCTCCACGGGCGACGCTTTCGTGATGAACACCGTCAACGCGATCATGAATTCGAGCGCCTGGACCGGCAACTCAGTCATCTTCATTGTTTGGGATGAAAGTGACTTCACCGGGGGCGGATTTCAGGGTTTCGGTGACGACTCCGGTTGCTGTGACGCCCCAGCTGGCCAGGGCGGAGGCCGTGTGGTCATGCTGACCATCTCTCATTCTGATCATTCTGCGCGCAGTTCGAGCGTAGCTTACAACCACTACTCAATGCTCGCCACGATCGAGGATGGGTGGAACCTCGATTGCCTTGGGTTCACCTGCGACACGGTGAACGTGCAACCGATGGCCGATCTGGTTGGTCCCCAAAAGTAGATCGATTAGAGGTTTTCGCGACCGGCTGGCCACCGCGCATCCGGGATTGCTGGTGATAATCCTGTTGTCGACAGTTGTCTGGAAACAGGCGTAAGATGCGCGCGAAATGGCTGATTCCTCATCCATCCTCGGCCGCAGACCACGGTCCGACCTCTCATCGCTGAAAATAAACGTGTCGTGCTGGACCTGACAAATGTGAATTATCTCGACAGTTAGGGATTCGGCACAATCGTTGGGCCGTGGGTGAATGCCAAGAAAAATCATTCCGATTTGAAGCTCATCCACTTGACCGACTGAATTAGGGAACTATTGCGCGTCTCGAACCTGGGCACGTTAGAAGGTGACTCGGGTATTTCGGGTATTAACTTGCCGCTTGGACGGCGCATGGTCCGAGCGCAGGCACAAAACTCTTATGCTGCTCCGAGGTCAGGCGCACGTGCGCGAAATGTCCGGGTTAGCGCGTCATTCATGAAGGCGCCCTTTCCTGTAGGCGTTGATGCGAACGATCAAACCTCGTTGAAGCCCGTTTGAATCAGTCCCTCCAGACAGATTGCGCTACCTCCGAAGGCACAGGCCAACCTTGAAACTTGAGAATCCGGTGAAGACTTGTTACGTTGCCCACTGTGACCATCGTACCTCCCACCGACTTGAGGCCTGAGAATCGCCGACGCAGCAAGCGTCGCAAGGCCCGGATCCCGATCGTTGTTCGATTTCAAGGCGTCGGCAAACATTCCATATCGGAAAAGACGCACACCATAATCGTTAATGACCATGGAGCGCTGATACTTCTCGCGGCTCCAGCGGAGATTCAGCAGATAATCCGGATTGAGAATCTAAACGTGGGAGAAGAATTGCTCTGCCGAGTCACCAGCTTGGGCCCGAGCTTCATGGGTAAGACGCAGGTTGCGATTGAATTCATTCTGCCGTCACCAGGGTTTTGGGATACCAGCTCCAATTCGAGGACTCCCAATCCAGGATAGGCCTTATCGCCCTTGTGAATTATTTTACCGGACATGTGGTTTTGGGAAGTGTCCACATGTCCGGTTTGCGCCCCGGTCTTACATTCCGGCTCCGACGTAGCCATCTTCCGCAGTGATCAGGCCCATGTTGGGCATTTCCGTCTTTACTTTCACCGGCTCAAGAGTCGGCTTCTTTGCTCCCTTGGCAAGAAAAGTGAGTTCATATTGGTGTTTCAGGCTGAGGCTTATATCTTGTAAGTACGGACCAATATCAACCGGAGTTCCGAGACCGAGGTAGTAGGTCGCGCCGCCGGTCTTTTGAGCGAGTATATCCAGGCCAGTCTGCGCCAGATTACCGCGGAAAAAACCACGGCCGGCGCGTCCTGATCCGGGCGTATAAATCGAATAGACGATAAAGCCTCCTCGTTGCGCGCGCTCGGCGGCCGCGTCGAGGTAGGGATTGGTGAAGGGATCATTCGAGAATCCGCCACCGAGAGGATCGATTCCGCTGGTGAGCATCAAGATCTCGCGGCGATCTTCGCTCACCGGCCATTTCTTCATCAGGTCCGACAGTGACAAGTAAGGGCTCGTGTATCCGACGCCCCTGAGCGGCAACCGCAATGATTTTGCGGCCAAGGCATGATCCTTCGTCAGATTTTGAACGGTAACGACCGTGCCGTTGCGCATGTAGCCCACGCCGATAGCTGTGGTAGCCGGTTGCTCCTCGATGAATTTCTTAATGCTGTCGAATTGCAAAGCGAGGGTGTCTCTCGAGGTATCGTCGATTAAAATGAAGAGCTGCAGTCCGGCCCGGTCTCCCTGCAGCGGAACCCAGCTTGTCACTATGTTCTGCTTGTCGTGCTGGTACACCTTCACGTTATCTGGCCCTACTGCCGGAACCTGTCCGCCGTGGCGCGGCTTCACTGTCACCACCATGTGCACCGGCACTCCGGCTGACGAGTCCGGTTTGTTGTCTTGGGCTGGCGTTACCACAGAAGTCATGCCGAGAACTAGAACAAACATCACTGCCAAGCTTATAGAATAACTTCTTATCAAGTTTTGTCCCATCTTTAGGCTGCGCATCGTCTGATCCTTTCTCTCAGAATCTGAGAGTTTCAGCTGGTGTTGGCATCGCTCTTGTGGCTGCCTCAGGGCCGCCAGCCGAATTAACAGCATTTCGTCCCTAAGGATGAGACGCGCTGGCGAGAGTCTTGGATACCGTCGGGTTTCCCTCTAACTGACAGATTATAAATAACTTGAAAAAAGAACACGAGCGGGCGAATGTTCTATGAGTGCATTCGGTCGATTCCAACGACAGCCGGTTAAGTCTTAGTGTGCGAAGCTGTGCAGATGACAATGAACTGTGTGCCCCGTAGTCCCGCGACCGGGAACAGCCTCACCTTTGAAGCCGTGAGCTACGTTGTCAGCGCGCTCAGCGCGGCGTGGGGCTTTCCTGGGCGAGGCGGCTGAGTCGCAGGACTGCGGCGGCCGCCGAATAGCGGACGATGTCTTTTTTGTCGGACATGGCCGGAACGATATCGGCGAGGAGGATGGGATTGCCGCGCTTGGCGATGGCTTCTAGGGCGGCGGCGCGGACGACCCAGGCGTTGTCGGAGACCGCTTTTGCGACTGGCAGAAACAATACTCCAAATCGGGGTTCCTCGCGCAGAATGGAGAAATCGTAAAGGTGAATGATTAGATCAGGGCAAAGAAGAATCTGCGGAAGGGCTCGTGGTGGACAACGAATCAAAGTGTCCGGTCAGCGGAAAGAGGAAGTACGCAACCGAAGGTGAAGCTCTGGCGACAGCCGCACACCAGATCGCGACCGCCAATGCGCCAAAGGAACTTCGCGCCTATGTATGCTCCTGGTGTGACGCTTGGCACCTCACGAAAAACCCAGGAAGAGTTCCGAAAGGTCATAGATAATTCCGAGCTACCGAGTCGCCTGAAGCCCGTTCTCCGTTTTTCTTGGATGGCATCTCTACAAATCCACAAGAGCGACAAACACAGCGGGATGCTCGACGACTTACCTGTTGCTTTCCCAAAGGAAGTGTGCCATCCTTCCTGTTGGAAACCAAAACGGCGGTGCCATGAAACAAAAAGCAGACGTCCTACAAGGAACGTTAGCGTTGATGGTCCTCAAGACTCTCGATGTCCTGGGATCGCTGCACGGCTATGGAATCGCTCGGCGCATCGAGCAGATCAGCGGAGATCTGCTTGCCGTGAATCAAGGGACTCTGTATCCCGTGCTGTTGAAGCTGGAGCAAGAAGGCGCGATCGCATCCGATTGGGGCGCCTCCGAGAATAATCGCAGGGCGCGCTTCTATCGACTGACAAAGGAAGGACGCAAGCAGCTGCAGGCCGAGACGCAAGATTGGGAACAAACGGCGGCGATCATCGGCCGGTTCTTCGAAGTGAAAGCGGAGGATTTGTCATGAAATCTCTGAGGCGGTTCCTCAACCGTGTGGTCAACTTGGCGAGAAGGCGGGCAAAGGACGACCGACTGAGGGAAGAGATCGAAGCACATATCGCGCTGCAAACTGCCGAAAATCTTCGCGCCGGTTTGTCACCCGTTGAAGCGCGGCGCCAAGCCATCCTGAAGTTTGGCGGCGTGGAAGCTATTAAGGAGGAGTATCGCGCCGAGCGAGGACTGCCGTTCATCGAGACTCTCCTGCAGGATTTGCGCTACGCGATACGCATGCTGCGCAAGAATCCCGGCTTCACGACAGTCGCCGTTCTCACATTGGCTCTCGGCATCGGCGCCTCGACCGCAGTTTTTTCCGTTGTAGATGCCGTGCTGCTCCGTCCCCTCCCCTATCCGAATCCACGGCAGATCGTGCGCGTCTGGGAACAAGCTCCCGATGGTCACCGAATGAGTTTGACCGATCCGAACTACGAGGATTTTCGCGCGCAAAATCACACGCTTAGCGGGCTCGCCGAATACAACGACGGGCCGGAGTCCGTTTCGGGTGGGAGTGAACCCGCGCGCGTAAATGTCGCCGATGTGTCGCGCGATTTTTTCAGCTCGCTCGGAGTCGAGCCCTTTCGCGGGCGAACGTTCGCCGATGACGAGCAGGTCTTCCACGGCGCTCCCGCGATGATCGTAAGTTACGGTTACTGGCAACAATTCCTCGGAGGCGCGGCGGATCTTTCGCGCGTTCGCTTGTCGATGGATGGGACGGTTTATCCGGTGATTGGAGTGACGCCTCGCGGGTTTAATTTTCCGCCTGGCGCCGCTGCGTGGGTATCGCGCGAATTTGTGTACGGCATGTCTTCAAGCCGCAGCGCCCACGGTGCCTCCTGCCTGGGCCGGCTTCGCGATGGCGCAACGATCGAACAGGCCCACGCTGATCTGGACTCGATCGCGCGGCGAATCAGAAACGAATATGGAGAAAAAGCTGACCTCGCCAGCGCAGCCATTGCGCCTTTCGCTGACGCCATGGTTGGAGATGTGCGCACGGCTCTCTTGACGCTCTTCGGAGCCGTATGCCTGCTGCTGCTGGTGGCCTGCGCGAATGTCGCTGGATTGCTGTTGGCGCGCACCTCCGCACGCCGCAAAGAGCTGGCCGTGCGAGCAGCACTCGGAGCTGGCCGAGGACGTCTCATTCAGCAATTTCTTGCCGAATCTTTTGTGTTGTCGTTCGCCGGAGGCGCACTTGGAATTTTGCTTGCGATTTGGACGCTGAAACTGCTTCCCACAATTCTTCCCGCGAACCTGCCGCGGCAGGAAGGCATCAGCATCAACACGTCGGTTCTCTTGTTCGCTTTGGCCGCTATCGCGGCTGTCACTTTTTCGCTCGGGATCTTTGCCGCGTGGCGCGCCGCGGCGGGCGATCTCCACGAAACGTTGAGCGCCGGTTCTCGCACCTACACGGATTCAGGAGCCAGCCAACGGCTGCGCAGCTTCCTGGTGATCGGCGAAATTGCCACAACGCTGGTGATTCTGGTCGGAGCAGGCCTTCTCGGCCGCAGCTTCTTGCGACTCATTTCCACAAGTCCCGGTTTTCGCCAGGAAAATCTGGTCACCATGGAGTTTTCACTTCCGATTCCACAAGGGCAGGTATTCGCCATGGACCGGTCATTCACGGCACGGCAAAGCCAGTTAACGGACGACCTATTGAGCCGTCTTCGCGCCATTCCCGGGGCCGAAGCCGTGGGTCTGGCCGGGGCCCTTCCGGTTGCGGCCGGCGATGACCTCGCAAACGGAGACTTCCTACTACTCAATGGCCAAAAACCGCCGGCCAATTTTGATCAATGGGAGCGTCTTATGCAAACTGCTTCCCATGTAGGGAAGGCTTCTTATTGTGTCGCGGGCGAGGGGTACTTCCGCACGCTGGGAATTCCGCTGATTCGCGGACGATTATTTGGCGACCAGGACGACCTGAATTCACCGAACGTCGCATTGATCAGCCAAACGCTGGCACGACAGCACTGGCCGAATCAGGATCCGATCGGTCAAGAAATTGAGTTCGGCAATATGGACGGCAACTTGAAACCGCTCACAATCGTCGGCGTCGTTGGCGACGTTCGAGCGCGCGGCCTTGATTTTCCGCCGAGCCCCATCATTTACGTGAATTACCGTCAGCGAGGAATGAACGTCAATTCTTCGCCCACGATCATCATGCGTGGCGCCGCACCTGCTGGAAATATCGTTCCCGCGGCGCGCGCCGTATTCCGCGAGCTCGCCCCGGATGTCCCCGTCAAATTCTCCACGTTCGAGGATGAAATGGGCGGCTGGCTTGCGGACCGCCGGTTTCTGCTTCTTCTCGTGGGATTATTTGCCGCCGCTGCTCTGGTTCTTGCCGTCGTCGGCGTCTACGGAGTTGTGGCGTTTTCGGTGGCGCGACGCACTCAGGAGGTCGGCGTTCGCATGGCGCTCGGCGCACAGCGGAGCGAGGTCCTGCGTCTGATCGTAGGCGAAGGCGCACGGCTGGCCGCTTTCGGCGTGGCTATCGGCATTGCCGCGTCCTTCGTCATTACGCGCCTTATATCGAGTCTTCTCTTCGGGATTAGCGCCACTGACCCGCTGACATTTCTGGGCCTGGCCGTGCTGCTTTCACTGGCCGCGCTTGTGGCGTCGTACATACCCGCGCGCCGGGCGATGCGGGTCGATCCGATGGTCGCGTTGCGCTATGAATAGTTTGCTCGGTTTTTCGAACTGAAGGTAGAGGATTTGCCATGAAACCTTTGAGGCGGTTTTTCGCGCGGCTGGTCAACTTGGCGACAAGGCGAGCACAGGACGAACGATTGAGGGAAGAAATTGAGGGACATATCGCTCTGCAAACTGAAGAAAATCTTCGCGCCGGTTTGTCACCCGTTGAAGCGCGACGCCAAGCCATGCTGAAGTTTGGCGGGGTGGAGGCGATGAAACAAGACTATCGAGCCGAGCGCGGACTGCCGTTCGTCGAAAATTTCGTGCAGGATGTGCGATTCGCTCTCCGCAGCCTTCGCCGCACGCCAGGACTCACCGCGTTCGTGGTGATCACGCTCGCGCTCGGGATCGGGATGACCTCGGCGACATTCAGCATGGTCGACGCGCTGATCTTCAGGCCTTATCCCGTGGCGCATCCGAGCAGCGTAGTCAGTTTGGCGAGCACTACGCACGACAGTCCCTTCGACGATTTCTCCTATCGCGAATACCTCGACATCCGCGACAAAACGAAAAGCTACGACGGCGTCATCGCCAACGCGGATATGGAAGCGGTCGGTTTCAGCGCCGAACCCGGTGCCACGCCGCGGATCAAAGGCGGCATGATGGTTTCCGGTAACTATTTTCATGTACTCGGAGTCGAGCCGCGGCTGGGCCGCGGGTTTCGGGAGGACGAAGACCTAGTTCCCGGCCGTAATCCCGTGGTGGTGCTCGGGCCGGATTTCTGGAGGCACGAGTTCGCGAGCGACCCGTCCGTCCTCGGCAAGACTATTCTCTTGAATGGCACGAAGTTCACCGTGATTGGCGTGGCTCCGGATACCTTCCCGGGAATGCTGACATTCGGGTATCCCGACCTCTACGTGCCGCTGGCCATGGCGCCGGTGTTTACGACCAACATCCAGAAGAATTTTTTCGAGGACCGCGACGATCGCGAGTTGAGCGTAAAGGCGCGCTTGAAACTGGGCACGACGCTCGAGCAGGCGCGCAATGAACTCGCCGTGCTCGCGAAAAACTTCGAGCGCGAGTATCCCAATAGCAATCGCAGCCGCGGCGCGGCCGTCTACACCCAATTCCAGGCGCGGACGATAGAAGACCAGAATTGGAAATTTGGCGTGGTCTTTGTGATCCTTGCGCTGGCGGTTCTGCTCGTGGCTTGCACCAATGTTGCGGGACTTCTTCTCAGCCGCGCCCGCGCCCGAGCGCGCGAAATTGCCGTACGCCTGGCGCTTGGGGCCGGGCGTTTCCGGCTCATCCGGTTGCTGTTAACTGAAAGCATAGTTCTGGCGACATTGGGTGGGTTGGCCGGGATCGCCATCGGCTATGGCGTCGTAGAGTGGTTTCACACCAAACAGAGTATCGTTTTTGCGACGGAGTTGCCGATGGCGATTCCCTTCCATATGGACAAACGCGTTCTGCTGGCATGCCTCGCGTTGTCCGCCTTGAGCGCACTCCTTTGCGGCTTGGCGCCGGCTCTGCAGAGCACCCGCGTGGACCTGGTGAACGCACTCAAGTCCGCCGACGTGGATGTTCCCGGACGGAAACGCCTGTGGGGACGCAATATGCTGGTTGTGGCGCAGGTTTCGATGTCCCTGATGCTGCTGACCGCGTCTTTCCTGATGGCCCGCGGTTTCCAACGCGCCTTGCTGGAGGATACCGGTTTCACGAAAGACCATCTGTTGATGACCAGCTTCGATCCTCGCCTCATTCAGTACAACGCAGCTCAGACGCAGCAGTTCTACAAGTTGCTGGCCGAACGTATGCGGGAAACGCCCGGAGTTCAGAGCGAGGCTCTCACGCAGAACATTCCACTTGGAGTGGACGATTTTGACGGCGTGGCATTCGTGCCGGATGGTTTCCAGATGCCGCCGGATCGCGCTAATTTTAATTCGGCGATGGATACGATTGATGAAGGATACTTCGAAACCATGGGGATCCCGATCTTGCGTGGCCGCGCCTTCCTGGCGTCCGATACCGCCGATGCGCCGCGCGTCGCCATCGTGAATGAGCACTTCGCGAAGCACTATTGGCCGGCGGGCGATGCCGTAGGCAAACACATCCGCCTCGATCGCAGCGCTGGGACGCCGGTGGAGATAGTAGGCGTCGCGCAGACCATCAAGTATCAAAATATGGAAAGCCCGATGGACTTCGTGTACATGCCGATGGCTCAGCATCCTGTCGCGCGGATGGTTTTGATGTTGCGGTCGGGCGGCGACCCGCTGCAATTGGTTCAGCCCGTGAAGGACGTTGTCCGTTCTCTCGATCCGAATCTGCCAATGTTGCAGACCAGGCCTTACCAGGATTTCTACCTGAACCAAGCCGTGAGAGGGCCGCGAATTGCGATCGACCTGGTCGGTAGTATGGGTTTGGTGGGACTCTTACTCGCGGTCGCCGGTTTATATGGACTGGTGGCCTACAACGTGAGCCGCAGAACCCGAGAGATCGGCATCCGCATCGCCCTCGGCGCCGCAAGCTCAGATGTGCTGCGTCTGGTGATCGGCAAAGGCCTCGTGCTTGTCGGCTTCGGAACGGTGATCGGATTGGCGATGGGTTTCGCCCTCGAGCAGCTCATGAATTCGATGCTCTTCGATTCGGGTGGCGTAGACATTTTGGCTTATATAGTCGTCGTGCCGACGCTGCTGGTGGTGACGATGCTGGCGGCCTACGTGCCCGCGCGACGGGCATTACGGATTGCGCCGACACAGGCGCTGCGATACGAGTAGTGCAGTTAGTTCGTGAACGCCAGATGCGGCCTGTCCTAGAGGCGGATGACAGCTTTGCCGCGGAGGCCGCCCTTGCGAAGCTTTTCGAGCATCTGCGCCGCGCCATCCAGTTCAACGGTGGAATTGATGCGAACAGTGATCGTACCTTCCGCGACCATGCGCGCAACCTGGTTCAGCCCTTGCGGCGATGACAAGACATTCGTGATCGACGAAATGTTATGCGCCGTGATTTGGCGCTCCGCGAACCATTTTTCGTCTGCCGCGTAGATTGTCGAGACGAGGGTGCCTCCGGCCTTGAGAATCTCAGCGTCACGGCGGATTGCGTCCGTACCGTTAACGAGATCGAGAACCGCGTCGACGCCGTCCGGGTGAGACGCCCGCAGCGCGGCAACTACGTCGACGGCGTTGGTATCGTACACTTCTTCGGCGCCGAGGCGGCGAGCTTCGTCGGCGTCGCCGCGAACCGTCGCGATGACATGCGCGCCGCGCGAGCGCGCCATTTGCACCGCGTATCCGCCGACCCCACCGGTTGCTCCCATGACAACAAGGCGTTTGCCCGCGTTGACGCCCAACAGATCGAGCGAACCAAGCGCAGTGATTCCCGGAATGGGCAGCGCGGCCGCCCGCTCGTCAGAGACGCCGTCTGGGATTCGGGTTAGAGATTCTGTCTTCACGCCCGGTGCGACCGCGGTGTACTCGGCGTACGCGCCGTGCGTCCGTGCCATGCCGAAGATACGGTCGCCGGTGTGGAGATCGCGTTCTCCCGCCGGAGCGTGTTCGACGACACCCGCGAAGTCTATGCCCATGACAAAAGGATATGTCGAGGCGACGGTCAGCCGTTCGACGAGCTTGTAGTCGATCGGATTCACTCCCGCATACCTCACGCGTATGAGAAAGGCGCCGTCGGCGGGTGGGATGGGTAGGTCGTGGATCGCCGGAGCTTCGCCGAATCTCCGGACTGCGAATGCGCGCATGTCTCGCTCCTTACAGCATCACGCGGCGGTCGAGATCGAGGCGTTGAACGCCACCGTGCCTTCACGCGTTGGGTTCGTTGTCCTAGACCTATCGAATCATGGAAAGCAAGCTGTGATTATAGCGGAATCAGGTGAACTCGCCTTGTTCCCGAGAGTTATCCGAAACTCGCTGAGAATCCCTTTTCCAAAAGCCTGTATCCCGTTAAAACAAGAACTCTATTCTCACCTTCTTCAGAACACCGAAAACAGATGTTAATCGGTGAACTACGGTGTAGGCTAGGCATCTTATGCGACGGACCACGCACCTTATTTCAGTTGCTCTCGCCCTCGCATCCTCATCGGCCGTCGCACGGGCGCAGGAGGACATCCAACTTCGGGAGAGAGCGATCACACTGGTGGAGCGGGCAAACGTCGCCAGCATGGCCTGTCCTTTTGCCCCATACGAGCAAACGATCGTCTTTCGTGTGTACTCTCCTGGAAAAGGCACGCAAGAAGGCCGCTTTACCAGCGTCACCATCGGCCCTCGTTCGTACCGCGACGAATATGAATATGGCGACTTTCACCTGCTGGTGGTGGTTAACGGTGACATGATTGCCGACGTGGGCAATCGTGCTGTGGCCCCGCTTGAAGTCCGTACGCTAACCACACTAAATCCGATTCATCATGTTTCATTCGACAGCTCTGATGTGATCCGCGACATTCAAGAAGTTTCCGTGGCCGGCCGGGCAGCGGAGTGTATTGATTTCGAGACGATCGTTGGGGAAAAGCACGACACCAATCAAATCTGCGTCGATCGCGAATTAGGAACGTTGGTGCGCGTTCGCACGGGAGGCGAAACGATCACGAATTCCGATTTTTTCCGCCTTCACGGCGCAAACTATCCCGCCCGCATCTCGTATGAAAATGGTGAAATTCGTCTCGATCTGGAGCAGGCGATGACTCACTTCGACGGCACGCCCGATCCTAATTTGCTCGTCGCGCCTCCGGATGCGAAGGTCATGCATGTCTGCCTCGCTTACGTGCGTCCGTACGGCCAGAACCTGCCGCAGCCTAAGCCCGGGACCGGAACTCAAAATGTCGACGTGATGCTACACGGCACGATTGGTCCCGACGGCAAGATTCACGATGCGATGATCAACCGTTCCGGCCGCGACGATCTTAACAACGAGGCCCTCAAAATTTTTTCCACATGGACTTTCACGCCCGCTGTCTGCAACGGCAAACCCATCGAAATCCCGGCTGATGTAACTCTGCATTTCCAGAATCGTTAGTCCTCACGTTGCTGCGTTGTGCCTGCTGACGCTCCGACCCTCTAAAAATAAGCTTTCGGCCTCAGGTCAGTTCTGGCCAAAGTCGGACCAGAACGGGACCTGAGCTACGGCGTTTGAACGCAAGTCGTGCTTCCTCGCGACATTGGAGACTGTCGCGTTCCTGATACACTTTCGCGATGAATTTTGGGTTTGAAATTTTGGCGACGGATCCTACCGGTGCGCGACTTGGGCGCCTTACTACTCCGCATGGAGTGATTGAGACGCCGGCGTTCATGCCCGTGGGCACGGCGGCTACGGTGAAGAGCCAGACGCAGGATGATCTCGAGAATCTGGGCGTGCAGATCCTTCTCTCGAATACTTATCATCTTTACCTTCGGCCCGGGCATGAACTGATTCGCTCGATGGGCGGCCTGCACAAATTCATGGCGTGGCCGCGCGCGATTCTCACCGATTCTGGCGGCTACCAGGTGTTCAGCTTGAGCGAGTTGCGCAAGGTGACGGACGAAGGTGTGACGTTTCGCTCGCATCTCGACGGCTCGGAGCATTTTCTTTCGCCTGAAAAGGCGCTCGAGATAGAGATCGCGCTTGGTGCGGACATCATTATGGTTCTCGATGAGTGCATTGAAGCGCCCTCGAGCGAATCGCGGGCGCGCGAAGCGGCCGAGCGGACATTCACGTGGGCGCGACGCTCGCGCGATTATTTTCAGCAGTATGGGGATCCGGCGCGGCAGGCGCTTTTCGGAATCGTGCAAGGCGGCACGCATGCAGCGCTGCGCCGCGAAAATGCCGACGCGCTCGTCGCTCTGGATTTTCCCGGTTACGCCATCGGCGGACTTGCGGTCGGCGAGCCGCACGAGACGACGTGCGCGATGACGCAAGCGGCCGCTTCGCGTCTGGCCGCACATAAACCGCGTTACCTGATGGGCGTGGGGAAACCGGAACAGCTCGCCGATTACGCGAGTCTTGGAATTGACATGATGGATTGCGTGCTGCCGACTCGCAGCGCGCGACATGGCTGCCTTTTCACGTCGCAAGGACGCCTGCTCATTAAGAATGCGCGCTACGCAAACGATCCGCGGCCCATTGACGAAAAATGTCGATGTGCGGTTTGCCGCCGGTATTCGCGTGCATATTTGCGGCACCTTTATTCCTCCGGCGAAGCGCTTGCGGGCATCTTGAACACCCACCACAACATCTACTTTTACCTTGACATCATGCGCGAAATTCGGGACGCTATCCGTTTTGGGAAGCTCGAAAGATTCCGCTCTGACCTTCAGACACGCCTCAATGGGCAAAATTAAGCGGGGCTGGGCGCGGTAAGGAACGGGGCAGCATCTTCTGTGAGCGATTTAGAGCCTGCCGGCCACGGCAGGTGACGACCCGCCTGGGCGGGAAAGGCGCAAATGATTGCAGAAGTTGGATTGATGTGTTCGGGGACTCTGCTCCTCCTGGCGCAAGCCTCGGCGCAGCCCAGCGGAATAGCACTTTTTCTCCCTTTAATCCTCATAATGGTCATTTTTTACTTCCTGATGATCATGCCCGCGCAGCGGCGTCAGAAGAAGGTCGCCGAAATGCTTCGTAATCTGAAGACTGGCGACAAAGTCATCACCAATGGCGGGATTTACGGGACGATCGCGGGGCTGGAAGACGATTCCGTCCAATTGCGCATCGCAGAACAAGTGAAGATCAAAGTGTCGCGCGCCGCTATCGCAGGGTTGCAAGCGGAACCGCCGAAGGAGACTTAACCAGCCAGCATGAGTTCTGATCTCAGGTGGAAGTTCATTCTTATCGCGGCCATTATTCTGATTTGCATCTTCGGCATTGTTGGGCTGCCGGAATTTCCCACGTCTGCCAAGCAGCTGAAGGAGAACCTTGCTGATCGCATCAAGTTAGGACTGGACCTCAAAGGTGGCAGCCACCTCGTTCTGCAGGTGCAGGTGGACGAAGCAATCGGGCAGAGGTGCGACGAAACGATTGACGCGCTGTCGAAGCAACTGCACGAAAAGAACGTCAACGTTGGCGAGATTCGGCGCGCGGACGACACTCATATTCTCGTACGCAACATTGATCCAGCCACATCGGCAACCTTCCGCGACATTGTCAGCAATCAATTCCAGGATTGGAGCATGTCTCCTGCCCCAGGCGAACAGAACGGCTACCTTCTCACGATGAAGCCTTCTGTCGTGGCGGATATTCGCCGCAACACGATGGATCAGTCGCTGGACACGATTACGCGGCGCATTAACGCGCTCGGCTTGACGGAGCCGACGATTGCGTTCACCGGCCGCGGTGACAATGAAATTCTGGTCCAACTTCCCGGCGAGGCGGATCCCACTCGCGCTAAGTCCGTGATTCAGGCGACCGGGCAACTCGCGCTGAACCTTGTGGTTGACGAGCAGACGTATCCCTCTGAGGCGGCAGCACTCGCTGCGCACGGCGGCGTTCTTCCGCCAGGTACAGAAATCGTTCCGGGCAAAGCGAGCGCTCAGTCCGGTCAGCCGGCGCAAACGGTCTATTACATTCTAAATCGCGCTCCTATCGTTACCGGACAAGACCTGCGAAGCGAGAGCATCAGTCCCAGCTCGAGTTTTCCCGGCCAGTATCAAGTGGATTTCAAGCTCTCTACAGCGGCGGCCAGCCGTTTCGGTCCTTTCACCGAGGCTAACATCGGTCATCGAATGGCCATCGTTCTCAATCATCAAGCGTACTCGGCGCCGACAATCAACGGGCGCATCGACGACTCGGGCATGATCGAATCTTTTTCGCAGGAAGCGGCGCAGGACCTGGTGCTCGTGCTGCGCGCCGGCGCGCTTCCTGCGTCGATTAAATATCTTGAAGAGCGCACGGTGGGCCCCTCGCTCGGAGCCGATTCGATTCGCCAAGGCGTTCGCGCTTCGATCGCGAGCCTCGTGGTAGTGATGATTTTTCTAGTGGTCTACTACCGGCAAAGCGGTGTCAATGCAGTTGTGGCCCTCATACTTAACCTGATCATTCTGATCGCGTTCATGGCATACGCGGGGGCCGTGCTCACGCTTCCGGGAATTGCCGGTGTGATTCTGACTATTGGCATGGGTGTGGATTCCAACGTTCTTGTTTTTGAACGCATACGAGAAGAGCTGCGTAACGGCAAAGCTCCGGCTTCGGCAGTGGCGCTCGGATTCGATCGCGCATTTTTGACGATTATCGACACACACGTCACGACAATCGTATCGGCCATCTTCCTATTTCTCTTCGGCACGGGGCCGGTGCGAGGTTTTGCGGTGACGTTAGTTATAGGCTTGCTCGCCAACGTGTTTACCTCGATTTACGTTTCGCGAGCGATTTTCGATTACCACCTGGCGCATAAGGAGCGGCAGGCGGAACTGAGCATTTAGGGCGTTTATAGGCCGGGAACAAACTCCGGCCGCGCGGTGTCCAACTTAGACGGATAGGACTCGATGGAATTTTTTAAGGGCGTAAACGTCGACTGGATGGGGAAGGCCAAGTACTTCGTTACCCTATCCGTAGTCCTGCTGACAGTCGGATGGGTCTCGATCCTCAAGAACGGGGGACTGCGATACGGAATCGACTTCCGGGGCGGCACTCTGGTGTATGTGCGCTTCGCCGGATCTCCGCCGATCGATCAGATTCGAAAGGGATTGCAGTCCGCCGGCTTAGCCAATAGCACCATTCAGTCCATCAGCGACATCGGGAACCCGGAATCTCAGCGAGACGTGGTGATTGGCCTCGAGCAGCAGGGTACGGGCGATGAATCGCTCGACGCTGGCAAGAATGCGATTCTCGCGGTACTGCACAAGACTTTTGGGACCGACACTTCCGGCAAACAGGATTTTAATTCCATCACTCCGTCCGCCCTCGCCGATTACCTCACAACGAAGGATCCGCTGAATCTGGGCACGAATGCCGGCGATCGTTACAAAGAGCTGGCGCAGAGACTCACCGATGCGCGCGACAAGGATCATGGCGGCATCGTGACGAGCTTCGACGAACTCAAGAACGGACCAAGCGTGACGCAGCCGGTGCTTAACGCGCTGACGAGCGGCTTCTCTTTGGGCAATTTCACGATCCGAAATGTCGAGATCGTCGGCCCAAAGGTGGGCGCTCAGCTGCGGCGGCAGGCGGTGCTCGCTACTCTCTATGCGTTGCTGGGCATGTTGGTATATATTGCATTTAGGTTTGAGTGGATCTACGGAGCTGCTGCGGTAATCGCCGTATTCCACGACGTGCTGATCACGCTAGGCTTCTTCTCGCTTTTCCATTACGAGATTTCGCTGACCGTGATCGCGGCATTGCTCACCCTGGTCGGCTATTCGATGAACGACACGATCGTGATTTTCGACCGCGTGCGGGAAAATCTGCGGTTGATGAGGCGCGAGCCGTTCCCGGCGATCGTGAATAAATCTATCAATCAAACTCTTTCTCGTACCATTTTAACGAGCGGCTTAACTTTCCTGACCGTGGTGGTGCTGTACCTCATGGGCGGGGAGGTGCTCCGTGCTTTCGCTTTTGCCATGGTGGTGGGAGTTGTGGTAGGAACGTACTCCAGTTTCGGAATCGCAGCCCCTATCGTCGTGGTTTGGAATAAGTACCGGGGTCAGGGAGCTGCCATTAGCGCCGGATCCGCAGCCGAAAAGCGCGTGGCGGCAGCCGCAAGGAGGTAGTAGTCATGTTCGATGATCTTGTAGTTTCCAGCGCGAATCCGAAAAGGACCAACACGTCGTGGACCGTGATGGTCTCGACGATTGTCCAGGCCGCGATCCTGGGCGTGCTGATCCTGATTCCTTTGATTTATACCGAAGCGCTGCCGAAGGAGACGTTGACCACGTTTCTGGTAGCGCCAGCGCCACCTCCACCCCCACCGCCGCCCGCTCAGGCGATTCAGCGAGTGGTGAAGCCTGTGGTGCGCCTGATCCACAACGGGCAGATGATGGCTCCGACCGTCATCCCCAAGAAAGTGGAAATGATTAAGGAAGAAGAGCTGCCGCCGGACGTTGGTTCCGTGGGCGTCACGGGTGGCGTGCCTGGTGGAATT